>ENA-OFCF01001128-OFCF01001128.1-metagenomes-genome-assembly--contig:-NODE-1128-length-10646-cov-28.606742_pt1 | contig 10646 bp, 5 predicted proteins | sample MGYA00153387_OFCF01 | MGnify analysis MGYA00153387 | reverse complement strand
AAGAGCTGGAGCATATCAAAAAGACGATGAAAAATGGCAATCCGATTATACCCAAACTAGAGGAAATATTAACGGCAGCATCCGACCCAGAAATTAATAATGCCAATTATATTATTTATATTCAAATTGCCCAGGCTTGTATTAATGGCATGATTTACCCCAAAATTGACCATGCGCTCCAGCAGGTTGCCGAAGCCAATACGAACGACAAAGCCGCCAACAACCAGTATCGGCGTGAAGCACTTTCAGTCTTGGGATTATCCACCAGACTGAGAAAGTAAGTCTTACTGAAGCTGTCTTGTCAGGAATCACTAAATCTACTGCTGTTCATTAGTACTTTTGACTAATAACGTTATCAGTTATCTCCAAACACTAGCTGTAGTCGCTTCGTACTCGTCGCTTTGCTCCTCGCACATCCCTACTCGCTAAGAATCTTATGTAAAAGGAAATTGCCTCAATCTTTTGTCTGGCTTGACTGGGGCAAACGCCGAATGAAGGCAAAATAGTATGCTAAGGGCAGATTCTAGTCCCTGCACCACTTTCAGATTGTAACACCAACATAAAAAGGAAGCAAAATCTGACAGATTTTAGTTATGAAGGATGCTTCCAGGAGTATCCCTTGAAAATAGCTCAGGGATTGAATTATAGGCTTAACGTGCAATTTTGTCCGAATTCTGCTCCCCCTATTTAAAAACCTGTCTCCTTTTTTAATGGCTGAAGTCGATCGGAGCGGAGATTTTCACTCAAAGGTTGACTGGCTAAATATCCTAGCTCGATCGCATCTAGCAAATTCTGCCAGTCTTGGTTGAGTGCTGAGTCTTGAGGTTTGCTGACACGTAGGGTAGCTAATGTGGTTAAGGCATCGTACCATAGGCCATTTTCAGTATACAGGGCGACTCGTGCGGCAGGGTTGGCGCGATCGAGGATCTGGCGGAGATTTGGCTCTGGCTCGACGCGTTGTACCCAACCATCTACAAATAGCGGTCCACACCCGACATTGACGCTCAGAAACCAGTGGTAAGATTTATTGGTAGTTAACGGCTCGATCGAGTTGGGTACGACAACCGACATCACCCCTGGCGTTCGAGTGGGTGAGAGCTTGAGATTTTGATAGATGATTTTCGGCTCGGCTGGATTTGATTCATCCTGAAGTGTAAAGGACATATTGACGATCGCAGTATTGGCATACGGAACGTAGAACCAGATTGTGGGACGTTCCATACTCGTCAATCCCCAGACTCGATTGCCTGTAGTGGCACGATATTCTGGGACGAGTGCGGTTAAGGGTTGGGCGACAGTCGGACATTTATCTCGACTGGCGGCGGCGGCGCGATTTCCCGCAATCCCGCGCTGGGGTGGCGGTGGGAGTTTGAGTTTAATCGGTGTGGCAATGGCTGAAGTCAGGCTAATTTGTAAGATAATCGGGTAACTCAACCACCAGATCCATCCACCCAAACTCAATTTTCGGCCGATTTTAAATATCATGTCTCACGCTCCGCCGACTAATATTGTCATACTCATATCTTTCATCCCCCACTCCAGTAGAAATTGTGGATCTGATGCAAAATGCGATCGTCCCGCCAGTTCCCAAGATCGCGATCGCGGCTGGTACGAATGGCACCCAATAGCCAGATTGTAATAAAAATAGACAAGTTCCCGACAGGATGGCGATCGCGCCAGCACCCGCGATCCCTAAATAGAGCGGACGACGAATCGCCACTGCTAAGATTCCACCAGTTACCGCCACTCCCCAGATCCACAGTCCATCCAGCCACCATGACAAGCTGTGAATTAGGGGTCGCCCCTCGATCGCCGCAGCGATTAACTGGCTCACCATCTGGGCTTGAAGGACGACACCGGGTAGGGATTGAATTTCTCCGCGATCGCTGCTGTAGGGTATGAGTAAAGTATCGTGAAAACTCGGTGCAGTCGTGCCAATCAGGACGATGCGATCTTTAAAGGTCTCCGCACTAATTCGTCCCTCTAATACCTCTTTAAGGGTCACTCTAGAGCCAATTTCAAGCGGTGTGGGGGTCGCTCGATAGTTTAATAAAATTTGGTGTCCGAATGGCTCGATTTTCTGGTAGCCACCGCTGTGAGCTTCGATCGGGGCGAAGGTGAGTTTTCCCAGCTTCCAAGTATCATGGGGCAGGTATTCTAGATTGATGCCCCGAGTTGCTAAGTAACGTAAGGCCAATTGCACGCTCAAGGCGTAGCGAGACTTACATAGCGAGGCGGGGGGCGGTTCGAGGGCGAGATAGTGGCGACGGACTACGCGATCGGGATCGAGCAGCACATCGCTAAATCCGACGCGATCGATGGTTAGTTCTGGCGGCGGTGCGACTCCCGGATCGCCAGTTTCCGCCTCGCTGACTTTACAGACACCAACGAGCGCATTATTCGTTCGCAGTTGGTTAGCAAGATCGGGTTCACTTTTACTGACGGGATAGTCTCGATAAATATCTAACCCGATCGCGATTGGCTTGGCGGCGGTTAATTTAGTTAATAGTTTGGCGAGGGATCGATCGGATAAAGAGCCACGACGGGGTTCTTGTTCGTAAGTTTGGGCTTGGAGATCGGCTTCTGTCACCGTGACGATCGCGATCCGCGCGTCGGGTTTTTCGAGGGGACGCGATCTCATTAACAAATCGAAGGTACTGAGTTCTAGGGATTGAAACATGCCAATATAGCGGATGCCGAGCGTGCATCCAGTTACCGCGAGACTGGTAACGATCGCCAATTGAAGGCGGCGCAGTAGTGCTACAGGTGGCGGATCGGGTGGAGGCGGATCGGGTTGAGGCGGGATCGCTGGGGAACCTTGTAAACCCTGCCAAGTTAACGAGGGCACTGCTGGATTTTGAAAGACGATCGGCAACCAACTAGCGGCTGGAAATTCGCCCTCCAAGCCCTGCAAACTTTCCCGCGCTTGGCGAACGGAGGTATGTAAGGATTCGCCTGCTGCAAAGGTATTTAAGAAGCGTTTGAGGAACTCCTGAGCGACTCGATCGGGTACGGGGAGGCGCATGACGATCGATTGGGGAATATGCAACTGTGCTAATTCATATGCCAATCCCAACCCATCGCAGGAGTTAAAGATCGTCAGTTGCAAACCTTTGGCGATCGCTTTTTGCAGCCCAAATTTTAACTCTGCCAAAGTGAGGCTCTCAGTCGGGTTGAGATAAATTCGTCCCTGTTGCTGCTCGGTTTTACTATGTCCGGCAAAGAATAACACATCCCAAGTTTCTTCCCATAGCTGCTGGTAAGCCTCTTCCCTCGTTGGTTCGACTAAAAATACAACATCGGCATGAGGGACGGCAGCAATTGCCGCTCGATCGACTTCCGTGTCAATGCCGCGACGATCGCCAAAAATAGCGAGAATCCGCACCCGCTTTAGTAGACGAGCGGGTAACGCGATTAGCTCTGACGGACTGCTGACAACCAGTTCGGCTTGCGGATACCGCTCGATAAAATCCCAAACATGCCAGGGTAAACGGTGCAATCGCCGATCTGTCGTCCGCAGCAAAATTTCGACAGCTTCTTGCATATTAATTTTTTCGCGCAATTTTTTGGCGATCGGTTGAAACTCGATCGATGCCAGCCAAGCTTGTAGAGCTGTTTTCAACTGTCGTTCGACGTTTTTACACTGCTCTATTTGCGCTAAGGTTCCAGTTTGGACGGAAATACTTTCTAAAGCAATCCGACTCACGCCCAGACTTTGATAATAGTCTTGTTGCCATTGGCTAAATAGCTGGAGTAGCTCGACGGCTGCGGGTAATTCTCCTTCAGCTTCGGTAAAAACTGGCGCGTTGCCTTCGCTAATTTCTAATGTAACTCGAAAGCCGTGTTCTAGCTCACCATCGCAACGCAGCATCGCCCGCTTACTCATAGCTCGAAACTCTCCGTCTGAATTTCGCCCCCACAGGCGATCTCGATTTGAAATCGTTCTTTAGCATTCGCTCGAAATTGGAATTGGATGGTTTCAGTTACCGCCGCACTAGCTTGCCCGATTTCGTCGCCATCGACGGTTAATAACCGCAGGCGAGTCGAGCCAGGTAACTGGGTTGAGCCACCTGCGGGATGAATTTGCAGCCCGATCCGACTTTCGGTATCATTAACGGGAGAAATTCCGATAACTAGGGCAATTTGTCCGGTAGCTAAAGTGTAAACCTTCGCGCGGTACAGATCGCTGGGAGCTGGAATCGATCGATCTGCACTTCTTACGGCGGTAGCAATTTGGGGCGGTAATAATACTAAATCTAAAGTTTGCCATGCAGTATCGATTTGCCCCTGAAGCCAACCGCCCAATCGAGTGAAAACTGGCGTGGAGTTGCCGCTGTGGCGGTGTTGGTAGACTCGCTGGAGCGATGCGGGATTTTCGACGATCGCCGCCCAGATTTCAAAGGGTACCGCCAAGCGGGGGAGGAGTTCGGATCGATCGCCCAAACGTTCGATTAAGGGGGTAATCCGATCGGGTGCTAGAGTAGGGATGGGGGCGATTGCGGCTCTAGTTACTGTCGTTGGATAACGATCGATCGTCAACCACAACGCATTCAGATCGGGATTGAGATCCTCACAATCTAGCACGTAGGTGCGATCGTGAGGATCGAAACTACCTTGCGTCTTAATTTGATGGTGTGTCGCATAACCATAGATCTCAATTTCTCGCTCGTCGCTACTTATTTGCACCCCCAGATAGTAATCCGCCGCCCAACTGGGAATATCGATCCACTCCTGCGGGACTTCGAGCGCGGCTCGATCGAGCGATTCAGTTGGGATCAACGCAATCCGCCGCGTCCCCACGGTAATTACCCCCCCAGTTACCACATCCCAAACCATCGACATCAGCGATGAGTCTACCCATGCTGTTGCCGTTGGTAGATATTCATCTTTCAACCACGGCAAGATTGTTTCCAGACACAATTGATTCAGATAAGCATTCCATCTACCCCAATGGGCAGTTTCGGCTCGATACCGATCCCACACTGCGACTCGTGTTGCTGGTAAAATCTCTAGTGCCCAATCCGTGGGTTCGACGAGTGTTGAAAACATAATTCTGAGGGGAGGGGTAAGGGGTAAAGTCGAAGATGATGAGTATTTTCCTTTACCCTTCCCGACTCTACTAGGGATTTTGGTGCTCCAAAATGAGAATAAAAGGGTAAGGAGTCAAGGAAATGGTAATGATGTGCCTCAAATCAAAATTTTGGCACCTTCACCCCCCAACCCTTACTCTACACTCTGTCTATCAGCCATTCTCGAAGAGTCGTGCTGATACCTTTTAATTCGTTTGGATCGGGAAATTTATGCAACTGGGATTCGATCCAAGTCAGTAATGCCGCCAGCAATAATGCTTCTGCTTTCTTAATCCGACGAGAAACAGTTGGCTGACTCAATTGTAAGCGACTCGACAATTCCTGTTGCGATAACCCATCGCGGTAAAAGAGTTGTAAAATTTCTTGAAGTTCGGGGCTGAGATTTGCCAAGGCTTCAGTGAGAATAGTTTGGAGTGCAGATTGTTGGGTAACGCGACGAGCGATTTCTTCGCGATCGATCGCTGCATCTAATAATGATTCATAATTCGCATCAGTCAGATCGTCTTGAATTTCGCCTGTTCCTGGTTCGGGTTTGCTGCGGTTGAGCGAATCGATCGTCGGATAAAGGTAAGATCGCGTCCATTGAGCTAGTTTCGTCAGTCTTACTTCGATCTGGGCGGTAGTATTGGCAATTCCGGGAACGACTAATTGGTGCTGGCGTTTGGTATTGTATAATTCGCCGATTGCCTTCCACACGATCGGATCTGGTGGCGGTAATTTCTGGGAGTTATGTTCGGGCGGAATATATAGTGCTTTAAAACAAAACCAAGCAAATTGATATTGAGAGCTTTCCGGCTCGGCAACGCCGCGATGTACGAGTACTTCGCCAATCCGTTTTTTACTTACCTTCCGCAATAACGACCAATCGCTACAGACATCTGCCGCTTGTCTTTGTCTGAGCAGATCTTTAAGTGTATTAGTCAACACTAGTTTGGCATAAGTTTTAAAACTACTGCCCCGATCTGGTACAAAACTTTTAAATACTTTGGGAATCTCGCTATTGGCGATCTGAAAATAATCTGCCAATGTATACTGCGGCGATTGCAGTCGGCGCGTCATTTCCCGCGCGATCCAGAAACACGGTTCTTGTAAATAAGCCGTCAGATGCGATTGCGCTAAGGGATGTTTTGGGTATGCTTGATGCCAATAGATCGCCCACCCGCGCTCGTCGATACCAGAGAGTTTGGTTAATTGCTGTTGCATATTCCGCTGCAACCTCGGCTCGTCGAGCCATCGCCGAAATCGATCGTCTTCGAGAATGGCAAAGGTAGCAAATAAGTCGATGATTCGAGTGCGGGGTTGCATGGGCGTGGGGATGGGTAAGAAGGGGCAAGGGGTAAGGGGTAAGGGGTAAAGGTATAGATGGTGAGTGTGTTTATTTCCCCTTTTATTATTTCACCTCCTGCGGACAAGCAACACTAGTCCCCGTCTGTGCCTGCGAACCCGCCGCAATCAAAGTCACCCTCCCCTTGCCATCGAATACCCAACCCACAGCCGGAGGAGCTAGTTTGACGGGATTAGTCGTCGCACTACTAACGGCTGGCTGACTGCTGGCGGCGCGGGCATCTTGCCACACTACATCACTAGTGAGAGGGTCGTTAGCATTGGGTGGGAGTCCACCGCGCCCAGTTACAGTTAATTTATTCTGACGATTGTTCGCGCTACAAACTTGTGAAATCTGATTGCTGGCATCGGTAGTGGTATTGGGGAGTTCGGTACTATCTCGCCCTGGATCTGTCCCTGGAGTCTTTACATTCACAGTCCCACTCTGCCCGAATGTAGAACTGGCAGTAATATCACTAGTAAACTCCGAGCCGATGGGACGATATTGGATCCCAAATAAACCTTGGCTGGTGATGTTAACTTTACCGCCCGTCCCTTGATAAGCATTGGCGATAATGTCATTGTCTCCAGGTAGGGCAATAATTAGGGGACTACTAATGGTGATATTGCCACCATTACCATTTTTATCGCTGCTACCAGAAGTCGTAGTGATAAAGCTAATATTTCGCAGCAAAAGTTTGTCACTAAGTGCGATCGTCACATTACCACCGCTGACAGAAGTTGCATCTGATGAAAATCCGCTATCATTCAATAATAATTGTGAGGCAGTAACTGAAACATTTCCAGCTTGTCCTGCACCAGTACTACGGGTAACGATTGCCGAGATATTTTTCAGGGAGATCGTGTCTTTGGCTTGAAGAATGATATCTCCCGATTTACCGTTGCCATTTACTTGGGCTTGGTCTGTACCACTAATAATAAAACTCTTATTATTTAATTCTATTTCTCGCGCTGCGATCGAGATATCTCGACCATTGCCATTGGCTAGTTTGCCAACATTATTTAAAATAGCACTTCCATCAAACAGGGATAATTTACCTTGAGTCTCGATCGCGATTTTACCTGCATCACCTTGCCCGTAAGTACCGCTATTAAAGCTCGATTCTGATAATGTAGTGGAGTTACTTAGGAGCGAATCAAACCCAGCAATCTTGATGTCTCCAAGGGTTTTGACTTCAATATCTCCGGCATTACCTTTGCCAGCTATTTGAGTAGATTGAAGTGTAGCAGTTGCAATAATACTCCCATTTACTAGTTCTAATTCTTTGGCATTAATTTTAATCCCTTTACCATTTCCGACTGCTGTCTTCCCAATAAGACTATTAATATTTCCGCGATTAGTAATAGATAACTTACCCTGAATATCTATGGTTATTTTACCCGTATCGCCCTGTCCAAAAGTAGCACTACTGATGAACGATTGAGTCGGATTGGTCGATCCTGAATCGGAGCCAGACACTTTAATGTCGCCTGTAGTTTTAATATTAATATCACCCGCATTACCTTTGCCATCCACTCGCTCGGTTTGAAGTGTATTCGTAGAAATAGAACTATTATTGGCTAGTTCCAATTCCCTCGCGTTGATACTAATACCTTGACTATTTCCGACTGCTGTCCGCTCGATATCACTATTAATACTTCCGCCATTAATAATAGACAACTTACCCTGGGTATCGATGGTTATTTTACCCGTATCACCCTGTCCAGTACTATTGCTAACGATTAGCGATCTATCTGAAGTAGTGGGATTAATGGCTGATGAATTGTACCCAGACACTTTAATATCCCCTGTAGTTTTAATATTAATATTTCCGGCATTACCTTGACCGTTCACTTGAGCAGTTTGAAATGTACCAGTAAAAATCAAACTATTGCTAGCTAGTTCCAATTCTCGTGCGTTAATATTAATTCCCTTACTATTACCTACTGCTGCACTACCGATCGAGCTATTAATAAACGCATGATTGAGTACAGACAACTTACCCTGAGTATCAATGGTGATTTTTCCCGCATCACCTTGTCCTGATGTGCTACTAGTTATGTAAGCCACGTCCGATTTATTCGGATTGAGTGAGTCAGACTCATAACCAGAGAGCTGTATATCTCCAGTTGTAGCGATCGTAATATCTCCCGCATTACCTTGTGAATTTGGTGAGGAACTAGTGCTAATAGAACTGTTACTGGCTAGTTTGATTTCCCTGGCTGCGATATTGATCCCTTTGCTGTTACCTACTGCCGATTGAGCGATATTACTACTAATATTTCCAAAATTAACAACAGACAACTTACCTTGAGTATCAATAGTAACTTTACCCGTATCGCCGTACCCTTGAGTATCGCTACTAATATACGATGGAGTGGGAGTAGTTGATGGTAAATCAAACCCAGATACCTGAATATCTCCAGTCGTTTTGATATCAATATCACCCGCATTACCTTTGCCCTTCACTTGTGTGTTTTGGTATGTAAGAGTAGAAATAGAACTAGAATTAGCTAGTTCTATTTCTCGCGCTGAGATCTTAATGCCTTGACCATTACCTACTGCTGTTTCATAAATACTACTGGAAATATTCCCATCATTAACAAGTGATAATTTACCCTGAGTATCAATAGTAATTTTGCCCGCATCCCCTTGTCCCGAAGTACTACTAGTGATTAAGCTGTTATTAATGAGATTTATCCCACCACTCGTTTTAAGGTCGATATTCCCAGCATTCCCCTTGCCCGTTATTGCTGTTGATACGATCGAGTTGTTTTTAATATCTAAAGTACCAGCCTGAATTTTAATACCACCAATATTTCCCTCACTGCCAGAACGCAAGGTATTTTTAATAACAGCATTATTGAGACTAACTTTACCTGTGGCATCGATATTAATATCGCCAGCGGCTTTGATTTGTAATCCTAAATTTACTTCCAAACCTGCATCTAAAGCCGCAGGTCGATCGGATAATTTCGTACCAGAGTTGAGAACATCGAGATTATTGGCACTAATATTAATACTGCTACCGTTAGAAGTAGCATTATTAAAAAATGTACTTACAGTATCAAGAGTTTCTGTAGCGCGAACGGTTATTCCCGCATCATTATTCAGCACTACAGTACTACGTCCGACTCCAGTGCTGCTAAATACCAACCCATTATTATCGATACTCACACTTCCCGCACCACTCAATCCACCGATATCTACTCGTCCCCCAGGTGCGATAATCTTCCCACCATCGAGAGTGACATTCCCACCGATTAAACCAATGTACTGGCTATTATTCGGAGTTTGCAGCGTCCCAAAATTGCTAATTGCTCCAGTTTCTCCACCCAGATTTAAGCGAGAGACATCAAACAAGACATTCGGCGCAACGCTTAATAATGGCGCGTCACCATTAGGATTAGTGCCAAATGTAATCGCTCTCCCGCTACCATCGACTAAATCGATACTATTTGCCGTACTCCCGACAAATGCTTTACCCACATTTAACTTAGCATTCGTCCCAAATACGATGCCGTTGGGATTAATGAGAAAGAAATTTGCGCCGTTAGTATTGACTGTGCCATTAATATCTGAAAATACATTTCCCGTGACGCGGGTAATAATGTCCCGATTGCCGACTGGATTATTAAAATTCGCCGCTCCGTTAGTGGGGACGGAGAAATCGGTGAAACTATGAAATAACGTTTGTCCCTTATTCACCCCGCCTGTAATACTAAAATTATTACCATTCCCCGATACTTGAGTACCAAGCGTGTTATCGGCTACCGGAGCGCGATTTGTGGGTTGATAGGTTTGGGCGGATGCGATCGCGGGTGATAAGCATAGAGCAGTACTAGCAAGAAAAGGATACAGATATTTCATCATGAGAGTGGAAGGGCATTGTTCTATGCAAAGTTGAAGAGTGAATCGAGAAGCGATCGCCCGGTGTAACCAGACAAACAAAGTTTGCATGTGCAAGTTGCGGAAAATCCTGGATTTATCAAGATGTGTAGGGAATGTGCGATCGACAAAATCTCAGGTATTTCAGTGCTTATATCCCGAACGATTGTATTATATGCTACTGGCTTTTAGCTGGTGTGAAAACAACGCTGTTAGATTTCGATACAATTATGCTGACGATAAATGAAAATTCTCGATCGATTGGCTGCGCTCTAACCGATCTGAATGGGGGCTGGACGCAAAATTAGCGCATTGCTGTTGCTGTGGCTGCGATCTACTTTCGT
>ENA-OFCF01001127-OFCF01001127.1-metagenomes-genome-assembly--contig:-NODE-1127-length-10655-cov-3.574151_pt1 | contig 10655 bp, 11 predicted proteins | sample MGYA00153387_OFCF01 | MGnify analysis MGYA00153387 | reverse complement strand
CAGGAAGCAACTGATGCATTGCGCGCAATCAAAGGGTCTGCACAGTGGTCGCCTGTCGGTATTGTGTCGCCTCACAAAGCAGAGCGGGGGCATTCACTGCAGGGTGTGCGTGTCCTGGGCGCTATTCATTCAATAGCGCATATTGCAGAGAATACGGGGGCCAAGACCATATTGATTGCCAGTCCTGCAGGATCGTTTGAGCGCCGCGAGGTACTCAGGCATGGCGTGGGTTTGACACTCCTGACTATGCCGCGGCCAGGTGACTGGCTGAAAGCCGATGGTTTGGGACCACGCAAGATCGAACTGGAAGATCTGTTGGGCCGTGCCGCTGTGCAACTGGATGTGCATGGTCTGGCGGATTTGTTTTCCGGGCAGACAGTGCTCATAACAGGTGCTGGCGGCTCGATTGGGTCCGAGCTGTGCCGACAAATTGCCTGCTTTGGTGTAGGGCGCATGGTCTGCGTCGATGTCTCGGAGATCGCCATTTATCAGCTGGAACAAGAGCTGCGCGAGGCGCATCCCATGATGCAGGGGCTGTATTACACCGCCAATGTGCGGGAGTTTGACCGTTTGCTGGCGATTGCACAGAGACACCGGCCAAGCGTTGTATTTCATGCGGCGGCTTACAAGCATGTGCCTCTCATGGAAGATCTCAACGAGATCGAGGCGGTGCGCACCAATGTTCTAGGTACGCTGAACATGGCGCGGGTAGCAGGGTTATGCAATGCGCGACGATTTGTGTTGATATCGACCGACAAGGCAGTGAACCCGACCAACATCATGGGTGCCAGCAAACGCCTGGCGGAACTGATGGTGCAAGGCGTGGCCAAAGAGTTTGGCACCACGCAATATGTGTCGGTACGCTTTGGCAATGTGCTGGGCTCCAGCGGCTCGGTCGTACCACTGTTTACGGCTCAAATCTTGAAGGGCGGACCCATCACTGTCACGCACCCCGATATCGTGCGTTACTTCATGACCATTCCTGAAGCAGCACGCCTGGTGTTGCAGGCCGGCTTGATGGGCAGCACAGGGCAAATTTATGTGCTGGACATGGGCGAGCCGATGAAGATTGCCGATTTGGCTCGCATGATGGTGCGCCTGTCAGGCAAGACCGAGCAGGAAATCCCGCTGTCATACACCGGACTTCGTCCCGGTGAAAAGCTGTTTGAAGAGCTGCTGGCCGACGACGAAACCACCGAACCGACCCAGCATCCCAAGCTGCGGGTGGCCAAAACATCGGGTCAGCAGGCGGTGGCCATTAGTGGTGTGATTCAGTGGATTGATGCGGCGGGGCCAGCGCCTAGCAGCCGTGATGTGCGGGCTTGGCTATGCAGTCATTTGCCAGAATACAAAGCGCAACACTGAACCGTGCATCTCAAAGCGCTATCCCGGTCCGCTCCAAAATATCGCTGATCAATTCCAGCCGCACCAGCGGGTTGTCCAGTTCCATTAGGCGCTGTTTCAATTCCAGCGGCAGCGGTAACAGCTCGCACCAGCGGTTGGCCACCCAGCCGCAATCGTCCAGCTGGTAGGGCGGCAGCAAAGGCATCTGGTCATCGGGAATGCTCCGCTGCTGCAAGCTTTTGATCAGCTTGCCCAGTGCGTTGGCGCAGGGTTTTAAATCTTCTGGCACGGCAACTGCCATATCGTCATCAATCCGCTCCACATCGGCTATCCACAAGCCGTGCTTGAGCTTTTCGCGGTTGCTGATTTTGAAACGTTGCGCCCCCGTGCAGCGGATCACCATCAACCCCGGCTGCGGCACTGAGAATTCGGTAATCGTAGCCAGTGTGCCCGTGTCACAAAACTCTTCATTGGCAAAGCCATCACCTGTCGGTTTATTTGATGGTTTGCCGGGCTCAGGCCGGCGCACTTCAGCACCCGCCGTCAATGCCACCACGCCAAATGGCGCACCGTTTTTGTGGCATTTGCCAATCATGTCCAGGTAACGAACCTCAAAAATACGCAGCGGGAGCAAGCCGCCGGGATAGAGCACACTGCCCAAGGGGAACAAAGGGAGGCTGGACAGCTTGAGCGTGTCAGACATGAAAAAATGCCTCTGGATAAATGCTTGTAGCGGATTTGATTAAATTTAGAAGGAAATAAAGCTAAAAAGTGCCTGAAATCGCTAAAAACAGCTAATTTTAGGTATGTTTTAGGCGTTTAAACCAATGAATACGAGCGCAAGCAGCTATTAAATTAATAGCAAAATGACGGTCAACATCTTTAAGCCACCGCATCCGCTGGCTGCTTTTGCAGCATTGCCAGCGTAGACGCAATGGTTTTGCGCAGTTCGCGGCGGTCACAGATAAAGTCAATCGCGCCCTTCGTCTGCAAAAACTCAGCCCGCTGAAAGCCTTCAGGCAGCGTGACGCGAACGGTCGATTCGATCACCCTTGGGCCCGCAAAGCCAATCAGCGCCTTCGGCTCGGCAATCACCACATCACCCACAAATGCAAAGCCCGCTGACACTCCGCCCATGGTTGGGTCCGTCAGCACGCTGATGTAGGGCAAACCCTTTTTGGCCAGGCGGGTTAGCGATGCATTGGTTTTGGCCATTTGCATCAGCGACAGCAGACCTTCCTGCATGCGCGCACCGCCCGTGGCGGTAAAGCAGATAAACGGTACTTTTTGTTCAATCGCGGCATGCACGCCGCGTACAAAGCGCTCACCCACCACGCTGCCCATGCTGCCGCCCATAAAGTCAAACTCAAAGCACGCCGCCACCACGCCAATGCTGTGCACCGCCCCACCCATCACAATCAGCGCGTCGGTTTCGCCCGTGGTCTCCAGCGCCTCTTTAAGCCGCTCCGGGTACTTGCGGCTGTCTTTGAACTTCAGCGCATCAACGGGCAGCACTTCCTGACCCAGCTCGTAACGGCCTTCCGGATCCAAAAATGCATCCAGCCGCGCCCGCGCGCCAATGCGGTGGTGGTGGCTGCACTGCGGGCAGACATTCTGGTTTTTCTCCAGGTCGGTTTTGTACAGCACCGCCTCACAGCTAGGGCATTTGATCCACAAGCCTTCGGGCACACTGCGGCGCTCGGTCGGGTCGGTGGGGGTGATTTTTGGGGGGAGGAGTTTTTCTAGCCAAGACATGGGTTTGTCCTTGAATGGTTTGCGGTAAAAACGCTCTTGGGTTCAAGCCTGATGGTTAGTCACGCCCAACGGTTATGGGTTTGTCATTATGACGCTGTGCAGCAGGCCAAAACCAGACGGATTAAAAGTCTAACGGCGACGTTATGTGCCCCTACGTTTGCCTGGTACTTGACGTGCGATGAAGGGCATCTGAAATGATCCTGCCTGTAGTATCATTTAATGACAAACACGGCCGCAAAACTGTTGATTGCGATGCGGCGCAACCCGCTGGATTGGCAGATTGCCCAATTGCAAACAGTGGCTCGGCAACACGGTGTTGATTGGCGGCACGACAAGAGCAGCCATTGCGTGTTTGTTCGGGACGATGGGCGCACGCTGTCTGTTCCCGCGCATCGCCCAATCAAGCCAATTTATATTCGCAAATTCATTGAGTTAATGGAAGGAACTGCGCCATGAAGCAACTGATTGACTATCCGTTTGAAATCAAGCCCCTGAGCAATGACGATGGCGGGGGTTTTTTGATCTCTTACCCAGATTTTGCTGAATGTATTTCAGACGGCGAGACTGTGGGTGAGGCGATTGCCAACGGCGCTGATGCGCTGCAAGCCACCATCGCAGCACTGAAAGCCCACAAGCTGCCCGTGCCGCAGCCGGGAAGCGGCGGCGTGGCATCGGGCAAGTTTGTAGCGCGTGTGCCTAAAACCGTACACGCCCAATTGACCATGCGCGCCAAGTCAGAAGGCGTGTCGCTCAATGCTTTGGTGCTGACGTTTATTGCGCAGGGTTTGGGAGCATCACGGCGGTCTGTTTCGTCATGAACATCGACGAGATGAAGCACTGCATTGAGCGTGTCAGAAAATGTGAAGGCACCAGCATCGACCAGTTTGTAGCCATGGCCGCCGCTGAAAAGCTGGCTGCGCTCGATTCAGAAGACTACTTTCGCAGCCGTGTTGCGCGAGCTGACCTGGCGGCGTTTGACCGCATCATGTCCCGTGCAGGCGGTGAGCCGCCGCGTGAAGGGGATGAGCGGTAGGGGTATAGCTTGCTATATTTTTAATAGCTGCTTGCGCCCGTATTTATTGACTTTCAGGCTTAAATGATGCCTGAAAAGATATTAAATGTTGCTTTGCAAGACCTGACCCCAAGCCCCCGACGGTTCTGACCCCATTGTTCGCCCTCCAGATGTGCGAAGAATGAAGGGTAGGGGATGCGATATTGAAAGACCTGACCTCGATATGTTCTTTTGGATGACCCCGATATGTTGGAAGCAGGCAAAAACTGTTTGCAACAAAATTAGTTTCAACTAGTTTTAGTACGAAGCACGCATCATGCGCAAATCAATTTATGTGGCGACAGCTGCAATACTGGCCACTCTGGCTGGTTGTGAAAAGTATGCACTCGACAGGCAGATGGAGGAACTCTGCAAAAAAGACGGTGGACTCAAAGTCTATGAGACTGTGACGCTGCCACGGTCGGCGTTTGACCCGACTGGATACCTGATTCGGCAAAGGTTGACTGATCCGAGCAAGCCATTGACTTCCTACGCGATCGTGTCGGGTGGTGAATATTCGATAAGCAGTGTGCGCGTTGACATAGTCGGCGGGCAGGTCGGTACGGGATTTGTGAAAAAGGGACGCCTTAGCCGGCATGAGTTTGTTGTACACCGCATTGCCGACAAAAAAGTATTGGGAGTGGAGGTGTCCTACGGTCGCACGGGTGGCGAGGTGAGCTTGGGGCATCCAAGCTCAAATAGTTGTCCATTAATCAGCCCAAATCCAGGTTTGATTGACGCAGTTTTTAAAAAGGGGGTAATTGGGGTCAGACTCCAATTAAATTACCGCCAATTTCGATCGAGTGCCAAAAACAGTAGCTCCGAGTTGCTCTTATTTTAAGAGCTGCTTGCGCCGGCATTATCTGGGCTAGAGGCCTAAATTGTCGTATTTTCATTAAAAAAGCCCGCTGATAGCGGGCTTTTTGCTTTGCGGCGACATGCGCCAGCATTTACTTTTGCGTCATGATCCAGGTGGCGAGTTTGGTCGCTTCGTCTGGGCTGACTTGCGCGTTCGCTGGCATGGGAACCGGGCCCCAAACACCGCCGCCACCTTTGACGATCTTGCCGGCAAGCTTGGCTATGGCGTCAGGTTGGCCGCCGTATTTGGCAGCCACGTCTTTGTAAGATGGGCCAACGACTTTTTTCTCAACTGCGTGGCATGCCATGCAGTTTTTGGCGGTGGCCAAAGCAGCATCGGCAAACGCTGGTGCCGAGACGGTCATACCGATAGCCAGTGCGCTGATTGCTAAAAATACATTTTTCATAATTTCGCCTCGTGAGGGGATGGTGCTTTAATAGCTTGCTTGGGTTACGAACCTATAACGCGATTGTAGTGATGCTGGTTGACCTGTGCCGCTTTACCCGCAAGTTACAAATCTGAACGTCAGGAGCAAAATTATGGGTTTTTTATTGATCGGAATTGCCACGGTACTCATGAAGTACCTCGAGTTTGGCCCCGTTGCGGCCTGGCCTTGGTACGTTGTTCTGGCTCCGTTTGGCCTGGCTGTGATTTGGTGGTGGTGGGCCGACGCGTCGGGCTACACCAAGCGGGTAGAAATTGAAAAAATGGAAAAGCGCAAGCAAGACCGCATTGAAAAGCAGCGGGTGGCGATGGGCATGTTGTCTGCCAAGCGCAAAGTCAAAAAATAGGCCACCGCGCCGTTTAAAGCGGTGGCCAAGTTGACGCTAACGATTTCAGTAGTCGTCCAGCACAGCGCCTTTGCTGGCACTTGACGCATTGAACGCAAACTTGGCCTGCACACCGCGTATGTAACGTGGCTTGGGCGCAACCCAGCCTACTTTGCGTTTGGCCAGTTCTTCGTCGCTGATGTTCAATTGCAGCAGCAATTGCTTGGCATCAATAGTGACCGAATCACCTTCTTGAATAAACGCAATGTTGCCGCCCGCAGCCGCTTCAGGTGCAACGTGGCCAACCACCATGCCCCACGTGCCGCCTGAAAAACGACCATCGGTAATCAAGCCCACGCTCTCACCCAGGCCAGCGCCAATCAAAGCACCTGTGGGGGCCAGCATTTCAGGCATACCCGGTCCGCCTTTGGGGCCCAGGTAACGCAGTACCATAACATCACCCGCCACAATTTTGCCTGCCAAAATCGCCGCTAGGCCTGATTGCTCGTCATCAAACACGCGAGCCGGGCCGGTCATGACCGGGTTTTTCAGGCCGGTGATTTTGGCAACTGCGCCTTCAGGCGACAAATTACCTTTCAAAATCGCCAAATGCCCTTGCTTGTACATCGGCTTGTCGATGGGGCGAATCACGTCTTGGTCAGCGCGCGGCACTTCAGGGATGTCTTTCAACACTTCAGCAATCGTCTGGCCGCTAATCGTCAGGCAGTCGCCATGCAGCAAGCCAGCGACAAGCAGCGTTTTCATGACTTGCGGTATGCCGCCCGCTTTGTGCAGGTCAACCGCCAGGTATTTGCCTGATGGTTTCAAGTCACACAGCACCGGGGTTTTAACGCGGATACGCTCAAAGTCATCAATCGTCCAGTCCACGCCCGCCGTGTGCGCAATGGCTAAAAAGTGGAGGACGGCGTTGGTTGAACCACCCGTCGCCATGATGACGGCCACTGCGTTTTCAATCGCCTTTTTCGTCACGATGTCGCGCGGCTTGATGTCTTTCTTCACCGCCTCAATCAGGACGCGGGCTGACTCAGCCGCCGAGTTCATTTTTTCGTCATGCGGGTTGGCCATGGTGCTGGAATAGGGCAGTGATATGCCTAATGCCTCGAACGAGCTTGACATGGTGTTGGCCGTGTACATTCCGCCGCAACTGCCCGTGCCGGGGATGGCGCGGCGCTCAATTTGCAGCAGGTCTTCGTCGCTCATGCGGCCGGCGGCGTTTTCGCCCACGGCCTCAAACACGCTGACGATGTTCAGGTCTTTGCCTTGGTAGCGGCCCGGCAAAATGGTACCGCCGTACACGTAAATGGCCGGCACATTGGCCCGCAGCATGCCCATCAGGCCGCCCGGCATGTTTTTGTCGCAACCGCCTACCACCAGTACGCCATCCATCCACTGGCCCTGTACGCAGGTTTCAATGCAGTCGCTGATGACCTCGCGCGATACCAGCGAATATTTCATGCCCTCAGTGCCCATCGCCATGCCGTCTGAAATAGTGGGCGTACCAAACACCTGCGCATTGCCGCCTGCTGCTTCAATCGCAGCAATCGCCGCATCGGCCAGCTTTTGCAGGCCGCTGTTGCACGGCGTGATGGTGCTGTGCCCATTGGCCACGCCAATCATGGGTTTTTTAAAGTCATCCGCTTCGTAACCCATGGCGTAGTACATCGAGCGGTTTGGCGCACGTGACTTGCCTTCGGTGATGTTTTTGCTGCGGGGGTTGAGAACGATGGTTTGGGGTGTCATGGGGTGTCTCGCTGGAGGGTGGCAAAAAATAACAGTCAACGAAGTATGCGTGTTTTGTTTGATACATTCCAATCGCTTTTCAAGCTGTATTAATATGCGCTGCATATGACAGATGTGAGCTCAACACCCCGCCCGACGCATTTGATCGAGCTGCGCTTGTGGCGCCAGTTTGTGGTGCTGGCAGAAGAGCTGCATTTTGGCCGCGCAGCCGTGCGCTTGAACATGACGCAACCGCCGTTAACCCAGGCGATTGCACATCTTGAAGCGCTTCTGGGCGTTAAATTGTTTGACCGCACCAAGCGCAGTGTGCAAATGACTGCGGCTGGCCAGGCGCTGGTGCATGACGCGCGCGACCTGCTGGCCAGAGCCCAAGCGCTGCCAGCGCATGCCCGCGCGGCGGCTGGCGGTGAAGTTGGGCGTTTGCGCCTGGGTTTCGTATCAACAGTAGGGTTCTTGATATTGCCCCAGTGGGTGCGGGTTTTTCGTGAAAGGTATCCCGAAATTGCCCTGGAGTTGATTGAAGCCACCGGCGACGTGCAATTGCAGCTGCTGGCCAGGGGCGAGATTGATGCCGGGTTCATGCTGCATTCGCCTGGTTTTGAGCCGCCTGAGCTGGCGCGCAAGCTGATCACGACTGAGCCCCTGGTATTGGCTCTGCCAGAGCAGCACCCATTGGCAGCCGCAGCCAGGCCCCAACTGGGCAAAGTGTTGGCCGAGCCTCTGGTCATTTTCCCGCGCCGCATCGTGCCGTCACTGCACGATGCCGTTTTTGGCATGTACCACGCTGCCGGGCGACTGCCGCAGGTGGTGCAAGAAGCCATTCAGATGCAAACCATTGTCAATTTGGTGTCGGCGGGTTTGGGGGTGGCCTGGGTGCCAGAAAGTGTGCAGCAGTTTCAGCGCCCCGGTGTGGTGTACAGAGGTGTGCAATTGCCAAGGTCTGCCGCCAAGGTGCCGGTTTGCGAAACCAGCCTGGTTTGGTCGCGCACTGGCACCAGTTCCACACTCGCGCGTTTTGTTGATTTTGTTTCTCGATAGTCTTTGACGTGGTTGTTAAAGGAGTGCCATTGCCAGCGTGCAAAATACGACCATGCTCATTCACCCTGAAATCAATCCTGTCGCCCTGCAACTGGGCCCGCTGGCCATCCATTGGTATGGCCTGACCTACCTTGCTGCGTTTGGCCTGTTCTTCTTTTTGGCTACGCTGCGTTTAAAGCACCAGCCGTATGCGTCCATCAAAGGGCCGGGCGCTTGGAGCAGGCGCGACATTGAAGACATTTTGTTTTTAGGCGTGATGGGCGTGGTGATTGGCGGGCGAGTGGGGTACTGCCTGTTTTACAAACCCGCTTATTACGCCAGTAATCCGCTGGAAATCTTTTACGTGTGGCAGGGCGGCATGAGCTTTCATGGCGGCTTGATTGGCGTGCTGCTGTCGCAAGTCTGGTTTGCGCGCACCCGCCAGCGCCCGTGGCTGCAGGTAATGGACTTTATTGCCCCGTGCGTGCCCACCGGGCTGGCAGCAGGCCGCGCAGGCAACTTCATGAACGGCGAGTTGTGGGGCAGGGTGGCCGACCCATCATTGCCGTGGGGCATGATTTTCAGAGGTGGCGGGCCGCTGCCCCGCCACCCGTCGCAGGTGTACCAGTTTTTGCTTGAAGGCTTGTTGCTTTTTATTCTGCTGTGGCTGTACGCCCGCAAGCCCCGCAAGATGGGCCAAGTCTCAGGCGCGTTTTTGTTTGGCTATGGCGTGTTCAGGTTCATCGCTGAATTTTTCCGAGAGCCCGACGCGCATCTTGGCATTCTGCAGCTCGGAATGAGCATGGGGCAGTGGCTGTGCGTGCCCATGATTGTGGGTGGTGTGTGGCTGTGGGTTTGGGCTTCGAAGCAGGGTAAAACTGCCTAAAATGGACGCTTCCAAGTGATTTTTAGGACTTTGGCGCAATACATACCGGCGCTAGCAGCTACTAAATTAATAGTAGCTGAGCTGACGCTTTAAATTTTCGTTGCGGTTGTTTCCTGAGCTGCAGTCAACCCACCAGGTTATTTCCCTCGCCAGTTGCACTAGCTGCATACAGATTTTTATGGCAATGATCTCAAATGCTGCGTCGAAAAAGTTCCATGCACACATCCCAAGAATCTCCCGACCAGCTAGATGTCATTGCACTAATTGCTGATCTCGACGCATACCAGGACACGCTTTATCCAGCGGAGGCGCGGTACGCCTTGGATCTGGCGTCGCTGACGAAACCAAACGTCATCTTTATGGTCGCGCGAGATGGCGCAGGCTTTGCCATTGGGTGCGGCGGGGTTGTTATCACAGACCGCGTTGGTGAGCTGAAACGAATGTACGTGCGCCCGCAAAATCGCGGCCAAGGAGTTGCCAGTGGGGTGCTGGTTGAACTCGAGGCTTTGTCGTTAAAGGCTGGGTGCGAGCAATTGCGATTGGAAACAGGGCCATACCAACCAGAAGCTTTGACTTTCTACGAAAAGCAGGGTTACGTTAAGTGTGGGCCGTTTGGAGCCTACGCCGACCACCCGCTGAGCGTTTTTATGATGAAGCAACTCGCATAGCGAGGGTCTGCGGCCTAATCCAGCGCGCAGAGCCAGAGCAGCCTTGTGGTTCGGCTCAAAGTAGCTGGTAAGTCTTTGATGCTAAAGCATGCGCCGTACTAATAAAATGGTTCAAACAGCCTTGTGGCGCAATAAATATGGGCGTAAGCAGCTATAGAAAACATAGTCGTTGCTGATTTGGTTGTGTCGCGGTCAGTTTGGTTGTTGTTGGCGCCACGCCACATTTCAAGCTTCACCTGGTCGCTTCGCTCAAACCAAGCCTCCAGGCAAATTTCTCCACCAAAAATCCCAAGCCTCACGCAACATTGCCGTGCGTTGCTTTATGCTTTACGTAGTTAGCAATTAAGGAGTTATTAAGTGAAAAAATTATTTCCCTCCGCTGCGGCGGCGCTTAGCGGCGTTGTCAAAGACGGCCAGTTGCTGGCTGTTGGAGGCTTTGGCTTGTGCGGCATTCCTGAGGCGTTGATTGAGGCGCTGAAAGACAGCAAGGTGCAAAACCTGACGGTGATTTCTAACAATGCTGGCGTTGACGGTTTTGGCCTGG
>ENA-OFCF01001123-OFCF01001123.1-metagenomes-genome-assembly--contig:-NODE-1123-length-10677-cov-2.635850_pt1 | contig 10677 bp, 11 predicted proteins | sample MGYA00153387_OFCF01 | MGnify analysis MGYA00153387 | reverse complement strand
AAAGAAGGATTTCTGCGAAGTCATCGTTCACTTACCCAAACTATTGGGCGAGCTGCTCGAAATCTGAACGGAAAAGCCATTATGTATGCAGATAAAATTACGGCAAGTATGCAAAAAACCATCGATGAAACAAATTACCGTCGCAGCAAACAAATTGATTTTAATACTAAAAATAATATTGTACCTCAGGCATTGAACAAAAAAATTGAAAGTGCTTTTACAAAAAATCCGTTGGTCGACTATGAATTGGGTAACATGACTGTAAATATTGCAGCCGAACCCGACACAACTTATTATACAAAAGAAGCAATCGAAAAAATGATTCGGGAAAAACGAAAAGCGATGGAAAAAGCAGCTAAAGATTTAGATTTTATACAAGCCGCAAAATTTCGAGATGAAATAAAAGCATTACAGCAAAAATTATAAATTTTTAAATCATAATTTTACCTAAATTTGAATTTTTTTAATCATTACCTATCAAAGATGAGCAAACATGAAGAAGTAAATATTTTAAGCAAAGGCCTTTTTACCGGAATTATCGAAAAAGATGACAAAGGCAATTTTTTTTGCGGAGAATTTCTGTTGGATTATAAGTTGGTTGCTGACAGTTTTTTAATTGGAGATTTGATAACTATTAAAAGTGTAATTGTCAATCCGAGTGACATTTCATTTAATTTATATCCAAAAAAGAGTAAAAATTTTGCTAAAGCTAATCTTAAACCAGAGCAATAGAACATTTTTTTTGACCATTATTTTTGTAAACCACAAATTGCAATAACAAACTTATTTACAAACTTGTTTTGAAAACAAAATCTTATTTTTTTCAATCCTTTTTGATAATCCTCTTATCTGCAATTTTCTTTTTGGTGATTAAGGGAATTTTGCCCAAAAAAATATTCTCTGAAAAGACACAGAATATTAAAAACGTATTGATTGACAGTATGTTGATTGATGCATATAATTCTGAAAAAACTTCTCAAATTTCAGAAATTAAAGACACTTTAACCAATTATCGAGTTGTTTTTAATAAATACAATGGAATTGTTTTTCCAGATGAAAATTATGAAAATTATCAGGGAAATCACTATTTAATTTCTTTTTACGAAGAATTATTTCAACTACAAAATAAACAAAATGGGACTGTCAGAATTGCTTATTTTGGCGATTCAATGACCGATGGCGATATGATTGTGCAGGATTTAAGGTCAAATTTTCAATCACAATATGGAGGAAAAGGAGTTGGTTTTGTTGCCATTACATCAGAATCTGCTGCCTCAAGAAGTTCAATAGTTCATGAATTTTCTGAAAATTGGTTAATGCAGTCTTATTTAAATATAAAACATCCAATTCGGTCATTCGGCATCAATGGGCATGTTTTTTTTAACAACGATTCGATTCAAAAATCATGGGTAAAATTCAAAGGAAATAGAGGAAAATTTACTGCGCAGCTGTATCATCCAACTTTGTTTTATGGAAGTGCAATCAACAATAATGGCGAAATTTCTTACGCAATTGGCAAGGACACATTGTATAAAAAACTACTTCCGAAAAACACTTTAAATACGATTGCATTATCATCATTAAATGTGAAATCTTTGAAAGTTGATTTTATGAAAGTAAAATCAATCCCAATTTACGGGTTTAATTTTGATGATGGAATGGGAGTTCATATTGATAATTTTTCACAAAGAGGTAATTCTGGAATTCCGCTTTCAAAATTTAATATATCTTTGATGAAATCATTTCAGCAAAAATTGAATTATGATTTGATTATTTTGCATTATGGAACCAACGTTTTGAATTATGGTACAAAAAACTACAATTGGTACAATCAAAGCATGACAAAAGCTGTAAATCGATTGAAAGATTGCTTTCCGGGAGTTGCTATTTTGATAATTTCAACTGCCGATAAAGCATCAAAATATGACATGAAAATGAAAACAGATTCTGCGGTTGTGCCCTTGACAATGGCTCAAAAACGATATGCATTTAAGACGCAATCTGGTTTTGTAAATCTTTTTAAGCTAATGGGTGGCGATGGTTCGATGACCGAATGGGTTGAAGGTGAACTCGCTTTTGCCAATAAAGATTACACTCATTTTAATTATAGAGGTTCGAAAAAAATCGCTGGAATTTTATACAAGCATCTTAATATTGGTTATCAGACTTACAAAATTTTGAGAAGCAATCGTAAAGATGAATCCGAGACTAAAAATATTTTGACGGATTCAATTCTTTTAAAAACTGCAGATACTGATGAATAATAATTGTATTTTTTTATTACTGTTTTTCGTTTTTTCAACCACAATTCTGTCCCAGGTTAAAGACTCGATTGTTGTTGAAACAGTTTTTGTTCAGGAAGATTCTGTTTCAAAAATTTTGCCTGAAAATGATATTCAAAATGCAAAAGCAATAATTTTATTTTTAGAAAAATTAGAACTATTAAAGCAGCAAAAAATTGGGAAAATTAATATTGTTCATATCGGAGATTCCCACATTCAAGCCGATTTAATGACTAATAAAATAAGAAAAAATCTTCAGAATGTTTTCGGAAATGCAGGTCGGGGTTTTGTTTTTCCTCACAATTTGGCCAGAACAAATGGTAGTTGGGACATTCGGTTTTTATCAGACGATAACTGGAATAATTACAGAATTGTTGCTCCAATTGGTAATTCAAAAGTTGGTTTGAGCGGAATAGCTTTAGCATCAAATTCTTATAATTTTTCACTTGAAATAACGGTCAAAGATCAGGACAATTTTTTTAATTGTATTAAAATTATTACACCAAAAAATGAAGATAATTTTGGATTTTCATTAGAGAAAAAAATTATTTCGATAAATAAAGAAACACCAAGAAACAGCATCCACAAAATCAGGAATGGTGAAGCCATTTCGACAATTGCTGCAAAATATAACATTTCGATCACAGCTTTAAAAAGTTATAATCGTTTGAAGTCCGATGCAATTCGTGCAGGAAAAAGCTTAAATATTCCAACAAGTGAAATGCAAATTAATGTTGCTGAAAAAGCAGAATTCGTTCCGTTGATTTTTAAATCTGAAGCTAATTGTCATCTTTTTGAATCTGAAAAAGCACTAAATAAAATTTATATTATTTCGAATAGTAATCAAAGTAAGTTTAATTTGAATGGAATTATTTTAGAAAATAAGAATACTGGAATTTTATACCATAATATTGGAGTTAATGGTGCAAAATTTTCGGATTTCAACAAATATCAATTATTTTTCGAGCAATTAAAAGCGCTGCAACCCGATTTAATTGTGCTGTCGTTAGGAACTAATGAATCTTTTGACAAAATGAATGCCGAAGAATATTTATTTCAAATGGACTTGTTTATACAAAATGCTAAAAGTCAGAATCCAAAAGCCGAATTTTTAATAATTACACCTCCGCCGTCACAATTTAAACGCAAGTTTCCAAATGTTTTTGTAGCAGATTATGCTCAGAAAATAATTAATTTTGCTGCAGAAAAAAACCTTTCGGTTTGGAATTTGTATTCTCAACTTGGTGGAATGTATGGTGTTCGCACTAACTTTAATAAGGGAATTATCGGCAATGACAGAATTCATTATACCAAAAAAGGTTACGAAATTCAGGGAGATTTGTTTTCTGAAGCACTACTAAAAACTTTTGAAAATTTTAGAAATATTTCAAAGAACTGAAAATATCATAAGACATGCAGGTTGTGATGGCAACATTGTAATTTTTTATGTATCATTCCTGAAATTTACAAGTTTAATTTTTTTTGTTATTTATTTGTAAAACATTATATTGTGTAAATTTTTCTCTTTAAAGTTGGAACTTAAGTTGTTTTAATATTGATTTATCAGCTAGCATCATTTTTTAACCAGAAGTTTAAATTTTTATCTTCTGCAGGTTTCTTATTCTTTTCATTTTTTTCCATGCAATCAGGTTTCTTTGCTTATAAAACCACAAACAACCCAAATCTAATAAAAAATAAAATAGACTGATGCCACTCGGAGGATTGGCACTTTTCAAAAATGGGATTGTCCGAAAAGCAGTTTCAGGCCAATACCAGCAACCGTAACTGGTTCCGATTATTTCTAAAAATGCTACAATAATATACATACTAAAAAAGAAAAGTCTTTCACGAGGTTGTTTTATTAATAATACAATAACTAATATTGACATTACAAAACCGAAAATATCGTTTGCCAGAATTAATAATAAAAATGCATACAGAAAAATGAAAGCAGCAAACCATTGTTCAAGATTTCTTCTATATTTTTTTACAATGGCAGACTTGCAAAAATAAATTGCTACAATATATACAATTGCGTGACCCAGAGGAACATACAGCGGCACATTTCCAAGTCTGTAAGTGTACATATAGAGAATAAATGTTCACCTAAAAAACCTATTATAACTGCATAAATCATAAGTTCCTTTATGCGTGGAGATGCTTTATAATATAAGAAAATAAAAACACAAAGAATTGTGCAATTTGCATATAATTGTCCATTTTCAACGTATGAAGTCAGATATTTACTATCCAAAAAAAGTCCAAACGCTAGAAACAAAAACAAATTACCCATCGTTTTGCGGAAAGCAGTAAGCAGTAAAACAGTATCTTTTAAATTCATCTACACAAATGTAGGTAGTTTTTTTAATTTTTAAAAGTTATCTATTTTTAAAATTTAGCACTAAACGCTATTTTCATTTATTGACTATTCTAAAATGTAAAACACATTATTTTTAAAATTTTAAAATAACTGATTTATTTTCGTCCACAATTCCGCATCAAAACCAGATAATGCAAAAGTAGGATTTGAAAGGTTTGCGGCATCTCCCATTCTGATTACAACCATTTTTTTACTTGGAACAATATAAATTTTTTGATCATTTTTTCCTAATGCCATAAACATATCTGCAGGAGCATTTGGAATTAAACTACCGTTAAATTGAAGTTGTAGTCCAGGAAGTCTGTAGCTGGATTTTCCATTGAGCCACCACAAATAGCCATAACTTTGGTTCAGGGTTTGTGAAGTTGTTGTGGCCGTGCTTAAAAAATTTTCGTTCACAATTATATCATTTCCCCATCTGCCTCTATTTTGAATGAGGAGTCCAAATCTTGCCATACTTCGGGTGGAACTGCGATAAACAACGTTGTCACCAGAAACAAACCAGTCGCCATTCATGCCAATTTTGTCGCGTAATTTTGCGTTGAAATAGCTACTCCATAACTGACCAGATGCTGTTGCAACCACGTCCTGAAGCTTTACATAAACATTATGGTAAGACCACCTTGAGCCTGCATCTGCTAAGTAATTCAGATTTATTGGCAAAACATTGTCTCCTGAATCATCAATTCCGGAGGTCATTTCGAGTAAATTTTTGCAGGTTATTAAATTTTCTTTTGCTAATGGTGCGCTTGTCCAGCCCGTACCCAAATATTGCGACACTTTATTGTTTACATTTAGCAATCCTTCTTGCTGTGCAATGCCGGTTACTGTTGACGTTAATGTTTTTCCTGCGCTTGCCCAATACCAGAAACTATTTTCAGAATGTCCGTTGAAATAGTTTTCCAAAACAATTTTTCCGTCAACGAGAATAATAAAACCTTTGGTATTTTTTTGTTCTAAATAAGTAAAAAGCTGCTGTACGGCATTTTGGTTCCAACCCAAATCGACTATTGATTTTTTTTCCCAATTGGCACTTCCAAATGGGGGGAAATAGGCGGATTGTGCCGGTGGCTGATTTGTCGAAGAATCTGATGCTGTGGAACAAGAAATCAGAATTATTGCACTTGCAAGCAATAGTGAATATTTTTTCATTATATTGACTTTAGCGTATTGGACTGTAAAAATATAAAATGGTTTAATGATTAGTTTATTTTTTTGTTAGTTTTATTAATACTATTTTTGTTACAAATAGATTTGTTGTCGTTTCACTAATTCTTTAGCCCTGATAGTAGTAAAAATCCTGTCTTTGCGATTAGCAAAAGACAGATTGTAACGGATAGCAGGAAACACCTGACTGCCGGCAGGCAGGGCTTCAAAAAAAATATGATAATGCGTATAAAATACTTGTTTTTTTTTATTGTTTTCGTTGGCTGTCAACAAGCGGTTTCGCTTGCGGATAGTACTAAAATTAATGGTTATTGGGAAATTGAAAAGGTAATTTTGCCTGATGGCGAAAAAAAAGAATATAAAATTAATGAAACCAACGATTTTTTTAATGTGAAAAATAATATTGGTTTTAGAAAAAAAGTTACGCCACAATTTGACGGAAAATATTTGGTGAATGACCAGCAGGAAATCATTAGATTGTTTAAAAAAAAGGACGCGGTTTTTATAGAATATTCAACTTTGTATGCAAAATGGGTGGAGGAAATAATTGTTTTGACAGCAGAGGAGTTGGTTTTAAAAAATGGTCAAAATATTGAATATCACTATAAAAGACCTGTAAATTTTTCTGTAAAATAATGGAAAAACGACTTAATAACGAAAGTTCGATTGGCGACGTTTTGAAAGAAATTATCCAAATTAACAAATTGCAGCCTGGAATGGATCAGGTTTCAGTTAAAGAAGCCTGGGTTGCACTGATGGGAAATGGAGTGAATAATTATACCAAAAATGTGGTTTTGAAAGGTTCAACCTTATATGTGGAACTTACTTCGGCCGTTTTGAGAACGGAACTTTCGTTTAGTAAAGATAAGATTATTAAGCTCTTAAATGATGAACTGAGGCGCGATATTGTTAAAGACGTCGTTTTGAGATAACTTTTTTTGAAAGGTTTTAAAAATTATATCATTAAAAAAAATATACGTTTAGCGGAATGACTTTATCGGATTTACAGAATTGGTGTTCTAATTATTATATTGATTTTTCCATTGAACAAATTCATAACTGGTTTGTCTTCAATCCTAAAGAGCCCATTTTATTCAATACTGCCTTGTTTTTAGGTATGTTTTTGATTTTTTATCCCATTTATATTTTAACTACAAAAGCCAAAACTACAACTTTTAGAAATTTGTATGTTTTTTTGTTTTCACTATTTTTTTATTACAAATCAAGTGGTATTTACTTTTGTTTACTGCTTTTTTCTGGTGTTGTCGATTACAATTTAGCAAAAATTTTATACCGAGAAACAATTCAGGTTTACAGGAAATTTTATCTGATTTTGAGTGTAATTTTGAACCTTTGTTTTTTAGGATATTTTAAATATGCTACTTTCTTTGTCGAAAATTACAATCAAATTTTCGATAGTAATTTTAGTTTTAATAAAGTTTTTCTTCCGATTGGAATTTCATTTTACACTTTTCAATCAATGAGTTATATCATTGATATTTACAGAAAAGAGTTGAAACCAACAAAAAGCATTTTGGATTATATGTTTTTTGTATCGTTTTTCCCGCAACTTGTTGCTGGGCCAATTGTGCGGGCATCAGAGTTTATTCCGCAAATTTATGCCAGACTCAATTTGACTAAAAATGATGTTAGCAACGCAATTTTTTTGATTATTGGCGGGTTGATCAAAAAGACTTTTATTTCCGATTATATATCGGTAAATTTCGTGGACCGTGTTTTTGACGCTCCGAAATTGTATTCATCATTCGAGAATTTGATGGCAACTTATGGCTATACGATTCAAATTTACTGTGATTTTTCCGGCTATTCAGATATGGCCATCGGAATTGCGTTATTAATGGGTTTTAAATTGTCCATTAATTTCAGAACGCCTTATAAATCCGCTTCCATCACGGAATTTTGGAAGCGCTGGCACATTTCGCTATCCACGTGGTTGCGCGATTATTTATACATTTCGCTGGGTGGCAATCGAAAAGGCAAATTCAGAATGTATATCAATTTGTTTTTGACGATGCTTTTGGGTGGGTTATGGCACGGTGCTTCATGGAAATTTGTAATTTGGGGTTCGCTTCATGGTATGCAATTGGTTATCGAAAGATTATTTAAGGATTATACTAAATTGCCCAAAAACAAATTTTCTTGGTTGATTAGCGTTTTTTTAACGTTTAATTTTGTTGCTTTTTGTTGGATATTTTTTCGAGCCAAAGATTTTGAAACTGCCTTTGAAGTGATTAATAATATAAGTTTACTTCAATTTAATTTGAAAGAATGGCAAACTATTATTTTAGGTTATCAAAATGTGTTTTTGGTAATGCTGACAGGTTATGTCTGGCATTTTGTTCCAACAAAATTATCTGAATTTATGAGAATTTCTTTTGGCAAACTTCCAATAGTTTTGAAAGCGTTTGTTTTGGCTTTAACATTTTGGGTGGTTTATGCAACTTCAACTTCTGGTCCACAACCGTTTATTTATTTTCAGTTTTAGGTGTTTTTTTTACCGCTGATTCGCGAATTTTTCATATCTTTAGAAGGCAATTTTCAGCAAAGGTTATTTCCTTATAATTTTAACTTGGTTGTCAAGCGTTAATTTAATGATGGTTGAAGTGTTTTCGCAATGCTTATCTTTATTAAAATCAACAATATAATCTACTCCGTTTTTGATGTCTGCACTAATTTCTTGAAAATTTCTGGGAGTTTTTTCGCCACTAATGTTTGCCGACGTTGCCACCAGTGGTTTTTTTAATCGTTCCATAAGTTTGAAACAAAAAGGCTCTTTTACGATTCTGACACCCAGCGAGTTGTCTGCAGCAATTAAATTTGATGCTATATTTCGTGGTTTGTCTAATATAATTGTTGTTGGTTTTTCCGATAAATCTAAAATTTGCCAGGCAACTTCCGGAATGTCATTAAACACATTATACATCATTTTTTCGCCATTCATCAGGCAGATCATTTTGAGGTTTTCGGTTCTTTTTTTTAGTGCATAAATTTTGGCAACAGCAGCAGCGTTTGTCGCATCACAACCAATTGCCCAAACGGTATCAGTAGGGTAGAGGATGATGCCACCATTTTGTATAATTTGGAATGCGTTCTGGATTTCTTGTTGCATTTATAAATTTTTAAAATTTAAAGGAGGTAATTCTTTTTTTATAGTTGCCGGAATTCCCGTAATCAAACAATTATCCGGAACGTCTTTTGTAACTACTGCTCCGGCTCCAACAATTACATTTTCGCCAATCTTTATTTTTGGAAGTATTGTTGCATTCGTGCCAATGACGCTATAATTTCCAATTTCACAATTGCCAGAAATGTTGACGTTTGGAGAAATTTCTACAAATTCTCCGATAACAGTATCATGACCAATGGTGCAATTCAAATTAATAATTGTTCCCTTTTTGATGGTAATATCGTTTGTAATAATTGATCCAGTCATTATATTGCAGCCATTTTCGATTACATTTCCAAAATTTCCTATATCGGCTTTCGAACTTATTGTTGATGTGAATTCGCCTCCGATAGCCATAAATTTGTCATATAATATTTTTCTTAATTTTGGATTTCCAATCCCAATCGTAAATTTGTTTGATACATTTTTGAAATGGTTTTTGGCTTCATTTAAGTTTTTCAGAATCGGAAACTGATTGTATAATTTTCCAATTGCATCTTCATTTACATCGTCATAAAAAGCTAAATTTTCTGTTTGATTGTTTTGGTGCAACACCTCTAAAACTTCTTTTGCAAATCCTTTTGCTCCAATAATAATCATACGTTTTCGTTTATAATTTTCACAATTTTTTTTAGATCCTGAGTTTTAAGTCCGACATATAACGGCAAACAAATTATTCTTGAAGCAATGGATTCTGAAATTGGCATTTCTTTACCTTGGACGTACGGAATTGTGTTTAATGAAGGATAAAAATAGCGTCTGGGATAAATTTGTTTATCGTTTAGTGCCTTTAAAGTTTGCAGTAAAATAGCTTCATTTTCAAAAATTACAGGATAATAGCTATAATTCCATTCACTGTTTTCTCTGATTTTTAAAGATTGTAATTTATTTAAATTCAAATTATTATTATAATAATCAACAACAATTTTTCGCTCTTCAATAATGTAATTCATATGGGGTAAAACTGCCAAACCGAGCGCCGATTGCAATTCAGAAATTTTTGCGTTAATGCCCAGTCCGTGAAATTCTAAAGGTCCATTATGTCCAAAATTGTGACTGTAAAACAATTTTTGAAATAGCTTATTATCATTACAAAACATAGCTCCACCTTCGCCCGTATGAAATAATTTTGTAGCATGAAAACTACAAGTGCTCATATCGCCAAATTTAAAAATTGAAATCTTATTGAATTTCACACCAAAACAATGGGCTGCATCGTAAATTACTTTTAAATTATGTTTTTTTGTTCAATTTCAATGACTTCACATGGATTTCCAAAAACGTGTGTTGCCAAAATTGCAGTTGTTTGTGATGTAATGGCTTCTTCAATTTTTGTTTCGTCAATGGTCAGATAATCTGAATTAATGTCAACAAAAACGGGTTTGCAATTTTCCCAGATTATAGAAGAAGTAGTTGCAACATATGAAAATGGTGTGGTTATTATTTCACCACAATTTCCCAACAGCTTTAGTCCAATTTGTAATGGAATTGTTCCGTTATTGGTAATTATAATGTTATCTATATTTAAAAATGTTTTTAATTTTGATTCTAATTCCACCGTAAGTTCACCACGATTGGTAAGCCAAAGATTATCCCAAGCTCGTTTTAAAATTAAATTATACGCTACTTGCTTGGGCAGGAAAGTTTGTGTGACATTTATC
>ENA-OFCF01001121-OFCF01001121.1-metagenomes-genome-assembly--contig:-NODE-1121-length-10678-cov-4.197684_pt1 | contig 10678 bp, 7 predicted proteins | sample MGYA00153387_OFCF01 | MGnify analysis MGYA00153387 | reverse complement strand
CACCTATATTTACGGCGAATCGCCGACCCCGAAAGCCGACGAGCACGGACTCAGCAGCACCCGCTTCACCATGCCGCCGGAATGGAAGGACCGCCGGGTGCGGCTTGCTGAAAAACGGCGATGTGACCGCGACCTTCGACCCGCTGACCGGCAAGCTGGTTTCCTTCCGCCGCGGCGAGAAGGTTTCCTCGCTGACGAACGGCCCGCGCGTGGTGTATTGCTTCGCCGGCGTCCGCGAGGCGCGCTTCGAGACGGCGGCGGGCGCTCTAACCGTGGCTGGCGAGGGAACCTATCTCCGCATCGGCACGCCGCGGATCAGCCATCCCTTCACCACCGTGCCGTTCCCTGCGGGCGACCTGTCATTCCTCGCAGTGATCCCGGCAGCGGGCTCGAAGTTCATCACGCCCGAGAATACCGGCCCCGCCAGCCAGCCGGTGAACGTGTCCGGCAGGCAGAGCGGCAGTGTGGTTTTTGGATTTCACCATTCCCCCTGATGACGCTGCCAAAGATAGGTCAATCGATCAACAAGACGCCTGCGGATACATCACGGTGAGATGTCCGCCATCCAAGTCCCCCACCAGAGTGCCTCCGAATCGTGCCACAAGCAGAGCCAACTCCGCTTGCACCTCATGGTCCATCCCGGGAGGAAATTGTGCTGAGTGCGAGTCCCCCGCCCGTTGCATCCGGAAGTGAACATTCCCCTCGCGGGCACACGCCCTAACGATGCCTCCGCCGTGTGCGAACCAGCGGTCTGCGATTTCTACCAGGATCATACTGATCGCATGGGCATCACCAAGGAAACGCTCATCCGGCCCGTCAACAGTCCAGTCGATTTCATGTTCCGCCGAGTCAACCCGCTGCAGGGATCGGCACTCTTCAAGGGAGGAACTCAGGGAGAGCACGGTCGAAGCGGGAGTGCGCAAGCGAAGGACAAGCCGCAGTTGCATCATGGCGATACAACCGATTTGTTTGCGGGCAGTGGCGAGATAACCACTTTCTTCCGCAGTGTTGACGCCACCCTCAAGAACTATGGTTAGTAAATTGATGACTGATAAACAGTTCCCCAAGTCATGGGAGTATCGAAGAATGTAGAGGTCACTTGGCATGAATGAACATCTGATGGCGGTATCGTTCCGGCAATGGTTCCAAGGGCACGCTTGATACGGATATTTGGCTTACCTTTACCAATGAGCAAGGTCCGCGCGGGCAGTAAGTGGTGCGTTGCTCATTATTACTTTCTGAGGGTGCGACCGTAAATACAAAGATCCTCAACCGCAACCGTAATTATTCGTTACCCTTTAGACACCGGAGTTGTTGATTCAACAACATTTAAGCATGGAACGAATTCAGCACTTGCAGACTCAGCCCACGCTCGTCGGCGGTGCAGGGGGGCGACCTGGACCAACTCGTGGCGATCGCCGCGCTCCAGGCCGGGGGCCAGGCCGAGGAGGCCGACGCCATGGCGGCCTTGCGCGGCAGCGTCAAATGCGGTAACAGCCGGAGGAAATGAAGGCGATGAACAAAAAGTCACCCGCAAAATTTGAACTCCGGCTCCATGTCGCCGGCCAGACCACTGAATGAAAATGCCGCCGCAACCTTCCACCGACCAGTCACTCCGCGCCGAGAACGCCGAGCTGCGCGCGCGGCTGGAGGACGTGGAGGAAATGCTCCGCGCCGAACGCTCCGGCTTGATCACTGCGATCCGTGACATCACCGAGCGTCAGGAGGTCGAGGCAGCGCTGCGCCGGAACGCGGCGCTGTTCTCCGAGATTATCGAGCAGGCGCCGGGCGGCGTGTATGTGGTGGATGCGCAGTTTCGCGTGGCGCAGATGAACGCTGAGACGCGGCCGTTCTTCGCGTCGGTGCAGCCGCTGATCGGGCGCGATTTCGATGAAGTGCTGGAGATCGTGTGGGGACCGGAAATCGGGCCGCAGATCGCGAGCATCTTCCGACACACGCTGGCGACGGGAGAGCGCTACGTCTCGCCGCGCTTCTCGGAGCAGCGCCAGGACATCGGCGTAGAGCAAACGTTTCAATGGGAGACGCAGCGCATCACCCTGTCGGACGGGCAGCTCGGGGTGGTGTGCTATTTCCAGGAGATCACTGCGCGGGAGCGCGCCGAGGCGGCGCTGCGCGACAGTGAGGAGCGGCTGCGGCTGGCGATCGACGGCTCGGATATGGGGACGTGGCATTGGGACCTCCTCGCCGGCGCGCTGGATTGGTCAGCGCGATGCCTGACGATTTTCGGTATCCCTCCGCACACCGCAATGAGCTACGAGAAGTTCCTCGGCGCGCTGCATCCCGAGGATCGCGCACGCGCCGACGATGCCGTGCGGGGCGCGTTGCAGGACGGCTCGGAATACCGCATCGAGTTCCGTACTGTCTGGCCCGATGGCAGTGAGCATTGGGCGGTCTCTCTCGGTCGCGCCTACTACGACGCCGATGGCGCGGCGACTCGCATGGAAGGCATCGCCTTTGATATCACCGAACGCAAACGCGTGGAGATGGCGCTGCGTGACAGTGAGCAAAACTATCGGGCACTGGCAACTGCCAGCTCGGTGGTGGCCTACCGCATGTCCGCGGATTGGTCGACGATGCTACCGTTGGACGGACGCGACTTGGTGGCCAGTTCGGATGAGCCGCTCGCCAACTGGGCTTGGCTGGACCAGAACATCCCGCCCGAAGAGCACCCGCGCGTGAGGCAGGCAATCAGCGAAGCCATTGCCGGACAGACTCTTCTTGAGCTGGAGCATCGGGTCTGCCGTCCGGACGGTTCACTCGGTTGGACGCTGTCTCGCGCGGTGCCGGTTCTCGATGAGAACGGAGCAGTGACCGCATGGTTCGGCACCGCCAGCAACATTACGGACAGCCGGATCGCACAGGAAACGCTCAGGGCGAGCGAAGCCCGAAACTCGTTCCTGGTGACGTTGGCGGACACCCTGCGCCCTCTGTCGGACCCCATCAAGATCCAGGTCGAAGCCAGCCGCGTACTGGGCGAGCGGCTCGTGGCCAACCGGGTGGCGTATTTTGAGGTCCAGGGGGACAACTATGTCGTCCAGCGCGACTACACCAACGCGTCCCCGTCCATCGTGGGGTGTCACCCCATCGCGTCGTTCGGACCAGAGCTGCTGGCCGTGCTCCGGGCCGGCCGCATTGTGACCGAGTCGGACGTGGAGGCTCTGCTTATCACGCCGAATGAGATGGCAGCATACGCGAGCCTGCGGATTCGTTCTTACATAGGCGTCCCGTTGATCAAGGATGGCCAGTTTGTCGCCGGCCTTGCGGTTCACACCGACAGCGTGCGGAAGTGGACGCCGGCCGAAATCGCCATTGCAGAGGACACCGCAGTGCGCACGTGGGCGGCGGTCGCACGGGTGCGGGCCGAGGGAGCGCTACGCGAGAGCGAGGCTCGCCTGAGCGGCATCCTGCGGCAATCACCGGCGGGCATTGTCCAGACAGACGCCCTTGGCATCATGACGCTGGTCAACCCGCGCTGGTGTGAAATGTTGGGCCACCGCGAGACAGACCTGCTCGGCCAGAACATCCTCGATTTCACCCACCCCACGTTCGTCGCATTGACCGCGACGGCGTTCGGCCGCCTGGCTGCAGGTGGACCGGACTTTGTCATCGAGAAGCACTACAGCCGGAAGGACGACTCGGTTCTTCACGCCCAGAGCAACGTCACCGCCATCCGGTCTCCCGCCGGCGAGTTCCTCGGGATGATTTCCGTGGTGCTGGACATCTCGGAACGCCTTCGCTCCGAAGCGGAGTTGCGCCGGCTTGCTGCCAATCTGTCCGAGGTCGACCGCCGGAAGGACGTGTTCCTGGCGACGCTCGCTCACGAACTGCGGAACCCGCTGGCCCCGATCCGCAACGGCTTGCAGATCATGAAGCTTGCCCAGGCCGATGCCGGGATGGTGGACAAGGCACGCGCCATGATGGAGCGACAGGTTGAGCAGATGACCCGGCTGATCGACGATCTGATGGACGTGAGTCGCATCAGCCAGGGCAAAATCCAGTTGCGGAAGACGGTGATGCCATTGGCAAATGCCGTGCGGAGTGCTGTGGAGAGTAGCCGCGCGCTGATCGATGGTCAGGGCCACGAGCTCGTCGTGGATGTGCCACCCGAACCGATATACGTCGATGGCGACTTGGTCCGGCTGTCGCAGGTGATCGCCAACCTGCTGAACAACGCCGCCAAGTACACCGACCGCGGCGGACGCATCCGGCTGGCCGTCGAGCAGCACGGGAGCGACGCGGTGGTGAGCGTCGTGGATAACGGAGAAGGCATCGCCGCCGACATGTTGGCTCGGGTGTTCGACATGTTCGCTCAGATCGACGGCTCATTGGAGAAGTCGCACGGCGGACTTGGCATCGGCCTCCACATCGTGAAGCGACTGGTGGAGCTGCACGATGGCAGCATTACCGCCGAAAGCGGCGGGCGTGGAGCAGGGAGCCGGTTCATCCTGCGCCTTCCAGCAATAGTGGCCCGTGGTGCCAACGGTTCAGGCGACAACGACCGCGACCGTGTGCCGACGGCCGCGCTGGTGCGGCGCCGCATCCTCGTTGTTGACGACAACCACGACGTGGCGACCAGCTTAGCTGAGATGTTGCACATCATGGGGAACGACACCCAGACGGCCTTCGACGGGGAGCAGGCCTTGGCCATGACCGAGGCATTCCGGCCGGACGTGGTCGTAATGGATATCGGGATGCCGAAAATGAACGGCTATGACACGTGTCGCCGGATCCGGGGTGAGCCGTGGGGACAAGACATCGTCATCATTGCCCAGTCTGGCTGGGGGCAGGAAAACCAAAAGCGGATGTCGCAGGAGGCCGGGTTCACGTCGCACATGGTCAAGCCGGTCGATCCTGCTGCCCTGGAAAAGTTACTGGCCGATTTGCCCGCGACGATCGTGTGACATTTGCGCGGGCAACGAGAGCCCGTGTCCGTCTCAGGAAACCTCTGTACAAGACCTGCACCCGACTTGGGTGAGCGGCACCCGATCGAGCTGAGACTTCGGGCGCGGCGTGGGGGAAGAGCGAGCAGCGGACGTTGGCGAGGATGGCGTTCGACACGAAGCGGATGGTGGTGTGCCGCGAACGCTTCCTGACCGAAATGGATGCAGTGATTCCGTGGGCGCCGCTCCTCGCGCTGATCGCCCCGCACTTTGTGAAGTGCGGGTGGGGGTCGCCGTCCGCTTCCGCTAGCGCTCACGCCGCTCGCCTGGCGTATGTGCTGCCGCACATGCGCGAGCGCAGATTCGCCACCGATGCCTAGGTGGGCATCGATGGCGCGCATTACAGCGTACCCGCCACCCTCGTCGGCGCCGCCGTGAACCGCCCGCGCTGTGCCTCGAGTCGGTTCGTCGACGACGTTGGATCTCTACGGTATGGTGCGCACGATCTTGTTGTTCTGGTAGATCGTCACGCGGTCGGCGCGGCCATCACGGTTCTGATCGAGCCACCGTTGGAGCGTGCGACCGGCAGCATCCGTCCAGGTGACGGTTTCAGGTGTGCCATCGCCGTCACTATCGGTCACGCTGACTCGGACGGGGTCATTGCCGATCCATTGGCGAACCTCGTCCTGTCGTTCCCCGCGACCGTAGATCACACCCCAGACCATTTCTGGCAGTGACCGCGGGTACGACCGATCAGGATTTCCACCGCGGTCCCGGTCGGAATACCGATCATCGTCGCGCCGACGACCATCTCCGCACTCGCCCTTGCGACGGTCTTTCTCGTCGCAGTCACGGTCGCGTCGCTTCTCATCGCCGCGCTCCCGGCGCCCGTCGTCATCGCGGACGCCGTACTCGCGGTCCCGACCATTGCGGCGCCCTGCATCGCCGTAGATCACGCGTCCGCCGCTTCGAGCGACTGTCGCGCGTGCGTTACCACACGACGTGGGCGGCAACTGCTGGCCGGGCGGACGGTCGTCATACCACACGCGGCATTCGCCAGGCGGCGGCAGGTGACCCGCCGGAATGCCCTGGGTGCCACGCCCACGCCCACGCTCCTGCGCGCCGGCCGTGCCCGCAGCGCCGGCCATCGCCATGCCGAAGAGTGCGAGCATGACGGCCGCCTCAATCCTCCCGCGCGTGCCCGCACGATGGGTGAGCGTCGTGCCTGTCTCGAGCATCTGGTGCGTCATCTGCCCTCCTGGAATGGTGTGACGTCAGCAATTGTTCATACAGAGGACGACGGCGGTCCGCAGGCGTCCACCGTCTTCGCGATGCCTCGAGGATGGCTACCCAGCCTCGATCGCGATGTTGCAGATGTGTGACGCCACTGCGCTCATGTGGGCGACACATCGCCGCCAGCGTGACGGCGGCGTAACGAGGTCGCAAGCCAATTCTCGCCGAAGTCTCGCTCGCCCTCAACACGCAGCAGCGACTCTCGCGTGACGACCGTTGGCGGCTCGCCAGCCTGATCCTGCGTCAGGTACGCCGCCAAGGCATGCCGCTGGTTTCGAATCAGCCTTCAGGCTTCCCGTCGCAGCGGAGACGGCAATCCTACCGTCGAGAGAATTTTCTCGGGACGTGAAATAGCCCTGATCGCAAACAAAAAGCAGCCTGGGCGTGCGTTTGTACGCGACACAGCAATTGCAATTTTTTCTCTGTCGCGAAAGGGTGACTCGTGCGGACCTCTGCTGGAGCAGGTAGAACCGACACGCTGACGCGACATTCGCATGTACGTCGCGCTCACACGAAGGCGCTCTGACCGGTAATCGCGCGGCCCACGACGAGTGCGGTCATCTCGTTCGTTCCTTCGTACGAGTAAATGGCTTCGGCATCTGCAAAGAGGCGCGCCGCACCATGTTCCAGGAGCACGCCATTGCCGCCCATCATCTCGCGCGCCAGCTGGACGGTCTCGCGACAGTGAAAGGCGCAGAACTGCTTCGCCAGTGATGTGTGCGCATCCGTGGCCTGACCCGCGTCCTGCAGACGCGCCGCGCGCAACGCCATGCCAAGCATCGCGGTGACATTGCCCAGCATGCGGACGAGCATCATCTGCACCAGCTGGAAGCCGGCGATGGGACGGCCGAACTGCTCGCGCTGGCCGGCATAGCGAAGTGCGTGCTCATACGCCCCGATCGCACAACCAACGGCCTGGAATGCCACGCCGATGCGCGCGGCACTCAACACGCGAGCGGTATCGCCGAAGCCACGTGCCTGCTCGAGCCGGTCGGACTCCGCGATGCGCATGTCGGTCATGGTGATCCAGCCCGATGCGAGTGCGCGCTGCGAAATCTTGCCCTTCATCAGCCGCGCGGCGTAACCGGGTGTCGTGGTGCGGACGATGAAACCCTTCACGGTCTGGTCGTCCTCGTCGCGCGCCCAGATCACGACGACGTCGGCGAACGTCGCGTTGCCGATCCACTTCTTCTCGCCATTGAGCACCCATGCATTGCCGTCGCGACGACAGCGCGTGGTGAGCCCGCGTGCGACGCCGCTGCCGACATCGGGTTCCGTCAGCCCGAAGCAGCCGATACGGCTGAACGCGCGCAGGTGCGGCAGCCACTCGTCGCGCTGTGCATCGGAACCGAGCAGCATGATCGAGCCGAGGCACAGGCCGCCATGCACGCCGTAGTAGCTCGCCATGGACGGATCGACACGCGCGAGTTCAAGCGAGTAGAGTCCGTCGATCATCGTGCGGTTGCCGCTGTCACCATCGAAATAGTGAGCCAGCGGATCGAGTGCGTGGAACCCCGCCAGTGCCTCGTGATAGAACTCGCCACGATCCCAGTGGTCGTCGGCGACAGGCGCGATATCGCGTTCGAGCACGGTGCGCATCGCCAGACGGCGATGGTTCTCATCCGCCGTGAGGGTGTCGAACCAGCCATAGAGATCGATCGGCAATACGGGTGCGGTCATGACTGGATCCGGGAGGTGCGTCAGCTGATCGTGCAGGCCGACAGTGCGTGCGGCGCGCCACGGTGCTTGCGTACGCAGTGTACGAAAGCCTCGTCAGCGCGAGACCGGAAGCTGCCGGCGATCGATCTCGCCTTTCGGCGTGCGTGTCCATTGCTCGGCGTCGATCCGGACGCTGCACCCCATGTTGTCGCCGAGCCCGCCGAGTGCGGCACGGAGTGCGTCGTCCGGCACCGCGCGCCCGTCGGCCGTCGAGTAGCACACATCGATGAACTCGCCTGCGTGTGGCGTCAGCACCACATCGGTGACCTGCGGCAGTGCACGACGGATCGCCGCCTCGAGGTGCGGCGCCGGCACCATGCGCCCGTTCGCGAGCTTGAACGTCATCGACGACCGGCCGACGTAGGTGTAGGCATCGCCCCGCATGCTCACGATGTCGCCTGTGCGATGCCAGCGCGACGCGGAGAGCGGCTGCAGTGCGCCGTTGTCCCAGACGCCGGCGCAGGCGTTCGGCCCGCGAAACGCGAGCACGTCATCCGGCTCGATGCGCACCTCGCAGCCGACCGGCCGACCGAGCAGTGCGTCAGTGAACTCTCCTGGCTCGCTGAGCATGATGCCGGGGCTCGCTTCGGTCTGCCCATAACCGATCCGCAGACGTGTCCGCGCCATGATGCCGGCAAGCCTGGCGTCGATCGGGGCTCCGCCGATCAGTCCACCGGACAGCGACTCGAGGAACGCGACCCCGCCTGGCGTCGCGGCGAGGCGGCTGGCGGTGAGCGGCACCATGCTCAGGTGGTCGATCGCATGCGTACGGGCAAGCACGCGCAGTGCCGCAGCATCGCGCGCCGCGGGCCCGGCCGACACGACGCAGCGCGCGCGGAGCAGAGCCGGCAGCAGGTCCAGCACCAACCCATACGCATGATGCCAGGGCAGCACCGCGAGTACGCTGCGGTCATCGATGGCCATGCGTGGCAGATGGCTGTGCAACACGGCGAGCACGCCCGAATCGCGCAGCGCGACGAATCGCGGGGCCATGGTCGTGCCGGAGGTACGCAGCAGGAATGCGATGCCGTCGGTGCACACCGCCGCGTCCCGCGCCACGATGCTGTCACGCGGTGGGCCGCCGTCATCCCCGGGCGTGACGACATGCCGGTGTGACGCGGTCACGGCCACCGCAAGTCGCGCGTCGAGCGGCACGAGCAACGCATCGGGTGACTCTCGCTCGGGCACCGGCACGAGCGTGATGCCGCTGGCGAGCGTCGCGCACACCAGCATCGCGAATGCCGCGTCGTTGGGAAGCGCACAGATCACGCGATCGCCAGCCATGATCCCTGCACGCTGCAGGGCATGCGACCATGCCTCTGCGCCCGTGTGGAGCGCCGTGGCTGCGTGCGTCGTCCCGCCCGCCCACAGCGCAGCGGAGCCACGCTTGCCGAACAGCTCAGCCAGTGTCGCACTTCCGGATGTCATGACAGTGCTCGCGAGCTCATGCGGGCAATCTACTGCTCGCGTTCCAGTGCAGCGCCCTGCGAGCGATAGTGGCCGGTGTGCAACGCGAGCGAGAGCCGCGCCGTGCACTGTTCACCATACCACCTGACGAAGCCGGCGCGATGCAATGAACGGTTGATCAGCGCTTACCCACTGCAGCAGTTTTCGTCCGCAGTTCCGTCAGCCAGTTGAGCACGACGATCGTCTCCGGCACCATGTCATTCACCGCTGCGATCATCACGAAGTTCCGGCCATCTGGCGTCACGTCGTAATTGCGGTGTGGCATCGGCATGTCACCGTCGAATACGTCTGTGAAGAGCGCGCGATGACCCGAGACGGTCGGTGCTGCACCACGTGTGATCGCAGCCGCAATCATTTTCCGATTCGCGCGATAGAAAATGTGCCGGCCATCTGGCGACCAGAGCGGCTCGGTTCCACCGTCGCGTGACACCTGCATCGCCGCACCAGGCCCTGGGAACGGCCGCAGGTAGATTTCGTAGCGGCCCGACTCACTCGACGCATACGCGAGCCAGCGGCCGTCGGGGGCGAGCGATGGCATGAATGCGTCGAAGCCACCTTCGACGATCGGAATGGCAGGCAGGCCTGCTGCCGGCGGTGCCTGCCAGATGCTCCAGACACCACGTGTGCGTCGCTGAAAGAGCACGACGTCGCCCGCCCGCGCCGGACTGGCGGCAAACGCGCCCGGTACCGCAGCAATGCGCGTCGCGTTGCCATCACCATTTGCGACGCTGCTCCAGATGGCATCCTGTCCGTCACGGGTCGACGCGTAGACCAGCCGCTGCCCGTCAGCCCTCCATGCTGGGCCGAGCACGTTTCCAGCGCGCGTGAGCCGCGTCTGCGTGCCGGTCGCGAGATCGAACACGAATGCGTCGTTCCCATCCTGCGTCGCGCCCTGCACCACGATCCGACGCCCATCGGGCGAGACGCGGGGATTCATGAAGCCGCCACTGAGTCCCTTGATGACGGGCGTTGCAACACCCGCCGAGTCCACCAGCACCGGGGCGTTCTTCGGCTGCACACGTCGGGTGTAAAGCAGCGTGCCGTTGCTTGCCAGGTGAACGCGCTCGATGCCACCGCCTTCCTGCTCGAGCACTGGAATCGGCGTACCGCTCACCACGCCTGTCGCGACATTCAACTGTGCAGCCATCACCGTTCGGCCATCAGCCGACACGTAAAGCAACCATCCGTCCACAAACGCAAAGGGTTGCGATGCGTGCAGGCCAAGTGGCGTGTACGCGATCGGCTGGGTCGCTCCCGGCTCGAAACGGACCAGCGAAAGATCGCCGATCTGTGCACCG
>ENA-OFCF01001119-OFCF01001119.1-metagenomes-genome-assembly--contig:-NODE-1119-length-10693-cov-4.212164_pt1 | contig 10693 bp, 6 predicted proteins | sample MGYA00153387_OFCF01 | MGnify analysis MGYA00153387 | reverse complement strand
CCTGGGCGCCTGCGATGGAGATGCGCAAATCATCATCCCCATGATCAGAACGGCCAAATGGACGCAACTCTGGAATACCCTGCAGCCGTTCAGCTACCTGTGTCGCCGTCAGCGGTCGGTGCGCCATTCGATCAACGCGCCCGGGTTCCTCTCCATCCGGTGTGAGTTGCAGCGCACCCGCACAATCCCGGCCGATCGCTCCGAGCAGGGCGTGGGCGTTTCGCCCGTCCACGTGATGACGCGCTGCCAGCCGCGCTCGGATCGTCTCACTGTCCGGCAGCAGGTTGTCAAACCACTGTTCGACCACGGTGCCCCGCAGCGCGTCGACGCTGGCCGTGAACGGAAGCGACAGCGAAATGGGACGCGCTCGCGGGCTCGAGCGCCATGTGTCCGCATACTCGAGTCGCACCGGCTCCGCCCCCCGACGCGCCCACCAGCGCCCGACGAATTCCCCGTTCATCCACAGGTTGAGTACGCGCGGGTCGCTCACCAGTCCACCGGCGCATTTGTGCAGTCATCCGCAGTGGTTCGGGCCGCAAGTTGCAACTCGACTTTCAGCGCACGCAGCACGGCAATGAACTGCGCGACCGTTATGCGATCCGGTGCGGCCTCGATGGCGCTGATCCGTTGCTTCGTAACGCCGAGGCGCACGGCCAGATCCGCCTGTGTGAGCTTCTGTGCTCTCCGGTATGCGAGCAAGTGCGTGCGCAGCTGGCCCGGATCGGTGATGCGAGCCGTATGAATCGGCATGTCGTTGGCCGCGAGTGAGGCGCGATCCCTGAGTGCTCCATGACAACCCAGGAGTTGAAAAACGAATAGTTAACTTCAAAGTAGACTTTTGCAAAGTCAATCCCTGTACTGACAAAAGGCCCGGTCGACAAACTCTCACTGCCGACCTTTCCTTGAGACAACATTTACATTGACATATCTAAAATCAACTTTGGGGTTTACCTAGCACTCGAAAAAGGGCCGAACTCCGCAAATACGCAGAACCGGCCCTGATGTGCTAGCAGATGTGGAAATCAGCCGAAACTACATCCCCCGCATCATCGCCGCCTGGTCAATCACCGTCACCCCGCGCGGCACACTGAACGTGAAGGCATCAGCCGCCAGCCGCGCCCCGCGCTCGATCGACGTGAAGCGCAACGTGCGGACCACGCCCGAGTTCTCCGTCACCTCCAACTGCTTCAACTCACCGCCTCCAGGCGCGACCCACAGCACCGCGCGCTTGAACCCGATGTCGCTGCGTGGCACCAGCACCAGCTTCCTGAACGTGGCTCCGGCCAGCATCTCGGTCCCGCCATCGCTGACCGCAAACTTCCGCGACGGCGACGTGAAGAACTGCCCCACCAGGTCGATGCCGCCCGGCGCATTTGCGCCCACCGGCATCTTCAGCACCTGACCCGGCGCTGCGCTCGGCACGAACACCCACAGCGTCCGGCCGTCGCTCACGATACGATCGCCAGCCGGCTTGGTGAACGCCACGGAAAACACGCCCGGACCGCGCTGCAGGTAGCTGCCCGCGCTTTGCGACTCGCTCGACGTGATCGGATTCGTGAGGCGCTGCGTGAACTCCGCACGAAGCCCTCGCGATGCGCTGTAGAGTCGTGCCGTACGTTCAAGCAGCGCCGGTGCACTGGTCGACGCCGGAATCGACTGCGCCATGACCAGGCCCGGCAGCATCAGCGCCACAGCGCACATCACACGAACGTTGAGCATCGCAGTCACGAAAGGGGGAAAGGCGTCGCTCGTAGCGAACCTTGCGCTGGTACCCGCCTCAGGCGACGGCCGTTCCTGCGCCCATGATGGACCGGCCCACAGCTTCCGCGATCGGCACCAGACTGCGCACCATCTCCTCGAACTGCGGCGGGTGCAGGCTCTGCGCGCCATCACTCCACGCCGTGTCCGGCGCCTGGTGCACCTCCACGATCACGCCATCGGCGCCACAGGCCACGGACGCACGCGCCATTGGTGACACCGCGTCACGAATGCCCACACCGTGGCTCGGATCCGCAATGATCGGCAGGTGACTGAGCCGCTGGATGACGGGGATGGCGGCCAGGTCGAACACGTTGCGCGTGGCCGTGTCGTAACTGCGGATGCCGCGCTCGCACAGGATGATGCGGCGGTTGCCCTCCGACATGATGTACTCGGCCGCGAGCAGCCACTCGGTGATCGTCGCCGACATGCCGCGCTTGAGCAGCACCGGCACGCCCAACTTTCCGACATGCTTGAGCAGCGAGAAGTTCGACATGTTGCGCGCGCCGATCTGGATGCAATCCGCATACTTCGCGACCAGGTCCGCCTGATGCTCGTCCATCGCCTCTGTGATGATCGGAAGCCCCGTCTCCGTACGTGCCACGGCCAGCTGGCGCAGTCCTTCCTCGCCCAATCCCTGAAACGCATACGGCGACGTGCGCGGCTTGTACGCACCACCGCGCAGCGCGACGGCACCGGCGGCCTTCACCAGCTTCGCAATGTGGACGATCTCCTCCTCGCCCTCCACGCTGCACGGACCGGCGACGACGGGCACCTCGGTGCCGCCGAACACCACGCCATGCCCGATCGACACCAGCGACTTCTCGGGCTGCCACTCGCGCGACACCTGCTTGTACGGCTTCGAGTCGTACAGCACCTGCGCCACGCCGGCCATGCCCTCGAAGTGCGACGTGTCGACCTGCCCGTCGTCACCAGCGACGCCGATCGCCGTGCGCAGTGCACCCGGCATCGGCAGCGGGTTGAATCCCAGGACTTGAATGGCATCGCACACCGCCTGGATTTCCATCGGCGTGGCGTTCCGTTGCATCATCACCAGCATCGCGTCGCGTCCTCAGCAGTCGAGCACGAGACCGTCCGTGGCAATCACGGTGGGTCCGGCCCAGCGCGCGCCAAGCTCGGCGCGCAGATCGATCCCCTCGAGCGGGGGATACATATGACTTACCACCAGCAAGCCGGGCGCTGCCGCCGCCGCCAACGCGCCAGTCTGTGACGGCGTGAGGTGAAGCGTCATCGGCATGAAATCCGGCAAGGAGCACTCGGTTAGCAAAAGGTCACAGCCCGCCGCCCACGCACTCAGCGACGGGTCCTCGCCGGTGTCCCCGGTGTACACCAATCGCCGACCCGCATGCTCCACGGAATATGCCACGCTTTCGCCGGCGTGTGGCACGCTCCGGCTGGTCAGCGTCACGCCGCCGCCCAGATCCAGCGGCTCTCCCAGCAGGGGCTCCATCACGTGCAGCGGAAAGCCGGGCACGTGCAACCAGTCGCCCAGCGCCGCCGCCCAGCGTGCCAGCAGCTCCCGTGTGCCCGCCGGTCCGATGATCGTCAGCGGTGCCGCGCGTGACTCCACTCGCGCATGCCTCCATGCGAAAATCAACGTCGGCAGGTCGCCGATGTGATCCAGGTGAAAGTGCGTCAGCAGAACGTGCGTCACACCCCACCAATCCACTCCATGCCGCGCCATGGAGTGCGCCGCGCCAGGCCCGACGTCCATCAGGATGCGATGCTCGCCCGCCTCCAGCAGGTACGATGCACAGCCGCGCGTGGCGGAGAGCGAGATCGTGCCCGACCCGATCACCGTCAATCGCATGTCACTCCGGAAATCCCTTCATGGCAGTCCAAACGACACGGCAGTGCAACCGCAACACCTCTCACACGGAGACACGGAGCCGCGGAAAAGCACCGGAAAAAAGGAATTGCACCGCGGCCGCACTGCAGCGAGAAAAGCCATCGACCACCTTTGAAACACGCCTTCCCACCGTCACCCGCATTCGCCCTCTCCACTGCCTCCACCACTCCGCGTGAGAGGTGTTGCAGTCGCAGTCGCCATCACCGGCCCCGTCACCGCAATCATCGCGTCTGCCCTCTCCGCGCCTCCGCGTCTCCGCGTGAGAGGTGTTGCCGTTGCCGTTGCCGTTGCCGTTGCCGTTGCCGTTGCACCTGCCGTGACTGAAACCGAGACTACGCCACCGCTTCCACCGAATCTGGAATCTGCTCCGACGCCGCACCGTCGGGCACCGTCAGCGCATTGCCGGTGAACTCAGTGTCCACGCCACCGTTCACGGCGTCACCGTTGCGGTTGCGCAGCCGCACACTCACCAGCGAACTCACGCCGGGCTCCTGCATCGTCACGCCGTACACGGCATCTGCCGCTTCCGTCGTGGTACGCGGATTGTGCGTGATCACGATGAACTGTGTCCGTTCCTTGAACTGGTTCAGCATCTTCACGTAACGACCCACGTTCTGATCGTCCAGCGGTGCATCGACTTCATCCAGCAGGCAGAACGGGCTCGGACGCGTGAGGAAGATGCCGAACAGCAGCGACAGCGCGACGAGTGCGCGTTCACCGCTCGAGAGCAGGTGGATGCGCTGCGTCTTCTTGCCGCGCGGGCTGGCGTGGATCTCGATGTCGCAGTCCAGCGGCTGGTCGGGGTTCTCCAGCCGCAAGTCGCACTCGCCGCCGCCGAACAGCGTCTGGAAGATCTGCCGGAAGTTCTCACGCACTTTGCCAAATGTCGCCAGGAACAGCTCGCGTGCCGTGGCGTCGATTTCCTTGATCGCCTGCAGCAGTGACAGCTTCGCTTCGGCCAGATCGTTGCGCTGCGCGGCGAGGAAGTCGAGGCGCTTCATCTCCTCCTCGTGCTCCTCCACGGCCAGCGGATTCACGGGCCCCAGCTGGTCCAACTGCTGCCGCAGCTGCTCGTTCTCGACGCGCAGTGCATCCGCATTCAGGTCCAGCGGTTCGAATCCTTCCAGCAGCTCGACGATCGGCTTCCGCCACTCGGTCTCGAGACGCTCGCGAATGTTCTGCCGGCGTGCCTCGAGCTGCGTGTGACGGAGCTCGGTCTGATGCAGCTCCTCCGCCATCAGTACTGCCTGCCGACGCACCAGCTCCAGCGCCTCGTCACCGGTTCGCAGCGACAGGTCGGCGGCACGCAGTCCCTCCTCGGCCTCGATCAGTCGCGTGTCCAGCTCCGACAGCGCATGCTGACGCTCCTCCAGCTGCACCGTCAGCGTCGCGATCTGCTCGGCGAGTGCCAGGTCGGCGTTCGCCAGCTGCGACAACTCGCGACGCAGCGTCTCCAATCGTGCCGCGGCCGTCGCCTGTTCCTGCACGAGACGCGTCGCGCGATCCTGGGCTACCTGCACACGCGCCTGTGATTGCGCCTGCGACACCTGCGCGACGGTGCGGCCCTCTCGCGCTGCTTCCAGCATTTCGTCGGAGCCCAGCAGGCGCTGACGCGCGCTCGTGATCACGATTTCATGACCGGCGAGACCGGCGCGCAATTCCTCTGCGCGCGACTCGTCGTCGGCAGCACGCGCCTGCAACGTCGCGCGACGTTCGGCGAGCTTCCCGGCCAGCTGCTCGGCGTCGTTCTTCTCGCGCAGGGCACGCGCGCTTCGACGTTCCACTTCTGCCCGCGACTCTTCCGCGCGACGCACTTCGCCCATCGCCTGCGTGGCGGCATCGGCCGCCGCCATCACAGCCTGCTCTGCCGACTGCAAGGTGATGCTGACCGTCTGCGCCTCGATCGTGATGCGCGCACGCTCTGCATCCAGCGACTCCAGTTCATCGCGCAGCATCGTCAGTTCGGCGCGACGCTGGATGGGGCCCTGTGCCGACTCAGTACCAGGCAGGTAGATCGCGCCACGCGCGTCCACGAACCCGCTCGCGCCGTCCAGCGGTGTCACCTGGCCAAGCAGTGCGCGAACCCAGCGCTCCGCAGGCTCGGCAGCCTTCACGCGTGATGCAAGTGCGGCGTCGGTGACGATCACGTCGTTCACCGCATCCAGCGGCAATAGCAGCACCGGTCCCGGCTTCGCTGTTGCGTGCCACGTGGCGACCGCATTCGCGGCCTCGCGGTCACGCACCACGACGGCATGCACGGTTGCACCGAGGTATCGCTCGACGAGAATTGCCGCGTCGCTGTCAGCCGAGAGGAAGTCGGAGAGCGGACCAAGCACGGCACCGCTGCCGAACGACTCGCGCTGCCGGAGCACCGATGCGGCGCCCGGCGCCAGGCCGACCCGATCGCGATCGAGCGCCTCGAGCCCGTGGATTTTCCCCTGCATCGACGTGCGCTGACGATCGGCATCACCCAGCCGTCGCCGGACGTCCGCCTCGGCAGTGCGCGCCAACTGTGCCGCGTTGCGTGCCGTTTCCAGCGCGCCTTGCGCGCGTGCGACATCCACGCGTGCGATCTCCACCAGTTCCGCCGCGGCGTCGCTGTCGCGCGCCACGGTCTGCAACGCATCGGCCAGCGTCGCGACTTCCGTCTCCAGCACCGACGTGCGCGCGAGCACTTCTGCCAGCTCACGCTCGGTGCCTTCGCGATCCAGTTCCAGTCGACGCACCTGGTCGCGGGCATCGCGCAGGATCTTCTCGGCGGCGTCGACCTGCTGACGCGCCATGGACACGCTGCGACGCGATTCCTCTTCCGCCGCTGCGCGCTCGGTCAGCAGTTCCACTGCCGCGGAGAGCTCGACCTGCAGCCGCAGGCGTTCCGTCTCTGCATCCTCGCGCTCGGCGATCACGCGCTGGCCCAGTACCTCGCCATCCTGCAGCTCTGCATCAGCGCGCTCACGACGCGACATCGCGTTGCGCTGTCGTTCCTCAGCCACGCGCAGTTCGCGCTCCACCTGGTTCGCCTGTTCGCGCTGTGCCTGCGCCATGCGCGCCAGCTCGGCACGCATCGCTTCCGCCGCCGCGCGCGTACGCTGGGCATTCTCGCGCTCGCGCGCCGCCGACTCGGCCTGCTCGGATGCGGCAGGCACGGCGTCGCGCAGCTCCTCGAGCCGTGCATGCAGAATCATCAGTTCATCGGCCCAACTCTCCAGCTCGCGTGCCGCCAGCGTCACATCCACCGCGAAGCGGCGCGATGTGAGTTCCACGCTCTTCTCCGCCTTCTTGCGCTGGCGTGAGAGCGAGCGCACCTGACTCTGCACTTCCTCGATCAGGTCATCCAGTCGTGACAGGTCCACGGCCGTCTCTTCAAGGCGGCGCTCGGTGCTGCGACGGCGGTCGCGGTAGAGGCCCACACCGGCCGCTTCCTCGAACAGCTCGCGACGATCATCAGGACGATCGCTGAGCAGTGCGTCAATCATCTTCGACTCGATCACGACACCACTGTCGGCACCAAGTCCGGTGCCACGCACCAGGTCGTGGATGTCGCGCAGGCGGCAGGCGACGCGATTCAGGAAGTAGTCACTCTCACCCGAGCGCGAGAGGCGGCGCGTGATTACCACTTCCTTGAATGCGACAGGCAGCACGCCATCGGAGTTGTCAAAATGCAGCGACACCTCCGCGACGTTCACGGCGCGACGCGCCGATGAGCCCTGAAAGATGACTTCCTCCATCTTCGCGCCGCGCATCATGCGCGCACGCTGCTCGCCGAGCACCCAGCGCACTGCGTCGGAGACGTTCGACTTGCCGCAGCCGTTCGGCCCGACGATCATCGTCGCGCCCGGCTCGAACAGCATTTCCGTGTGATCTGCGAACGACTTGAAGCCGTGCAGCGTGAGCTTGGTCAGGCGCACGTCAGAAACTTCTCCCGGTGCGGTAATGAAGCGTCGTATTGACGCCCTTTGCCTTGAGTTCGTTCATCAGCGGAATCGCCTGGTCCGGTGTCTCGAATGCGCCGACGAAAATCGTCGCCGTGCGATCATCCTGCAGCAGCGGGTACGCGGCAATCTGGCGCTGCCCGTATCCATCCGACACGTTCTGCGCCGCGCGGCGCGACACCTTGGCCTCCAGCATCAGCGCATACGGGGTCGACACCACGCGCCCTGCCACGGCCGCCAGCTTACCGCTGCTGCGCAATGCCCCGAGCAGTGAATCGGCCTGGCTCGCCTTCGTGTAGGCACCCGCCTGCATCTGAAAGAAGCGTCCACGTTCACCGCGAATGCGCACCATCGTGACGGTGCCGGCAGGTAGCTTCAGCCCCAGTTCGGCCCAGCGTGCAAGCGCCTGCGCTTCGTCATTCGTTGCCACGATCACGACGCCGAACGGTGCAGCCCTCAGCGAGTCCTGCGGATTCACGACGCGCGCCAGGACCAGTGAGTCCGCATCGCGTGATGCGCCAGGCGCCGCGGCGCTGTCAGGTAGCGATGTGGGGGCAGGGACGATGAGGACCGAGTCCGGGCGCGAGGGTGCGCTTTCCGGCGCGTCCGCCGTCGTGCCGGGACGGCCGAGCGCGAACCACAGCGCGGCAACGCCAATGACTGCGGCGGCGATGATCAGGGGCTTCTTCGAACTGCTGCTCGTCTCGAACCCCTTCGGCACGCGCCGCTCCGGGCCATTGGTCGGCGGCAGCAACTCCGTGACCTGCTGTACGGGTTTGCTGACCGGAATGCGCTGCGATGGCACGGCTGGCAGCGGTGCGACGTCCGGCTGAAATGCAGGCGCGACCGTCGCGACCGGCGCTTCGATGTGCGCGACGACGGCGTTGCGAGGCACGGCGTGCATCGCCGACGGGTCACCTACCAGCACCACACCATCCAGCATCATCGCGAGGTCATGCACACCCTCGGCGTTGCTCGGTGCGACGAGCACGAGCAGAGCGCCGACTTCACGGAAGCCGGCCGCAAGGCGGTTCCAGCGCTCATTCCGCATGATCTCGGGCGTCACCAGCGGCTCGGTCCCGCTGGGCATGACGAACAGCATGCCGGTCTCGTCTACCTGGCGCGCGATCTTGTTCAGCGAGACGCCGTGCAGAAAGGAATCGACGATCCCGTGAGGATCGTCGCCCGTGACGAGGCGCTGCAGCGGCTCGACGTCGCCGACGAGGTCACCGATCGCGACGCGCCGGACGGCAGATTGCGCGCGGCCGATGCCGATGGCCGCACGTGCGGCAGCGACGGGATCGGTTCCGGTCACGAGAATCGCATGCGCCGTGTCGACCGCAGCCGAGGCCTCGGCGCCCAACGCTTCCCAGTCCACGCCAAGCGTGCTTCCAGCCGCCATCAGTTCGATCCCTTGTCAAAGACCCAGAAGTCCCGGCCAGCAGCCCGCCCGGCGCGCTCGGCCTCGGGGCGCGAGCGGAAAGGACCAAGGATAACCCGGTACAGCGCGGTCCCGTTCGTGGTCGTGACCATGATGTGTGCCTTTTCGCCATTGGCCTTGATCTTCGACGCGATTTCCCGGGCCGTACGTTCCGCCTTCAGCGCCGCGAACTGCACCACGAACGAGCCGCGCTTGCCGCCAGTCTGCGCGCGCACTGTCGTCGTCGCGACAGGGATGCGCACCGTCGCGACGCCGGCGCGGCGCGCGGACTCCTTTCGCACCGCCACTCGCCTGTTCGAGTCGGCCTGCAGATTTGCACGAAGCGTGGCGGACGAGCGTGAGGGTGCCTGGCCAGACTCGCCTCCCGTGGGTGCTCGGCGGGCGCTGTCCAATGGCGGGGATCGGACCGGCACGGGGGCTGGACGGGCGGTCGCAAATGCCAAGGCACTGTCGGGGTTTACGCTGTCGACAGGTGGCGGCGCCGCTGCCGTATCCACCACGACCGGCCGCGGTAACGTGTCAGGCCTGACGACGCGTGCGCGCACGAGAGCCTCTCCGCGGCGGCTGAACCCGTTCCATTGCACCACCATCCAGATGTCCTTCGCCCCGTCGGGTGTCACGGCGAGCGGGCGGAAGTCGCCTTCGGCCAGTGTCACCACATCGTTGCCACGCAGCGTGGCAATCCGGCCGTCGGGGAACACCATCGGCAAGTCCGCGCGCCATGGCGATGCGAACCGGCCGAGCACCGAATTCGTGGCCACGCCGATCACCACCACCGAATCGCCCTCGGCGCCGTGCCGCACCAGGAGGTAGCGGCCCAGCGGGTCCATGCGCAGGTCGCTGGCACTGGTCGGCACTTCGACCGTCGCAACGATTGCATCGGCGTACTTGCTGATGACCTGCACTCGCGAGGCGGCGTCATCGCGACCCAGCACGTAGACGCGATCGCCGCTGGGTGACGAAGCCGTGGCCACGATGGAGTCGCCGATCGAGATGGTACCGAGGGTTTCGAGGTCACGTGCGCGCACGCTCACGAGCCGTCGCGGGCCATCGCTCAGGTAATAGCGATCACCGCCAGCGGCCGAGATGAGTCGGGCATTGCCGGGCAGCACAGCGCTGTCCACGGCGGTCGTCGACGGTGGCCGGAAGCGCGTGATCACCGTCTCGGTTCCCCGGTGACCTACCAGCAGCACGCCGCCGTCCCGTAGTGGCTGCAGCCGGTTGATCGACGCAACGGTGCGAACCAGCCATGGCGTCGCCTGGGTGGTGGTGAGGCGCAGCACGGCTCCATCGCTGAGCCCGAAGATGCTGCTGCCGTCCAGACTGACCGTCTCCCGCAACGGCGTCGCCATCGCCCGCTCGAGCACGCCAGAACCGAGTGTCAGTCGCCATGCCACGCCCATGCTGTCAGCCAGCGCCAGCGTGCCGGCGTCGGTGCTGAAGGCGAGGGGGCGCACCTGTGCCGGCAACGCGGACCGTGTGGTCCAGATCGCCGAGTCGAGCGTAGGGTAGCGATACGCACGCGCAACGCCGCCTCGTGCAGCGATCCGCAGGACGATTGCGTCGGGAGCGAGCGGGGGGGCAGACATCGCCGTGGCCCCGCGATCGTCGCTCGCGTTGCAGCCGGCGAGCGCGATGGTGAGGGAGAGCAATAGGGTTCGCACGCCGTAACCTAGCCGTGACACGGCGGGG
>ENA-OFCF01001118-OFCF01001118.1-metagenomes-genome-assembly--contig:-NODE-1118-length-10702-cov-2.307317_pt1 | contig 10702 bp, 6 predicted proteins | sample MGYA00153387_OFCF01 | MGnify analysis MGYA00153387 | reverse complement strand
GACCCGGTAGTGCTCGAGGCGGTCGCTGTGGTCCCTGCGCAGCGCCTTCACGGCGATGACGAGCCCGGCGATCGGGTCGGCCCAGTCCCAGCCCAGGGTCGCGTTGAGGACCAGCCCGACCAGGAGCACCGCAGACAGGTAGGTGCACAGCAGGGTCTGGGTCGAGTCGGCCACCACGGCGCCGGAGCCGAGCGCTCTGCCGGTGCGGCGCTGCGCCCACGACAAGAACGGCATGACGACCAGAGAGGCCATGGCGAGGCCGATCCCGACCGGGGACGGAGCCGCGTCCCCACCGCTGAGCAGTGCGCGTACGGACTCGAAGCCCACGTAGGCAGCCAGGGCGAAGAACGACCAGGCCATCAGCCGCAGCGCCTGGCGCTCCCGGCTCTCCGGCAGGCGATGCCTGAACTGCCACAGGATGATCAGCCCGCTGGAGACCTCCACCACCGAGTCGAGCCCGAACCCGACCAGTGCGACGGACCCGGCCAGCAGCCCCGCGGCGATCGCGATGACGGCCTCGACGACGTTGTAGCCGACGCTCACGCCCGCGAGTAGGCGTGCCCGGCGACCGAGCCGGGCGCGGTCGGCACCTGGCAGCGTGGCCGCGGGGTGCCGGGCGTGGGCGGTCATCGGTTGGCCTCCTCGCCGTACGTCGGGCACAGCGCGACCGCCTTCCCGGTGACCGCCAGCAGCCGTTCGGCTGCGGCGAGCACACCGAGAACCTCGCCGCTCGCGGCCAGCGACCACAACGTGGCCCGGCCCTGCGCCCGGAAGCTCACCAGGCGGCAGTCCCGCAGACAGGCAAGGTGTGCCGACACGGTGGACTGGGCCAGACCGAGGTGCACCGTCAGGTCCTTCACGTTGTGCTCACCGATCGCGAGATGGCGCAGGATCGCGAGTCGCGCCGGATCACCGAGGCTGCGGAACATGCACGCTGCCACGGACAGCTGCCACGGCTCGTCGCCCGGCGTCTCAGCGGCGCTGTCGAGAACAGGTTCCATCGTCATACAGCGATGTTATCGCTACCTGGAGTGCTGCTCGCGGTCAGGCTGCGTCTCGCCCAGATGCCGTCCTGCGGTCAGGCGCGAACGAAGCGGACCCGCCAGGCCTCGGGACCTTCCTCGAGGTAGTCGACACTGAACCGTCCCGGCGCGCGCTGCTCCAGCTGGGCCAGCAGCGGCAGCGGGTCGTGCGGGGCCACCAGAACCATTCCGCCGCCGGCCTCGACCGAGTCCAGCGCGCCGAAGATCGTGGCATGCCGGATGGCGTGTGGCACCGTCCGCGCGTGAAGCTCGGGCAGGACCGCGGCGAGGACCGACGTCGTCCGCGCCCTCACCGGCCTCGGCCTTGGCGATGAGGTCGAGGGCGTGATTTTTCGACGTGGAGGCGGCGAACCATTTGTCACCGACGGTCACGGAAGGCACGAAATCGTCGGTCAGGAACGGCATCGGGAAAAACCAAGTGGTATTCCCGCCGCGCTCGGAACTCATGGGCTTTTGCATGGGGATTTCCTCGCCGGTCACCTCGCTGATTTTCGCAAGGGTGCCGGTGAGGGTCGTGTTCATCTTATCCCACGAGGCGGATAGCTTGGCGCGATCCGTCACCGGCGCGATCATGGAAATCCGCGGGATTTTCCCCTCGGCCAGCAGCTTCGCCGGCACGCCGGGGACAGCGGGGGCGCCGCCCTTGAAGTCGACGACCCAGGCACTTTCCTGGCCCAGGCTGTTACCGAAGTCGCTGGCGAAGGCGTCCCACAAGGCCGCCATGTCGGGCCGGAATTTGGTCTCGAAGAGCTTGGCCATTTCCTTGTATTGCACCAGGTCTTCTCCCGCCAGTGGGGCGTCCGCGACCTTCATGCCGATGGCGTAGGCGGTCTCGAAAATGGCCTCGAAATAGTCGCGGGCCTTCTCGTCGTAAACCGCATCCCCGGTGACGTCGGCGAAGAGCACCACGTCTTCGGAGTCGCCGAGGTGGCCGAGCTTATTCGATGATTTCCAATCGACCATGCCGCCGTCCGAGCCGCCGTAAGACTCGATTTTCAGGCCTTGCTCGAAGTAGGCGACCATGCCGAGCGCCTCGTTCCCGGCGAGTTTGCGGAGCGCGGCTTCCCGCTCGGCGACGATCTGGAACAGGGCCTCCAGATCGCGGGTATCTCCGAGTCCCTCGGCTCCGGCAAGTCCGTCGCGCAGGCCGTTGGTCATCTCCGAAAGCCCGCCAGTGGACTCGATTAGCGTATCCATGGCGGCCTTCTGGCCGTAGCCGAGCATGGCGAGATCCTTACCGGCATAATCGTCGCTGAAGGCCAGGGACTCGGTGGAAACGATCGACTGGCTGAGGCCGGCCGCGAGTTTGAGATCGTCCGCCGAGGCGCCGATGAAGAGCAGGACGTGATCGCCCACCGTGCCGCTGAGGACGACGATGTCCTTCTTCGCAATGGCGGCCAGCAGCTGATCCACGGTGGCGGCGTCCAGTTCCTCCTCCATCGCCTCGCGGCCTTCGGCCAGCGCGGCGGAGATTTTTGCGCCGAGGATTTTCGAGCCTTCGAATCGGTTTCCGGAAATTTCCACGCTCAGTGGCTCGACCATTTCGCCGAGGAGGCTGGTGTTTGCGACCATGGCAGCCACCTGCTGCGCGGCCGCCGGGCGGTCCTCCTCGTTCGTTTTGAAGGCAAAATAGAGCGGCGGCACCTTCGCCTTTTCCAAAAGCGTGATTCCCGACTGGGGGTCCTTGAGGAGATCCTTCGCCAGCTCCGAACCGTAAGCGCTCATGAGAGATGCGTCCAAGGAAGCGACTTCGCCCGAGCTGACCGCAGCGGCGAAGGCGCGGGCCAGGCCGCGCATCTGGAAGTATCCCATCCGGCGGTTCAGGGTGAGTAGATGGCCGGCCTGCTCGCCGGTGGATTTCCCCATCGCCATCGTGAACTCGCTGCCGAAGAGCGCGGAGACTCCGGCGGGCTCGGCGTCGAAGGCCGGCTCGTCCTCCTGGCCGGGTTCCGGGATGTCTTCCGCATCGATCACCACGCCACCGGTCATCTGCTGCTGGACAAGCTTCCAGAGCTTCGACTTTTTGACGCTGCCCGCGATTTTTGATCCGTTATAAAATGCAAGGACGACCTCGGTATCCTGTGGCAGGTGGCGGACGAAGCCTAACTTCGCGGCCCGTTCCTCCGGCCCTATTTTCTCGCCGGTGACGGCGGCCACGGCGTCCTTGACCTTTTCCACCGCCTCCGCAACGGGGGTCTTGGTGTCCGGAGCCTTGGCATCTTCCTTCTTCTTACAGGCCCCGAGACCGAGGGCCATCACGGGAATCCATAGCCAGCTTGCGTGCGTTTTCATTGTTAGCGCGAGCTAGGACAGGGAGACGCTTTCTAGCAAGCAGATTGCCGGGGAGTTCCCTGAAAATTCCTCAAGGCCGCGTGCCCAGCGGCCGCACCCACATGTTGCGGAATTCCAGCGGATCACCGTGGAATTGCAGCTGCATCGGCGCGCTGACAGGGTGCTTGTCCGGGTAGCTGGCGAGCTTGCGGTGCTCGGTGGGGCCGAGGTAGGACTCGCCGTTCTGCACACAGACGCCGTTATGGAAAAGCGTGAGCTTGGCCGGCTTGACGACCTTTCCGTTTTCATAGACCGGCGGCTCGAAGGCGAGATCGTAGCTCTGCCACTCGCCCTGCGGGGCAGTTGCATTCACCAGCGGCGGAAGCTGGCCGTACATCGAGCCGGCCTGACCGTCGGGATAAGTTGGGTTATTATGACTCTGGAGGATTTGCACCTCGTAGAGCCCCATCAGGAAAACGCCGCTATTACCACCACTCTGGCCGTCCACTTTCCGCCCCGCGGGCAGGCGCCACTCGAAGTGCATCTGGACCGCGCCGAAGGACTCCTTGGTCTGAATATCCTTGCCCGCCGCCACCATCAAGCCGTCCTTGATTTCCCAGCCGGGCGTCCACGCATCGAGCGACTTCCCATCGAATAGCACGGTCGCGTCGGACGGCGGCTTGACGGAGACTGCCCCACCCGTCTCCACGATCGGCGGCTGCGGGCGTTTCGCATCGTGCACCCCGTATGGCACGCCGGGAAGCTTCGGACCATCGGAGTAACCTGGAACTTGCGCTTGCATCTGACCACACGCTACGGAGGTCACCATCACCATCAATAAGTTTGCTTTCATGCTCCGGCAGAACGTCATTTCCCGGTGATTCCTTCAAGCTCATATTGCCTTCGGGGGTTGCGGCTGCGGCCAGCGTGTGGAAACTGCTCTCGTCCCGAAGCCAATGGCCACCACCACTACCCAGCCTCCCCGCAGCGATCTTTTCCCGTTCGAACTCGTCCGCCCGGAGCTTGAGCGGGTAGAAATCTCGATCCGCGAACAGGTCCGCAATTTCGACCCCGCCGTAGAGCCTTACGTCTCCTACATCTGCAACACCTCCGGCAAACGCATCCGGCCTGCGCTGGCCATCCTGGTAGGCGGCGCAGCGGGCGGCGTGACGGATGACCATTTGAAAATTGGCGTCATCCTCGAGCTCATCCACATGGCCACCCTCGTTCACGACGACATCATGGACGGCGCGAATACCCGCCGCATGGTCCCCACCGCCAACGCGAAATGGGGCAACGCGCTCTCCGTCCTGCTGGGCGACGTTCTCTTCTCCCACGCCCTCACCCTCGCCACCGATTTCAACAGCATCGACATCTGCCGCAAGGTCGGGAACGCTGCGCGTGAAGTCTGCCAGGGGGAAATCATCCAGACCCAGCGCCGCTTCGACCTCACCTTTTCCAAGGCAGAATATTTCCGCGTCATCGAGATGAAAACCGGCGCGCTCTTCGCCGCCGCGACCGGGCTGGCCGCCAATCTATCCGGACTGGATGCGGAGACCGAGGCCCGCCTCCACAGCTACGGCATGAAGCTCGGCACCGCCTATCAGATTTACGACGACTGCCTGGACCTCGTGGGCTCGGAGGAAATCGTGGGGAAAACCCTCCGCACCGATCTCATCAAAGGCAAACTCACCCTGCCCATCCTCAACCTCCTGGAAACCGCCTCCGATGGACAGCGGATGAAGCTCAACAAGCGCATCCTCGACCAGGAACCGCTCGACCTGCCCGTCCTGTTGGGAATCGCGGAATACGAAGGTGCCATCGAGAGCGCCGTGGACACCGCCCTCGGCATCCTCGCGGAAAGTCGCGCGGACCTTGCTCCGCTGGGGAACTCCATCCACTCCGAGGCGCTCGCGCAGATCACCTGGTTCCTCGCCGGGCTGCTGGAGAAATGCCGGAGATAGAGAGAGAAGTTCAATCCGCAGATAAACGCGGATGGACGCAGATCCAAAAAAGATGGTTCTTCATCCCCTCACCCATCTTCGTTCGCTAACGTTCATCCGCGGCTAAAACTCTTATTCCCCATGTCTCAATCAAATCCCCGCAAGCTTCTCATCATCGGCGGTGGATTCGCCGGGCTCGAGTGCGCCCGCAAGCTTTCCAATGACCGGCGCTTCGAGATCACCCTCGTCGATCGCACGAACCACCACCTTTTCCAGCCGCTGCTCTATCAAGTCGCGACCGCCTCACTCGCCGCGCCGGACATCGCCCGCTCCATCCGCCAGATCCTCGCAGGTGCGAAAAACGTCACCGTCCTGATGGACGAAATCACCGCCTTCGACACGGTGGGGAAAACCGCCACCGGCAGTTCCGGCACCGTTTACGGCTATGACTATCTCCTGCTAGCTGCCGGCGCGCGCACCGGATATTTCGGTCATGACGACTGGGCGCACTACAGCCTGGGCTTGAAATCCTTGGCGGACGCCCAGGCCATCCGCCGCACCGTGCTGTCCAATCTCGAACGCGCCGAGCTCACCACCGACGCCGTCGAGCGCGGCCGCCTCATGACCGTCGCCATCGTCGGTGGCGGCCCGACGGGCGTCGAGCTGGCCGGGGCCTTCGCCGATCTGGTCCACCGCTCGCTGAAATCCAATTTCCGCCGCATCGATACCAGCCAGCTCCGCATTATCCTCATCGAGGGCTCCGAACTCATTCTCGAGGCCTACCACTCGGAGCAGTGCCTCTATGCCCGCCAACGGCTGGAAACACTCGGCGTCGAGGTCCGCAATAACACCCGCGTCACCAAGGTCCGCGCCGGTGCGCTGGATTTCAAGGACGGCACGGTCCTCGAGGCCGCCGCCATCATCTGGGCCGCGGGCATCGCCGCCAGTCCCCTCGCAGCCCTGCTTGGCGTGCCGACCGACCGCGCCGGCCGCATCACGCCGCATGCCGATCTATCCGTTCCCGGCCTGCCGGAAATTTTCGTCGCCGGCGATCTCGTGAGCATGAAAGACCTCGATGACCAGATGGTCCCCGGCGTGGCCCCCGCTGCGGTCCAGATGGGCGCGCACGTCGCCAAGGTCCTCGTCGAGGAACTCCGCCTCGAGCAACGCGGCTTCTCGGAGCGCAAGCACGACCTCCGCCCGCGTTTCGATTACTTCGACAAGGGCATGATGGCCATCATCGGAAAAAATTACGCCGTGGTGAAGGCCGGCAAGATCCGGATCCAGGGCTTCATTGCCTGGCTTGCCTGGCTCTTCATTCACATCGCCTTCCTCGTCGGCTTCCGCAACAAGCTCGCCGTGCTGCTGGGTTGGGCCTACTCTTACATCGTAAACAACCCGGAAGCGCGCATCATCGTCAATCCGCCGGCGGCCGGTTTCACGCCAGAATCGCCTTCACCGCCCGGGCCGGTTCCACTCCGGTGAGCTTGTAATCCAAGCCTTGGAATTTCGTGCTGAACCGCTCGTGGTCGATGCCGAACTGGTGCAGCAGCGTGGCGTGCAGATCCCGCACGTGGACGATGTCCGTCACCGAGTTGTAACCCAGCTCGTCGGTTGCGCCGTGGACGATGCCGGGCTTGATGCCGGCGCCCGCCATCCACAGGCTGAAGGCTCGGATGTGGTGATCGCGGCCGCTGCCCTGGCCCATCGGCGTGCGGCCGAACTCGCCGCCCCAGATGACGAGCGTGTCCTCCAGCAGCCCGCGTTGTTTCAAATCCCTGACCAGCGCCGCGGAAGCCTGATCGGTGAGTTTCGCCGTGGCGGGCAGCATTTTCTCGATGTCGCCATGGTGGTCCCAGCCACGGTGATAGAGCTGCACGAAACGCACGCCGCGCTCAAGCATCCGGCGGGCTAACAGGCAGTTGCTGGCGAAGGAGCCGTCGCCCGGTTCCTTGACGCCATACATGTCGAGGATGTGTTGCGGCTCGCCCTTCATGTCCGAGAGCTCGGGCACCGAGGACTGCATGCGGAAGGCCATTTCATACTGCGAGATGCGGGTCTCGATTTCCGGGTCGGTCCGCTCCTCGCGCAGTGCGCCGTTGAGCCGCTGGATCTCGTCGATCACCTGGCGCTGGGTGGACTGGCAGACGCCATCGGGATTGCCGACGTAGTGGACGGCGCTGCCGGTGCTCTGGAACTGCACGCCCTGGAACTTGCTGGGCAGGAATCCCGCGCTCCACTGGCGGGCGGAAATCGGTTGGTCCGGCTCCTTGCCGCGCGAAACCATGACGACGTAGCCGGGAAGATTCTGGGACTCCGAGCCCAGTCCGTATAACAGCCATGAGCCCATGCTCGGGCGGCCCTTGAGGATCGAGCCGGAATTCATGAACGCATGCGCCGGATCGTGGTTGATCTGCTCCGTCACCATCGAGCGGATCACACAGATGTCGTCCGCGATGGAACCGATGTGCGGAAACAGCTCGGAAATCTCCGTGCCGCATTGCCCCCATTTCTGGAACTTCGTGAACGAGCCGCGGGCGATCAGCTTGCTGCCTTGGAGCTGCGCGAGCTGCTGGCCGGCGGTGAAGGACTCGGGGAACGGCTGACCGTCGAGCGCATCGAGCTGCGGCTTGGGATCGAAGCACTCGAGATGCGACGGCCCGCCGGCCATGCAGAGGTGGACGATGCGCTTCGCCTTCGCCGGGAAATGCAAGCCGCCCTGGCTCTGCAGGAAGGGCAGCGCCGGACCTTTGTTCGAGGCCCCCATCAGCTGGGAGAGCGCCAGGCCGCCGAGACCGGCGAAGCTTTTCTGCAGGAACGTGCGGCGGCTGAAGTCCTGTTGGAACCGCTCGAAGGCGGCGATGGATGGATGGATCATGGCCAGTTAGTAGCGGGTGATGGATTCGTGAAGGTTCAGGATGACGCGGCCGAGCTGCGCCCACGCCGCGAGCTCCGCGGGATCGTGGCCAGCCCCCGGGTCGGAAAGGCCGATTTTAAGGAACGCCTTCGCGTCCTCCGGCTTGTCCCGGTACAACTCGCGCTGGGTGGTTAGAAATGCCATCAACGAGGCGGGTTCCGCCGGTTTCGCCTCACGGGAAAGGGCGAGCTTGATCGCATAACGGATTCTCTCCTCATCGGTGCCGGGTTGCTCCCGCAGCACCCGCAAGGCAAAGCCCCGCGCGGCCTCGACGAAGGAAGGGTCGTTCAAGAGCGTGAGCGCCTGTTGCGGACTGTTGGATTGGAAGCGGTCCGCGGTGCACTCCTCGCGGCTCGGCGCATCGAAGCCAGCCAGCATCGGGTGCATGAAGGTGCGCTGCCAGTGCATGTAAAGGCCGCGGCGGTGCTGCTCGGTGCCGGTGCTCGCCTGATAGTCGCGCTCCGGGAAATTGAGATTCACCCAGTAGCCGCCCGGCTGATAGGGTTTTGAACTCGGCCCGCCGACCGCATTTCCTAACAATCCGGAAACCGCCAGCGCGTTGTCCCGCACGAACTCCGCATCGAGCCGGCGTGCGGACTGCTCGGCAAGCCAGCGGTTCGCCGGATCGAGCTCGGCCAGCTCGGCACGCGAGGCGGACACCTGCCGGTAGGTGCGGCTGGTGACGATCAGCCGGACCATGTGCTTCACATCCCAGCCGGACTCGCGGAATTCGACAGCAAGCCAGTCGAGCAGCTGCGGGTGGGACGGCCACTCGCCCTGGTTCCCCAGATCGTCGAGCACCATCGACAGGCCCTTGCCGAAAAACTGCTTCCACAGGCGGTTGGTAAACTGCCGGGAAACCAGCGGGTTTTCCTTATCGGTAAGCCATTTCGCGAGGTCAAGGCGGTTGAGGCGGGTGCCGTCGTTTCGCACCGACGCGTGCGGCAGGAACCCGGGCACGGCCGGCAGCACCACTTCCCCCGGGTTCATCCAAGCTCCGCGGGGCAGGAGGTGCGTCACGGGAATTTTCTCCGCATCCACCGCCTGGGCGACGACGGAATGGGCGTAGCCAGAGCGGCAGGCGATCACCAGCTCGCGCAGTTTCCGATAGGCTTCCGGCAGGCTCGCATCCGGCGTCGTGGACTGGACGAAAGCGGCTGCAACCTCGCGGTGCTGCGCCTCGCTGCGTGCCGCGGGTGCCTGGAAGGCGGCGGCAAGCTCGAGCCGGATCGCGCTTTTCTCACCCGGCACCGCGTCACCGAACGGCGTGACGCTGAAGCGCACCTTGCCGAGGTCCGCGCTGGCGAGGGTCACGCGCAGCACGCTGCCCACGGTGGCGGGGAGGGTTTCTGCGAGATGATAGAGCGCGTGGTGCGGCAGGGACGCGCCATCACGCGGCTCCTCCCAGACGGCGGGTGCGGAGCGCCATTCTTCTTCCAGCAACGAGTTGCTGTCGCCATTCGAATACTGGTGCGGCGTCCGCCGGTCCGCCTGACGCCACGCAACTTTCACCGGCGGCGCGGTGCCGTTGGAAACCACGGCGAAGGTCGGTGTCACCGAGAATTTCCCATCCGGCTGGCGGCCGACCTTGCCGGCGTTCTTCGCATCCGGCAGGACCTCGAGTCGGATCGCACGAATCGGGATTTCCGGCATTGGGAAGTCGATGGTAAGACTTTCGTCCTTGGTCACCGGGCCTGTGAACAACACCGTCTGATCCGGCAGAATTTCATGTGGCGTGCTTTTCGCGGTGACGGTCGCGGGCATCAGCGTGGACCAGCCGTCCGGTTGGGCGGCGAGAAACGGGGCCACGCGCTCCGACCAGACCCGAAGCGGGGCATCGTCATTACCCGCAGAAGCGGCGGGTGCCAGCAAATCGACCGCGGCGGCGCGCAGCTCGCCCAGCCGCCGGCCGACGGAGGCATTCTTCGCCTGGATTTCAGGCGGGAAGGGATAATCGTTCTGGAATCCTGGGATGTCCTTGTTCGGCGTGTAGGGATAGTCCGCATAGACGCCCCACTGCCGGACATCCGCGAAAAACGCGCCCAGCGAGTAGAAGTCCTTCGCCTTGATCGGGTCGAACTTGTGGTCGTGGCACTCCGCGCAGCCGGTCGTCAGCCCGAGCCATGCCGCTCCCACCGAGCGGACCCGATCGCCCATGGATTTCGCGAGGTATTCCTGCACCTGCGCTCCGCCTTCGCGGGTGATGAGATTGAGGCGGAGAAATCCCGTGGCGATGCGTTGCTCGTCGGTGGCGTCCGGCAGCAGGTCGCCGGCGAGCTGCTCGGTGGTGAACTGGTCGTAGGGCTTGTTTTTGTTGAACGCGTCGATGACGTAATCCCGATAGGGAAAAACCCGCATGTTCTGGTCGCCATGATAACCGACGGTGTCGGCGAAGCGGACGATATCGAGCCACGGCACCGCCATCCGCTCGCCATAATGGGGCGAGGCTAACAGCCGATCGACTTGCTTTGCATAAGCATCCGCCCCGGCGTCTGCCAGAAACGCATCCAGCTCGCCGGGCTCGGGCG
>ENA-OFCF01001117-OFCF01001117.1-metagenomes-genome-assembly--contig:-NODE-1117-length-10714-cov-4.358664_pt1 | contig 10714 bp, 10 predicted proteins | sample MGYA00153387_OFCF01 | MGnify analysis MGYA00153387 | reverse complement strand
CCGGTGCGATCGAGTTGCCAGAAGGCAAAGAGATGGTGATGCCGGGCGACAACGTCAGCATCACGGTGAAATTGATCAACCCGATTGCGATGGAAGAAGGCCTGCGCTTTGCCATTCGTGAAGGTGGCAAGACCGTTGGTGCTGGGGTTGTTGCCAAGATTCTGGCTTGATTTTGTGGGACTGACTGCAGCTACGCGCAAGCGAGCCAGCTCTGTCCCCAAACTGATTAGAGGAATTTCTAAATAGGGGTATAGCTCAATTGGCAGAGCGTCGGTCTCCAAAACCGAAGGTTGTAAGTTCGATTCTTACTGCCCCTGCCACTCGGCTGTTGTTACGGGTCGCTAGCGTTTCAACGGCGCAGGTGGTTTTAAAGAGAGTAATAAGGGCTCGCTTGGAGTGAAAAGCTTCAGGCGGGCCGTAACGCTTCAAGAAGCTGTTTCTTGGAGCCGGTGCAGATTGAACAGGAATCGCGGCAGTTATGGCCTCTTCTCAAGTTGAAACCGTTAGTACCACGGCTGACAAGGCTAAATTAGGCTTGGCAGTCGCTTTGGTGCTGGCCTCGCTGGTCAGTTTTTATATGCTGGCCAAACAGGGGCAGATCGCCCAGTGGGGTGCATTGGTAGCTTGCCTTGTGGCGGCGGCAGTCGTATTCATGTCGTCGGAAACTGGCCGCCAATTTTTAGCATTTGGCCGTGATTCGGTTCGCGAGGTCAAAAAGGTCGTCTGGCCCGCCCGCAAGGAGGCGATGCAAATGACTGCCTATGTTTTTGCGTTTGTTGTGGTGATGGCTTTGTTTTTGTGGGGAACCGACAAGCTGCTTGAATGGGTCTTTTACGACTTGCTATTGGGATGGAAAAAATAATGAGTGATCTCAATACGATTGTCGTAAATGAAGTGGTGCCCGGTGCATCACTGACACCTGCTCCGGGCATGCAATGGTATGTGGTTCACGCTTACTCTGGTATGGAAAAAGCGGTTGAGCGCAACATCACCGAACGAATTAACCGTGCGGGCATGCAGTCCAAGTTTGGGCGGTTTTTAGTTCCGACCGAAGAAGTTGTTGAAATCAAAAACGGCCAGAAAAAAACCACTGAACGGCGATTTTTCCCAGGTTACGTGCTGGTTGAAATGACGATGGACGACGAAAGCTGGCATTTGGTCAAGCACACCAACAAGGTGACCGGTTTTGTAGGTGGTGCCAAGAATCGCCCGTCTCCGATTTCTGAAGACGACGTGCAAAAAATTGTTAACCAGATGCAGGCTGGAACAGAAAAGCCGCGCCACAAAGTTGAATTTGAAAACGGAGAATACATCCGCGTTAAAGACGGCCCGTTCACTGATTTCAACGGTACGGTTGAAGAAGTCAATTACGAGAAGAACAAAGTCCGGGTTTCGGTGACAATTTTCGGTCGTGCGACTCCTGTCGAGCTTGAATTCAGTCAGATTGAGAAAACGTAACTTTGATAAAACTGGAAGGTTTTTGAAATTTAGTGTTGGCCTGAAGGGCCGAATTATTCTGCGCTTTGCAACTCGGCGCAGGAGGTTTAAAAAACCTTTTTGAGTTGTGTAACCCCCGGGGAGCCAGGTGCTGTTTTTACAGACATCTGGCGTTATCACCCGTAAGGAGAAAAGTATGGCGAAAAAAATCGTCGGCTTCATCAAGCTGCAAGTGCCAGCTGGTAAAGCCAATCCGTCCCCCCCAATCGGCCCAGCTTTGGGTCAACGTGGTTTGAACATCATGGAATTCTGCAAGGCATTCAATGCGCAGACCCAGGGTATTGAGCCAGGCCTGCCATTGCCAGTGATCATCACGGCATTTGCCGACAAGAGCTTTACCTTCATTATCAAAACAGCACCTGCTGTGACGCTGATCAAGAAAGCCATCAAGCTCGACAAGGGTTCGTCTACGCCGCATACCGTCAAGGTTGGCAAGATCACCCGTGCGCAGCTTGAGGAAATCGCCAAGCACAAGATGAAAGACATGACGGCTGCTGACCTCGACGCAGCAGTTCGCACGATTGCCGGTTCAGCCCGTTCCATGGGTGTGACGGTGGAAGGTGTTGTATGAGCAAGCTGACCAAACGCCAAAAAACTGTTGGCGACAAGATCGACAGCAACAAGCTGTACGCACTGCCTGATGCACTGGGCCTTGTAAAAGAGTTCGCCGTCGCCAAGTTCGATGAGTCCATCGATGTGGCGGTGCAGCTTGGCATCGATGCCAAGAAGTCAGACCAGGTGGTCCGCGGCGCGGTCGTCCTGCCCAATGGCACCGGCAAGACCAAGCGCGTCGCCGTGTTCGCCCAAGGCGCCAAGGCCGAGGAGGCCAAGGCGGCCGGTGCCGACATCGTGGGCATGGACGATCTGGCCGCGATGGTCAAGGCTGGCAACATGCCTTTCGATGTGGTGATCGCCGCCCCGGACGCGATGCGTGTCGTGGGTACGCTGGGTCAGATTCTCGGCCCGCGCGGATTGATGCCCAACCCGAAGGTCGGTACAGTGACTCCGGACGTCGCCCAGGCCGTGCGCAATGCCAAGGCCGGCCAGGTACAGTTTCGTGTGGACAAAGCCGGCATCGTCCATTCGACGATCGGCCGTCGTTCATTCGACACCGACAAGTTGCAGGGCAACCTGAGTGCTTTGGTCGAGGCTTTGACAAAGGCCAAGCCGGCATCCAGCAAAGGTGTTTATTTGAGAAAGATCGCTGTTTCGAGCACGATGGGTGTGGGTGTCCGTGTGGATACCCAGACCATCAACGCCTGACAGCGCAGCCAGGAATTTTGGCCGCCTTTCAAGGTGGCCGGATGTGGTGGGCTGGTGCGCCGCGAGGTGTAACAGGCCATCCGAGACCGTTGGTGCGTGGGTCGGCCACGCTTAATCGATGACAGCCAACGCAGATGGCGATCCCGCTGCAAACGGATTTGGTTCCTGAAACAGTTGGTCGCTGCAGTGTGGCGTGTTGGGCGAGTGGCCGATGACCGCATCGGACTTGCCGGCACATTTTGAAGGAGTAGACCTTGAGTCTTAATCGCAGTGAGAAAGAAGCGGTCATCAGTGATGTGACTGGCCTCGCCGCTAAAGCTCAAACGCTCGTGATGGCGGAATACCGTGGCATCACGGTCGCTGACATGACCAGACTGCGCAGCCAAGCCCGCGACAAAGGCGTGAACCTGAGTGTGTTGAAAAACACCCTGGCTCGCCGTGCCGTGGCAGGCAGCGCGTTTGATGTCTTGTCCGACCAGATGACCGGACCGCTGATCTATGGCTTTTCTGTTGATGCAGTAGCTGCCGCGAAAGTGGTGGCAGACTTCGCGAAAACCAATGACAAGTTGGTGATTCGCGGTGGTGCATTTGCAGGTAAAGCCCTGGACGTGAACGCCGTGAAGCAGCTGGCAAGCATTCCTTCGAAAGAAGTGTTGCTGGCGCAGATCTGCGGCCTCTTGATGTCGCCTATTTCGCGTACAGCTGTTGTGCTGGGTGCGTTGGCGGCCAAAAAAGGTGGTGGCGACGCCCCTGCAGTTGAAGAGGCTGTGGCTGAAGCTGTTCCAGCGTAATTTTTAGCGCAAATTAAACCAATTGATATTTAGGAAATTTTAAAATGGCATTCGACAAAGACGCATTTTTGACCTCGCTTGACAGCATGACGGTCATGGAACTCAACGAACTGGTGAAAGCCATCGAAGAGAAATTCGGCGTGAGCGCGGCCGCTATGGCCGCTCCTGCTGGTGGTGGCGGCGGCGGTGCAGCAGCTGTCGTTGAAGAGAAGACCGACTTCAACGTCGTGCTGCTCGAAGCTGGCGCCCAGAAAGTTCAAGTCATTAAAGCAGTTCGCGAACTGACAGGCTTGGGTTTGAAAGAAGCCAAGGATCTGGTTGACGGCGCTCCAAAGAACGTCAAAGAAGGCATCCCAAAGGCTGATGCAGAAGCCGCCAAGAAAAAGCTCGAAGACGCTGGCGCGAAAGTCGAACTCAAGTAATTGCTTGTGTTTGAGAAGGCTGGAAGTCCTTGAAAAGGGATTCCAGCCTTTCGTGCTTATCCCTCTAGATAAAGAGCGTACTGAAAAGCTGATAAAACAGTCAACTCCTCAGTACTTTCTGAATTTCGACGACAGAAAGAACCTTGGTTCGGGTGACGTGCAATGCGTCACTGTCCGCCATGGTTGGTAGAGGCCAACCACCAAGCCCGCCTGAACACATTTTGTGTTTGGGCAAAAAGTCATCAGAGCAATTTGCTTTAGTCCATCACGCGGAGAACTCATGGCATATTCATTCACTGAACGTAAACGCATTCGCAAGAGCTTTGGCAGCCGCGAAAGCGTATTGGCTGTTCCTTACTTGCTGCAAATGCAAAAAGACGCATACACCGCGTTTTTGCAGGCTGACAAATCACCCAAAGCACGTACTCTAGAAGGCCTGCAAGCGGCTTTTGACAATGCTTTCCCCATCGTCTCGCACAACGGTTTTGTCGAGATGAAATTTCTCGAATACAACCTGGCAAAACCCGCATTTGACGTGCGTGAATGCCAGACGCGCGGGTTGACATTTGCCTCAGCCGTGCGCGCCAAGGTGCAACTGATCATTTATGACCGTGAGTCTTCGACATCGCAGTCAAAAGTCGTCAAGGAAGTCAAAGAGCAGGAAGTCTACATGGGCGAAGTGCCCCTGATGACCGACAAAGGCTCATTTGTGATCAACGGTACTGAGCGCGTCATCGTGTCCCAGTTGCACCGTTCACCAGGCGTATTTTTTGAACACGACAAGGGCAAAACCCACAGCTCGGGCAAGTTGCTGTTTTCGGCGCGCATCATCCCTTACCGCGGTTCATGGCTCGACTTTGAATTTGATCCGAAAGACATTTTGTATTTCCGTGTTGACCGTCGCCGCAAAATGCCGGTCACGATTTTGCTCAAGGCCATCGGCCTGAACCACGAATCCATCCTCGCGAACTTCTTTGTGTTCGACAACTTCCGCCTGATGGACAGCGGCGCGCAAATGGAATTTGTGGCCGAGCGCATGCGCGGTGAAGTCGCCCGTTTTGACCTGACCGATAAAGCCGGCAAGGTCATCGTGGCCAAGGACAAGCGCATCACGGTTCGCCACACCCGCGAACTCGAGCAAAGCGGCACCACCACCATCAGCGTGCCCGAAGACTTCCTCGTCGGCCGTGTGGTTGCCAAAAACATCGTTGATGCCGAGCTTGAAAAAGCGCCCCGACAGTTGCCCGCCGCCATACAAGGAAATACCGGGCGCAATCGGGTAAACGCCCTGCACGCCGGCCACCACCGTGCTGAAAAAATCTGACTGCTTCACCGACGACTGACCCGGCGCAATGACGATACCCAAAGGCAGACCTGCGACTTGGCCTGTAGGAAGGCCGCTGTTCAGGTTGGTGTCGTAGCCACCGCCGAGCTCTACGTAGGCTGATGAAGTGGGTTTGTAGCGTGACTCGCGCGAGCGGATCGCATCTAAAAACTGGTTGATGTTGTCCCGCTCACTGCCTGATGCGCTGGTGACCAGATTTGAAAACTCGTCCCTGGCGCGCTCGTCCTCGCCCAAAATAAAGTAACCGCGCGCCAACTGGAACTGTGCCGAGCGGTTGTCGGGGAACTGCAACAAATAGCGCTCTAGCGCCAAAACGCCTTCACCAGGGACACCGGCATTGAGAGCAGCAATGCCAAAGTAAAAATCAAATAACGGCGTTCCCAGCGCGTCGGGTGAGGCTTTGCCAGCCTCGTAGGCCTCGCGGTCTTTGCCTTGTTCGAGCAGGGTTTTAATGTCCTCAGCTGGAGCGGCAAACGCGGCTGAGCTGCATAAGGCGCAGCAGGCTGCCCAAATCGCTTTGAGCGTGAAAGAAGGAAATGCGGTTTTCATGGCGTTTTGGTTTGGCCAGTAAGTTGCCAAAACCAACTACCGAGACAGTAGCACGCATGTTTAAAAACGTAACAAACCTAGTCACCAAAAAGCGGGAATTTGTCTCAAAAATGCGATTTCTGGAGTTTTAGAAGACTTTAAGCCAGAAATACAGCGATAAAAGCCAGCAAAAACATCAGCACTCCACCGACGATAGGGAGAATGATGGGTGCCACGTGAGCGATTGACTCAACCACATCTACCTCGTGAGCGGCAGCAGCGGGGGATGTGGCAGTGTGATCGATAGGATGTGACATGAAAATTCCTGAAAAATTCGGGTGTTTGCAAAAATTACCTGCATTTTACCTTTTCAGTTCAAACCACGGCAACCCAAAGCAGTCTGCTCAGGGCACACTTCAAGGCATGAAACACCCACTGTCCATCAAATATGCACTCCCCGTGCTTTACATCGCGCTTTTAGCGGTACTGGCAGGCTGCGCCGCAACCGGACCCAACAGCCCATCGGCCAAGCCCGTGCTTTACCCCAACGCCACCCTCACCCGCGTTGGCGAGTCGCAAGCCCGCGCAGAAACGGATGGCTGCATGGCACGGGCGGCGCAGGCGGGCCTGACACCCGATCAAAAAACCAACCAGGTTGGCAGGCGCGCAGGTGAAGGCGCGGCCGCAGCAGGTGTGGCCTCAGCCGTGGGCGCGCTGATCACCGGGCGCAGCAGCGACATACTGCGCGCCGGAGCCACAGGCGCTGCCATTGGCGGCTCGGCAGGCGCGGTGTCGGGCGCTTTTAACAACGACAAGGTCAACCCGGTTTACCGCCAGTTTGTGCAGCGCTGCCTGCAAGAAAAAGGCTTTGATGTGATTGGCTGGAATTAATTGCCCGTTCTCCAATCAGTGCAGACAGGCTGTGCACGCCGCGTCAAAATCGGCGAGCGCACGGTTTTAACGGCGATCAACAAACTGCCCGTTGATGGGGATGTTCCAGTCATGCCTTTGGGGCTGATGGGCGATGAGCAGGCGGATCTGTCGATTCACGGCGGGCTTGAAAAAGCCATTTACGCCTATCCGTCGGAGCACTATCCGTTTTGGCGCAATGAGCGGCACACTGCCGGAGTCAGTTTGCTCGATGAACGGCTGCCGTACGGCATAGTGGGCGAAAACCTGACACTTGCTGGACTGCTGGAAACCGATGTCTGGGCGGGTGATGTGCTGCAATTTGCCAATTGCGCACTGGCAGTCACCGTACCGCGCGAGCCGTGCCATAAATTCAATGTCGCCATGGGTTTTAGTCAAGCCACAAAGTTGATGGCGACCCATGGATTTTGCGGTTTTTACTTGTCGGTGCGCGAAGCTGGTTCTATCAGTGCAGGCGAGCACTTTGAGCTGATTCCAGGCCGCCGCAGCGTCAGCATCACGCAGTTGTTTAAAGCGAAAATGTACAAGCACTTGCGCTGATGATTTTTTGAAATGCTACTTATTTAGTAGCTGCTTGCGCCCGAATTCATTGGACTATAGGCCAATTTAACCTTAAAAATTAGCCCCTAATACTGCTCGGTCGCATCAAAGCCCGCCGAGCCCAACGCTGCCAGCACCTGCTGGATGTGTTCTTTGCCACGCGTCTGAATCACCAGCTCAATTTCAACGTTTTGCGCTGACAGCAAGGTGAAGGCGCGCTGGTGATGGACTTCATCAATATTCGCACCTGCCTCGGCCACAGTTGCGGTGATTTTGGCCAATGCGCCCGGTACATCGCGCACGCTGACGGTGATGCGTGCCAGGCGGCCAGCACGCACCATGCCGCGCTCAATGATGGAGGCCAGCAGCAGCGGGTCAATGTTGCCACCGCACAGCACCAGGCCGACTTTCTTGCCCGCAAAACGCTCGGGGTATTTCAGCACTGCGGCCAGTCCGGCAGCGCCTGCGCCTTCAACCAGTGTTTTTTCAATTTCCAGCAGCATCACCATGGCTTGCTCAATGTCGCCTTCATCGACCAGCAGCATGTCGCTGACCAGCGCCTTGATGATGGCAGTAGCAATCACGCCCGGCGTGCCAACCGCAATGCCGTCCGCAATGGTGCTGGTGCCTTGCGGGTGCTGCGTCCCTTTGATGGCGTTGACCATGCCCGGAAAGCGTGAGGTTTGCACGCCCACAATGTCGATGTTGGGGTTCATCGCTTTAGCCGCCGTGGCAATACCTGCAATCAACCCACCACCGCCCACGGCAACGACCAGCATGCCCAAATCTGGCACGGCGCGCATCATCTCCAGCCCGACCGTGCCCTGCCCCGCCACAATCGCTTCGTCGTCGTAGGGGTGAACAAACACCAGGCCCTGGCTTTGCGCCAGGCTCAAGGCGTGCGTGCGGGACTCGTCCAGCGTGTCGCCGTGCAGCACCACTTCAGCGCCAAAGCCGCGCGTTCTTTCAATCTTCACACCGGGGGTAAAACGCGGCATCACAATCACGGCCCGAATGCCGAGCCGCTGGGCATGGTAGGCCACACCCTGGGCGTGGTTACCTGCGCTCATCGCGATCACGCCACGGCGTTGTTCGCCCGTCGTTAATTGCGCCAGCTTGTTGCACGCGCCGCGTTCTTTGAATGACGCGGTGTACTGCAGATTTTCAAACTTTAAAAAAACCTGAGCGCCGGTGATTTGCGACAGTGTGCGTGACTCGACGCAAGGCGTGTTGAGCAAATGACCTTGCAGGCGCTTTGCGGCGCATTCAATGTCTTCGAGGGTGATCATTTGAATTCCTGAAAATAGCCTTGATGGTGACCGGGACACTTGCATGCAGCCAAAGTACAGCGCGGTTTTGGTGGATTATCAGTGCGAATGTGTGGCGTATTGCACACGCAGCCGCAGTCGAGGGTATTCCAAGCAGCCCGAAGCTGCGTTATGGTGAAGCTAGACGTAGTCAAGCGGGCATCTTTTTCCATTTTTTGGAGTTGTGATGAAAGCCAAGTATTCCGCAGGCGATTTGCTGCTGTCCCCCGGGCTGAAAGACGCGCCCGTGCTCGACCTGATGTGCTCACATTTTGTGCTCACGCTGGCAGCGCGGCAGGGCGGCAAGTTCAATGTGCGGCGCGACTTGAACAGCTTGCTTTCGCTGTCGGGCAGGCATCTGGTGTGGCCGCTGTCCGCCTTGCAGCGCCTGCGGGAGTTTTTAGGCCGCCGCTGCAAAGACAACGATTTTTGGCGCGGCCATGAGGCATTGTCAGACGCTGAATTCATGCAGCGCCACGGCACCTGGCGCGGCCCGTATGAAGAAGGCACGCTGTTTTTCTACCTTGACGAGCACGCCAAAGACCAGCCCAAGGATTTGCTGTCGGTATTGGCTGCAACCGGCGAGTATTTGACGCACGCACTTAAAAAGCAGTCCACCCTGGTTGAGAAAAATATCGATGCGCTGGCGAACCTGTTGCAACTCAATCGCGCAGAGCGTGCGTTGCTGTTGTATGGCACGCTGGCCCGTTACCAGCGCGACTTGCGCTCGCTGCTGGTCGAGTTCAAAGTCAACAACGCACCCGAGGCGTATGCGGCGCTGGCCGATGTGGCGGGCGTCAAAGCGCATGAGGTTGCCGAGGCGCTGCGTGCGGGCTCACGGCTGGAGCGCATTGGCATGGTTGAAAATCTGATTTCCGAGCACAACATCACCGACCTGGCGGACCTGATGAAGGTGAGTGAAAAGCTGCCGCCGGTGCTGATGCGCGAGTACCGCGACAACAACGAATTGATGGCGGTTTTCACCCGGCCCAGTGTGCGCAGCGAGTTGGCACTGAATGACTTTGCTTTCGTCAAAGAAGATGCTGATGTGCTGGTGTCGCTGCTTAAGAACGCGGTAGCCGGCAAAGAGCAAGGCGTGAACGTGTTGCTGTACGGCCCGCCCGGCACAGGCAAAACCGAGCTGGCCAAAGTGGTGGCGCAGGCCGCTGGCCTGGACTTGTTTGAGGTGGAGCATGCTGACCGTGATGGCAACTCGCTGAGCGGGCGCGACCGCTACCGCTCGCTGCAAATAGCGCAGGTGTTCTTGAAGGGCAGCCAGCATTCAGCATTGCTGTTTGACGAGGTGGAAGACGTGTTCCCGCCCATTTCAAGCGAAGCCGCCCAACTGCTCGCGCGCTCTGACCAAATGCCCGCGCCCGCCAGCAGCTTTGTCAATGGCAAGGCCTGGGTGAATCAGATTCTTGAGTCCAACACCGTGCCCACACTGTGGGTGACGAATCGCATTGAGCAAATTGACCCGGCTTTTCGCCGCCGCTTTGCTTATCATCTTGAACTACGCTCGCCGCCACCCGGCGCGCGCGAAGGCCTGGTCCGAAAAACGCTGGAGGGCGTGCCTGTCAGCGATGCTTTTATGGCCAAACTCACTGCTAGAAAGGGCCTGACACCCGCGCAGATTCGCACCGCAGTTCGCTTTGCGCGCCTGGCAGCTTCGCCTGAATCGGTACAGATCGAGTCGCTGATCGAGCGGCAACTCAAAAACGCGGATGTGGCGCTGGGCAACAAAACCGACAGCGTTGGCCGCAAAAGCGTCACCACCTATGACCTGGCGATGCTCAATGTCGAATCACGCTTTGAGATTCCCCGCATCGTCGAAGCCCTCAAAACCCGTGGCCACGGTGCGCTGTGCTTTTACGGCGCGCCGGGTACGGGCAAAACCGCGCTGGCCGAACACATTGCCAAGGCATTGGACAAACCCCTCATCATCAAACAGGCCAGTGATTTGATGAGCAAATACGTGGGCGAAACCGAACAAAACATGGCCGCCATGTTCAAGGAAGCGGAAGACGAAAAAGCCGTGCTGCTGCTGGACGAGGCCGACAGTTTTTTGCAAGACCGACGCGGTGCGCAGCG
>ENA-OFCF01001116-OFCF01001116.1-metagenomes-genome-assembly--contig:-NODE-1116-length-10720-cov-2.441350_pt1 | contig 10720 bp, 7 predicted proteins | sample MGYA00153387_OFCF01 | MGnify analysis MGYA00153387 | reverse complement strand
TTTATGGATACCTGTTGGAATCACCTTAATGTTGATTTTGCCTAATAATTTCTCGACTGCTGCATTAATCTTTGCGATGGTGCTGATGCTAACATTTGTAGGAAATTATCCAATTAAATATATGGGAATTGTGATAGGCAGCGGAATTGCGCTTTTTACATTATTTATAATCACAGCAAAAATTGTCGAAAAAACAAATCCAGAAAATACTCCGAAGATTTTCGGAAGAGTAACAACGTGGGAAAACAGAGTTCATAGTTTTATGTCCGACAATCCAAACAAAGAAACATCAGACGAAGATTATCAAATTGAAAAAGCAAAAACAGCCATAGCGTCAGGAGGAATTTACGGGCTTGGACCCGGAAAAAGTGTTCAGAAAAATTTTCTTCCGCAATCATCTTCAGATTTTATTTTCGCAATTATTGTCGAAGAATATGGATTGATTGGCGGAATAGGCGTATTGGTTATTTATTTACTATTATTTTTAAGATTTGTAATCGCAGCTCACAAAGCCAATTCTGTATTCGGAAAATTACTGGTAGTTGGACTGGGATTTCCAATTATCTTTCAAGCATTGATTAATATTGGAGTTGCAGTCCAGTTATTACCAGTTACAGGTCAGACACTGCCACTTGTAAGTAGCGGCGGAAGCTCTATTTGGATGACTTGTATCGCGCTTGGAATCATAATTAGTGTAACCAAAAAAGAAGAAGAGATTGCTCAGGAATTAGAAGAAAAAGAATTAAGAAAGATAGCATTAGAGAAACTAATTGACAAACAACTTGAAGAAGACGAACTGGGATCTATCAAAGATTCTGGCGCTACGGCTGAGGCAAATTATTCAATATCAGACAGATCAAAAAACCCGATGAATGCTGTAAAATTAAAGTAGTTTAAAAGTGTGAATAAGTATCATTAATATCATTTATTGACTCAATTTTTAATATAAGAATAAAAATGGAAAGCAAAAAGCGTTTTATACTTAGTGGCGGCGGTACTGGAGGACATATTTTTCCAGCAATTGCGATCGCAAACGAGTTAAAATTACGTTTTCCAGATTCCGAAATTTTATTTGTTGGTGCCTTAGGGAAAATGGAAATGGAAAAAGTTCCGGCAGCTGGTTATAAAATGGAAATGCAAAAGGTGCCACAGGCAGGCTTTCCCATAAAAGGGTTATGGATTGCAGGAATTCAGAGAAGATTGACACTCGAAAACTCTAAATTTCCAATAAAATTATTGAGCAGTTTACTAAAATCAAGAACAATTTTAAGGGATTTTAAACCAAATGTAGTAATAGGAACCGGAGGTTTTGCCAGCGGCCCATTGTTGAAAATGGCTTCCCTGATGGGAATTCCGACTGTAATTCAGGAACAAAATTCATTTCCAGGAATAACCAACAGATGGCTGAGCAAGAAAGCCACTGCAATTTGTGTGGCTTATGAAAATTTAGAACGATTTTTTCCTAAGGGAAAATTGACATTGACAGGAAATCCGGTACGTCAGGACCTTCTGTCTATTGATTCCAAAAAAAATGAAGCAATTGCTTATTTTAAATTAGATGCCAACAAAAAAACACTTTTAATTCTTGGTGGAAGCCTCGGCGCGAGAAGAATCAACCAATTAATTGAAAACGAAATTAATTCAGTTCTGGCAAGTGGCATTCAAATTTTTTGGCAATGTGGAAAGTTATACTATGATGATTACAAACATTTTAACGAAACAAAAAACGTTCAGGTAGTAGCATTCATTGACAGAATGGATTTAATTTATGCAATTTCGGACATCATCATTTCGCGTGCTGGTGCTTCATCAGTTTCAGAATTGTGTATTGTTGGGAAACCAGTTATATTTATTCCGTCACCCAACGTAGCCGAAGACCATCAAACCAAAAACGCTCAGTCAATTGTGGCAAAAAATGGAGCTTTACTGCTTCTCGAATCCGAATTGGAATCACAATTTGATGTAGTCTTTAAAAATTTACTGAACAATGAAAATTTACAAAATGAACTGTCCAGAAACATCAGAAAACTTGCAAAAACAGATGCTACAAAAGACATTGTTGACATAATTATAAAGCTAATTTAAAACACAAATGCAACTGCACTATCGATTGCAGTTATAATGAAAAATTAAAATTATTAAGTTATTTAAAAATTTATATTAGAAAAAAAAATCTATTTTTAAGTTATTGAATGAATTAAATAAAAATCCATAGTGAAGTAAATTAACAAGATTGTTGTAAATATTATTGTAATCGACACTTGAAATTAAAAAAATGAATCTAAATCAAATAGAAAACGTCTACTTTATCGGAATCGGAGGAATTGGAATGAGTGCTTTGGCACGTTATTTCAAAACCATCGGAAAAAACGTGTCTGGTTATGATAAAACGCCTACAACATTAACATCAGATTTAATTTTAATCGGAATTACAATACATTTTGAAGACAACATAGCGTTAATTCCAAAAGATTTTTATTTGGAAAACACCCTGATAATAATCACTCCGGCAGTGCCAAAAACACATTCTGAATGGAATTATTTTTTAGAAAGAGATTTTCAGATAAAAAAAAGAGCAGAAGTTTTGGGTATTATTACAAAAGAAACTTTTTGTTTTGCGGTGGCGGGAACACACGGAAAAACAACTACATCTAGCATTTTGGCTCATATTTTGTATGAAAGCGGAGCCGATGTTACTTCATTTTTAGGTGGAATTGTAGAAAATTATAATTCAAATCTTATAGGAAACGGAAAAACCATAACTGTTGTAGAAGCTGACGAATTTGACCGTTCATTTTTGCATTTACATCCCAATATAGCCTGCATAACCTCGATGGATGCGGATCATTTGGACATTTATGGAGATAGTGCAGCAATTGAAGCATCGTTTTTGGAGTTTGCAGATAAAGTACAGGATAAATCCAAGTTATTTATTGCCAGAGGATTGCCTTTAGATGGAGTAGTGATTGCAATCGAAGATTATAATTTAGATACAACAGTTCCCCTTTCGGGAAAAAGAGGATTTTTTCGTGCCTTCAACATCAGAATCGATAAAAATCAATACAAATTTGACGTTCAAACCCCTACCGAAACGCTTTTAGATTTAGAGTTCGGATTGCCCGGAAAACACAACTTAACAAATGCTTTGATGGCCATTGCCATGGCAAAAACTTTCGGAACTTCAACAAGCGAAATTGCAAAAGCCTTATTGTCATTTAAAGGAATTAAAAGACGATTTTCATATCAAATAAAATCTGAAAGCCTTGTCTATATTGATGATTATGCACATCATCCAACAGAAATCAACGCTGTTTATCAGGCAGTTTCGGAATTGTATCCCAACCAAAAAGTTTTAGCTATTTTTCAACCGCATTTGTTCAGCAGAACCAAAGATTTTATTGATGATTTTGCCAAAAGCCTGTCGCAATTTAACCAAACCATTTTGTTAGACATTTATCCTGCTCGAGAATTGCCAATTGAAGGGGTTAATTCTGAATGGTTGCTAAGCAAAATGACCAATAAAAACAAAAAATTAGTTTCAAAAAACAATTTAATTGAAGCTATTAAGAAAAGTGATGCTACAATAATTGTTACAATTGGTGCCGGCGATATTGGAGAAATGGTTGACGCTATCAAAAATACACTTTTAGAAAATTAAAATGAAAAAAATAAATTGGTTGAACATTTGGATAAATATTAGGTTAATTCTGATTTTCGGATTGATAGTAGCTTTATATTCATTTACAACCATAAAAAATCAAAACAGAAAATTATCCAAAACGATGGTTCAATTTGTGGGTGAAAACAATCAGTTTTTGACACGAGAAACGGTTAATAAATTGTTAATAGAAAATAATTCAGACATAAAAACATTGACAAAAGTTAAGCTAGATTTGAACAAATTGGAAAAAATAGTCAACAAAAACAATATGGTCGAGAAATCGCAGGTGTTTTTGTCAATTGATGGTGTACTGATAGCTATTGTAAAACAAAGAACGCCGATAGTTCGGGTTATTAACAATGACACTTCTTTTTACGTTGATTATCAAGGCAATAAAATGCCTTTATCGGACGATTACAGCGCAAGAGTGCCGCTTGTTTTGGGCGAAATTAACAACAATAACAGAGCAGAATTGCACACATTGTTTAAGTATATTTATGATGATGATTTCCTTAAAAAAAATATTATTGGCATACAATTATTTAACAACGGGGCAATAAAATTAATGAACCGAAATTATAATTATGAAATAGATTTTGGAAGATCACAAAATATAGAGAAGAAATTTAATAATTATAAGGCCTTTTTTCAAAAAGCAGTTCAGGACAGTTCAATTACAAAATACAAAACAATTACATTGAGATTTACACAACAAGTAGTGTGCACAAAATAATAGATTATGGAAAACGAGAAAATTGCGGTTGGTTTAGACATTGGCACAACTAAAATTGTAGCCATGATTGGCAAAAAAAATGAATATGGAAAATTGGAAATTCTTGGCGTCGGAAAATCCAAAAGTTTAGGAGTAAAACGTGGTGTTGTAGACAACATTACGCAAACCATACAATCCATTCAACAGGCCATTCAGGAAGCCGAAGCCAAATCTGGCTATAAAATCAAAGACGTTGTTGTGGGAATTGCAGGTCAGCATATTCGAAGCATTCAGCACAGCGATTATATTTCCAGAAGTAATCCAGAAGAAGTAATTGGGGATAAAGACATCGATTTATTAATTGGTCAGGTGCACAAACTGGCGATGCTTCCCGGCGAAGAAATTATTCATGTTTTGCCCCAAGAATTCAAAATCGACGGACAATCAGAAATCAAAGAACCAATCGGAATGTGCGGCGGAAGGCTTGAATCAAGTTTTCATGTTGTAGTGGGGCAGGCATCTTCAATTAGAAATGTTGGAAGATGCATTCAAAGTACTGGCATTGACTTGTCGGGATTAACATTAGAACCTCTGGCCTCAGCAGATGCAGTTTTGAGTCAGGAAGAGAAAGAAGCTGGGGTTGCATTGATTGATATTGGCGGGGGAACTACAGATTTGGCTATTTTTAAGGACGGAATTATCCGCCATACAGCCGTAATTCCGTTTGGCGGAAACGTAATAACTGAGGATATAAAAGAAGGATGTTCAATTATTGAAAAACAAGCTGAATTATTAAAAACAAAATTCGGATCGGCATGGCCAGGAGAAAATCGAGACAACGAGATTGTTTCAATTCCCGGATTACGAGGTCGTGAACCTAAAGAAATTTCCCTTAAAAATCTATCAAAAATTATTCATGCGCGGGTTGTTGAAATAATAGAACAAGTTTTTGTAGAAATCAAAGCATACGGTCACGAAGATCCACGCCGGAAACTAATTGCTGGAATAGTTTTAACAGGTGGTGGAGCACAATTAAAACATATCAAACAGCTCGTCGAATATATTACAGGAATGGATACCAGAATTGGATATCCAAATGAACATCTGGCAGGAAATTCAGACGAAGAAATTTCAAGTCCATTATACGCTACTGCAGTTGGCCTTGTTATGAATTCTATTCAGAATGGAACTCAAAGTGCCTATAGAATTGACTTGCCCGAACCAGAAAAAATTGTAGTCAACAAAGCACCTGTTATACAAGTTTTTGAAGAGGAAAATGCTATAGAAGAAACAAAAGCTGAAAAAATAATGAAAGCACATGAATCAACAGAAACAAAGATCAGAAAATCATTTTTTGATAAATATGTTGATAAAATAAGAGATTTTTTAGACAACGCAGAATAAAATTTACATAAAACAATTAGTATAAAAAAAATATAATTTCATAACAAACAAAAACCAAAAATTATGACAAGCAACTCAGATTTTGGCAGTATATCCTTTGATTTACCAAAAAACCAATCCAACGTAATTAAAGTAATTGGTGTTGGCGGTGGCGGAAGCAATGCCATCAATCACATGTTCAAGCAAGGAATAAAAGGTGTAGACTTTATTGTTTGCAATACGGATTCACAGGCTTTGCAAAACAGCGCTGTGCCTAACAAAATTCAGCTTGGCGTGCACTTAACCGAAGGACTAGGCGCAGGCGCAAATCCAGAAGTGGGACAGCAATCGGCAATTGAAAGTATTGCAGAAATAGAAAAAATGCTTGACAGCAACACTAAAATGGTTTTTATTACCGCAGGAATGGGTGGTGGAACTGGCACCGGTGCGGCTCCTGTTATAGCGCAGCTAGCCAAAGAAAGAGATATATTAACGGTGGGAATCGTTACAATTCCGTTTCAATTTGAAGGAAAAGTACGTCAGGAACAAGCACTTTTGGGTGTGGAAAAACTAAGAAAACAAGTCGATTCCCTCATCGTTATCAATAACAATAAGTTGAGAGAAGTTTATGGAAATCTTGGTTTTAAAGCGGGATTTTCAAAAGCCGACGAAGTTTTAGCTACCGCCTCTCGCGGAATAGCAGAAGTTATTACGCACCATTATACACAAAACATCGATTTAAAAGATGCCAAAACCGTATTGTCAAATAGTGGAACTGCCATTATGGGATCTGCAGTGGCAACTGGTGAAAACAGAGCAAAAGAAGCAATTGTTTCGGCACTTGATTCTCCGCTTTTAAACGACAATAAAATTACTGGAGCCAGAAACGTATTGTTGCTTATCGTTTCCGGAACCAACGAAATTACGATTGATGAAATTGGCGAAATCAACGATCATATTCAAGTAGAAGCCGGACACAATGCCAATATTATTATGGGTGTTGGTGAAGACGAAACTCTTGGCGAATCGGTTGCAGTTACAATAATAGCTACTGGATTTAACGTAGAGCAACAAAACGAAATCGTTAATACAGAACCAAAAAAAATAATTCATACGCTTGAAGACGAACAAAAATTAACGCACAATCTGAGCCAAAAAGTAATAGACTCTTTTGATTTTTTGTCGGTAGTTCCATCAACTAAAAATGAGGAAAAAATCGTTCACGACCTGATGGAAGAAATAGCAATTGTAGCTGCTGAAACAGTAAAAATAACGCCAACATTTGAGTACAATTTAGTTCCAACGAGCGAGTTTATTAAAAATCTTGACGTGACTTTTGAAATAGTTTCGCCTAGAATTGAACAAGATTTCTTTTTCACAGCACCAGAAGTAAAAGAAATTATCGTAAAAAAACCTGAATATATTGAGAAAAACGAAGAGCAAATTACATTCTCTTTCGATTTGCCCATTAGTAAAGTAGAAAAACCCGCAGAAGACAGAATTCTTTTTGAACTAACAAATGAAACGCGGGATATTCAAGTAAAAGAGGTAGTTCAAGTGGTTCCAGTAACCGAATTGAACGAAAATGGTATAATCCGCTATTCTCTGGAAGAATATATGGAAATTGAAAATACACTTTTACATTCAAAACCATTAAAGAAGGAAGTTGAAGAACCAATAAACGAGGAACTTCTAATAACATCTAAAATTGTCGAAGAAGCGCCTTTGCAATACAGCAATGAAAGTAAGCTATCAGCAACAGAAATGTCGCTGGAACAAGCTTCAAATTTGCGTTCAGAAGAAAGAAAACGTAAATTGAAAGAATTTAATTACAAATTCCACAACAATCCATCTAGAGTAGATGAATTTGAAAAAGAACCCGCTTACAAACGTTTAGGAATAGATGTTACGGGTATGCCAGCAAATAACAATCAATCACGAATTTCACTTGGAATAGACAGTAACAACGATATTCAGTTGCGAACCAACAACTCCTATCTGCATGATAATGTTGATTAATTAGCTCTGATTTATATTTGATAACCCGAAAATTAAATTGATTTTCGGGTTATTTTTTTTGTAAATCTTATATTATGATTGCAAATAGAATAAAAATAAGTTAAATTTGCGGTGCCTATTCCAGCTATCCATTACAAGATTTTTTCAGATAATGGTTTTTTCTATAACAAAAAAGGAGCTTCTGTTGTCGCTCTTTTTTGTCAGGAAAAAAATCCATTCTCTCAAAAAAATGCTTTTCATTACTGTCTGGGGCAGAAAAAACTAAATTAATTATTAAAAAATAAATAATTCTGTTTAAATCTGAATTCTGAATTCTAAAATCTAAAATCTAATGAGTTTATCAATACAAATCATGGACGATATAAAAACCGCCATGAGAGCCAAAGACACGATTGCACTTGAAGCATTAAGAGCCATAAAATCTGAAATACTTTTGGCACAAACTGCAACTGGAAGCAAAGAAGAAATTACAACTGCCGACGAAATTAAAATTTTACAGAAATTAGTAAAAATGCGAAAAGACAGTTTTGAAATTTTTACCAAACAAAATCGTCCAGATCTTGCCGAACCAGAAATGGCTCAAATAGCAGTTATCGAAAAATTCTTGCCAACACAACTTACCGAAGCAGAAGTTGAAGCAATAGTTTCAAAAATCATTGCACAAACCGGAGCAGTTGGAATTGCATCAATGGGAAAAGTTATGGGATTGGCAACTGCGGAAATTGGTGGAAGTGCTGAAGGAAAGACCATTTCAAGTATTGTTAAAAAGTTGTTGGTGTAAATTCATACTTATAAAACTGGCCTCGTAGTTCAACTGGATAGAATATCAGATTTCGGCTCTGATGGTTGGGGGTTCGAACCCCTCCGAGGTCACTAATTAAAATTGAAACAAATTGGGAAAACTATTTTCAAATTCCAAAGAATATTTTGTTTATGTTTTAAAAAGTGAAATAGATGCAAGATTGTACAAAGGACAAACAACTGATTTAGAAAAACGAATTAAAGAACATAATGCAGGCAAAACAAAATCTACAAGAGGATATGTTCCTTGGAAATTAGTTTACTTTGAAAAGTTCAATTCAATTGAGGAAGCAGTCCATCGTGAAAAATATTTCAAAACAGGAAGTGGAAGAGAATTTTTAAGTAAAATAATATTGGCCTAGTAGTTCAACAGGATACCTGCCTGCCGGCAGGCAGGGAATATCAGATTTCGGCTCTGATGGTTGGGGGTTCCCTGCCTGTCGGCAGACAGGGAACCCCTCCGAGGTCACTGTTTTATAACAATCAAACCTTTAAGGTTTTCAAAACCTTATAGGTTTTCTAATCCTATCGCTTCAACGCAAAATGTCCTTTCACTGTTCGATTGTCATCAAATTGAATAACATACCAATAATCGTCTGCGGGCAAAACTTGACCATTGAACTTGCCATCCCAACCATTGTCTAAAGGATTAACTTGAATGATTAGTTTTCCAAATCTATCGAAAATATAGAGTGCTGTTTTGGAATAAAAATCTTTGTTGATACCATCGATTTTCCAAGTATCGTTAAATCCATCGCCATTTGGAGTAAAAAATTTCGGAATACCCAAAACGCTAATTTCTTTTTTTGCGGTGCCGCAACCATTTTTGTCTTTGACATAAACAGTATAAATTCCAGCCGAAACATTGGTAAAAATCGGACTGCTTTGAAAATTCTGATTGTCTAAACTATACACATAATCATTGCTCAAACCAGTGATAATCACTTCAACTGTTTTATTATCGATTAAATCTGAAACGTTTATTGCAGTAATTGTAGCTTTATTTGAAGCAATAACAGTAATAATTCTTGAACTAGAACAGCCAAGAGCATTTGTTACTTCAACTTTATAAATTCCTGATTCATTGATAGTAAGCGTATAATTTGTAGCTGTTAATATTAAATTTGAATTGAAAAACCATTTGTATTGAAAGTCATTTATGGTCGAAATGTCAACTAATCCTGCATCAATTATCTTTGTAAAATTCGGGTTGTCGCTACAAATCAACTCTTCTCCAGTCAAAGTGATATTTGGAATTTTATTGACTTTAAACGCAATTGTACTTTGGCTTGTGCAATTCAAATTGTTGGGATTAATTACCTCAACTCTTATGTTTTGATTCGTTGTTGTAAACGGATTAGGAAGCGGACTTGACAAAAGTGCATTATTTTGGTCAAAATATTTGACAATCATTCCAGTTTGGTTGCCTAAAATTATGGATTGAAAAGTTGTTGTATCAAAAGAAACTATGCCATTTTGAAGACTTGGGTCGGATTCGTCATCGCAAATTGTGGTCAAACTCGTTGGAATCACATTTGCCAATGGCAAAACATCAACTTTGAAAGAAATTGTGGTTTCAAAAAAGCAGCTTGAATTAGTATTATTTGTCGCTCGAACTCTAATTGTTTGTGAAGTGGTTAAAAAAGGATTGGGCAATGGACTCGGCAACGCATTGTTATTTTGATCCCAGTAGGAAAGCGACACATTCGTTAAACCATTTAATAAATTGGCTGTAACATTTGAAGTATCAAAACCAAAAATTCCATCGTTGTTGTCATCACAATTTGTGAATGATAACGGATTTATAATCGGCAAAGGCTCTACATTTAGTGTAATGTGTTGCCCCAAGCCCAAACATTCATTGTTCAAAACGCTATCTACTCTAACAAAAATATTTTGTGAATTTGGATAACCCACATTGGTATAATTCGCAATGTTTAGTATAGGACTTTGTTCAGACAAAGCATCCGCACTATTTTTGAAATAGGAAACGATCAAAACTTGACCTGCGGGATACAAAGCCAATATTTGATTGGTTGCACTACTAAAATCAAAAGTTGCAATACCGTCTGTATTGAAACCCGAAGTTAAATTGTCGCAAACCGTGAATATTTTTTGAAAATTAGTAGGAATTAGTGTTGTGG
>ENA-OFCF01001115-OFCF01001115.1-metagenomes-genome-assembly--contig:-NODE-1115-length-10721-cov-2.750422_pt1 | contig 10721 bp, 10 predicted proteins | sample MGYA00153387_OFCF01 | MGnify analysis MGYA00153387 | reverse complement strand
CTTTAAGAGTAGAGAGGATAATATTTTTATAAAATTTACCAAATAATGACACTGCAAACAAAATATATTTTTATAAATTAATTGCATCAAAAACATCTTTTAATTCACTCAAAATCATTGCAGTTGCACCCCAAACGATATGTTCATTTACTTGATATGCCGGCACTTCAATATTTTTTGAATAACTCGTTGCCATTCTTTTCAGGATTTTATTTTCATCGTTTAACAATTCTGATAAGGGGCATTCTATTATCGTTGCAACTTCTTTTGGATCTGGAATAAAACTCAGATTTTGTGTGCTAAATCCCAAAAACGGATAAACCAAAAAGTTGCTCGGTGGAATAAATATCTCTGAAAAAGAACGAATTACGTTTATTTCATTTGGCGAAATTCCAATTTCTTCGAAAGTTTCTCTCAAAGCCGTTTCTACAAATGATTTGTCTTCCGGATCAACTTTTCCACCTGGAAATGCAATTTGTGATGAATGAACTCCGGAATAAGAATTTCTGACAATTAATACTAAATGAGCAATATCGTTTTTTGGATAAACGAGCATTAATATTGCCGCTTTACGATGATTATTACTATCAAAATCAAAATCTTCCATTATTTTTTTGCGTTCTAACGGTGCCATTTTATCATGTGAAATCGCTCCAGTTAGAGAAGATTCAATAATTTTAGGGATTAAATTTAGAAATTGACTAAAATCCATTTTACAAAGTTTATTTTTGTGCCACTAAATTACAACATCTGCTTTAGAATTTTAAATTTATTTTTGAATGTATAGTAAAGAAGAAAATCAACAACTAAAAAAAGAATTCTGGATTGCTTTTGCCGAAAAATATCCGCGAAAATGGATTTTGTACGATACCAAAATTAAAGATTTTTCCTTCAAGTTTTTTGTTGACAATACAAAAGCACAAGTTTTAATTGATATTGAATCTAAAAGCACTGAAACCAGATTTATTTATTTCGAAAAAATTAAATCTTTGAAAACAATTTTGGAAGATGATTTTATTAAAAATTTAATTTTTGAAAAAGATTTCACCCTTGAAAGTGGCAAGGTTATCTCAAGAATCTGGATTGAAAAATCTAATTTAAGTTGCAGTAATCGCAAACATTGGAATGAAATTTTTGACTTTTTTAATTCCAAAATGATGCAGTTAGAATTTTTCTTTCTTGAATATTCCGATTATATTAGAGATTTGAACACAAACACTTAATAATTTAAAACCATCAAAAGTCAATCGCTGAAAAGGATTACTCGAAACAAAAACCTTACTTTTGCAAAAAAATAATAAAACGTGAATTATTTATCTATCGAAAATATATCCAAATCATTTGGGGAGCGAACACTTTTTGAAAATCTATCTTTTGGCATTAATAAAGACCAAAAAATCGCATTTATAGCCAAAAATGGTTCAGGAAAAACCTGTATCATGAAAATTATTAATGGCGACGATGAACCCGATTCTGGTAACGTAGTTTTGCGAAAGGGAATAAATATGGCTTTTTTGTCGCAAGATGCAAATTTGCAACATGAGTTAACCATTGAGGAAAGCATTTTCGCATCAGATAATATAATCCTGAAAGTGATTGCAGCTTACGAAAAAGCATTAGAAAACCCAGAAAATGAAGAGGCCTATCAGACAGCATTTGACGGGATGGATCAATACAATGCCTGGGATTTTGAAACACAATATAAGCAAATTTTATTTAAATTAAAGCTCGAAGACTTTAAATTAAAAGTCAAGAATCTGTCTGGTGGTCAGAAAAAAAGACTCTCTTTGGCAATTATTCTTATTAATCGACCTGATTTGTTAATCCTGGATGAACCTACAAATCATCTTGATTTGGAAATGATTGAATGGCTGGAAAGCTATTTTGCCAAAGAAAACATAACCCTTTTTATGGTTACGCACGACCGATTTTTTCTTGAGCGTGTTTGCAATGAAATTATTGAACTTGATAATGGAAAACTATACCAATACAAGGGCAATTATTCTTATTACCTGGAGAAAAAAGAAGAGCGGATTGCATCAGAAAATTCAAGTGTGGACAAAGCTCAGAATCTTTTTGTGAAAGAATTAGAATGGATGCGACGCCAGCCGAAAGCCAGAACCACAAAATCAAAATCGCGACAAGACGATTTTTTTGTTATAAAAGAAAAAGCACAAAGCCGTCGAAAAGAAAATGCTGTTGAGCTGGAAATTAATATGGAACGAATGGGAAGCAAAATAATTGAACTTCACAAAGTTTCAAAAAAATTTAAGGACAGGGTAATTCTGGATAACTTTTCTTTCGATTTTCAACGTGGTGAACGCATTGGAATTATCGGCAAAAACGGAACTGGAAAGTCAACATTTCTAAATTTAATAACTGGCACAATTCCCGTTGATGGCGGAAAAATAATTACGGGCGACACCATAAAAGTTGGATATTATACACAAAGTGGCATCAATCCAAAACCTGGTCAAAAAGTAATTGAAGTTATTAAGGAATATGGCGAATTTATTCCGCTTGCAAAGGGGAAATTAATTTCGGCAGGGCAACTTTTGGAGCGCTTTCTTTTTGATAGAAAAAAACAACACGATTTTGTCGAAAAATTATCTGGCGGCGAGCTCAAACGCTTGTATTTGTGTACGGTTTTAATTCAAAATCCTAATTTTTTGATTCTTGATGAGCCCACAAATGATTTGGATATTGTTACTTTAAATGTGTTAGAAAGTTTTCTTTTAGACTATCCTGGCTGTTTGCTTGTTGTTTCACACGACCGGTATTTTATGGACAAAATCGTCGATAACTTGTTTGTTTTTCGCGGTGACGGCGAAATTGAAAATTTTCCCGGCAATTATTCTGATTATCGAGCTTATGAAGATTCAATTGAACCCAAAAAATTAGATACAGTTAATACCGAGAAAAATGATTGGAAAAAAGCAAATCCGCTAGGTAATTTAACTTTCAGTGAGCAAAAAGAATTTCAAAAAATTGAAAAAGAAATAAAGGATTTAGAACTCGAAAAATCCAAAATGGAACAACTTTTTTCTGATGGAAATGTAAAAGACAATGAAATTTCAATTAAAGCCAAAGAATTAGAAAACATTATCAGTAAAATTGAAGATAAAGAGGAACGTTGGTTTGAATTAAGTGCAAAAACAGAATAAATTTTATTTTCATTCACGGTTTGCAGACTGAAAACTAAAACTGAAAACTAAAATTATGTCTCTAATTAAATCATACTTTAAATTTCTTTGGCATTCCAAAAACGAACACGGCGTTCATTCGCCATTTGTGTATGATCTGATTACCAGATGTTTTTATGATAAAACATTATATCAAGAATATTCGGTTTTGAAAGATTACAGAGAAGCACTACTTAAAAATAAAAGCACGATTAAAGTTTCTGATTTTGGGGCAGGTTCGAAAGTTTTTAAAAATAATGTAAGAGAAGTTGCCCAAATTGCAAAAATAGCTGGGATTTCTTTAAAAAGGGCAAAATTATTGTTTAGAATTGTAAATTATTTTAAACCTGAAACGATATTAGAAATTGGAACTTCACTCGGATTGGCAACTGCAGCTTTAGCAATGGGAAATCCAAAAGCCAAAATAACATCACTGGAAGGTTGTTCTGCAACATTATCAATTGCTGAAAATTTGTTTCAGGTTTCAAATTTCAAGGGTCCAATTCAACAAATCGAGTTCGTAAATACTGAATTTTCAAGTTATTTAAACAGTTGTAAACAGAAAACTGCGACAGAAAATTTTGACCTCATCTATTTTGATGGTAACCATTCTCAAAAAGCAACTTTAGATTATTTTGAACTTTTATTACCATCAGTTACTAATGATTCTATCTGGATTTTTGACGATATTCACTGGAGTTTAGAAATGGAAAATGCTTGGGAATCGATTAAAAAACATCCTAAAGTAAAAGTTACTGTCGACACTTTTCAATGGGGAATTGTTTTTTTCAGAACTGAACAAGAAAAAGAACATTTTGTTATTCGGGTTTAATTTAAAGGCACAAAAAAAATCAAATTACTACTTGTTAGCGATTTGACTTTTAAATTATTAAAATTAAAAATTATTTGAAATAAGAAAAAGTTTCGTTATTTTCAATCTTTAATAATGTTTCATAAATCAATTTTATAACGTTTTCAACATCAGTTCGATGCACCATCTCAACAGTAGTATGCATATAACGTAATGGCAACGAAATTAAAGCTGAGGCCACACCACCATTGCTATAAGCAAAAGCATCGGTGTCGGTTCCGGTAACTCTTGAAGATGCCAGGCGTTGAAATGGGATGTTTTTTTCGATTGCGGTATTTATAATCAATTCTCTCAAATTGTTTTGAACCGCAGGTGCATAAGTAATGACCGGGCCTTTTCCGATTTTAGTTTCACCCTCAATTTTTTTCTCAATCATCGGCGTGGTCGAATCATGACAAACGTCGGTAACAATTGCTACATTGGGTTTTATGGTTTGTGTTATCATTTCGGCACCACGCAATCCAACTTCTTCTTGAACAGAATTAGTTATATACAAGCCGAACGGTAACTTAATTTTGTTTTCATGCAGCAACCTTGCAACTTCGGCAATCATAAAACCGCCCAAACGATTGTCGATGGCGCGACAAACAAATTTATTTTCGTTCAAAATCATAAATTCGTCCGGGTAAGTAATAACGCAACCTACATGAACGCCTAATTTTTCGACCTGTTCTTTGTTTTCGCAACCCAAATCTATAAAGATATTGCTAATTTTCGGATTTTCTTCTTTATCTCGATTTCTTGTATGAATGGCTGGCCAGCCAAAAACGCCTTTCACAATTCCGTTTTTTGTATGGATATTTACTCGTTTTGAAGGAGCAATTTGATGATCTGAACCACCATTTCTAATCACATAAACCATTCCGTCATCAGTAATAAAATTCACATACCAAGCAATTTCGTCGGCATGCCCTTCAATTACAACCTTATATTTTGCATCAGGATTAATGATTCCAACGGCAGTTCCGTAAGTATCAGTAATGAAAGTGTCCACGTATGGTTTCAAATATTCCATCCAAATTTTTTGTCCTTCAACTTCAAATCCTGTTGGCGAAGCATTATTAAGATATTTTTCCAAAAAAGCAAGTGAACCTGATTTTAAAATTGAAACTGCACTCATAAATTTTTTTTTGCAAATTTATAACTTTGGCATTACAGTTGTATATATTTTATTTAATTTTGACAAATAATTTTCAACAAAATGAAACTTCGTTTTTTTTTAATTTTCACATACCTTTTTTTTAGTTTTGCTCAGTCTGTTTTTGCTCAGGAAGACAAGCGTGATGATTATTTGAAGCAGCAGACCGATACAATTCTTGGAGCTCCGATTGAACTGGATGTTGTTTTTGTAAATCGAAATCAATACAAAATTGATGAAGCAGCAAAAAAGCGATTTTTGATTTTGCAAAGAAGGGTTTATAAGGTTTATCCTTATGCCAAAACTGCTTCTGAAAGGTTAATTATGCTAAATAAAGGATTGGCTGCTCTTAATTCTAATCGAGAAAAGCGGCGCTATTTCAAAATTGTTGAAAATTATCTGAATAATGAATTTGAAACCCAACTCAAAAATTTGTCTAGAAAAGATGGCCAGATTTTGGTAAAATTAATTAATCGTCAAACTGGAAAAACCACTTTTGAACTCATTAAAGAATTAAAATCGGGTTGGAAAGCGTTTTGGTCCAATAATGCTGCGAGTCTTTTTGATATAAATTTAAAAACCCAATATGTCCCAATGGAAGTCAATGAAGATTATTTGATTGAAACGATTTTGGTTCGTGCATTTAAAAGTTCAAGATTGCCACAACAAGATCCGGTTGTTCCAATAGATTATGATGAAGTTGAAGATTTTTGGGTAAAAAAGATAAGCGAATTAAAGAAGAAATAATATTTGGCCTGAATATAAAATAGTCTAAAATATGAAGTTACTTTTTAGAATTAATTTTTATAACAAATCTTAATATTGTTAAGCGGTTTAACTACTTTTTGTAACAATCAAGGCATAAGTGAACAAGTAATATAGCGCTATTTTTTACCGCGTCCAGTCTTAACCTATCTTTCAAATAGTCCTAAAGTTCCTCCGACCCAATCTTTGTCTTTATTAAATTTTACGCCAATCATTTCGCCACGACTCAAACGTACCAAATTGCAAAGCAGAGTAGGAGCAGCATCATTTTTTTTCCAAACACAAAGCACCCGAACCTCGGCTTTAACTTTTCCGTCTGGCGATTGCACAATTGGAATATAATTTACTTTTTTCTGAAGTATGTATAAATCTTTTTCAGCAACTGCTTCAATATCTTCTTTTTTGACATGAAAAACAACGCCTGTTCCTGAAAAGGAGAATAGTGGTTTCAGTACATAATTTTCTAAATCAGTTGGAATTTCTTTTAAATCGGATAATAATGTAGTCTCAATAAAATATTTTCCTTTAAGCATTGGCAAAATAAATTTACTGATTCTAAAAAACCAATTTGGATGTCCGGCCCATTCAATATCCAAATCGTCTGAAAAGCTAAAACTTAAATTCAGGTCTTTTCTTAATTCCAGTTCATCGAAAATAACGCGATTGTAAATTCTTTTGACTTGAATTTCGAGTCCGTTTTTATTTTTATAATAAAGTTGTCGTCCTTTTTTAATGATTTCTGTAACGCATACAATTGGAATTCCGATATCGCGATTGCAATACAAAAAATCAATTTTTGTATTTTGTTTTTCAGGTTCAATTTCTAAAAGAATTACATTTTCTTTCGGATGATTGTTGCAAATCGCTTCTTCAATTATGGATAAATATTCTTCCGATGAAATTCCGTTAATAAAAGGTGTAAGTTCTTTAATAAAAGGATAGTGATTTTTGAATTTTTCGTAAATTATATTTTGATAATTGTACAATGAAGGAAAACCCTGAACTTCAATTAGTTTGGGAATTATTTGACCGTTTTCTTCACAAATTCCGAAATCTATAGCCAAAAAAGTTGTGTGTTTATCTTCGTTTGGAACTTTTGTATTAAGTTCTAGTGATTTTTCTGTAAGTTGTAAAAAATCGTCTCGTTGAATTAATTTTATGACATCGCCACAACCTTCTATAAGTTGTAATTTCAGTTCATTTGAGATAAAAAATGGCGTTTCTGCCATTCTGAAAGTGGGTAGATAATCAAAATCTGATGCAACATCATTTTTAAAATCCTCATATTTTTGTGTACTAAAACTTTCGTTGAAAAGCGTTCTGTATTTTATTGTCATTTTTTAAATTTTGTAAATTGCAAAAATGTATAATTTATTGACTGGTACTTTTTACAGAACATAAAATATAATTTAAACATTTAATTTGAAAGCATTTTCTTGGTTTTCATCAAATCATTAATTGCGATTCTTAAAAAATTGGGTATCAAAGTTTCGTTCGTTTTATAGATTTTTTCTTCATCAAGAAAATCTTCAAGCATGTCTCTAAACTTTGTTTTTCCTTTCATTTTAATGATTTTTTCACGCACTTCCGATTTTTTCAGATGTGCCATAAAACTCATTGGATCAGCTTCGGGGTGAAATTGTGTTCCTACAAAATAGTCCGAAAAACGAACTGCCATAATGGCTCTTTCATATTGAACGTGATCTCGAATTTTTTCTAGCGAAATTATTTGTGCTCCTTTTTTCTTGAACATACTTAATTTTGGCTGAATTACCTGATAATCGCGAGAATCAACTGCATAGAATGGGTCTGGAAGACCTTCATACAATGGATCATTTACGCTTTCAGGAGTTTTATGCACTTTCATAACCCCGAAAGAAGTGTCTTTTCGCTTGGTGATTTCTGCCAATCCAAAGTGTTTGCAAGCCATCTGAAAAGAGTGACAAATAAATAAAACATGTTTTTTGACTGCTTTTTCTTTATTCCAAACCATTAGTTCGTCAATAAAATCGTAGTATTTTAAATCCCAGTTTCCGTCACCTTCAAGCGGATTTCCTGGACCACCTGTTGATATATAAATGTCAAATTTGTTTATTTCAGGTATTTCTGATTTTCCTCTTACATCAAAAATTTTGAAACTCACAATTTGATTGAACCTGTTAATAATGTCAATGATACAACGCATTCCTTGATTGGCCTCACCGTTATACATATCCAATATTGCAATTCTTATGGTTTGTTCGCTCATATTTTTTGTTTAAATAATTCTAAATTATGTTCAAAGGTAAAGAATTTCAATTTGAATGGCAATTTAAATGGCAAATTGCATGGCAAATTTTAAAGTCAGATTCAAAAGTCAGTATTGAAGAAGTTAATATTTTCAATCTTTCACTTTTACGCCATTTTAAGTAAGTGTTACTTCAGAATTGCTGTTAAGCTGGAAGTTTACTACTTTCCAATTTGTATTTTTACTTCCTTTTAAATTGATTTTTTTTCACTTAAAAAATAAATTTTGAAATATTAATTTCGTCTTTGTCAACTTTATGGTCTGACATTCCATTTTGATTCATTGAAAAAGTATTTTTCAATGCTGACAATTTATTAAAATTACAACCTTCTTTTGATTCAAAACTTGCTGACCTTAACTTATTGATATATTTATCTGAAAGTTTCTATTCCTTTCCTACGGGAACGACTAGTTAAAAATTAAAATAAAAAACAACACATTTACATAATAATTATTTAGTTTCACGATCTATATTTTAAAAGCTAAAACTAAATATTAATGACAGTATGAGTGCCGACATTAGTGGCAATATTTAAAATAATGTCAAAAGTCTAATTGGAATTTTAACAATTTATTTTTTTTTGGCTCTTTGTACTGCGGAGCGATTTGCAGATAGGACTATAACCCCCTTGTAAACTCACTCGTAATAAAATCAACCACTTGTGTTAAATCATTGGTTTTTTCAAAAACCGCCAATTGTTTGTCTGCTCCCGTACCTTCATTCATCATTATATGAACGTAGTTAATTTGTTCGCGACTTCCCAATTCATCGACAACATCGTCAACAAAATCAAGCAGTTCGCCAATTAACATTTTGGTTTCTATTTCTTTTTGAAGTCCAAAATCTATCATATTCCCTTCAATTCCGTATCGGGCTGCCCTGAATTTATTTTCTTTTATAAGTGCCAGACGATACACATTAAAACTGGTGTTTTGAGCATTAAGCTGGTATAATTTTGCGACTATTGCCTGAATTATTGCCACAATACACATGGTTTCGTCAACGGTCAAACTCATGTCGCAAATTCTAAATTCAATTGTATCATAAAATGGGTGCAACCTCAAATCCCACCATATTTTTTTCGGATTGTCTATGCAATTTGTTTTGACCAGTGTTTCTAAATAATTGTCATAAGACGCTACAGAATCAAAATATTCAGGCAAACCTGTACGTGGAAATTTATCAAACACTTTGGTTCTAAATGACTTATAACCTGTATTTCGACCTTCCCAAAATGGGGAATTGGTTGATAATGCAAAAATATGAGGTAAAAAATAGGTGGCCTGATTCATTAACTGTAAACCAATTTCACGATTTTCGATTCCGACATGACAGTGCATGCCAAAAATTAAGTTAGAACGTGCAGCATCCTGCAGTTCATTAACAATCGTATGATAACGTGGGTCATCGGTAATTGGTTGATCTTGCCATCTCGAAAAAGGATGTGTTCCTGCTCCTCCAACAACTAGTTTTTGCTTATCTGCTAGTTCAACAATTTTGCTTCTCAAGAGTTTAATTTCGTCGCTGGCTTCCTTAACGCTTTTGCATATATTAGTGCCAACTTCTACTACCGACTGGTGCATTTCGGCTTTAACCTGTTCGTTTAAAATTACTTTTGCTCCATCAACAATTTTCGACAAATGCGAACGCAAGTCCCGAGTGTCTGGGTCAATAATTTGATATTCCTCTTCTACTCCAAGGGTGAAAACGGGTAATTTCTTTGTCATAATTTTAGTTTCAAATTTTATGTTTTAAATTGTTGAGGAGAATAATATTCGACTGCACAATCTCAATGTTAAAACAAATTTTTATTTACAAGCATCTTTAATAAAAGTTCCCCAAGTCAGGTTCATCTGTCCTGGTTTTTGTTTTTTGGCGGCAGCAATTGCCATTTTTGCAGCGGCTTCAACAACCCATTCAAAATTTTCGGCTCCTACTGAAGTTAATTCTGCGTCCGGGGCTGGATTGCCAAAATCAATTGCATAAGGAATGCCGTCTCGAACTGCAAATTCTACTGTATTAAAATCATAACCTAATCCTTTGCAAAGTCTTATTGTATAGTCTTTTACAGTTGCTAAAAGTGCTTTTGAAACTGGTGGACCATCAATAACGTAACGCAAATGGTGCGGATTTCGTGGTTCGTACTGCATGATATGGACATCTTTTCCGCCCAGACAATATACTCTGAAATATTCTGTAAATACAATTTCTTCCTGCAACATCATTACTAATTGACCAGTTTCCCGGTGTTTTTCCCAAAATTCTTCTTTGTTTTCCAATCGGTAAACATTTTTCCAGCCGCCGCCCGCGTAGGGTTTCATATAAGCTGGAAATCCGATATAGTCAAAAATACCGTCCCAGTCCATCGGATAGGCCAGGTTTCGAAATGATTTTCCGGTGGTGTCTGTTGGATGTTCTGCTGACGGAAGAATTACGGTATTTGGCAGCGGAACTCCAAGTGTGTCTGCAAGCGAATT
>ENA-OFCF01001111-OFCF01001111.1-metagenomes-genome-assembly--contig:-NODE-1111-length-10745-cov-3.715341_pt1 | contig 10745 bp, 10 predicted proteins | sample MGYA00153387_OFCF01 | MGnify analysis MGYA00153387 | reverse complement strand
CTCCCAGGCGGCCGACCACACCGCGGCGGCGGCGAGGGCGGCGGTTTCGATGCGCAACACCGGACCGGCGAGGCGCACCAGCGACGACGGCATCGTCACGAGCGCTTGCCGCTCGTCGACCGTGAAGCCGCCTTCGGGGCCGACGATCAGCACGGTCGGACCCGGGATTCCAGGGTTGGCCACCTGCCCCTCACGGTCAAGGACTATGCGCCGCCCGGGCAATCCGGCCAGCGTCGGGAAATCCACCACCGGGCCGATGGTGGGCAGGAACGCCCGCCGGCATTGCTTGAGCGCCTCGGCGGCGACGCGCTGGGCGCGGTCGAGCGTGGTGAACCGCTGCGCCTGCGGCCTGGCGAAGCCGGTGCCGCGGCCCCTGCTGGTAAAGAGCACGCCAAAGAGATTCCTTCCACGCCATTCAAATACTCTACTCAGGAAGTTGAATTTCAGATCGAGAGTTATTTGCGTTATCAGGGCGACAAGTTCAGCGAGTACTTTGACGCAAACACGTATTTGTTGATCACCCGCGCGCTTGACTATTTTGATCCAGCATCCAGTTTTGGCGGCGACTTGAGCGCTGCACTGAGTAAGGCCACCGCCAAATTCCTGCTCGTCAGCTTCACCACCGACTGGCGCTTTGCCCCCGCGCGCAGCCGCGAAATGGTCAAAGCCCTGCTCGACAACCAGATCGACGTGAGCTACGCAGAAATTAACGCGCCGCATGGGCATGACGCTTTTTTGCTCGATGACGCCCGTTATATGGGTGTGGTGCGCTCATATTTTCAGAGCAGGGTGGCGCCATGACTCCAGCGCCTTCGCCGGACTTGCTGTCTATTGCCACGCTGGTGCCGCACGGCTCGCGGGTGCTTGATTTGGGGTGCGGCACCGGGGAGCTGCTTGATTATTTGATCCGCGAACGCGATTGCTCCGGGTACGGCGTCGAGATCAATGACGCCAACGTGCAAGCCTGCGTAGCCAGAGGCGTGAACGTGATTCAGCTCAACCTCGATGAAGGCCTGGCACTGTTTGGAGACGCATCGTTTGATGTGGTGCTGCAAATCGACACGCTGCAGCACTTGCGCAACGCAGAAGTCATGCTGCGTGAAACCGCGCGCGTGGGCCGCATCGGCATCGTGGCCTTTCCCAACTTTGGCCATTGGCCAAACCGCCTGGCAGTGCTGCGCGGGCGCATGCCCGTGACCAAAATTTTGCCTTACCAGTGGTACGACACACCCAACATTCGTGTCGGCACGTTGCGTGATTTTCAGGCACTGGCCGAGCAGAACAAGTTGCGCATCATCGACCAATTCGGCCTGCAAGACGGCAATGAAGTGCGCTGGTGGCCAAACGCACGCGCCAGCCGCGCAGTGTTCAAAATTCAGCGCGCGTGAACCGCTTGGGCTTCAAGCCGATCAGGCTGGACGCGCAGCCAAAACATACCAAGAATCCGAAATTTTAAGAAATTTCGGCTTGTAGCCTAATAAATACGGGCGCAAGCAGCTATTTAATACATAGCGCTTTTCTGGCGCTACAACTCAATCACAGCCGCCAGCGGTGCGTGGTCTGACAGGTGCGACCACGGTTTGCGCGGCAGCACCGATGGCTTGTGGCCGATGGCGTTGCGAACATAAATGCGGTCAAGCCGCAGCAGCGGCCTGCGCGCCGGAAAGGTGCGGGCTGGGTGGCCGTTGGCCGTGACGAACACTTCATGCAAGCCAGCGCCGTCAGCCAGTTGAATCAACGCGCGGTGGCGCCAGTCGTTGAAATCGCCAGCCACGATCAGTGGCGCCTGCACAGGGACTTGCTTTTTGATCAGATCGCACAGCTTTTCCATTTGCAGGGTGCGGTGGTCCTCACGCAAGCTCAGGTGCACGCACACGGCGTGCAGGTTGGTTTCGCGGCCCGGTATCTGCAGTTCACAGTGCAGCAGGCCGCGCCGTTCGGGCCCGGTGATGGACACGTCGTGGTTTTCAAAACGCACGATGGGAAACTTTGACATCAAGGCGTTGCCGTGGTCGCCCTTGTCGTACACCGCGTTGCGCCCGTAGGCAAAATCCGGCCAAATACTGTCGGCTAAAAATTCGTAATGCGGGGTGTCGGGGTAGTTGTCAAACTTGTTCCCGTGCTGGGTGTGGCTGCCAGTGACTTCTTGCAAAAACACCACGTCGGCGCCAATTTTGCGCACCGCCTCACGCAGCTCGGGCAAGATGAACTTGCGGTTAAAAAAAGTAAAGCCCTTGTGGATATTGACCGTCAACACTTTGAGTGAAAACGTTTTGGCAGCTTGGGCCAGTGCAAGTTCCGCTTCGGCGCGTACGTCTGCATCTGCTACCGGCAGCGATGTGATTTTTGGCTTCTTCGACTTTGGGCGTGTGTCTAACGATTCAGGCGGGGTCATGAAAACTCAGTAAATGGTCAATCCGATATTGTCACTGGAACGCTGTCAAGCTGCTTGTAGGGCAGCAAGCCAATTTTTCATCAGTAGGGGGTAGGGTTTAGCGCCGCGGGGCAATCTTGGCCCAGCCCAGTCCAGACGAAGTTCCCCCAGGCTGGCCGCCATTTTTTGGCCGGTACTCGCAGCCAACCCAGCCAGACCAGCCGCATTCGGCGCTGACCGCATCAATCACGCCCAGCAAATACGCGTAGTTCAACTCGCCAATGTCGGGTTCCTGGCGCTCAGGCACACCTGCAACCTGGAAGTGACCAACATTGCCTGTAGGCAGGTATTGGCGGATTTTTGTTGCCACATCGCCTTCAACGATCTGGCAATGGTACAAATCCATTTGCACCTTGACATTGGCAGCGCCCACCAAACCAACGACTTCGTGCGCGTGGTCCTGGCGGCTCAAAAAAAACTTCGGAATGTCGCGCGTGTTGATCGGCTCTATCAGTACGTCAATGCCGGCCTTGGCCGCCTCGCCAGCAGCCCAGCGCAAATTGCTGACGCAGGTTCGCTGTGCGACGTCTCGCGCAAGGCCATCAGGCATCAAGCCTGCCATCAGGTGAAGGCGTGGGCAGCGCAACGCGTCAGCGTAGGCCAATGCCAGCAACACCCCGGCTTTAAATTCTGCCTCGCGCCCAGGTATGCATGCGGTACCCCGGCTTCCGTCCACCTCCCATGCTTTGGCGATGCCCGGCGCATCGGTGCCGCCGGGCGGCGCGTTGAACAGCACTTGCTGCAAACCGTTCGCTGTCAGACGTGCAGCCAGCTCAGACGCTTCATACGCATAAGGAAACAGATATTCGACGGCCTCGAAGCCGTCTTTAGCCGCAGCCTCAAACCGGTCAAGAAAGGCAAGCTCGGTGTACATCATGGACAAATTGGCTGCAAATTTAGGCATGTGGTTCCTGGGTCAAGGGCTACCGGACAGCGTTGAAAGCTTGTCGCAGGTCGTTGATTTGGGCGTCGGTCACGTAGCAGCGGTTAAACAGGCTTTCGCCTACGTGGCAAATGGTTTCTCGGGCTTGAGATTCTTTCGAAAGCGTCATGCCAGCATCGTAAATGCTGCGGTGAAGAAACCGGTGCCGCCAAAGTTGCCCGACTTCAAGGTGATGTGAACGCCTTCGCTTGCAGCAGCCGGGCGCCGGGCTGCGCCAAGGCTGGCACTGCCGCCTTGGGTGGCAGCGAAACACGTATTACTGACCGTGGCGGCGCACAGCAACACCACAGCACGCCCGGCGCAATCTGCGGCTCGATGTGCATCTGCGTGATGCCAACGGCCTGCACGCACGCACCCGAGGTTTCATCCCCCGCCACGAGCAACTGGCGCACGCCAAGTGCCACCAGGCCTTTTGCAATGGCTGCCAAGGTGCGCTCGACCGATGCCCCCGCGGCTTTAGTTCCCAACTGGCTTTGCTCGGCTTTGGTGGCAGCACTTTCTGCGGTTGAATACACCAGCACTGGGCCTGCTTGCAGCAGCGGTGCGGCCCATGCCAAGGCTTCAGCCGCCACGTCAGTTCCACTGGCCATTTTTAGCGGGTCAACTGCCAACGCTGGCAGCCCGGCTTTTACAAAAGCGCGCACCTGCGCATTCGTGGCCAGCGAACAACTGCCCGACACCACAGCTTGCAGGCCGGTGGCTTTGGGCAACACGCTGGCTGGTGGTGACGGCGCAACACCAAAATTTTGCGGCAAACCAATCGGCATTCCAGAGCCTGCGGTGACCAGCGGCATGGCTTTGAGCTCTGGGGCCAGGCGGCGCATCAAATCGTCGTTGCTGATCGCATCGACAATCGCGATGCCAACGCCCGCAGCTTTGCGCTGGGCGATGCGATCCACCACAGTATCTTTTCCCGAAAAACCGTTGGCAATGCAGCCTTGAAATTCTCGGCATGTGGCTTTAGTTAAAGGTGGGCAGGCGAAGGCGTGCGGGTTCTCGCAGACGTACGCGCGAATAAGCTGCTCAAAATCGACGTCACTGTTCAAGCCCATTGCATGGGCTCGGTGGGTGTGGATGTTGCCAGGCCAGGCGTTAACAATTTTTTCAATTGCCGCGTCTGTCTGCCAATCCAGCAGCGTGGTGGCCGCAGGCCCGGCCACCCGCTCTAGCGCTTGGGCCGTGTCGCGCACAGTGGTCATCAGGCCCGGCGAAGTCATCGAGGTACGCGGCCCCCATTGGGTCGGGCTGGACTGCACAGCGCTCAGCAGCCCCTCAATCGCGCGGGCGGGCGACGCAACTGCGACGCCCGTGTCTGGTTTGCTGCGCATACCCAGATCAAAATCAGCCTCGCACTCGCCGTTAACCGCCGCTGCCAGATGAAACACCAGGGCGGCATCAACGCCATCGCCATCGCCAACGGCTTTGACGGTATTCTCAGGCGCATCTGCTGTGTGTTCGATGCGTTTGATATCAACAGCGTTATGGCCAATTTGCAGCCGCCGTCCCTTCTGCTGCCCGGGCTTCTAACCCGCGCCGCACTTCGACCATTTGAATTACCGCTCGTTTTGAACCCGCTGGGCCCGCATCAAATTGAAGTGGCGAAAAACCGACTGCTTTTACAAACGCGTCGCTGCTCCGGCGCGTTTCTACCCGCCCCAGCGATTTGAGGCGAGAGACCGCTTTACGCACCACGGTGCGCTCACGCCAAATTGGGCAGTCAGTAAAGCTTCGGTGGGCAGTTTATTTCCTGCCACCAGCCGGCTGGTATAAATCACCATCGCGATGGCGTCTGCGACCTGGACGGACAGCGGCGCGTTTGGGGTCAGGAATTTAAAACGCGTTGCCATCATGGCGGTCAGCGGTCAGGAAGTTCATGTCGCGGTATAACAGCCACCGCAGCGCAAGCGCGCACAGTCCTACACACATCTGGCGCGTGCGCTGGTTCAAATTGATTCGGGCAGCAGTTATATTATAGAGGTGGGGCTTGCTCATTTGCCTCCCCGCGAAGGTTTGTAGTTCACTGCAAAACTTTGAGGAACCCCTCGACAACTTTTTAAGGAAATCAAATTGAAAAATATCTCCACATCACTCTTGATGACGGCCTTGATGGCCACCTCGGGCTTCGCTGTTGCTCAAACTCCAGCCGCACCAGCAACAGGGGCTGAGGTGAAAAATCTCAGTGAGCCACCAAAGCCTGGCACCACTTCCAACACGACCCGTGCTGAAGTGAAGTCAGACGTCGTTCGCCCGGACGCATCGGTTCCGCCTAGAAACCTGAGTGAGCCGCCAAAGCCAGGTAGTGTTGCAGCCACGCCCCGTGCGGAAGTAAAACCCGGCGTTGACAGAAACGCCCGCGAGCTGAGTACTGGCGAAAAAGCAGCGGCGACCACGCCAAGTGCCGCTTCAGCCAAGCGCAAAGCAACGCGTGAAGAGCGCCGTGCAATGAACAAATCGAAACGCGACATGAAGATGAAGAATAGTGCTGCGATGCCTGCGGCAGAAGCACCCAACAACAAGTAAGACGGTCACCCTCGATTGGCAGATACAAGCGCTGAGCCAGAGGCTCTGCGTTTTCAGGTTAAGCCCCGCTTCGCAAGAAGCGGGGCTTAATTTATTGCGATCCGGGCTTTGAGCTGTGCGATTTATTTTGGCCGGGGTTTAACCATGTCTTTGTCCGGCTGAGACAGCGAGCCAACGCGCAACGCCTTGACTGCATTGGCCACCGCGCCCGCCACGTTCCGCACTTCTGCTTGCACCGCTTTGTCTTTGTCCAGCGCGTCGTGGCTGGTAGCGTATGGCTCGTAGTAGCCGATGAAGCGGTCAAGCTTTGCCTGAACGCCCGAATCAATCAGTCCCATCCATTCCAGCCAGTCGCACAACGCGCGCCGTGCGCCCTCTATTCCCGCCACGTCGCCATGCACCACCACGCCATACGCGCGGCCATCCAAGTGCTTGGGGTAATCCCAGCCTTTCAGCTCCAGCGCCTTGGCTGCCGCCGGGTCTTTGCCGTGGGTGGTGGTTGGGTCGGGGTTGCCGCCGTCAGCACACACCAGCCGGTCAATCATGAGTTTCAGCGGGCTGGGCGACTGGTACCAATACACCGGGGTGACGATGATGACGCCGTGTGCCGCTGCCCAGCGCTCGTAAATTTCGGCCATCCAGTCGCTGGTTTGGCCCTGCGCGTGGTTGGGGTAACAACTGCATGGCCAGTGGCACAGCGGCATGGCGGTAGACACGCAGGCTTTGCAGGGGTGAATATTCAGGTGGTAGCTCGACGTGAGCAGACTCAAATCGAGCACATCTACTTGCATGCCCGCTTTAACGAGTGTGGTCTTCGCGGCATTCATCAAGCGCCACGACTTCGAAATTTCGCCGGGGCAGGTTCCGTCGTTGCGCGCTGAACCACAGATCAACAAAATGCGGGATGGCGTGGACTTTTTCTTCTGAAAAGCCTGCGCCGCTTCAATCTTTCGCTTGGTCTCCGCCCACTCCACCGACAGGTCGTATTTCGGATCGGCGTAGCCTTTGCCTGCTGGTTGGGTCACCGGCGCTTTGCGCCCTTCTTTGTAAGCTTCCCAAGCAACCGATTCCAGCCGCGCCAGTGCTTCGGCTTCTGGCTGAAATGCCGGGTCCATGAAAGATTCCATGAAGCGGGTGTGAAAAACGCTGCGGCTCAAAACAGCAGGTGCCTGGCCTTTTCTAACGCGGGTCGGTGTGGTCATACTCAAGTTTATGAAGCTCCCAAGGCCAAAAACCACATCCACGCGTGCGTCCTACTTGAGATCGGGGGTTTTGCGAAAAAGCAGACGCATGCCTACAATGCGCGTAGCTTGTCGGGGTGCCCAAAATCAGTTGGGCTGAGATCACTTGGTGAAAAGTGAGACCCGCTGAACCTGATCGGGCCCACATCGCAGTGGCAACCCGCGTAGGGAACAACGCTTTTTGGCTCCCGGATTCCCTTTTCACAAGGGATGGGCTCTCCAGGCAGGCTTTTGATGACCTGCACCTGAAGCCCCATTATTCGGAGACCCGCCATGGCAAAAACCTCGCTGAAAGTCGACACCGCCGACCTCACCAGTCGCATCACGCGCACGCCTTTTCCTGGCTCGCGCAAGATCTACATGGAGGGCTCGCGCCCCGACATTCGTGTTCCGTTTCGTGAGGTATCACTGACAGATACGCTGGTGGCCGTTGGAGCACATACCCGCCGTGAAGCCAACCCGCCACTGCGTTTGTTTGACTCTTCGGGCGTGTACACCGACCCTGATGTGGCGATTGATGTGGCACGCGGCTTGCAGCCTCTGCGCGGTGCGTGGATCAACGAGCGGCAAGACACTGAGGCCCTTAGCGGCATCAGCAGTGCTTACGGCCGCGAACGCCTCAATGATCCTGCCTTGGACGCCTTGCGCATGGCGCACGCGCCTGTTCCGCGCCGCGCCAAGCCGGGTATGAACGTGTCGCAAATGCACTACGCACGCAAGGGCATCATTACCCCCGAAATGGAATACATTGCCATCCGTGAAAACCTGGTGCGCGCGCAACTGGCCGAGCGTCTGGCGACTGAGCGCATGCCGAAAAAGGGACATTCGTTCAACGCATCCATCCCTGAACAAATCACCGCTGAATTTGTGCGCAGTGAAGTCGCTCGTGGCCGCGCGGTGATACCGAACAACATCAATCACCCCGAGAGCGAGCCGATGATCATTGGCCGCAACTTTTTGATCAAGGTCAACGCCAATATTGGCAACTCGGCTGTCACGTCGAGCATTGAAGAAGAAGTCGACAAGCTGGTCTGGTCGATTCGCTGGGGCGCAGACACGGTGATGGATTTATCGACCGGCGATAACATTCATGAAACGCGTGAATGGATTTTGCGTAACTCGCCAGTTCCGATTGGCACGGTGCCGATTTACCAGGCGCTGGAAAAAGTCAATGGCAAGGCTGAAGACCTGACCTGGGAAATATTCCGCGACACGTTGATCGAGCAGGCCGAGCAGGGCGTGGACTACTTCACGATTCATGCCGGGGTGCGTCTGGCTTATGTGCCATTGACGGCGAACCGCTTGACGGGCATCGTGTCACGCGGCGGCTCGATCATGGCCAAGTGGTGTTTGTCGCACCACAAAGAGAGCTTTTTGTATGAGCATTTTGAAGACATTTGCGAGATCATGAAGGCGTACGACATTTGCTTTTCATTGGGTGACGGCTTGCGCCCTGGCTCGATTGCCGACGCGAACGATGAAGCGCAGTTTGCCGAGCTGCACACACTGGGCGAGCTGACGCAGATCGCCTGGAAGCATGATGTGCAGGTGATGATTGAAGGCCCCGGCCATGTGCCGCTGCAGTTGGTCAAAGAGAATGTTGAGAAGCAACTGGAAGCCTGTTTTGAAGCGCCTTTCTACACGCTCGGCCCGCTGATCACTGACATTTCACCGGGCTATGACCACATATCGTCTGCCATGGGCGCGGCCAACATCGGCTGGTACGGCACGGCGATGCTTTGCTATGTGACGCCGAAGGAACACCTCGGTTTGCCAAACCGTGATGACGTCAAGCAAGGCCTGATTGCCTACAAAATTGCTGCCCATGCAGGCGACTTGGCCAAGGGCTACCCGGGCGCGCAGATGTGGGACAACGCGGTGAGCAAGGCGCGCTTTGAGTTTCGCTGGGAAGACCAGTTCCGCCTCGCCATTGACCCGGACACGGCGATGGCCTACCACGATGAAACGCTGCCGAAAGAAAACGCCAAGGTCGCGCACTTTTGCTCAATGTGCGGGCCGAAGTTTTGCTCGATGAAAATATCGCAGGAGGTGCGCGAGTTTGCGCGGCTGAATCCTTCTACGACAACTTTAGCCCCTGCACCCGGTGTGATTGCCATCAAGCAGATTGACAATGACCTGCAGGTGAAGGCAAAAGAGTTTCGTGAGGGTGGGAGCGAGATTTACTCCTGATATGAAACCACTAAATGTTGGCATTGCGGGTGCTGGCCTGGCAGGTCGTTTGCTGGCTTGGCGGCTGGCTTTGGCGGGTTGCCGTGTGAGCTTGTTTGATGCCAAGCGCCGTGACGACCTGACCAGTGCCTCGCAAACCGCAGCGGCCATGCTGTCGCCACTGGCAGAGTTGGCCGTGTCTGATGATGCGGTGTTTGCGTTGGGGCAGCGCTCGTTGGCGTTGTGGCCGCAGTGGTTGGCGCAAATGGGCACACCGGTTTATTTCAGGCAAGACGGTACGGTTGTCGTTGCGCACACGCAAGACGGCGCGTCGCTTGAACACTTCAGCCGCTTACTGCACCATAAATTGCCTGAGGCTTGCAAAGCGCAAGTGCAGACGCTGGACGCAGCAGCACTGGCGCAATACGAACCCACCTTGGCCGGACGCTTTAACGGGGGTTTGTTTCTGGCGGGAGAAGGGCAACTCGCCAATGACCAATTGATGTCGGCGTTAGCCATTGAACTGGACCGCCTGGGTGTGCAGTGGCATGAAGGGAAAGCTGTTGAAGGGGTGGAGCCAAAGGCTATCGTTTGCGCAGACCAGTTTTACAACGTGGACGCGGCAGTAGATGCGCGAGGCGTGGGCAGCAAATCAGCTTTGCCCACCTTGCGCGGCGTGCGCGGCGAGGTGCTGCGTGTGGCATGCCATGGCGTGACATTGCAACGCCCGGTGCGCCTGATGCACCCGCGCTACCAGCTGTATGTGGCACCGCGTCCGGATGGTGAATTTGTCGTCGGCGCGACCGAACTCGAATCTGAAGATACAGGCCTGGTCACCGTGCGATCGGTGCTTGAACTTGGCAGTGCGCTGTACAGCTTGCATCCGGCGTTTGGCGAAGCAAGAGTCTTGCGGATGTCTGCCGCATTGCGTCCAGCGCTTGATAACCACCGGCCTTGCGTTGAGCAGCATGACGGCGTGTGGCATATTAATGGCTTGTACCGGCATGGCTATTTGTGTGCGCCCGCTCTGGTCGATGATTTGGTAGGAAAATTGCTGCATGACAATTGAACTTTCAATGAACGGCGAGCGCATCGCGGCAGAGGCCTCAACATTGCAAACTCTGCTCCTGGCGCGCGGCTACAAGCTGGAATCCGCCTTTGCCTGCGCCATCAACAACACTTTTGTGCCACGCCCGCAGTGGCCAGCGCGTTTGCTGGCAGACGGCGACCGTATTGACATCGTCACACCGATAACGGGGGGGTGACATGTCAAACTTTACAGTTGCGGGCACAAGCCTTTCAAGTCGTCTTTTCCTCGGTACTTCTCACTATCCATCGCCGCAGGTTTTGAGCGAAGCTGTGGCAGCCAGCGGCACGCAGGTGCTGACGGTCGGCCTGCGCCGCCTGCAACCTGAAAGCGGCGGTGGCAACAGCTTCT
>ENA-OFCF01001109-OFCF01001109.1-metagenomes-genome-assembly--contig:-NODE-1109-length-10780-cov-3.810536_pt1 | contig 10780 bp, 12 predicted proteins | sample MGYA00153387_OFCF01 | MGnify analysis MGYA00153387 | reverse complement strand
GGCGCCACTCTCTTGACCTCTCTCTCGCTGTATGTCCCAAAAACCTTATCTAATAATCCCATCTTTTCAACTCCAAATCAAAATTTTCTGCTTGCGTTATCCTATGGGGCTTCGTATTTCCAGGAGAAACCTTTGAGTCCCAATTGCCAAATATCATTATAACATTTATTGTCATTAGATATCAATATTCATGAAAACTTTGGATTCATCGCCTATCCCCGATAGGAAATATAACACAGAAAGGTTAAAGAATTGTTAATTCCCGCAAGGAAAAGGGACACCTTTTAGTGTCCCCCTCTTCTATATCCATAGGATTATTTTTCTTTCTATTCTTCTTCCCTTTCAAGAAGGCCGTAGTTCCCGTCTTTTCTCTTGTAAACCACTCCTGTATCGCCTTCTTCGTCCTCGAATACATAGAAGTTGTGACCGAGAAGTTCCATTTGGAGAACAGCTTCTTCTTTGGACATGGGCTTCATGGGAATTTTCTTTGTTCTCACAATTTTGGGAGCATCCTCATTATCCATTTCAATTCTTCCTGCAAAAGCAGTCTCATTGAATCTTACTGAACCATCTCCATGTTTTCTCTCTATTTTCGTCTTATATTTTCTTATTTGTCTTTCCAGTTTATCCTGCACGAGATCGATGGACTTATACATATCATCACTGGATTCTTCAGCTCTTAGGAGGATGTTCCCAAAGGGGATGGTTACCTCGAAAGTTTGATCCAGTTTTGTTACACTTAGGGTTGCTCGAGCTTCTACCGGCTGGTTGAAATACTTATCAAGCTTGCTTAATTTAGTTTCCACAGCCTCCTTTAATCCTGATGTTAGATTGATGTTTCTGGCGTAAATATAAGTTTTCATGATTTATGCCCCCTTGTCGTATTTGTTTTGATGTTACTTACATTTTAAATGAAATACGCGCTGTTTACAAGCACCCTGTGAACCATTAACGAAATTTTCACTCTATTCCCCTCTCTTCATCACCTCCCCAAAAAGCCTGGTTTAGGGGGAAACCCTTAGAGATTCAAAGGATATTTACAGATTCCAAATCATTCGTAAAATTATTAGTTTCCGGCCTCTTCAGTACAGAAAAAATATATTCGGACTCTTGCGCGTTCAGAAATTTCTTTCGTGTCAGGACATCGATGGATTCAGCGCAATGCTTTGTCGTATCAAACCACATGATGAGAAGACCATCCTCGTTGTACATGACCTTGGAATGGGTTCTGAAGTTCTTGTCCAGACCTTTTCCCTTCCAGGTAAGGGTCTCTGAATCGTCACTTGAGATCTCATATCCCCTCTTCATTCTCATCTTCCCGTTCCTTCGGAATTCGAGCTGTTCCTTCAGCACAAGTTCCTCGCCCATGTGTTTGAGTTCGTAGTTGAAGGAAATGGTGTCAATATTCGTCTTTTTCCACATGGGACAACCGGAATATTGCAGAAACCATCTGCCTTCAAGTTTTTTCAGTTCCTTGTCCGTCATCAGCGCTCCTCCTTCTTCGTTACCTTCTCCTTATTCATCTCCATTTTACCCCTTATTTGTATGGACGAAGGGAAAAGTAATTGAATATTGTATTAATAATATCACTTCGACATAAAATATCAATGTTATTCGGGTTTATTTCACGTATAATGAAAATAAACTTTCCATTCTGCCATAATGATTTAATATTTAGGGGTTGATCCAATTGGATTCTAGCAACATCAGACTGATTCTCTACCTGTCCCTCTTCATTTTCGGGGGTGCGCTGTACAGCATCCTTGTTTCTTATCTGACAAAAAATATGTTCCTTCGCTACTTGCCTACCTTCATCGCCGCACTCAGCATTCTCTATTTCCTCTACCTCATCTACTTCACGGACCTTGAAGGCTTTCTTCCCTTGGCCTACATGATTTTCATCTTTACAGCCGTGGCAGTCATCTTTGGGAATGTGACTGCCAACTTTATCATTGGACTTAAGAGGAAAAGGCGTCACACCTAAGTCCGCCTGGGTAATGCACAAGAAAATTCGGATACAGGAAGAACTTGGACAGTCGTCCAAGTTCTTTTTTAAGTCAAGCCTGCCTTTTGCATTGCTATGAATGCTGCTAAGTATTTTTCCACCTCACAGTGATGATGACCGTTCCCAGTGCGCCTTCCTTTAACTCTGCGGTGTAACCCAGTTCCTTGAGCTTCGTAAGAAGTGGCCGTCTGAAGTCCTTTGTGAGTTCGTCGTCGTCGAAAAAGATGACTTCCTTCTCTTTGCCCAGATAGGCGGCATGGAAAATCTTTTTCTTTGCCTGTTGAAGGATGTTATCGATTTTCTGGTCTTCATCGACATACTCCTGGATGTAGATCTCCAGCTTCACGTTCCTGAATTTTTCTGGAAGATCGGGTAGTATTTCCTTTAGCTTTTCTCCTTCTATGATATCTCTATACATGTCTTCCCCTTTTAAGAAAGACTACCGATGACGGCAGTCTCAAATCACTTGTTTCTATTTGTCCAGTCCGCTCAGGATGGCTATCCCGGCAGAACATCCAAGTCTGGTCGCGCCGTTTTCGATCATGGCCAAAGCGTCCTCAAGGGTCCTGATACCGCCTGATGCCTTGACGCCCATCTCTTTGCCCACGGTCTTTCTCATGAGGGCGATATCCTCTTTTGTTGCTCCGCCCTTGGAGAAGCCTGTGGAGGTCTTGACAAAGTCTGCTCCAGCATCCTGGGCAATCTGACAGGCCTTGATCTTCTCTTCATCCGTAAGCAGGCAGGTCTCGATGATGACCTTTGTCAGCTGTCCGGAGGCAGCGAGAACAACGGACCTGATGTCTTCGAGAACATACTCATAGTCCATGTCCTTGAGCTTTCCAATGTTTATGACCATATCGATCTCTTCTGCGCCAAGGAAGACCGCTTCCTTGGTTTCGAAGCTCTTCGCCTCTGTCGTCATCTGTCCCAGAGGAAATCCAACCACGGTGCAAACCTTGGTATCGGTTCCCTTCAATAGCTCTTTTGCTTTCTCAATGTTGCAGGCATTGATGCAGACACTGAAGAACTTATGCTCGCGAGCCTCTTCACAAAGCTTGACGAGATCCTTTTTTGTTGCATCTGGTTTAAGTAAGGTATGGTCGATATACTTGGCAAGTTTCAATTTATCCATTTCATTACCTCCTCATGTATTCTTCTCTATTTTAACATATCCATGGCGCTAGTGAAAACTTCTCGCCTGAAATTGAAGAAATGTTCTCCAGAATTATCTGAGGATGCCGTTCCATTTCCAGACCCTCCCGGTCAAAAACGCTTCTTTTCAAAAGGGTCCTCCTCCCCATGCCTCTTTTGCCCTATCCCTTGACAGGCCGGGTTTCTCCCCATGGCATGAAGGAAAATATCCCTTAAGGATACTGGGTTCTTTAACAGGTTCTTTAATAGAACCGCCGGAAAGAAATTTTATTATACATTTCTAGGGTTTATGTTATAATATTGTGTAGCAATCATAGCATAAAGGAGTTTTTATAGTGGGATTTAAAGATAAATTACAAAAGTACTATGCAGACAGTTATATGAAGAAATATGGGGATAGAATCACCCAGGCATACGGAACGGTGCTCTCAATAAAAGTGGAAGAAAAAAGATACCTCTGGCTTTTCCATATCCTCACCGCGACGATTATCCTGAAGCCAGAAGGCTCCAGGAATGTCGTCAGGTCTCAGTACAAAGCCAGGCGATGGTTCAAGAAACCCATATTCATTTCCATCAGCCAGGGAAACATCATCTTGCTGCAGGGACTCAAGGGCAAGAAAGGCAAGGAAGCCAGTGACATCATGGAAGTCAAGAACATCAGGAACGTCAGCACAAGGAAGGACCTGTTCAAGATTGATGCCCCGATGCCAAAAAGGCAAGTACAGTTTAAGAGAAAATAGCCTGAAAAAAGTCTGCTTCAATTTGTTGCAGGCTTCTTTCTTATCCATGCTCCAAGGTAGCGATACTCAGGATGGGATCGTCCCTGCCCGCTCAGGCAAATACATCTTTTTAAGGAGGTCATTATCGTGCAGGATATCGTCTATATTACCGGCCACCGGAATCCAGATTCAGATTCCATCTGCGCAGCCATTGCTTATGCAGAGTTCAAGAACAAGACAGGAACCTCGAAATATGTCCCGGTCAGACTCGGAGAGATCAACCGGGAAACATTCTTCATCCTCTCTTACTTTGGAGTTGAGGAGCCGCAATTCATCGAGAATGTCAGACTTCAGGTGAATGACCTCAATATCGACAAGATCGCCCCCATCTCATCGGACATCACACTGAAGATGGCCTGGAACATCATGAAGCTTAATAACGTCAAAAGCCTTCCCGTCGTTGACGAAAATGAGATCCTTAGCGGAATCGTCTCCGTATCCAATGTGACAGAAAGCTACATGGATGTCTGGGACAACATGATCCTTGGCAAGGCGAAGGTTACTGTAAACAATCTCGTCGACACCCTTACGGGCAGGGTCCTCTTCCTGGATAAGGACAGGCGGTTTTTCTACGGGAAGATCTATTCGCTTTCCTCGTCCCCTGAAGTGGTCGGGAAGACCATCGAAGAGGGCGATATTGTCATTTCAGGTGGCCACAAGGAATTCCTTGACACCGCCATCAGCCACAAGGTCTCGCTTCTCATCATCACCGGTAACGGCGAACTCGACCAGGAACTTCTTAAGAAAGCCGAAGAGAACCGGGTGACGGTCATCAATACGCCCTATGACACCTATACCGCATCAAGGCTGATTTCCCAGGCAGTGCCTGTGGACTATGTCATGAGCACAGAAAAACTCGTCTATTTCTCTTCGGATGACTTCATCGGAGATATCCGTGGTGTCATGGCAGAGACCCGATATCGAAGCTACCCGGTAATCAATGAGGAAAGCCGGGTCATCGGGACCATATCCCGATACCATCTCATTTCAGGCAAGAAAAAAGGGGTCATCCTCGTGGACCACAATGAGAAAGGCCAATCCGTCGAAGGACTCGGTGAAGCGGAAATTCTGGAAATCATCGACCACCACAGGGTGGCGGATGTCGCAACAAACAGCCCGATTTTCTTCAGGAACGAACCTGTCGGAAGCACCTCCACGATTGTGGCGAACATTTTCTTTGAAAACGGCATCAGGCCCTCAAAGAAGACAGCAGGCCTTCTGGCTGCCGCCATCATCTCAGACACACTCCTGTTCAAATCCCCAACCTCGACCAACATCGACAGGATTGTCCTGGACAGGCTCTGTCAGATTGCAAATGTCGATGTGGAAGAGTTCGCTTTTGAGATGTTCAAGTACGGAACATCCCTGGCCGGTAAATCCGCAGAGGAGATTCTCACGCAGGACTTCAAGGTCTTCACCTACGACAACAGCAAGATTGGCGTTTCCCAGGTTTACACCATGGATGCCGAATCCCTAAATGACCTCAAGGAACCGATTATTGCCGCCATGGAAGAAATGACCAGGCGGAAGGAATTCAGCCTTCAGATCCTCATCGTCACAGACATCTACAAGGAAGGTTCGGAACTCATTGTTGTTGGAAAACATAAGGATCTCATCAACAAGGCCTTCAATGTTGAATTGGAAGGCAACTCCGTCTACATCCCGGGGATCCTCTCCCGGAAAAAGCAGGTTATTCCTCCAATTTCCGCTGTAATTAACAGATGATGCACATTTTTTGAAAAATTAACTTTCCATTCGAGTATTATATGTTAAAATGAATTGTAAAATTATATATTTTGGAGGAATAACATGACTAATACTACAAACGTAACTAACGTCGCAGAGGAAAACTCCTGCTGTGGTGGAAACAATAGCGAAGAGTCCAGCTGCTGCGGTGGAAACAACAAAGAAGAATCCAGCTGCTGTGGCGGAAATGAATCCGTAAACAGCTGCAACTGTTCAGACGACACTGAAGATGCAGGCTGCTCCTGTGGACAAGACCATGACCACGAGCATCACGACCACGGCGATGACCATGTTCATATGGTAACATTTGAAAATGAAGATGGGACAACCGAAGAATATCCGGTTGTTGATGAATTCGAAATTGACGGTGTGGTTTATGTTCTCGTACAAAACGGGGACGAATCCGTAACCCCACTTAGGGTTGAAGGCGAAGAGGGCGAACTGGTCTTCTTGACTGAAGAAGAGTTTGAGGCAGTTTCCGAGGCTTACTCAAATCTGGTCGAAGACGACGAAGATGAAGAATCCGAAGTGGAAACTGAACTTCAGTAAGAATAAATAAACGTAAGAAGCCTTGGGTGTATCTCAAGGCTTCTTCTTTTGGAGGAATATGATTAAATTAGCATTGTTTGATGTGGATTATACCCTTACAAAAAAAGAGACCATGATCGCCTTTTTCGCTTTCATGGTGAAAAGAAATCCCGATAATCTCCTCTACCTTCCCCGCGCCCTGGTCAGCGGAGCACTGTTCAAGCTCGGAATATTCAAGGAAAAACAATCCAAGGAGTTTTTTCTTCGGTTTCTCAAGGGAAAGTCCGTGGAAGAAATCGAAGCGCTGACTGACGAATTCTTTGAGAAGGTATTAAAGAACATCCTTTATCTGGACGGAGTCCAAAAGATTCAGGAACTCAAGGAAAAGGGCTATTATGTGATCCTTTCCTCTGCTTCACCTGAGTTCTACATCAACAGACTCGGAGAAAAGCTCGGTGTTTACAAGTCCATGGGGACACGTTTTGAAACCCTGAATGGCATTTTCACCGCCACGATATTGGGCAACAACAACAAAGGCGAAGAGAAGGTTCTTCGCCTCTATGAATCCCTTCGAGGAATGCCCATAGACTATGAGAACTCCTATATGTTTTCCGATTCCATGAGCGATGAACCGCTCATGAAGATTGTCGGCAAGCCCTATCTCATCAACTACAAAAAAAAGAGTCCCAAATATCCTGTGCTCAATTGGAGGTAAGAATTTGGACAAAATCAGAGGCGACTATTTTATCAAGAACAAGAACTTTTATGCAAATGAAGACTTCACCTATGAGCTGAGCCCGACGAATGTCTATGAGGTCATCCGTGTCATCGGCTGGACACCCCTCTTTTTGGAGGACCATCTGTCAAGGTTAAGCGATTCCCTTGCCCTATCCGGAATCTCTTCTCCCAAATCAGGGGAAGAGATCAGGAACCTGATCATCAAACTGCTCAGGAAAAACCAGTTCAAAGAGGGTAACATCAAACTTCTCATCAATAAGAACCGGGACATTGACCTCTATCTCTATTTCATCCCCCACAACTATCCCACGACCAAGCTCTACAAGGAAGGAATCTTCGTGGAGACCCTAAGCCTGGAGAGAAAGAATCCCAATGCCAAGGTCATCGATGCAGGCTACAAGGAAATGGTCAGTGCTTTCATCGAAGAAAGAAATATCTATGAGGCTCTCCTGGTTAACCGTGATGGATTCATCACCGAAGGATCCAAGTCCAATGTCTTTTTCGTCAAGAAGGACACGCTCCTCACCCCTCCCCTGAAGGATGTCCTTGGGGGCGTCACCAGGCAACGGATCCTCGATCTGGCAAAAGAGAACAATTTGAAAATTTTGGAGGAATCCATCCGCCCTGAGGATGTTAGAACCCTTGAAGGTGCTTTCCTCAGCGGAACTTCCCCGAAGATCCTCCCCATCCGGAGCATCGATGGCATCAAGATAAAATCCACAGAATGTGCTATCATTAAATCACTGATCAAGCTCTATGAGGAGAAGATCAAGGATTACCTTGCAAGGAACAGCAGTCGCTAAGGTACTGCCCAAAGGGAGGATGATACATGAGAAAGTTATTCATTGGTTTAATTTCCGCCCTTTTGATTTTGACTTTCTTTTTGATGGCTATTCCCGAAAGCATCAGTTATCTCATCAGTCTTTCCAGCCATGACCTGAGGCCCCTTGACTTCGCCTCCCCCAGTTTCAACGACAAGACTTCCTTCTACTATGAACTCTTCGTCCGGGAGTGCACGACCCCTTATAAGGAACTTGAAAAAGAAATGCTGACCCTTATCGATCGGAAAGACCAGGGCGCGGATGTCACTTACGATCTGAATATGTTGGAAATCCCGATCCATGACCTGAAAGAGAGGCCAAAATATCACAGCAGCCTCCTTGAGCCTCTTTACGAGGAATTCAGGATCATGAAAGCAGAACTCATCCTTACCATCACCTACGTGCAGAGCCACGAGGAGATCAGTGATGAATTCAGGGAACACATCAAAACGTACCTTGCAGATGCCACAGTCAGGGAGGAGAAGCTCTTTAATAAGACCATTGAATTGCTGAAAGCAAACCATATCGTCTTCTATATTGAGGATGACATGACAATCACTATCTATGACTGATCCGGGATTATTATGAATAAGGATCCAAACTATCCTAACCTCTCATATTTTGGAATATTGAATATACTAATTAGCTAATATGCTCCGCTATTGCAATCACTCATAATATAATTTTCTTTATGAGGAGAATATTTTATCTTTCTATAAGTGCAGGTAAGAATCACATTTCGTTTCTTATCTACACTTATTCTTTATAATAGGCTTATAAATGGATGCTGTGGAGAAATCGAAGTAATAAAATATCTCAACAAGTAGGATATGTACTAGGACAAGGACGTACTTACGAAAAATACATCTTTGTCTACAACGACATTAAGTACCATACAAATAAAAGGCCTGGCTCCTCAAGAAGCGAGGAACCAAACCATGGTAGAATGATGTTATTTTTTTCAATGTCTCCGTAAATCCAGTTTTTTAAAAGGACTCTCTTTATACAACAATAATTCAAATCTCTTTTATTGAATTAAATAAAACATAATTATACTATTTATATTTTAACTTATATATAGTATATATTTTATTTGAATATATACTGATATAATCATCATCATTTTTTAAATATTCATATAAAATATCTTCTTTTGTTACTAATAAATGAGTAAAATTATATTTAAAAAGTACATTTTTGTAATAAATACTTCCTGCTTGCATCAATATATATTCTTTCATAATATCATCTTTTTTATTGTTTTTCTTCACAAATACTTCAGCTCTGGGATCTATATAGGTAGGTATACCCCGAAATTCTACTAATCCTCCATCATTATAACCTGTATATAAAATAATATTATCTAAATCTTGTGATTCTATTAAATAATCAATTGTACTATTTAACGATGTATAATTTATATTGTTTTTTAATTTGTTTTTTTCCCATATTATAGTCGTCAATCCTATTGAAATAATAATCAATCCAATTAGAATTTTTCTTATAAATAGAGTTTTTTTTGTCAAATTTCTGTGTTTTTCAGGAAGATTTAGATTTCTCAAATAGAAAGCTACAGGAAAATACCCGCAAATAGCAAAAAATACTAAACCTCTTACAGAAGAAAGCGCCAGATAGCCTGTTCCTAATGTAAGCAGTACATATCTTAATTTGAATTTACTTTTATAACTAATATGAATAAATACTAGAATAAGCATACTGCCTATAACTAATTTACCTACGAAATTATTTATGTTAGCTGGATTCATTTCACTTACAGATTCACTAATTTCAGGGATGCCATAAGAATTAAAGAGATATGTCATAGCTTTTGTTCCATAAGGATTAATGTAGCCAACAATAATCATGATTATGATAACCACAAATAAAGTTTTTTTACGATAACCATGACCTCTAATAATACCGAATTTTATTTTAAACGAATCAATTATATATGGCATTAATATTACAAATAGCATTGGCCAGATGGCTGCTTGAAAATTTATTAATAAGATAGATAAAAAGGGGAGAAAATACAAGTATCCTCTTTTGTTGCTCCAAATGAAACATTCCAATAAATAAATTTCAATAATAATTATCAATATAGAAAATATATATGGCCTTTCTACAATAAATGGATATAACAAGGAACTAATACAAAACGTAACTGTAAATGCAACAAAAAAATGATTCTCAGACACCTTCATACAAAGCTTAAATGCAAAATGAGTTATGAGTCCGTAACATAACATCACCAAAATTTTCAAACCGAAAACGCCTAAATTGCTGTAGGTAACCCAGAAAATCACAGCTGATAGCCATTGTTGCATAACAAATTCTAATCCATTATGAATTGTAAATGGTTCGATGTAAGGAAATCCATTTTCAAGTACATATCTTCCATGATTCAATAAAAACCAAATATCATTATCCAAGTTTCCATACAGAGATAAAATACATGGAATATACATAATAATTTTTAATAATTTTCTGTCTTTGATTTCAACATCATTTCTTTTCGCCAATATTTCCGCCATTTCAGAGCTCCTTATTAGTTTCTTTAATCTCATGATAGTCTGATTCAGTATTAATATTCCAAAGACTACTTTTATCTTGTATCCCAGAGTTTATTAACTTAACTGCATCCATTGCAGTAAGCATTGAATGATCCATGTTGTTATATCTATGTTGTCCATTTCTTCCAATACAATAGAGATTTTCAATTTTGTTTAGATAACTTTTAAGAACATCAAAATTTTCATAAGAGCCAAAATAAGCAGGGTATGCTTTTTTAACTTTTATTCTTATGCTATCCAAGACAATTTCATTGTTGATAACACCGATTTTTATTCCTTCATGAATAGCAAATTCAATAAATTCTTCATCAGATTGATTCCACATATCATCATTTTCATTACAAAAATATTCCAAACCAATCCAAACAGTATTCTCATTATCATTAACCATATACGGAGACCAGTTATTAAATACCTGTATTCTTCCAATTTTTACAT
>ENA-OFCF01001107-OFCF01001107.1-metagenomes-genome-assembly--contig:-NODE-1107-length-10799-cov-4.200484_pt1 | contig 10799 bp, 10 predicted proteins | sample MGYA00153387_OFCF01 | MGnify analysis MGYA00153387 | reverse complement strand
CAGTTGCTGCATCTCGGCGCGGGTCCACACCGTGGCGCTCGGGTTGTGCGGGCTGTTGATGATCAAGAGCCGCGTGCGCGGCGTGATGGCCGCCGCGATGCGCGCAAAGTCCGGGCGGAAGCTGCCGGGGGTCAGCGGCACGCGCACGACGCGGCCACCAGCAAGTTCGATGTTCGGCCCGTAGCTGTCGTAGCAGGGTTCGAGCACGATGACTTCGTCGCCCGGATGCACGCACGCCAGCACCGCCGTCAGGATCGCCTGCGTCGCGCCGGCAGTGACGGTGATCTCGCTGTCGGGGTTGTAGCGGCGGCCGTACAGCGCTTCGATCTTGTCGGCCATGCGCTGGCGCAGTTGTGGCACGCCAGTCATCGGTGGGTACTGGTTGAAGCCTTCGTGCATGGCGTCGGTGACTTGCGTCAGCAATTCGGGGTCGCAGTCGAAGTCTGGAAAACCCTGGCCGAGGTTGACCGCCCCATGTGCCTGCGCCAGTGCCGACATGACGGTGAAGATGGTCGTGCCGACTTGCGGCAGGCGGCTGCGGACTGCCGGTGTGAAGGCGGGTGCAGGGGCTGCCGCGGGCGAGGCGATTGCGTTCATGGATTGGGTCTAAGGGCTGTCAAAGTTGATAGTCAGAGCCTTGCCCGGCCATGGCGCGCTGAATCAGTGCAGCGCTCAGGTGCGGCGACAGCAACTCGGCAAAGGCCAGCACAAAGTGGCGCAGGTAGGCGCTGCGCTTGAAGGCCACCCGCGCCACATTCACGCCAAACAAATGCCCGGCTGGCAGGGCAATCAGGTCGCTGTTGGTGCCGTCGTCTTTGATGGCCATTTCAGCCACAATACCAACGCCGAGCCCCAGCCGCACATAGGTTTTGATGACGTCGGAATCAATCGCTTCCAGTGCTATGCGTGGCTGCAAACGCCTGGCCGCAAAGGCTTGGTCTATTTTGGTGCGGCCAGTAAAGGATGGGTGGTAAGTGATCAGCGGTTCAAGCGCCAGGTCTTGCAGCGTGATGCTGGTTTTGTTTGCCAATGGGTGCGCTAGCGGCAACACCAGCATGTGCTGCCACTCATAGCAGGGCAGGGTAATCAGGTCCGCGTACTGCATTACCGACTCGGTGGCAATGCCAATTTCAGCGACCTCGTCCATCAGCATTTGGGCAACCTGGTCGGGCGAGCCTTGATGCAAGCTGACATTGACTTTAGGGAAGGCTTCACGCAGCTTGGCCACCGGTTGCGGCAGCACGTACCGAGCCTGCGTGTGGGTGGTTGCGATCGAGAGCGTACCGCTGTCTTGCTTGGAGTATTGCTCGCCAATGCGCCGCAAATTGCCGACTTCACGCAAGATGAGGTCGATGCTTTTGAGCACATGCTCGCCAGGCTCGGTCACGCGTTTGAGGCGTTTGCCGTGGCGGGCAAAAATTTCAACGCCAAGCTCTTCTTCCAGCTCAATGATGGCTTTGGAAACACCGGGCTGCGAAGTGTGCAAAACTCGCGCGGTTTCTGTTAAATTGAGATTGCGGCGAACGGCTTCCTGGACAAATCGGAATTGGTGAAGATTCATATCAAATTCTGGCTGATTGTTATTTTCATTATGCTATTTTGACACTAAAGAACCATTCCCCTCCGGCTCAGGACAATGCAATATCAGCCAAAAGTAAGGTCAGCTTGTCGGATTCCCCAGCCGTGGGCAAAAGCTCAACAGTCACGCCGGGGTGAGCCGCACGGATGTCATTGATCAGCAGCGGCAAGTCCTCACGGGCATGCTTTCCAACCCCTAAAAATAACGGGAAAACCCTTAATTTCCGGGCGCCAACAGCTATTAAATTTGTAGCAGCATCAGGTAGAGACGGCAAGCAGAGTTCAAGGTAAGCGCAGCACACCAGGGCATCGGGTTGGCGCTGGGTGATTTGTGTGGCGACAGCTTCAATCGGAAGCCGCCACTGCGGATCCCGTGAACCATGTGCAAAAAGAATAATGCCCGTTGTCATGCGCAGTCTGTAGTTATCGTCTCAAGACCAGCCAGCCAAAAGCGCCCAGCGATATGGCCATATAAAGCATGCCGGGCGCTGCGGCGGCCAGCCAGGGTTGCCAGTTTTGAAGGTTGCCCACATAGCCGAACACGTTGTTGAGCAAAAAGAAGCTGATGCCAATCATCACGCCGGCAAAAACGTAAGCGGCAATACCGCCAGAACGAAAATGCAAATAGGCAAACGGCAGTGCCAGCATCACCATCACCAGGCAACTGAGCGGGTAAAAAACTTTTTTCCAGAATTCAATTTCATAACGCTGGGCAGACTGGCCGTTGGCGTCCAGGTGGCGAATGTAATTGAACAAGTCCAGCGTTCCCATGCGCTCAGGCTTGAGCAGCGCGACAGACACCATTTCCTGAGTGATTTCAGTCGGCCAGCGAAAGTTGGCGACTGAGTCTCTGGCCACACCGGCTGTTTGCGTGGACTGGTTGCTGGCAGTGGCTGGGCTTGATGGCACATTGAACTCAGTGCGCGTCACGTTGTGCAGTTGCCATGAATCGTCCAGCCCAAACGAAGCGCTTGCGGCCTGCATTTTTGACACCACCAAACCCTTGTTGTTGAATTCGAATATCTGCAAGCCCAGCATTTCGTTGTCTGGGGACAGTGTTCTGACATTGGCAATCACGCTGTTGTAGCCTTGTTTTTCTTTCAGCCAAGCGCCGGTTTGACCGACGGTGATGATGCCTTGGTATCTGGCTTTGAGCAACTGTGCGGTGCGCTCACTGAGTGGCGCCAGGTAGTCGCCAATCGCAAAGCTCAAGACCACAAAAATAGCCCCCAGATTCAGCAACATTATCAAAGCCCGCCACGGATCCAGCCCGCTGGTTCGCAAAATCGTGTACTCAGAGCTTTGTGCCATTCTGGCCATCACGAAAATCGTGCCGATCAATACTGAAATTGGCAGCAGCTCATATAGGTGGTTGGGTATCAGCAGGGCCACATACACCAGCGCATGGCGAATTTGGTAAATGTCGCTGGCAGTTGGCAAGCCGCTGGGCAAGCCATTGTTCTTGCCCAGGTACTGCAACTCATCGACCATGTCGAAAAAGAAAAACAAAGCCAAAAAACCCATGGCGACCAAGGCAATGGCGGTCAATACTTCCCCATAAATCAGGCGGCGGATTGTTTTCATGCAGTGGCCTTGGTCGGTTTGGTGCGCCGGCGAAAGGTCGAGCGCAACGTCCAGTTGGCATTGCGTTTGGCCAGCCACAGCAGGCCCAGCACCAGCATGCCGCCATGCAGCAACACCATCAAGCTGCCAAAGCTGATGGATCCGCCAAAAATCCAGCTTTGCCCCAGGTTCACCAGGTTGTTGTAAACCAAAAATGTAAGCACGACAAAAACAAAGTTGCCACTGCGCCCACCGCGCGGGTTGACATTGGCCAATGCGATTGCAAGCACCACAAAGTTAACGGCAGCCAGTGCCAGCCCAAGACGCCAGGCCAACTCGCTCAGGTTGGCGCGGGTGGGTGAGCCAACCAACACCGGTATAGACAGCAGCTTGGCATCGTTGGCCTCGGTGTTTTGCTGCGCTGAGTTGCCTACCGCGCTGCCATACTCTTCAAAATTGCTGATCTTCAGGCTGTTTTTACCGTTTTCGTTTTCAAGTCGCTGGCCATTTTCTAAAATCAGCACCTGTTTGTCACCTGTTATTTCAATCCGTCCCGAGCGCGCGGTGGTAATGGAGTTTTTGCCTTTTTCATTGGCAGCAATGAACACGTTGTTGCTTGATTTTTGATCGGTTTTTACATCTCGATCAATAAAAAAAACCCGATTCCCGCCTGATGATTCCTGAAACTGTCCCGGCGCAATGCGGTCAATGTCGCTTCGCCCTGCGTAACGCTGCTGCATGTCTCGGGTTTGCTGGTTGGTCCACGGCCAGATAAACAATGATGTCAAAGCAACAATGAGTAAAACAGGCCACGCAAAGCGAAACAGCGGTGCCAAAAAGCTGATCAAGCTGCGCCCACTGGTAAACCAGACCACCATTTCACTGTCGCGGTACATGCGCGACAAGGTGCCTACCATGGCGATGAAGAGCGAGAGCGTCAAAATAGTTGGCAGCCTGCCCAGCGCCGAATAGGCCATGAACAGCATCACGTCCTGCGGATTGATGACACCACGCGACGCCTGACCCAGTGTGCGTATCAGCACAATGGTCAGCACAATGGTGATCAGGACAACAAACGTAGCCCCGAAACTCCGGGCCAGCTCTCTGCGTATGGAAGATTGGAATAACATTGGCTAAAACAGCGCCCTTTTGCCTTGATTTTATTTATTTTTGATTGGTCAGACCTTTGATTATGGACTTCGAACTTAAAACATTGACCCGTGCCCGACTTTCTACTGAAAAATGCGATGCGCTGGTCGTCCTCGTGCCGCAAGACATGACGACATCCAACAGTGCAGACCCGGTGTCAAAGCTCATCGCGCTGGCCATCAAGTCAGGTGACCTGGAAACCAAGCCCGGCAAATTGATCAGCAGCTATCGCTCTGCGGGGTTGGCTGCTACCCGGCTGGTTTTGGTGGGCTGCGGCGACGGCAGCGCCAAAAATGTGCGTTTAGCTGTGGTGGCTGCGATCAATGCGCTCAAAAGCAGCAACGTCAAGCTCGTTGTATTGAGCTTGTGCGCTTTTGAAGAGCCATCAAACGACCTGGTGCGCACTGCCGTGGTGGCGTGTGGCGACGCGGCTTATGCCTATGCCACGACGAAATCGAAGCCCGTACCTGTCAAGCTAGAGCAGGTTGCTCTGGTTGTACCCAACGCAGCCAAAGTCAAGCCCGGTTTTGAAATAGGCTTGGCGCTGGTCAAAGGCATTGCGTTGGCCAAGGAATGGGCCAATCGGCCAGCCAACCACGCCACGCCGATGATGCTAGCTGGCGCAGCCAAGGCACTGGGTAAGCTGCCGAATATCAAGGTCGATGTGCTCGGCCCCAAAGAAGTCGCCAAGCTGGGCATGGGCTCATTTATGGCGGTGGCGCAGGGCTCTGTCGAACCATTGCGCTTTATTGTGCTGCGCTACGACGGCGCTGCCAAAGCCCAAGCGCCGATCGTGCTGGTGGGCAAGGGGATTACTTTTGACACGGGCGGCATCTCCATCAAGTCCGCGGCTGAAATGGATGAGATGAAGTTTGACATGTGCGGCGCGGCCAGCGTGCTGGGTGTCTTCAGAACATTGGCTGATTTGAAGCCCGCCATCAACGTGATGGGCCTGATTCCCGCTTGCGAGAACATGCCTGATGGCCGAGCCATCAAGCCTGGCGATGTGGTGACCAGCATGAGCGGCCAAACCATTGAAATTTTGAACACCGATGCCGAAGGGCGTTTGGTCCTGTGCGATGCACTGACCTATGCCGAGCGCTTCAAACCGCGTGCAGTGATTGACATTGCCACGCTCACAGGCGCTTGCGTGATTGCGCTGGGCGGCGTGCGCAGCGGCCTGTTTGCCAGCGACGACAGCCTGGCCAAGGCGCTACTGGATGCGGGTGATTCGTCACAGGATTTGTGCTGGCGCATGCCGTTGGACGACGACTACGCCGAAGGCCTGAAAACCAACTTTGCAGATGTTGCCAACGTGGCCGGGCGAGCAGGTGGAGCAATCACAGCCGCCAAATTTTTGCAACGCTTCACCACTAAATTTGCCTGGGCGCACTTGGACATAGCAGGCACGGCTTGGAAAAGCGGCGCTGCCAAAGGTGCAACTGGCAGGCCCGTGGCGCTGCTGGTGGACTATTTGCTGGGTCAAGTCGTTGCCCCGTCAACCACTGGCCAAACGGCGGCTAAAAAGCGCGTCCGTTCGGCATGACCGACATCGAGTTTCATGTGAATGTGCCCGACAAGCTGCACTACAGCTGCCGCTTGCTGCGCAAGGCCTATCGCAGCGGGGCTAGAGCTGTCGTCACGGCTGAGCCAGAACTGCTACTGCAACTTGACCAATGGCTGTGGAGTTTTTCAGCCACAGAGTTTTTGCCACATTGCCGAAGCAACTCGCTCGCTCCAACGCTTGCGGCCACACCAATATGGCTTGCCGATCAACTGGACACTTGCCCATCCATCAGTGCGGGCAGTGTGTTGATCAATTTGGGGCAGCATGTGCCTGGTGGTTTCGAGCGTTTTGAGCGTTTTATTGAAGTGGCATCGAATTTGGAAGCTGACCGCCTTGCTGCCAGAGACAGATGGAAACATTACCGGGATCGGGGTTACTCATTGAAGCGGCATGAATCACAACCAGCAACGCAGCCCGCATGAACAATACAAACCTGCCGCCCCGGTATGTACCGACACTGACCAATGTCGTGTTTCAGGCCGACCATTTCAGTGCAAAACCGCCCGAAGCCCATGTGCAACAAAACGTAGTCCAGCTTGAAGACCAAATCGTGCACCGCGTTATGCAGCGGGTTGACTTAGTACTTGAAAGGCGGCTGCGTGAAGCCGTAGCGCAAGTTATTTTGTCGCACACGCAAACTTTGGCGCCGCGCCTGCGGGAAGAAATTGAACTGGTGGTGCGCGAATCCGTCATCCAGGCGGTCGCGCAAGAGCTGCCATAGCGCCATCAATAAGTCGGGCTACTGCCTGATTCTTTATTTTCATGAAATAAGGTAAACCACGTAAACCTAGGGAAACCGAGGGGCGTTGCTATGGTTCAGGCTTGAAAATTGCGTTAACCTCTCGGGCTAGACAAATATATGTCTTAACCCCTTTTAATTTTTTTAACCGGAGTCTTTTATGCAGATGAAATTCAAATTGACAGTGCTCGCAGCCGTTGCCTCTTTTGCAGGCTTAACCTACGCCCAGGACATGGTTGTAAAAATCGGCCACGTGGGTCCCATCTCAGGCAGCATTGCTCACTTGGGTAAAGACAACGAAAACGGCGCCAAGATGGCTGTTGAAGAACTGAACGCCAAGGGCGTGATGATCGGCGGCAAAAAAGTCAAGCTCGAGCTGGTGCTTGAAGACGACGCTGGCGACCCAAAGCAGGGCACCGCTGTTGCACAAAAGCTGGCTGACATGAAGGTTTCTGGCGTGATTGGTCACCTGAACTCAGGCACTTCTATTCCGGCATCGAAAATTTACAGCGCTGCTGGTATCCCACAAATTTCCCCATCTGCTACCAACCCGGCTTTCACCCGCGCCGGCTACAAAACGACTTTCCGCGTGGTGGCTGACGACGTGCACCTCGGCGGCACCCTGGGCCGTTACGCAGTTTCTACCCTCAAAGGCAAGTCAATTGCCGTGATTGACGACCGTACCGCATACGGCCAGGGCGTGGCTGAAGAGTTCGTGAAAGCCGTTAAAAAAGCTGGCGGCAAAATCGTAGGTCAAGAGTTCACGACCGACAAAGCCACTGACTTCATGCCCATTTTGACCACGCTTAAGGGTAAAAACCCGGACGTGATCTTCTTCGGCGGCATGGACGCTGTTGCTGGCCCAATGATGCGCCAGATGAAGAACCTGGGCATCAAAGCCAAGTTCATGGGCGGTGACGGCATTTGCTCCAGCGAGCTGGCCAAGTTGGCTGGCGACGGCATGGCCGACGGCCAGGTTGTTTGCGCTGAAGCCGGTGGTGTTGAAGGTGCTCAAAAAGCTGGCCTTGACAAGTTCAACGCTGACTTCAAGAAGAAGTTCAATGCTGACGTGCAAGTTTATGCACCTTACGTGTATGACGCGCTGAACGTGATGGTCGCTGCCATGGTTAAAGCCGGTTCTTCAGAGCCAGCAAAATACCTGCCAGTCCTGGCCAAAACCGAAGGCTACAAAGGCGTGACCGGTACCATCGCTTTTGACGAAAAGGGCGACGTGAAAAACGGCGCTTTGACTCTGTACACCTATAAAGCCGGCAAGCGCGACCAAATCGCCGTGGTTCGTTAATTTAACCTGGGTTAAATAAAGCCTTCCAAAAAGCCACCGCAAGGTGGCTTTTTTTCGCTTGTCTATCGCTTTGCGGGGCAGGAGCTGGTGTTGCAGTTATACACAGAGCGCTATAAAAAAATAGCTGTTGGAGCCCGTATCTACCGCGCTGTAGCAAATATCTTTACTTCAAACGAGCTTGCAACAGCGATGAAAACGGTTTTTAAGGCGCGATATTAAAAAAGCCACCCCGAGGGTGGCTTTTTATCTAATCTGTCTGGCGGAAGAGGCGGGATTCGAACCCGCGGTGGGTTTAACCCCACGTACGCTTTCCAGGCGTATGACTTAAACCGCTCATCCACCCTTCCGACAGCAACGCATTCTAACAGTGCGCTGATTGCAAAGCTGCGAATGTTGTCCGATTCTGACTAAACAGCTGCGTGATAACGGTGTTTTTCGAGCTGCCCAATAGTCACGAATTTCAGGGCGTTCGCGTGGGTTGACTCCATGATGACTGGCGGAGCAACGCCTGCGTCAAGTGCTTCAGCCCACCGGCTGGCGCACAGGCACCAGCGGTCGCCTGCCACCAAGCCCTTGAAGCGGTATTCAGGCCGCGGCGTACTCAAGTCGTTGCCGCGCTGCATCGAAAATTCAAGAAACTGCTCAGTCACACGGGCGCAGATCAAGTGCGAGCCCAAGTCTGAAGCGTCGGTCTTACAGCAACCGTCCCGCAAGTATCCCGTCAGCGGGTCATAAGAGCAGGGCACCAGTGCGGTGCCTAAAACGTTTTTAACTTCTACCGTTTGGGTCATGATGTGGTTCAGGCTTTGGTGGTTTGCACCATTTTCATTGCGGAAGTTATCAGGGCGGCTACGTCCGTCATGTTGCTGGGCACTATCAACAGGGTAGTTGCGTCGCTGGCAACACGTGAATAAGCTTCAACCGCCTTTTCAGCAACTTTTAACTGTACGGCTTGCTCACCCCCAGGCATGCGGATAGCAGTTGCAACCAGCTCGATTGCTTTTGCGTTGGCGTCTGCCACGGCCAAAATTGCTGACGCTTCACCTTGCGCGTTGTTGATGGCTGCCAGTTTCTCGCCTTCAGATCGGGCAATAAAAGCCTCCCGCTCACCGGTTGCAATATTGATCTGCTCCTGGCGACGGCCCTCCGAGGCAGCAATCAGCGCGCGTTTTTCACGTTCTGCAGTGATTTGCGACTGCATGGCGAGCAAAATTTCTTTGGGCGGGGTCAAGTCCTTGATTTCGTATCTCAGCACCTTCACGCCCCAGTTCAGCGCTGCCTCGTCAATGGCTGCAACCACCTGTGCATTGATGATGGCGCGTTCCTCAAAGGTTTTGTCCAGCTCAAGCTTGCCGATGACTGAGCGCAAGGACGTTTGTGCGAGCTGGGTTACGGCAACGATGTAGTTTGACGAGCCGTAGCTGGCCCGCATTGGGTCGGTAACCTGGAAATATAAAATCCCGTCAACCTGCAGCTGGGTGTTGTCACGCGTAATGCAAACCTGGCTGGGAACATCCAATGGGATTTCCTTTAAAGAATGCTTGTACGCCACCTTGTCAACAAACGGCACCAAAAAGTTCAGGCCCGGAGTCAGCGAGCTGTGGTATTTTCCCAGCCGCTCCACGACCCAGGCGTTTTGCTGCGGCACAACCTTGATACTGCGCACAATAAATATGCCTGCTACCACCAAAATAATCAATGCAATTTCCATAGCCTTCTCCGAGAGTTATAAAAGTATCGCGGCGTGCGCAGTGTTTAGCTGCGTCACGCTTTCTCAAGCACCAGACGGTTTCCCAGTAACTCCAGGATGCGAAACTGCCCGACGCTTGCCTCAATGCCAGGGTGGGCCATGACTGCAGTCCAGGTAGCGCCGCGGTATTTCACGGTGGTGGTTCCGTCGGGCGCCCACGCTTCGACTTTGACCATCTCACCAATATCGATGTGCACATCCTTGTTGGCATTTGCCTGCGCTGCTTTGGGCTGCTTGCTACCTCGCCAATACTGCAGCACCACTGCACCACCGCCTATGACTGCTGCCGCTACGATTTGCCCGACCACTGGCAGACCCAAGTGCGCGGCTATGGCCCCGGCTGCCATTCCAATGGCGATCATCAACAAATAAAAAGTTCCGGTGGCCAGCTCAATAGCCACCAGCAAGCCACCCAAAACCCACCAAATTGTTGTTTGCTCCATAGTCAGTTTTCTTTCATGTTTGGTTTGTAGACTACTAGCCATATTTTGATGCAATTCGCTGCCTGCAAAATATGGATGCTGCATTATTTCCGTACACTTCGCAGTTCGTTTTCTGACCTATCGCACCGCTTCCCCGTCATATCTCCTGACCACACCATACACTCGTAATATGAAATTTCGTTTCCCCATCGTCATCATTGACGAAGACTTTCGTTCTGAAAACACCTCCGGCCTGGGCATACGCGCGCTTGCGCAAGCCATTGAGACCGAGGGCTTTGAGGTTTTGGGCGTGACAAGTTATGGCGATCTGAGTCAGTTTGCCCAGCAGCAGAGCAGGGCGAGCGCTTTTATCTTGTCGATTGATGATGAAGAATTTACCCCTGGCCCTGATCTGGACCCAGCGGTGCTGAACCTCCGCAACTTTATTGAAGAAGTACGCCGCAAGAACCTTGATGTGCCGATCTACGTCTACGGTGAAACCAAAACATCGCGCCACATCCCCAACGATATTTTGCGTGAACTGCACGGCTTCATTCACATGTTTGAAGATACGCCTGAGTTTGTGGCGCGGCATATTCTGCGTGAGGCCAAAAGCTACCTTGAGGGTGTGCAACCGCCGTTTTTTAAAGCGCTGCTGGACTATGCGGAAGACGGTTCATATTCGTGGCATTGCCCTGGCCACTCGGGCGGCGTTGCTTTCCTGAAAA
>ENA-OFCF01001106-OFCF01001106.1-metagenomes-genome-assembly--contig:-NODE-1106-length-10802-cov-2.892714_pt1 | contig 10802 bp, 12 predicted proteins | sample MGYA00153387_OFCF01 | MGnify analysis MGYA00153387 | reverse complement strand
TACCGGCCTCGATCTCAACCCGAAAGGGGTGGAATTCTGCAATGCGCGCCATGTCCAGCCGGGGCTGGGATTCGTCCGCGGAGACGCGCAGCAGCTGCCATTTCCCGAGGCTTCGTTCGATGCCGTCATCAATGTCGAGGCCTCGCACTGCTACCCGGATTTCCCACGCTTCCTGGCCGAGGTCGCCCGGGTCCTCAAGCCCGGCGGCTATTTCCTGTATGCGGACTTCCGCTTCGCCGACGGCATCGCCAAGTGGGAGAACGCGCTGGAAACGGCGCCGCTCACCTTCCAGCAGAGCCGCGATATCAGCCGCGAAGTCCTCCGCGGGATGGAGCTGAATTCCGAGCGATCGCAAGCGCTGCTCGCCCGCAAGCTGCCGAAGTGCCTGCACGACCTCGGCCAGGACTTCGCCGGGGTGAAGGGCTCGCGCATCTACCAGGCGCTCGCCGCTGGCGGACTTTCCTACCGCTCGTATTGCTTCCGGAAATAGGGGGCCGCGAGTCCTCCAGCCTTGCAGGCCAGGCGTCGCTTCACTTCACTTCCGCGCATGACCCGCCCCGACGGCCGCCAGAACGATCAGCTCCGCCCGATTTCCTTCGTCCCGAACGTGGCCCCCTACGCCACCGGCTCGGTGCTCGTCTCCTTCGGCGATACCCGCGTCATCTGCTCCGCCACCATCGAGGACGACGTGCCGCGCTGGATGCGCGCCCAGCGCGTCGAAGGTGGCTGGCTCACCGCGGAATACTCGATGCTGCCCTATTCGACCCTCGAGCGGAAACCGCGCGATATTTCCCGCGGCAAGCTTGACGGCCGCTCGTCGGAGATCCAGCGCCTCATCGGCCGCTCGCTGCGGGCCTGCGTGGATTTGAAAAAAGTCGGCCAGCGCACCATCTGGATCGACTGCGACGTCCTGCAAGCCGACGGCGGCACCCGCACCGCCTCCATCACCGGCGGCTGCGTGGCCATGGCCATCGCGCTGAACAAGCTGATGGCGGAAGGCCGGCTCAAGCATTTCGCGCTCAAGAAACTCGTCGCCGCCGTCTCCGCCGGTGTCTATCAGGGCGTGCCGGTGCTCGATTTGAACTACCCGGAGGACAAGGACGCGTCCGTCGATTTCAACGTCGTCATGACTGAGGCGTCCGAGTTTGTAGAAATCCAGGGCAGCGGCGAGGAGGCCGTGTTTTCCGCCGATGAAATGACGGCCATGCTGGACCTCTCGCGCAAGGGGATTTCCGAAATCATCTCGCTGCAGAAGGCCGCCATCCTCACCGCCGACCGCGCCGCGCCTGCGGACCTGGCTTCGCTGACGGCGGCGTTTGGGAAACGGTGAGCTACGATGGCCACTGACCGAAGTGGATGGCCACTTGACTTAGATAATTAATTATACATTGTATCGCCATGAGGAATGGCACCACAGCGATAACTTTGAAGAAGTGGGGGAATAGTGTGGGACTGCTGCTCCCGGCAACCGTTGCGAAGGCGATGCAAATCGGATCGGGTTCTCAAATGGTGATTGAGGTCTTGGAAGATTCCATCGTTATCCGCAAAGCTTCCGGGCAGTCGAAATTTGAAGAACTTTGCGCGGCCATTACGGCTGAGAATCTTCATTCCGAATCCACATGGGGGGATCCGCAAGGAAACGAAGCGTGGTGAGCCCGTCCTACATTCCTGACCGGGGAGACGTCGTTTGGACCGATTTCAATCCGCAGGCCGGAAGGGAACAGGCGGGAAAGCGCCCAGCCCTGGTGCTTTCGCCGAGGGCCTATAATTCCAAGACTGGTTTAGCGGTGATGGTCCCGATCACCAGTCACATCAAGGGCTACCCCTTCGAGGTAGCGATCTCTGTCAAGTCGGTCGAAGGAGTTGTTCTAGCCGATCATTTAAAGAATCTCGATTGGCAATCCCGTGGGGTGAGCTTCATCGGGAAAGCATCCGCCTCGGCCTTGGACCGTGTCACCGCCAACATCGCGGCGTTGCTCCAGATCCAGTAGCTGTGCTCGAATTTCCCCTTGGCGATCCCTGCCCTCCGCACTAGAACCGCCGCGCCATGACCCGCTCTTCCATCGAAGCCGCCGCGAAGATTTACATCGTCGTCCTCTCGATCGTCTTCATCTGGACGGTGACCAAGGTGCTGGCGCAGATCGGCTGGATGTGAGCTTGGGGAGCGTAATTGCTCAACTCCAAGCCACGGGCACATCTGCGATGCGGCCGCTTTTGTCGTCGTATTTCAGCAGTCCGTGCTCGAGCGCGTATTCGTGGACGCACTTGGTGACCTTCACATCGAAGGCGCAGTATTCGGCGATTTTGCGCAGCGGGGCGAAGTTTCCGGACTTCTTATGCTCCTGCCACCAGCGCAGCGCATCGAGGCCGTCGGCGGTCTTGCCGGTGCCCAGCGAGGCGGAGGCCACGGAGTCGAGCTTGAGGCGGAAGCCGACGATTTTTTCCAGCTCGAGCATCATGTCGAGATTGAGCGTCTGCTCCGCGAGGGTGTGGAAGACGTAGGGCTGGAGCACCGGGTAATCGAACTGGAGGTGATTCCAGCCGACCACCAGATCGGCGCGCACCAGCTCCTCGCCGAGCTTTTCCATCTCGTTTTCCGCGTAGATCTCATAGGTCCCGCGGGCGGTGCTGTAGGTCACGCCCACGGACACGCCCATCTTGGCCTTGTGCGAGAATCCCCCCACGTCGCCGAAGCTGCGCTGCGTTTCCAAATCGAAATAGACGATGTTTTTCCCGGCCACGCGATCTTGTAGCGGGCGAGCCGGGAACCCGGCAAGTGCCGAGCGTGCCGACGCCCGTTCTAACGACCATTCCATTTCGCAACCAGTGATGTAAGCCGTGGGGTCGACGATGTCCGAATCCCTCCGCGCCGACAAATGGCTGTGGGCCACCCGGTTTTATAAAACCCGCGGCCTGGCGGCGGACGCCTGTGAGACCGGTAAGGTGAAACGCAACGGCCACCCGATGAAGCCATCCTCGCCGGTGCAGCCCGGTGATTTGCTCGAGGTGCCCTTCGCGGAAGGTCCGGGCTTCCGGTCGATTTCCGTGAAGGCGGTGATCGTCAAGCGGGTCGGCGCGCCGGAGGCACGGGCCTGCTACGAGGATCTCACCCAGCCGGAGGTTTACGAGGCCTTGAAACAATGGCACGAGGCGAGGCGCGACGCCGGGAAAGGCCGGCCTACGAAGCATGACCGCCGCGAGATCGACAAGATCCATGGCTTCTGGGACTGACGCGTGGGGCGGTCACGGCGTCTCCGTGAGCCCGCTGAAGAACGCTTCCCTTGGCAGGACGCGGCCGAAGAAGCCGGTGTGGGCGTGCGGGGGAGACGGTCCTCATGGAGATAGTGATTTTAAAAAGGCGACCAGCGCGGCCTTGTCCGAGGTGGGGAGCTGGAGACCTTCGGCGGGATGCTTTGCGAGGTTAGGATCGAGCGTGGGGCTGCGGTGGATGCCGCTGCTGTAGTGCTCCACGACTTCCTCCAGGGTGGCGAAGCGGCCGTCGTGCATGTAGGGGGCTGTTAGCGAGACGTTCCGCAGGCTGGGTGTGGAGAATTTCCGCTGGTCGCCGGGCAGCTGCGTGACGGCGGCACGGCCGGGAGCGTCGCCGTCGAGGCCGTTGTCGTGGAACTGATGGTCGTTGAACAGCGCGCCGCCGTGGCAGTGGAAACAGTCCGCGCCCATCTGGCCGGTGCGCGGCTCATACTCGGTCATGAAGAGTTCGAAACCGCGCTTTTCCTCGTCACTGAGTGTGGCCTTGCCGGCGAAGGCGCGGTCGAATCTCGAATCGCGAGCTCCGAGCGTCAGGAGATATTGCTCGAGCGAAAGCGCGATTTTTTCCGCGGTGATGCCCTCGGACCGGAAGGCGGCGGCGAACAGTGACGGATAGATTTCCGATCCCGTTAGTTTCCCGCAGACGCGGTCGAGTGACTCGTCCATCTCGCGGTGGTCCCGGACCGGCATGAGCACCTGATCGCGGAGGGACGTGGCACGGCCATCCCAGAAGAACTCGCGCTTCCATGCGAGGTTGAATAGCGGCATGGCATTACGGTCGCCCTCGCGGCCGTCGATGCCGCGGCTGACGGCGAGCCGGTCGGTGAAGGCGGCGTCCTTCTGATGGCAGGAGGCGCAGGAAATCGAACCATCGCGGGAGAGGGATTTTTCGTTGAAAAGCTTCTCGCCCAGCGCCACCCGCTCGACGATGAGGGGATTGTCCCGCGGCAGATCCGGCATCGGGAAGGTGCGGCTCAGCGTGAATGGATAGGGCGTGAATTTCTCCGGCAGGTCGAAGGGGACCACCGCAGGTTTCTCACTAACAGCCGCCGCGGTGGCGATGTGTTGCAAGCGGAAGGCCCCCGGGAGATTCGCCACCAGCGCGGCGGCGACCGGGTCGCCTTTACGCGAGTGGGTGGCGGTGCCGTCCCTTACCAAGGACAGTGCTCGCGGCGCGTTGAACAGCGCGGCAAGGTCGAAGTCAACCCGGATGGCCGCATCCCGGCTGAGATCGAGCGGCGCGCTGAGATGGATGCGGGTGCGATTGGGGTCGCGGGCGAGGTGGTGGGAGTAACCCCTCACCTCGGAACCGGCGGTCCGGAAATGACCTTCGATGGCCATGAAGATGTAGCCGCCCTGCCAGCTCCAATGCAGGCCGTTGAGGTTGGGATTGAGCGGGTGACCGGCAGGAATTCCGGAGACGTCCGCCGCGTTGGAGACGGCGTCCGGTCCGATGTGAAAACGAATCGAGCGGTAGCTGCCCTCCGGCACGTTTTTAAGCTGATAGACATGCCGGCGGGCGGCTGCATCCATCCAGGCGATGCTACCGGGAAACTCGATCCACCGGCCGTCCTCGCGCTCCAGCGCGAAGCCACCGAGCAGGTAGCTGAGGCGGGTGACCGAGAGCGTTTCACCCGCGGCGGTTTCATAGCGCAGCGAGTCCAGTCGCAGCGGCTCACCATGGAATACCGGATCGACGGTGATTTCCAACCGCGCGGCTTGCGCTGTTAGTGTCAGGAAAAAAATGGCGGCAGAAGCGCGCATGCTCAATTAATCGTGATCCCGCCGGTCAGCGTGTAGGTCGGCCCGGGATTGAAGACCACCACGACGTTCTTCGCACCGACGCTGGTGCCGGCGGGGATCGTGAAGGTCGCCTGGACGGTGGTTGCATTAAACCTCGAGATGGAACTCCCGGTGATGGTCCCGCCGATGGTGATGCTGGTGGGGACAATCGCCGCCGGAGGATTCGGCGGATTGGCAGGCAGCGCGATCCTCGCCGTCACGGTCGTGCCACGGGTGGCAATGGCGCCGGGTATGTCGATTGTCGCACCTCCGCCACCGGGCTGGGTGTAGTCGAATCCATTAGCATCAAAAGGGGCGAGCGAGGTCCGGGAAACCCGGTAAAAGCGCCGCGGGTGGCTGTTTCCCGCAGCGGTCTCGACCACGGAGGCGATGTCGTCTGTGGCGACGACCGCAGGAGTCAGGTCGGGCCAGGTCCCGAGGTCGGGAGATGCTCCGACCAGATAGCTTCCGCCCTCGACCGCGCTCCAGGTGAGGGTGACATCGCCGCTGGTGGCATCCACGAGCGGAGCGTTGGCGGCCTCGACCTTGTTAGGCCCGCCGTCGAAGAATGTGGTGACCGTTTCGCTGATCGTCGAGGCCCCGCCAGTCGCGCTGCCGAAGTATTGGCGCCCGGTGGTGTAGGGGTAAGCGGGAGTCCCGTCGGCATGGATGGTGGTGAAATAGGCGTAGGTGCCGGCGGGGAAATCCGGAGTCACGCAGAAGCGCACGTTTTGTTCGTTGAGGTCGAAATCCACGCCATGGGCGAATCCGCGGTCGCCGAGGTAGTCGAAGTCCTCGATGTAGTGGCCGAGGGCGTAGGCGGCGCTAACGGCAGGTCCGTTTTTGAATGTCACTGTCTGGATGCGCAGGGCCCATGGCGGCAGGATCAAGCGTCCGGTGGTAGTTAGATTCGTGGTGCCGTTTTCGCTATTTCGCAGGACGAATCCCGAAACCATCCGGCGCACGTCGCTGTTAGCCGCTAGCGGACTGGCGTAGCCGTAAGGACCGTATACCGGCAGGCCGTCGGCAGCCCAGGCGAGAATGGGCGAATGCTTCGTCACGGGCGCGGCGCTCTCAGTGTAGCGGTTGGTCACGGCATGATAGTCCACATGATCGCCCAGCTGATGGCGCAGCGCGATCGGCTGGGCGTGGTAGTGATAGTTGTTTCCCGCCTGATGGGCGAGGGCGGGATCGAACGTGACGCTCTCATTGTGATAGCCGTCGCGGTTCCAGACGCCGTCGCCGGTCAACCGATTGACCGGCGTAGCGTCAGTGGCACTTGCACTGACGTATGAAAAAGCGTCGCGCATATCGAACATTGAAACGCCATTGACCATGCAGCCGCTTGCTCCGAGGCCTGTGAGAGACTTCGCGGCCGGGATGTAGGGCACCCGCGGGATGCGGTAGATTTTGGCGGTATTCGCCGGGAAGTTCGGGAAATCCTGGGTCTTCGCGGCGTCCCCATACCAAGGCCCCATGAGATGTCCGGGGAGACCGGTCGCACGGATATAAACCCAGCCCGCCGAATGGACGATCTTGCTGACCCCGGCATAGGTGGGCGTGGCCTGCACTCCCGCACCGCGGCTCCAGGTCTTGGAAACCGTCCCGGCTGCCTCGGCGGCGCTGGTCTGATAGAGCCGCGCATATTGTCCGGAGTCCGCAGTGAACCAGGACGTGAGCTGGGGATCGGCAGTGGCCGTTGCGATAGTTAGAGCGACGAGGAGGATGGAGAATTGTTTCATGAGAGTTGCTTCAAAATTTCCGCCCGGGCAGGAGCTGCCCGGGCGGATGGAGACCAAACGATCTTTCGATTCTTTCTACTCGGCTGCGGGAGGAGGTCCTTGCGGATGCTCGCCGCCGCCGCCGTTCGGCGGACCGTGCGGCCGGAGCTCGCGGGGGGAGAGCGAGCCGTCGTTGTCCTTGTCGAGCGCCTTGAGCGATTCAGGAGCACCCTCGAGCTCGGTCGGTGAGATGGTGCCGTCTCCATCAGCATCGAGAGCGCCGATCACCGGCGGCACCGGGGGCGCGCTTGGCGGCGGGCGGTCGGTGTCTTTTTTCCTGTTCGTCGGGGGCGGGCGAAGCTCGTCGAGCGTGATTTCTCCGTCTTCGTTTCGATCCAAGGTCCCAAGAATGGCGGCCGCGGCCTGCAATTCCTCGGTGGAGATCGTCCGGTCGTGATCCGTATCGAAGAGCGCGAAGATCGGGGGGACCGGTGGCGGTCGGCGCTCTTCGCGGGGTCGGGGCCCTTGGGCGGAAGCTCCGACGCCAGTGGCGAGAAGAAGAATCCAGGTGAGGGTTGTCGTTTTCATGGCTGTGTTAGGTTCACCCGGTGCTTCAAGTGTCCGCTTTGCGCGGTGGCTTGCCGGGGCTGAGTTCCGCGCGTGAAATGGTGCCGTCCGTATTCAGGTCGAGGGTGGCGAGCGAAGTCGGCGCGGCTGTGATTTCCGCGGCGGACAGGCTGCGGTCATTGTTTAGATCCAGCGCTCTGAGCAACGGATGCGGCGGTCCCTTGGGGGGTTGAGGCGGCTGATTGCCGGTCTTTTTTGGTGGAGGTGGGAGGATCTCCCTCGGGCTGAGGATGCCGTCGGCATTCTTGTCGAGTTCTCCCAGCGCGGAAGAGGAATTGGCGATTTCCGCGGCGGAGAGTTCCCCATCCCGACTGGCATCGAGCACGCGGAGCAGTGGCTGCGGTGGAGGACGGCGGTCTAGCGGTGGTCTTGGCACTTCAGCGCTCGCGGTGACGGTGGCGGCCAAGACGAGGAGTAGGGGGATACGGTTAGTTTTCATGGCGTACGGGTTGTTTGGTTGGGTTCCTCTCAGTGGGAACGGTTGCGATGAAATCAGCCGCATGTGAGCTGCGTGTGTGGATTCCACCGCAGAATTGTAAATTTCGTGTAAAAGCTGTGGGCCTATCAGCGGACAGGCTGATACGAATGCGCTCGTCATGGACAGCCAAGCCGCCCGCCGACTTCTTGTCGTGGATGATGATCGCAAGCTCGCCGGGCTGATTCGCGACTATCTGACACCGATGGGCTATCAGGTGGAGCTCCGGCACAACGGGCCGGATGGCCTTGCCGAAGCTCTGGCGTCGCCCTACGAAGCCGTGATCCTCGACGTGATGATGCCGGGGATGGACGGCTTCGGGGTGTTGAAGGAATTGCGGAAAACATCGGACGTTCCCGTGCTGATGTTGACTGCGTTGGGCGACGAGGCGGACCGCATCGTGGGACTGGAAATCGGTGCGGACGATTATTTGCCCAAGACATTTTCCTCGCGCGAACTGCTGGCTCGCTTGAGGGCGGTGACGCGGCGCGCGCGTGTCCAGCCCGGTGCTGACCAACCTGCGGAGCTCCGTGCAGGCTTACTCCGGCTTTGCGAGGAGACGCACACCGCCATCCTCGACGACCGTCCACTCGATCTAACGACACTGGAATTCGCGATCCTCGCCGCGCTTCTCAAGTCAAAAGGCCGTGTCAAAACACGGGAGCGCTTGATCGAGGAAGTGTCCGAGCGGCGCTTCGATGTGTTTGATCGCTCGATCGACGTTCATGTATCTTCGCTGCGGAAAAAACTGGGAGATGATGCGAGGAACCCGCGGTTCATCCGCACCATTCGCGGCATCGGCTACTCGCTTCACGAACCGGAGCCCCCGGGCCTGCCATGATTACGCGGCCTCGCATGCCACTCATGGCCAAGGTGCTTGGCTGGCTGTCTCTGCATCTGCTGATTCTCGCTCTGGCTTTCGCGGGCTTCGTTGGCTGGCAACTGGGCCTCGGTCTCGACTCGCTCCTAAGCGGCTCGGCTGGCGATCGGCTGCGGGGTTTCGGAAATGCGGCCCGCGACGAGATCCTGTTTCGCCCGAAGTCCGAGTGGAACGAGGCAATCGGGCCACTCGCTCAGAGCAGAAACGTCGCGGCCGGCATTTACGACTTTTCCAACCCCGCAAGCTTCCCCGCCAAAATCCCAGGCAATGTCCTCGAACGTGCGAGAACGAGCCTCCCTCCGCCACCAGGCCCGCCAGTTCGTCGCAGGCCTCCGGGCGGCCATGGTCGACCGCCCCATCCCCGGGGCCCTTTGGATGAAGCGGGGCCCCCGCCTTTTAGCGAATGGGAGGCGCGGGGACCCGGCGATGAAACACTGTCCAACGATAAAAGACCGCCTCGCTTCCAAGGGTTTCTGCCCCCCTCTCGGCCAGTATTTCTGATGCGGGGCACCGGGGGCGACGGCTACTGGGCGGGATTGCAACTAACGCTTCCGGGGGGGCCGCCTGGACAACCGAGGCGGCACGAGCTGCTGCTTGTCAGGGCAAGCGGTCTGGATGGCTCAGGTATGTTTTTCGAATTCAGGCCATGGCTTTGGGGAGGACTGGCCGTCCTCGCGTTGAGCCTCGCATTCTGGGGACCCTTCGTCTGGGGGATCACCCGCTATCTCCGGGGCCTGGCAGCCGCAACCGATCTGATCGCGGCAGGGCAGTTTAAGATCGCACTGCCAGCGGATAGAAACGACGAGCTGGGTAGCTTGGGAATGGCGATTAAATCCATGGCCGTTCGGCTCGATCATCTCGTATCGGGACAGAAACGGTTCCTCGGGGATGCGGCTCATGAACTTTGCGGTCCACTCGCCCGGCTGCGCACTGGCTTGGGAATCCTCGAGATGAAGTCGGAAGGTGAAAGCTCCGCTTACATTGCCAACATTGAAACAGACGCGCAGGAACTGGCTACGCTGGTCGAAGAGATACTTGCCTTCTCCCGCGCGGGCAGTCGGGTCGTACGCCGCCAGACTGTGTTTGTCGCGCCTCTCGCCGCAGAGGTCGCAGCGCGGGAATCCGGCATGCGTGCGCCCGAAATTCACATCCCATCCGATCTCACTGTGAACGCTGACGCCATCCTGCTGGGCCGTGCCCTAGGTAATCTTGTTAGGAATTCCCGCATCCACGGCGGGGCCGATGCGAAAGTCGTCATCTCCGCCGTAAAGAAACCGGATTATGTTGAAATCACCGTAACAGACGACGGGCCTGGCATACGAGCTGACGAACTTCCTCATCTTTTCGAACCCTTCTATCGTCCCGACCGCTCCCGCAGTCGCGACACTGGAGGGAGCGGTCTTGGCCTCTCAATTGTCCGTTCTGCCGTTGAAGCCTGCGGGGGGGAGACGAGCGCATCTCTGCCTCCCGCTGGCGGTTTCACTGTGACGATCCGGTTTCCTTCATGACTACGGGTAGACCGCCCTAAGATTTCCCGGAAGGGTGTATTCTAAGCACTAATCGCTAATTTATAGGCGCTTAGAAGATCGGCTAAATAATTTGAGTAAAAGGCACAAAAGAGATTGACCGGGGTCTTCGGGGTGGCCTAGGTTCCGCCCGTCGCCCCGACGGAGGGCGGCCGAGAGACAGAACGTCGATCGCGGTGCTTGCTTGGGGATCAGTTCCCGGTGAAACCACCCGATCGGCTTTTTAGTCCCCTCGAAACAAGCTCTTTGACAGTGTGGCCCAGCGCAAACCATGCCAACGCAGACGAAAGTCCTGCAGCGGTGGGGGAAAAGCTGGGAAGAGGAAAAAGATTGAATTGTGCGCTGCGCGTCGTGTTGGAGGGGGCAACCCCGAAGACAAAGCGATGCGTGGAAGCCGGACTTGGCAACAAGGGCCGGCACCCCGATCGACAGTCCATGGAGCTTGCTTCAGGGATGAAACGATCAATTTTTACGGAGAGTTTGATTCTGGCTCAGAACGAACGCTGGCGGCGTGTTTAAGA
>ENA-OFCF01001105-OFCF01001105.1-metagenomes-genome-assembly--contig:-NODE-1105-length-10814-cov-2.925737_pt1 | contig 10814 bp, 11 predicted proteins | sample MGYA00153387_OFCF01 | MGnify analysis MGYA00153387 | reverse complement strand
TGTATTCACTGGATCGGTGCCAGCAACCTCGCCGCCCGGCATGCGGCGCGGAAAAGGAACGACCTGCCGGTGAACTCCTCCACCCGGGCTTCCCGCGAATGGGTGAAATCCTTCACCAGCATGGCCTCCACTTCGCGGACGAACTTCTGATCCGCAGAAAACGCCGTGATCTCGAAGTTCAGCCGAAACGAGCGGTTATCGAGGTTCGCCGTGCCCACCGCCGCCAGCCGCCCGTCGATGAGCATGACCTTCTGATGGAGAAATCCATTCTGATAGGTATACAGCTTCACGCCAAACGGGATGGACTGCTCGTAGTAGGAAAACGCCGAGAGCCAGATGAGCAGTTGGTCCGCCTTCGCCGGGATCAGGATCCTGACGTCCACCCCGCGGATCGCCGCGGTCTGCAGGGCGGTGAGCACTCCCTCGTCCGGCACGAAATACGGGGTGGCGATCCACAGCCGTTTCCGCGAGGTATTCGCCGCCTCCGCCACCACGAGCTGCCATGAATCCAGCGGATCGGCCGGGCCGGTGGGAATGATAGCGGCGATCTGGTCGGCGGACTCCGGCCGGGTGTCCCAGTGGAGGTCCGGGACTTTATTCGAAGCCCAGAACCAGTCTTCGAGGAACACCAGTTGCACCGCCTGCACGGTCGGACCGCGCATTTTCAAATGGGTGTCCCGCCAACCGCCGAAGCTCTGGTCGCGACCGAGATACTCGTCACCCACATTCAGCCCGCCGATGAAGGCGGTCTTGCCGTCGGCCACCACGATCTTCCGGTGGTTGCGGAAATTGAGCTGCAAGCGCGACCACCAGAAGCGGTTGATGCCGAACGAACAGCACTCGATGCCCGCGGCCCTCATTTGCCGCAGGTAGTGCCTCGGGAGCTTGTAAGAACCGATCTCGTCGAAGAGGAAATAAACCCTCACCCCGGCCTTCGCCCGCTCGATCAGGGCCTCCTGGAACTTCGTGCCGAGCGTGTCGTTCTTCACGATGAAGAAATTCACACACAGGTAGTTTTCCGCCTGATGGATCGTCTCGAAGATCCGCTCGAAGGCGACGTCACCGTCGATGAGTAGCTCCAGCTCGTTTCCGCGGGTGAAAGGCAGACCGCCCAACAACCGCGCCGCCCGCTCGAAGCCGTCGTCCTCCGGGATGTCCACCTCGCAATGCCGCAGCTGCCGGTGCATCGACCCCGCAATCCGCGCCAGACGGCTGTCTTTCTCCCGCCGCCCGCCGATGTCGCGGGAAAACCGCGTCCGCCCGAGCAGCCAATACATCGGCAGCGCGAGGAAGGGCACGGTCAACAGGGATATGACCCAAGCAATCGTGCCCTGCGAGGTCCGCACGTGCATCAGCGCGTGCAGCATATGCAGGATGCCGACCACGTAAAAAGCCGCCAGCGCGGCAATCCCCCACCAGGTGTTGATTTCAAAATCCGGGAACAACATGGGATTGAGCCGTTTAATTCCTCCCGGTGGCGCGCGGCCAGCCACCGGAGAGATTGCACCATCTACGGCGGACCATGCCCTAACGCTTTCGGATGAGCATGAACTCGTTCCCGTCCGTGTCGTAACACATCGCCAGATGCGGCGCTTCGCCATCCTCGTCCTGCGGTTCGCGGACCAGGCCGCCGCCATGCGCCACGATTTCCGCCGCGCCGGCGACGACGTCCGGCACCTGGACACTGATGCCGGTCCAGGTCCGTTTCCCCTCGCCGCCGCCATGGATGCCGAGCACCGCTCCGGCCACCTCAAGCTCCACCATCGCGCTGGAGGACCGCGTCACCACGGCACCGAATGCGTCCTGATAGAAACGCGTGGCGCGCTCCAGATCCGCAGCCCAGATGACATATTTGACTCGCTCGACGTGCATCGCTCAGTAAGTGAAAATTTCGTCGTCGTTGAAGAAGCGCTTCAGTTCCGCCTCGGCGGCTTCCACCGAATCGGAGGCATGGCAGACATTGCGCATCTTCGCATCCGCATCCTTGAAACCGAAGTCCCCGCGGATGGTGCCCTCGGGCGCTACCATCGAGTCAGTCGGTCCTAGCAGATCGCGCACGGCAGCGATGACGTTCTCGCCCTCCAATGCGAGTGCGATGACGGGCGTTTCCTGCATGAAGCTGCGGACGGCCGGGAAAAACGGCTTGTCGGCGATGTGCGAGTAATGCTCCGCGAGGATTTCATCACTCAGCTGCATCATCTTGATGCCGCGAACCAGAAATCCCTGGGCTTGGAAGCGGGCGAGGACCTGCCCGGTCAGGTTTTTTGAAATTGCGTCGGGCTTGAAAAGGATGAGGGAAGTTTCGGAACTCATGCGGGTGGAGTTAGTGGCGGCGTTTGCTTTGTGCAAGCCTTTTGCCGCGCCCGAATTCCTAGCAATCCTTAACGGACAAGCGCGTCCGCACGTTGGCGCAGCGCGCTTGCGGCGGTGCCGTTGCGGTTCCCGGATTCCCATAACCGCGCCAGACTCCTCAGTGCTGCAGCGGTCTCTTTTTTCGCCTCCGGCGGAAACGCGCGGATCGCGGCCCGCAGCCGCTCCTCGGCGGCCTGGGCATCGCCGGCATCCAGCAGGGCCTCGGCGAACTCGACGAGGAATGCGGGTCCGGGCTCCTGCTTCGCGGGCCGCAGCGCCTCGGCTTCGCGGAAAAGCCGCGCCGCCTGACCCCGCGCCGCCGGATCGCGGCGGCTGGCGATCGCAAGTTTGTCTGCGAGCTGGGAGTTCTCGGGATGATCGAAAACCGCTTTTTCCAACAAGATCCGCGCCTTCGCCGCTTCGTCCGCCGCGAGCCATTCTTCCGCAAGCTGCAGGAAATCGGCCGGTGCGCCACCGCGGATTTTCAGCAGCTCGTCGGCATGGGTCCGCGCCGGCTCCTGCATGCCACGGAGCCGGTAAAACTTCGCCAGCGCCTGATGCGCGAGCTCGTGGCGCGGGTGGATCGCCAGCACTTCCTTCAACGCCGCCTCGCCCTCACCATCGCGCCGGGCCGTGAAATAAAGCACGCCCAACCGGGTGCGCAGCTCCAGCGACGAGGGCGCCGTCTCCACATGACGCTCCAGGATGGAAATCGCCAGCTCTGGCCGCTGCGTGTCGCGAAAATGGTCGGACGCCGCACGGGCGAGCGCCGCATTTCCAGGATGGAGGTCAAATCCACGGCGGAAATGCTGGTCAACCATTTCCCGTGCCGCGGCGTCTTCGGACGCAGCCCTACTGTCGGACACAGATTCGTATAGTAAAACCGCCTCCGGATCGTCCGTGGAAAGCTGCCCGAGAAGCTCGCTCTGGCGGCGTCCATCAGCGGCCGCAAGCGCGTGCTGGAACAGGCGGCGGATCACTTGGGGATGGCCCGGATTCAAGAGGAGTGCGGCCTCGAGGACCTTCTTCGCAAGCTGTCGCGCGAGGGCATCCCCGCGGGATTGTTGCTCGAGGAAATCCGCGTAGGTGATTTGGACGCCCAGATCCGCGGGACGGGCGGCGGCGAGATCCCGGTAAAGTTTCACCGCCCCGAAGCGGTCTCCATCCGCCAGCCGAGCGCGGACGCCCCGCTCGACAAGCGGCAACGCCAGTGGATCGGCGCTGCGAGCGCTTTCAAAATAAATCGCCGCCGCGGGCGCGTCACCTCGGGCCTCTGCCAGAATGCCAAGCGCGAACTCCAAACGAGGACTCCCCGAGGCTGGCAGCAATAACGCGAACGCCAAACCCATCCCCGGCATTCGAGTCATGATTGCAGTCACAGCGGTTTTCGATCAGCCACCGTCAGAGATGGCCTCTGCGAGAGCGATCACCCCGAATTTCTCGTCGATGAATCTCAGGACAAGTGACTCCACTTCCGCGTTCTTCAGGCGCTCGACAACATCAACCGAGAACCCACGGGCGATCAGCAGCCGGGCATTCACCGGGTCGATGCCGCGGGCGCGGAGGTAAAAAATTTCCTCGTCGCTGACCTGCGAGGAAGTGCTGCCGTGCGAGCATTTGACCTGATCGGCATTGATTTCCAGACCGGGCATCGAATTGGCCTCGCAGGTGTCGCTCATGAGTAGGTTGCGACAGGTCTGATAGGCGTCGGTGTGATGGGCCTCCTTGTCCACGAAAATGAGCCCGGAGAAAATGCTGCGGGAGTCGTCATACAGGGAATTCTTGTAGAGCAAATCCGAATAGGCACCTGGCGAAACGTGATGTTGGAACGTGCGCTGATCATACTCCTGCTCGCGCGAAGCGATCGACACGGAGAGCATGTCGGATCGCGAACCCGGCCCCTCGAGGCGGGAAAGTGACTCGTTCCGCGCCCACGAGCCACCGGTGTTGAGGATGAATCCAATGGCGGACGCGTCGCGGAAGGTAGCCGTTTCGTTGATCTGGATGACGCGGGTGACCTCGTTGAAGGCCTGGATGGCGACATAATCGAGCTTCGAGTTCGGACCGGCGGAAAGGTCGTTGAAGGCAATGGCGAGACCAGGTTGCATGTCATCCGCGGAGCGGAAAATGTCCACCACGCGGACTTTCGAACTCGTGCCGGTGACGATCAATGTATGCGGGAAAATGACGGTGTTCTCACCGGTGATCCAGTGGTGGACCTCGATGATACCTTCGATTTCGACGTTGTCGGAAACGTGGACGAACAAGCCGTTCGTTAGAGAGGCCTCATGCAGCGCGGCGAATTTCGCGGAGCCAAGGCGCGTTTCCTGTTTCATGAAATGCGCCTGCACCAGATCGCTGTGGGAAACGAGCGCCTCGGCAAGCGGCAGGCAGATGACGCTTTCTGGCAGATGGGACTCGACGTAGATGAGTTCGTCGTTGGCAAAGACGAGCTTGGCTGCCGGAGAATCGTTGCCGGTCGAGCGGGCGATCAGGTCATTTGCGCCGGTCACGGGAGCCTTCTGGAAGCCCGAAAAATCGAGCTGCTTGATGCTGGAGAAGCGCCAGGTTTCGTCACCGCGTTTCGGGGCGGGAGTTGCGAGAAAACGTTGCCAGGCGGCCTGTTGACGGGCGGCGAACCAAGCGGGCAGGTAGGCCGGCGTTTCCGGTGGGGAGTCAAGGAGGGAAGGCATTTCGAGAGTGGTCATTGGAAAGGAAAATGGGAGGAATTTGTTTTTTCGGGGCCTAGTTCTCTTGTTGACCTGCAAGGATGCCGCGAATCGATAGATCTTCATCAAGCTGCGGCCAGTGCAGCCCGAATGGAGAAAGTTCAATCTCCGAAAGCTCCTCGGGCGTGCCTGCATTCAAGCGTTCACTGACATCCACGGGAAACGAAACAAACTCGCCACTGGCCATTTCGATCACGATTTGACCTGCCTCGTAGCGTGCTGTTTTTGGGGTATCAATCAAAGAATTCATGCCACTTTTCGATGATTAGGTTTTTATTCTCTTCTGCTAGTTTTTCGGCGATGGTCAGTTCCCGGATCTTGAATCCGACCGATTCCCGGAGGGCAACATCTCCCTCAACTTCAAAAACCGCCTCCCCCTCACCCTTGCGAACATGAACGTGAATGGGAGTGTGGTCATTGCTGTAGAAGAAGAAACGAAATCCATCTTTCGTAAATACGGTGGGCATCAGGTGCTTAGCCTACGGAGCCTTCCATTTCCAAATCGATCAGGCGCTTAAGTTCGACCGAATATTCCATCGGGAACTCGCGAACCAGGTCGTTGATAAAACCGTTGACGGCAAGTGACATGGCTTGTCCCGGGTTGAGGCCGCGTTGCTGCATGTAAAAAAGCATTTCGTCGGATACCTGGCTGACGGAAGCCTCGTGCTGGGTCGCGTGTTGGTTACCTTTGACGGTGATGGCCGGATAGGTATCCGTGCGGCTGTGACTGTTAATCAACAGGGCGTCGCACTCGGTGTTGTTTTTGCAACCCTTGAGGTGCTTCGGAATGAGAACCTGGCCGCGATAGGTGGAACGCCCCTCGCCGACTGAGATGGATTTGGACACCACGTTGGATGTCGTATCATCGGCAGCGTGAACCATCTTTGCGCCTGTGTCCTGATGCTGTCCGGTATTGGCGAGCGCGATGGAAATGACCTCACCGCGGGCGCGCTTGCCCTTCATGATCACGCCGGGATATTTCATCGTCAGACGCGATCCGATATTGCAATCGATCCAGCGCACTTCCGCATCTTCCATCGCGAGGCCGCGCTTGGTCACAAGGTTGAATACATTGGACGACCAGTTTTGTACCGTGACGTATTGAATCTTCGCACCCTTGAGGGCGACGAGTTCCACTACGGCGGAGTGCAGCGTGGCGGTCTCGAATTTCGGCGCGGTGCATCCTTCCATATACATCAACTCGGAACCTTCGTCGGCAATGATGAGCGTCCGCTCGAACTGCCCGAAGTTTTCCGAATTGATGCGGAAGTAGGCCTGCAACGGCTGCTTAAGCTTTAGACCTTTTGGGATGTAAATGAACGAGCCACCGGAGAAGACTGCGCTGTTCAATGCGGAGAACTTGTTATCTCCGGTGGGGATGACCTTGCCAAAGTAGGGACGAAAAATGTGCTCATATTCCTTCAGTCCTTCCGCCGAGTTCACGAAAATGACACCTTGCTTCGTGAGCTCTTCCTTCACGTTGGAATAAGCAGCCTCCGAATCGAACTGCGCCTCCACGCCGGCCAGGAACGCGCGTTCCTGCTGGGGTATGCCAAGACGCTCGAAAGTTTCCAATATGTCGGCGGGCACATCATCCCACGACCGCTTCGGCTTCTCACCATCGGACAAATAATAGCGGATGACGTCGAAGTCGATCATCTCAAGATCCTTGGTCGCCCAGTTGGTTGGCATCGGCTTTTCCAAGAACGTCTTCAGCGCCTTGTGCCGGAATGCACGGACCCAGTCCGGGTCATTCTTTACATCGGAGATATAGTCAACCGTAGCCGAGGTAAGTCCCCGTCCGGCATCGAATTTGTTTCTCTCGGGGAAGGTGAAATCCCCCTTGCTGCGATCAATATCGATCGCTTCGCGGGTCTCGAAGTCGAGAACGTCTGTGGTATCGTAGGACATGGTTGTGATGGTTAATTGCTTACGCGAAAGCTGGTTCCTTCAGGAACTCGTAGCCGTGTTCTTCCAGTTCCAGTGCGAGTTCCGGCCCGCCCGAGCGGACGATGCGGCCCTCGGCCATGACATGGACATGGTCCGGCTTGATATAGTCGAGGAGACGCTGGTAATGGGTGATTAGAAGCATGCCTCGATTGGGCGAGCGCATTGCATTGACGCCCATGGCGACGATTTTCAACGCGTCGATGTCGAGTCCGGAGTCGGTCTCGTCAAGAATGCAGTATTCGGGCTCGAGCATCATCATCTGGAGGATTTCGTTGCGCTTCTTCTCACCGCCGGAGAACCCTTCATTTACCGCGCGGGCGGTGAATTTCCGGTCCATTTCGAGGAGATCCATCTTCGCGTAGAGAGTCCGGTAATAGGCGACGGCATCGATATCCTCGCCCTTCGGCAGACGAGCCTGAAGCGCGGCGCGGATGAAGTTGGCATTTGAGACGCCGGGAACTTCCGAAGGATATTGGAAGGCGAGGAAAATCCCTCCGCGCGACCGTTCATCGATCGATCTGCCGAGGATTTCCACGCCATCCTGGGTCACGGAACCGGAAGTGACTGTATAGCTGGAATGGCCGGCGATGACCTTCGAAAGGGTGGATTTGCCTGAACCGTTCGGGCCCATAATGGCGTGGATTTCCCCTTTTGGGATCTCAAGGGTAACGCCTTTGAGGATTTCGGTGCCGTTCTCAAGCGCGGCGTGGAGGTTTTGAATGTGCAAGCTCATAAGTGAGGTGGGAATGAATTGAAAATCTATCAGAAAGACAGAGCTGGCGGAAGTTTGCCGCGCAGCGTGATGACGACATCGTCCACGACAGCGCCCGGCGGCAGGTTGAGGACATCAGCGAGATTGACGCCCGGCTTGAATTCGACGTCGTGGATCACGCCTGTCGATTCGTCGTGGAAATGGCCATGCTCGGCGAGGTTCGGGCAATAGCGGGAAGACTCGCGGTCGAAATTTACCTGCCGGATGATGCCGTGCTGGACGAGTGCCTCGAGGCAATTATAGACGGTTGCCAAGGAAATATTTGGCAAGCGGTCCTTGACGCGCATGAAGACATCGTTGGCCGTTGGGTGATTCCGTTGAGCCATGAGTGTGCGGTAAATCTCCTGGCGCTGGCGTGTCATCCGTAGGCCGGAGATCTCTTCAGGGATCTCGCTTTCAGTGGCGGTTGGTGAGGAGTTGCTGATCATCGCGTCGACAAACTAGGCTCCCAACCGCCGCGATCAAGAACTATTCCAATTATTGTTCCTAGGAAGGCTATCACGCCAAATCTTGATTCATGGCAGCTGAGGCCGTTGAATGGTGGTGGGAAGGAGCAGTTCGAACTCCATGGTGCGGTATCCAAGTAGGAAAAGAATTTGCACCTTGATTCACCAACAGTTGCCAATGCTCGGGATTACCCGAAGTTTACTCACCCTTGGTAGCCACCTCAATTTCACCTCATGAATTCTCGAGTCTTCGTTTTATTATTCGCCTTCTTCGCACCCCTCAACGCCGCCGAAACCTTCCACATCATTGATGAACTGATCGTAACGGCCAGTGGCATCAAAGAACCCGCAGATGAAGTTTCACAGACCATTCTTACCTACGATGCGAAGGAACTCGCCGCCTCCGCTCCCCGCCACCTCGCCGATTTTTTCCAGAACCGCGGGCTCGCCCAGATTCAAGAATTCGGTCCGGGGCACTCGACTCTGTTCCTTCGCGGCTCGACCACCATCGGCACCGGCCACGGGTGGAGCGATAGCAGTGAAATCTCCGTCCTCATCAATGGCCGCCCTGCCGGCACGGCGAATTTCGGGAAAATCTCGACTCACGACGTAGAGCGCATCGAGATCCTGTATGGTCCCAACTCCGTGCTCTACGGTAGCTCCGCACTCGGTGGCGTCGTCAATCTGATCACGAAAAACGGTTGTTCCTTCGAAGGCACCGAGCTCACTGCCCTTTTCAGCTCCTTTGACCGCTACACCCAAATCATCCAATCCGGCGGGAAGCGCGGCTCCTTTGACTACTATCTCGAACTCAGCCACACCACCGCCGGCGACTATGACACCGGACGCAGCTCCACCGGTAGTCAGCCGAATACCGCCTACGACCAGCGCGCTGCGAATTTCTCCCTCGGCTATCAGCTTCGTGACAACCACCGCCTTGATTTCACCTTCCGCCACGATGGCATTTACCATGCCGGCCACCCTGGCCCGACCTACTCACTCACCGACGAAGACGACCGCTATAACGCCTCTGCGGAAATTCTCTACACCGGCTCCACCCACGACGATCGTTACCGCTGGACCAACCGATTCTATTGGCTCCGTGACACCGAACAATTTCATCGCAGCCAGGATCCGCTCCTCGGCCTTCTCCCCGCTATCGCCTCTCCGGGGTTGATCGGCAGTCCCGGCATCACGCGTGATTACAACGAACGACGCCTTACCGAGTGGGGAAATCGTTCCGCGTTGCATGCCGATCTCATTTCGGGAAACACTCTCACCGTTGGAATCGACCTCCGACTATCGGAAACGGCCAATCGCCGCGAACGCACCGCCGCTCCCTTATATCAGGGCGCGCTTATCGGCGTCCCTGTGGTCATGCCACCGCTCGCCATAAATTCGCGGACCACCTCCACGGCGATCTACCTTCAGGATAGCCAGACCTTTCTCGGCGACCGCCTCAAGCTCACCCTTGGCACCCGCTACGACCGCACTCGCGAGCAGGCCCTCCGGACACAGAATTCTTCCGTTGATCCTTCTTCGGAATCGCGCGAAATCTTCGTCCATCAAATCGGAGCTACCTATCAGGTCAATGACTGGCTCACCCTCCGCGCCAATGCCGGCACCGGATTCCTCGCCGCGAATGCCAGCCAGCTCTTCGGCACCATCCGCACCGCCAACGGATTTTCCTACATACCCAACCCCGATCTCAAAGACGAAAAATCCTTCGGCTGGGATGTTGGTTTCCGTGCCGCCCACCGTGGTCTAACCGCAGACTTTTCGCTCTACGAAAACACCATCCGCGACTACATCACCGCCTTTCTCTATCCGACCAGCGCCACCTTGCAGTGGAGAAATGCCGACGAGCGTGTCGTTCGTGGCATTCAGGGTGAGATCTCTCAGGATCTATTCGAATACCTTCCCACCGGCAGCCTAACATTCACACCCTACTTTGGTGGAAATTGGTTCCTCTCCAAAAAATCCGAGGACCTGACGGGGCAGACTGCGGACCAATACTACCTCGCCGACGGATCGCTCAACGCCGGCCTCCGCGTCGCCAAGCCCGGGAAATGGAGCACCGACCTCTACGTCACGGCGAGCAGTCCTTCGGAAATCAATGGCGGCTTCCTCCAGAACTATAATGTCCCCATCGCACAAATTCAGGACACCCAGACCGTTCCTGGCTACGCCATCCTCAACTTTTCCGCCAGTTGGCAAACCACGGAAAACCTCACCCTGTTCTGCGGGGTGAACAACATCCTCGACAAAAACTACAGCCCCTACTTCCTCGCAAAAAACAATGGTTCCACCACCGACGTCGCACCGTGGCTGCTCCCCGGCACTGCCAGCGGCGAAGGCATCAGCTCGCCCGGGCGCGAATTCTTCGGTGGGCTGACCTTCCGTTTCTGAAGAAACCAGCCGCTCGGAGTGTTCTCAAATTACTCAATTTAGAATCTCGCCTAAGGCTGGCAAGCCGGTGAAGTGATTGCTCTAGTGCCGTGTAAAATTTTATTTGTTGGTTAGAGAATTTTTAAATTGTACGATTTTGAGGATATGTACAATCGG
>ENA-OFCF01001104-OFCF01001104.1-metagenomes-genome-assembly--contig:-NODE-1104-length-10820-cov-3.004366_pt1 | contig 10820 bp, 18 predicted proteins | sample MGYA00153387_OFCF01 | MGnify analysis MGYA00153387 | reverse complement strand
CTAGACATTAGGGCGATCCTCCATCAGGTATTTTGTGGCAAGTTGTACCCGGTTTTTATAGCGCAACTTAAGGAAAGCGTTTCTGATATGACTTACGACCGTATTAGGAGCACAACCAAGCTCAGCAGCGATCGATGCGTTGTCCATTCCATCTGCTACTAATTTCGCTACTTCCAATTCTTTTGGCGTAAGCAATTCTTTTAAGGTTTTTGGCTGAATATCGGGGGGCATAATTACCTGCGATCTAATGTATAGACATCCTAACATAATGGCTATCCTTTAGACAGATATCCTTACAAATATTTGCGGATAGGCAGGGCTTAGGATACGATCGAGGCAATGCTTTATAAAAAACTATGAACTTAGATACTCTATCTGTGTTTGCTTTGGTGCAATTAATTTGGGGCGATGCCGTGAAGCGATCGGGCGGGCACCTGACCAGCCGGGACATGGCAAAATTAACTGGCATTGCAAATTCTACGTGGCATAAACTCATGACGGGTAGCGGGGCACTGAGGCCAGCCACTCGGACTTATATGCTGCTAGCCGATTATCTGAGCAAATTAAAACCGTCTCTGGAGACAGAAGACGGTTTGGTAATTCCTTGCGAGTGGGACGCCTTAGTGGCATTGGATGAGGCGTATCGTAGATCTGGGACCATGAGTGCAGCGGATGCGATGATTGAACTGAAAGAGATCAGGCAGCGTGAGACTGAGCTAATCGAGATAATTTTTGATATTGGAAACAATCCACAACAGTCTTAGAATCGTCTCCAAAAGACACGATCGCATATCGAACAGATGGCACCGCAAAGCTTATTTCTTTACAGAGAGGTTCTAACAAAGTGAAAATCGTCTTAGGGGAAGTGGGTAAAGTTGGCTTTATCAGAGCAGCAAAAACCCCATTAAATGGGGTAATTTCGACCGTGGCCATTAATCCGCAGTCTTCCGTTAGTTCTGTCAGGGTTTCTAAATCTGTCATGTCAGGAATTGAATTATTGTTAGATAAATTTTAAGACATTATAAACCCCATTACCAAAAGACTTTTAGTAATGGGGTTTATAAGCTTAACTCAATGACTGAATATGGCGGGCTGCTAGGGTTATCAAGTCCTGTTCATAGTCTGAATAGCTCTGAGTGAATTGACCCGCTCGATCCGACATTAGCGCCCACTGACGCCATTTCTCAACTTGCTCCACACTGACCGCGCGGGCTAACTGTTTTAGAAGTGGAGCAAATAAAGGCTCTGACTCAATCTCAGTGGTTTCTACGATTTCAAGTTCGTATTCAACAGTCGGGTCGAAGTCGGGCAAGGGAGCCGCTGTTGAAAGCGCTTCCCCGATTAACTTACGCAGGTTTGGAGCGACCTTATAATCTACGTAAGTTAATAGATCGGCTGCGATTTGCTTGCCAAACTCCGATTCAGCTTTTACGAATAGTCGGGGATAGGCTGTGGGTTCAATCGCAATAGAGTAAATTAAATCGCCATTCTTTTTAGTGCGATCGATCGCAAATGGCGCAGGCTTTTCGCCTTGCCAGTGTAACGGTTGCTCACGGCCCGACAGATACGTAGTGCCAATGCCGTCTTTATTTTCACGCATGGACTGACCAAAGCAAAACACGAATCGGCTGCTGTCATTTCGTGAAAGTGACCGAGGAGCTTGGCGCTTTGCAGCTTTTAAAGCCGTTTCCGCTGCGATACCTCCTTCAACGTCGCCTGCCTTAATAGCGGCTGCTTTGACTTGATTGCACTTGTCGATTGCCTTCGTTTTTTGAGCTTCACTATGAAGTTTGGACGCTTCAATCATTTCGGTGAAGCTCATCTTCATTTCACTTTTAAAACCAATACCAAAAGCATTAGAGATGCGCAGTGAGAAGGGACGTTCAGACAACGGCTCGTTGTTTTTTCCGACTACATAGAACAAATACCGCTGGCTAAGCTGCCATCCTGTGTTTTTTTGGGCATTGTCAAAACGAACTCCAGCGTCAGACTTGATGGGCTGACCGTCGTTGTCAAAACCCGTAAGATAAGGCCCTAAGCACGATTTAGACTTTTTACCTTGAAAGTCTTTATCCGCGTAGACTTCTTGCAACGATTGGGCCAAGACTACAATCCTCGCCATTTCGCCCGGTTTAACAAAATAGCCTGGAGTTGCATCATCCCCCCCAAACTTGCGAACTTTACCGCCTAGACAAGGTGATGCAAGCATCCAGCTTGCATCTGGAGTAAACCCGGCTTTTTCGGCTTGAGACACTGGGATAAACAAACCGTATGGAAAATCTTTGGACGGGTCTGGCATTGCTGAGAAGCGGGTTAAGCCAACGTCAGTAGTGCAAAGCTGAGCAAACGGGATGCTTTTGGTTTCGTCTGATTCTTGGCATTCTGCCTCAAAATCTACATCATCAAACTCGTCGAAGTCTGTGGCTCCGATCGCGTTTGTTCCTTGGATTTCTAAATCTTTCGCTTTTGATGGCATGGTTTTTTGTTTTGGATTCTAAGGTTTAAAGTTGGGGACATTGAACTAATCAGGCGCTTTTGAGATCTTGAGGAAACCCTAGATTCTCGCGCTATTTTGACTGGCTCAATGTATATATAGATACTAACATTAAGTCTACGAGACGCGCAACCGTGCTAGGGAAACTAGGACCGTTGCAGAATGTGCTGCGATCCATCGTTTGCAGCCTGTACGCCTTGGATCTGGACATAGCGGCGGTGGATTGGGATTAGGGACATAGATGCCTCTCGGTTGGGGCGCTCGTGGCATTGACGGTTTAGGCGTTGGAACAGCGGCACCCATTAAAAGCACGATCAACAATGGACTAAGTAGACGTACAAAATTAAGCATCGATCGCGCCTCCTGATGTCTTTAGCAGATCACAGATAGCATCCCAAGCTCTGACACTGCTGACTGCCCTTGGGATGTTGCCAGGGGCTATCGTGCCATCGTTAAGCGCTGCCGTCAGAGAACGGAGGATCTGAATTTGAACTCGCACATCTTTCACCGTGACCGTGAATTTGCGCGGGAAGAAGTGAGGGCTGCAAAACCTGGTTTGAGATAAATATCCAGACTTGTCTCTCTGTCCAATCGTGGCTGTTGCCGTTAAGCTTTCATCATCGAACGGGCTGATAATGTAACCGCCTGTTGCAAATACAACGTATTGGTCAGGAGTCCCTTTTTCAATCGCTCTTTGCTTTAACAAGTCATCCCAGCCGGGGATATAATTCATTATTTACCTACCTAAATCTATTTATATAAATATTAGCATTATGGCTATTTAATGGCAAGGTTAATCCACAGATCGGCCTTTAACCCTAGTTTTACCGGACGATCGGACGTTCGGTATGACTCCCGTGGCATTGGTCATCAGATCGGCTAACGCCTGCGCGGGTGAGTGCTTAGCATTGGTTAAGCGGTCTATTTCGTTTTGCGCGGCGATTGTGTCAGGGTGAGCGGCTCCAAATTTTGGGGCGAAGCTTTGAGCAAAAGTCTGAGCAACGGACAGCCCGAATTCATTGAAGGTTTCCGCTACTAAATCAGCGATCGTTTGCATGATGTTCTGCTAAGTATTTATACAGACATATTAACATTTGGCCTCCTTTGCAAGTAAGATGTCTGTGATAACGATGCTTGGGGTTACATACTCTCTACAAAGCCAAGACCTTATAAACCTTTAAAAGTTTGTGAGGTTATTTTTTTGGCTTGGCATAATTGGCATCAATCCACGATCGATCGCCTATTTTCACCCAGCCGGCCCTAGTCTCCAATACTTCCACCGTCGCACCTTTGGGCAGAGGTTTACCTGTCTTCAGATACCCAAGACCCGGCCCTTCTCTGACGTTTACAGTGGCAGTGACGATCGATATTTGTTCTGTACTTTCTTCTACTGGTTTACCTCCTCCAAAAAGCGAACTCGCCACAAGCCAACCGATCGCAAAAACACCGATCGCCCCTACAATGCCGAGCCATGGGTTAGCTTCGCGGGATGATTTCCCGGCATAACCACGCTGAAGCTGACGGACAATCGCGGGCGTATTCCGATTAAACCAGATGTTTTTATCCTTAATCCAGTTTCCTTTTTTATGCACTAAATGGTGACAGGTTCCGACGTCCTGTTTTGATCCACAAACCGGGAAAATATTCACCCCAGCGCAATCTCTTTCGCCCTGATAGGATGTGTGGTGAACTTCTATTTTGTCCCATCGGTAAAACTTGCCACAGCAGGAGCACTGTACTTTTTTACCCTGTTGTCTGCTTCGTTTGGTGGCGATCGATCGGGCGTGCCAGTCTTTAGGATATCGATCGATTGGTTGGGTGAGCATTACAGGACGCCTAAATCAGTCAGTCTTTGCACTGAATAATCTTGATCCATGCTATCAAAAGGCAACTCCCGAGATGCTTTGATCAGGTATTCAATGAGGTTCACACATTGGCTATGGCCAATAGACATAACTGGGGTAGCCTCTCCATCTTCGCTTTGGAAGGATAGCTCAATCATCCCCTCAACAACTTGGCATAGTAAAAAGTCTTCGCTATTTTCATCGTCAAAAGCTTGTCTCATTTCGTTTTCTCTTTGTGTAAGTGTGGCACTATTTCAAAATCTCTAGAATGTTCCGAGCGATATGTACGCACACGCCCATAAACCCATTAGTTTGAGATGCCTTAATTGCGTCGTAGCCTGGATGAAAATCGTCAGAGTCAAGACGCATTCCATTGGTTTGCGAAATTCCGATCGCGATCTCGATCGCAATCCTAGAAATCAACGCAACATCTTCTACAGGTTTCACTAATCCATAAGCGACTTTTAGCTCCCCTTCGAGCTGCTTAAGTTCTGACTGTGTGGCGTACTGGACGGTGTAGCCTGTATCCTCATCATAAATCTGAATAAGACTATAGCCAGCAGCTTTCAGCCCTGCTCTTATCTCTTTATCTTTGGGATGGCCTAAGCAATCACTAATGTAAAGAGCGCTTAGGCCAAGATCCACTTTCACATTGTTTTCTTTTGTCGCTTTCGTAAACTTCATTTTGTTTATCCTTTTTTGTTGTGGTTAATCGTCAAAATCTGAAGTCAATCGCTCAACAAATAAAGCCCTATCACCATCAGCGATCGCATAGTTTCCGGGAGCGTCTAGCTGTTTATCTGTCCACGCTTCCGGAGCATTAGGCCGTAGATGACCTAATAGGTTCGCGTGTCGATCTGCGGTTCTTTGAAGGTTTTTCTTCAGGATGTCAATGCGCTGGTCAAAACTGATTTGATTTTTCATGGTGCCCCTGTTATTGCTGTAATCGTTTTACTCAGGCAAGACACTCAGAGATCCGATCGTGTCTTCTCTGCTGATCTTTGGTCAGCCTAGCCGTGGTAGTCCATGACTTATTCCGACCGTCAAAGTGGAATGCTTCGACACGTCTGTCAACGATATTAGACCCGCCAGCTTTTGCAAACTTTGCTGAAACGTCCGGGTGTGCCTGTACGTGCAAATCGGCAAAAGTAGCGACCTCTAATTTACTCATCTTGGCAGTATCCACAGACTTTAGCGCTGTGTTTATATTGCCTAGAAACGCTGCGTCGCGCTCTTCTGGGGTCATCGTGGCAGTGATTCCGTTACCTCTAGGAGCCGCGCTAAAAGTCCCCATGTTATCTCCCCGATCGTTCGGGTCTTTATGGCTGAAATAAGCTTCAGTTTTGCCACCGTTACAAGTGCGCGTCCCTTCAGCGGCCCCGATTGCGTAGACTATTTTGTCTTCTAGGTTTAGCTGAGTAGGCTTGCGATGAATCATCCCGATCGCACTTGGGACAGCCCAGGATGCGATCGTCCATAGCAGTAAAGCAGGAGGCAGAACGGTCCCGATCCTTTCCCACACTGTTAGCGGTCCTGTAGGCTCTTGCATCATTGGCACCCCAATGACTGCTTGATGAACTTAGCAGCTCCTGCCTTAGTCCAGAACGAGCGCACGCTAAACGGCTCAGCATCAGTACGCTCGTAGGCCGATCTGACGGTTAAATTGATGACCGCTTGTTGGGCGTCAGACTTCGACCGGGCAGCTTGAATCCATACTGCGTTTTTGCCTTTTATAACAACGTGATAGAACATCCGATCCCTCGTTAAACGACAAAAAATACTGTAGTTCTACACTAGCATAGAACTACAGTATTTTAGGGGATCTACAGTTTTTTAGTCTTTGTCGTAAGCGGCCTGGAGCAGAGATTTGATGAGATCACTTTTGCAGGAATGGCTATCAATCCATGCCGCCAACTCAGGGGATAAACCAGTTACGCTAAACTGGCGCTTTTCTCCGGTTTTTTTTCGCCCAGCCCCTCGCGGGTTTTTATTCGTTATGGGGTTACTCATTAGATATCCCAGTTTTCTCGTGCTACGTCTTGCTCTGCGTCTAAAACTTCACTAAGGCCATAGCGTGCAACCATTCCATCGCGAAACTTTTGAGTATTAGCGGAAAGGTCTTCTGAAAGATCTGGCACAACTTTTAGGAAATTTTCAAGTAGTCCCGCAATTTCTTTTTTGTAACAGGTGATTCGATCAAGTGTAATTCCTTCGTCGTTAATCGCAATGTATCCAAATTTTTTAACGTAAACTCGTAGCCCGTTTTTCGCCCAGACAGAACACTGTCCAAACCCGTACTTACCCGAAATTTCGATTGCAATCTTTTCGGCTAATTCTGATTTTTTCATCTTTTCCTCTACAACTTTTTTGCTAACGAACCGAGCGCCGATTCCCTTGATTACTACAAAAAGCACATGTGCCCATTCTTCGATTCTGACGATTGCGGATTCAAGAATGTTTAACTTAGTGGCGATTGCAGTTTTCATGGGGTGTCTCGGTTGCTCTACCCCTTTAATATCGCATACTCTTATTAAAAACGCAAGCTTAAATTAAAACTAATCCTGTAATCATTGCTCTGCCTGGATTCCACACAAAAAAAGCCCGATGGAATTATCGATCGGGCCTACTGCCTTCCATGTGTGCAACCTCTAAACCGTGGCGCGATCGCTCCTCCAGTCTTCTGAATAGATAAACCTGAACCTCGCCCTATCCGCAGCGGTGTAGTCGTTGGCGTCCTCACCTATTGCCACGCACTGCCTAGATTTGAGCTGTTTTAGATCTTTTAAATAATCGAGCATTCCCGGCCCTGGTTTCCACGATTCTCTTTGCATGATCATCGCCGATCGCCATCCTCGCCCGGACTCATAGGACAACGCATACAGTATTTTACCGTCTAAAACAGGGCAGAATACCGCGTCTGAAATCCCGCAAAGGTTGGCAATAGATTGAAGTTCCGTAATTGTTGACGCGATCGTTTTGTAGCGTATTAGGATTGGCTCTTCTGGAGTAAACAGCCAATTGTGGCTATGCGATTGGACTTTTAGGATTCCACCGCGACCGATGAGGATTGCACTTACTGTGTGAACATCATCGCAAAACCAACACGCCGCCTGCACTCTGAATTGAACGCCAACGCTTAAGTTTTTAGCCGTTGCCTTTTCCCATGCCCCTACGCATTCGTTAGAAGCGATCGCGGCTTTCCATCCATCGATCCGAAGGTTCGCTAGCTTTCGAGACACACCGGAGTGGACGTTAAATGGCGATCGCTTGTCTTGAGTGGCGTAGACCAGCGCGGCCCTAGTAAAAACGATTAATCCGGTCATTTTGCCGCTCCTCTAATTTTGCGATCTCATTGTTGGTAGTGCGTCCCTAGTCTATCACTGACAATGAAACGAGCCTGAGCCATACGATCGGGGCCCGCCCTTGCTTCCTAGACTCCACAGGCTGAACATATCCCTGAATTTTGACGACCTGCCATAGATAACCAAATTCTTCATCTACTAGCTGAGTGCCAGGGATAAGCGCAATGATTCGAGGGATCTTAGATGCGATCGAACCTTCCGGTTTTTGGGCGATATCGAGCGCTGGCATCCTGTCCCGGAACTCCTCTGGGATAATGTGTCGCACTTCCCAAACGCCTTTTGATTGACGATATAGATGCTCTTTTGGTTTAGCCACGATGCGCGTCCTCAATCAGTTTTAGTCGGGTATCTAGTGTGAGATTAGTCATGGCCATGATTCGCAAAGCAACATCATCGATCGATTCAATGCCCACGGATTCAGCGATCGACTCCTCAATAATCTCATCATCATCCCAGAGATCCTCAAGGTTCTCAGGTTCAATCACTGGGAGTGCCAAGCTCGGACCTTCATCCTCAATGATTGGGTCAAACCTAGCGAGGTCGGCAAGCTTAGGCATCCGGACAACCTTGAATTGCTGCCCTTCTTTTTCAAGAATTGCGATCGCGTAACCGTCACTCAGGGCACGTTGCAAGAATGAAGCTAACTTTGACTGCTTGTGCTTTTTGGCAACTGCGATCGCTTTTGGTCCTGGGTATAAATGCCACGCCTCATCCTTAGCCTCTGAGCATCCTTGAAACCCAACACTCTGAACAGTCTCAGACTGACACCCAAGGAACAATTGAACCCCCGCATCTCGCCAGTTAAAGACCGCTGGGATTAGATTAGCCGAGATAAATTCTTGGCATTCTTGCCTGCCTTTTGCCCCTAATGAGACTCCATCCACTAGGACTCGACAAAACCCAGACCTATAAGTCTGTGAAGCTTCATCGTAAAAAACGCGCCATGTCGATCGCCCTTTTTTGGTCCCAACCGCTGTTCTATTTATGGCTGTTTGATTGGCTGCGTGAATAAAATCAAGGGCAGAGCCGTGCTTGTCTGATGATGAATTTAGGTACCAGTCTAGGTCCATCATTGGGCTGTTATCAAAAGATTCAGGCGTCCCAAACCAAGCAGCGGTATCAGTCTTTGGATTATAGCCAAATCGTAAATCATAGATTTCCTGAACTGAAGGATTGCGATGGTCATTGGCTTTAGGCGTAAATAAAACTTTCTTCCCCGTCAGCTTTTCCATGATGTAGCCCAGAGTACAGGTTTTACCATTGCCCTGACCAGCCACAACCATGACGATCGGGAATTGATTAACATTGCCAATGTCAGCAGGCTCGATCGTCTCCAAATCGGTACTGTCCCAAATAGAAAGGCTTGGTTTTGTGATGCGCTGGAACGTTGGAGATGCAATGTGAACAGGGATAAACTCATCAACTTCTACATCAATATCAACGATCGGCTCAGTCGTCACCACTTCAACAATGGGCATCACCTCAACTGTGACGACCTCGACCACTTCCTCCACAACCTCAACAGCAACAATCGGAACTGTCTCAACAGCGGGCGGTAACACTTTAATCTTGTCCCCATCAGCAGCCCATTTTTTGATTGCTTTCAATCGAGACAAGGGAACCCCCGCCTTAACATAATCCCGATCGCTAATCCCGGCATGAGTGATGGCAAGATTTAACGCGGCCTGACGGTTCGTGTCACGTAAGACGAGGATTTTATCTGCCACAGCGCGAACCCCGGCGCGGTCATTGCAAAGTTTGTAAACTAGTGCCGTCTCAGCGTTTGTGGGATCTGACTCAGGTTCGTCTTTTGGAGCATCACGCCACGAATGGGCAGATTTAGGAGCGCCAAAGCCAGTCTTCACAGGTTCCACAAACTCAGCGGGCATCCCTTTCCTTAACCCATGGGCATGGACTAGGGCCGCGTGATATTGAGTGCCTTTAACCGAAGAATGGGCGGTGTTAGCGACAAAGCCCGCCCGCCAACAATCCATCAAATCATCGGGATCTCCGCAGATTTTAGCCAGTACTGCCCACTCTTCCGGTGTTGCGTCAGACAGCAACTCATCTAATTCTCTGGCTTGTTCCACTCCCGGCTTGGTTTTGGTGAGGTATTCCCCGATCGCCCACGCCATCGTTCCTCCTACCGCTACCAAAGTGATAGGAGCCATCAAAGACGACACGGATAAAGCGCCCGCAAAAGACGCCCCGCCTAGAAACAAACCCTGCAAAGAAGCCCAGCCCAGTTTCTCTGCTTCTTGCTCGCCTTTTACCAGTATTTCCCGTACTCGAAGTTGAGCGTCAGCAAATACAGCCGATGAACACCCTTTTTGCTGTATCGCTAATATGATTTGATCTCTGTCCACGGCTAACCTCCAAACGACAAAAAGACCGTAGAACTACACTAACACAATCCTACAGTCTTTTTTGTTTTGTAAAGGTCATTAGGTCAATTAATCGTAATTATCTCTAGGCAGTTTGGCGGTGACATTTACGGCGGCGGCGGCGAGTCTAATGGCAGATTCAGGCGCTACCACTAACGTCCCGCACCATGCAATAGAACTCATCATCGGCCAAAATGGCAGCGCTTGGATCACCGTAACGCCCTTGATTACTCCGGTTTTCGTGAAGCCTCCGACAGCGAACTGATAGAGTGCTGAGCTGGTCAGTTCTGCAATGAATGAAACATTACGGAAGAATTTCAGTCGAGCGTAGGAATAGCTGAGAAAGTTCTGAGCGTTAACACCCGACTCATCCCATTGACGGGCTTCAGCCTCTTTCCCCGCACGTCCCAAAACGTTCGCGTATTCTATGCACAATTGCCCAGCTTCGGGTAACACCTGAGAAATGTTTAGCAAAGCTCCAAGAATAAAACCAAGAATTCCAGCGATTCCGGTTGGAATACCGAGAAATGCCCCGAGTGTGATGCCTACCCAGATCCAAGAATAAAGCCCCCACATCACGACTGCGAACGCTGCCAAAATGAAGCAATTCGCGGCAACAACCGGATCAAGGACATTACCCATTAACGCAAACATTTTCTCAGCAATCCATGTCCCTAGATTCCAAACTTTTGAAGCCATGAACCCGGAACCGTAAAAGAGAGAATTGATAATGTCT
>ENA-OFCF01001103-OFCF01001103.1-metagenomes-genome-assembly--contig:-NODE-1103-length-10837-cov-3.653775_pt1 | contig 10837 bp, 11 predicted proteins | sample MGYA00153387_OFCF01 | MGnify analysis MGYA00153387 | reverse complement strand
CGTCGACGCGACTGCCCGCCCGGCCCCGAAGGCCCTCACCGCCGGTGCCGCCGAGCCTGTCCCCCGGGACATGCCCGAGGAGACAGGTCGCCAGCTCGCCCCCGGCGCCCCGCTGTCGCCCGGCACCGTCCCGCTCGAGCTCGCGCTGCACCTGCGCAGCGGCGAGGCGCTGGTGTGGTGGGACGCCAAGGCCGCGATCGACTTTCGTCCGATCTTCGTCGTGCTCGGCGCCTGCGCGCTGGTGCTGCTCGGCGTCACCGCGATGGCCCCCGACTTCTGGTCGCAGCCGTGGTCGGACCTGTGGCCGCCGGTCGCCGCCCTGCTGTCGCCCGCGCTGCTGCTGCTGCTGCGCGAGCAGCTGAGCCTGCGATCCCTGATGGTCACCGACACCGCGATCATCGAGATCACGCGCCGCGGCGAGGTCTCGCGCCTCGTATTCTCCGCGATCCGCACCGTCCGTCGCGACCTGCTGACCGGCGGCGTGCTGCTGCAAGGCAAGGGCACCCACATTCGTGTGCCGCCCGCGCTGATCGAGAACGCCAGGGCCGCGATCGTCACCCAGCGAAAGAGCGTCCTGCGCGGCGAGTCGACCCAGCCCGACGACCCGCTGCGCTGGCTGCCATGACCCGCGTGCCCGCGGTCCGGCCCGCTGTGGCACACTCGCGCGCGTGAGCCCCCGCCAGGACATCGCCGCCGCCCGCCGGATCGTCATCAAGCTCGGCACTCACGTCATCACCCACCCCGAGGCCGGCCTCGCGCTCGGTCGCCTGTGCAGCCTCGTCGAGGGCGTCGCCGCCATTCACCGTCAGGGTCGCGAGGTCGTGCTCGTCTCGAGCGGCGCCGTCGGCATGGGCCAGCGCGCGCTGGGTCTGCGCCACCGCCCCGACTCGCTTGGTCTGCGCCAGGCCTGCGCCGCCGTCGGTCAGGGCCAATTGATGGCGCTCTACAGCCAGAACTTCGGCCAGCTCGGCGTCAAGGTCGCGCAGGTGTTGCTGACGCAGGAGGACCTCGGCGACCGCGACCGTGCCCTGTGCGTGCGCACCACATTGACCCGCCTGCTCGAGCTCGACGTCGTCCCGATCCTCAATGAGAACGACAGCGTCAGCGTGCGCGAGCTGGTCGAGTATCGCCGCGGTCAAGGTGTGGAGGGCCCGACGCTCGAGTTCGGCGACAACGACGGCCTGTCCGCGCGCGTCGCCGTCGCCCTCGACGCCGACCTGCTGGTCCTGCTCACCGACGTCGACGGCCTGTTCACCGCCAACCCGCGCACCGACCCCACCGCGCAGCGGATCGGCGAGCTCGCCGACATCGACGACACCACCCTCGCCCGCGCCGTCGGCGGAAGCATCGGAGGCACCGGCGGCATGGCGAGCAAGCTCGAGGCGGCCCGCCTCGCCAGCCGCGCCGGCATCCCCGTGCTGATCACCAGCGGCCATCACCCCGGCGCCCTCGAGCTCGCGCTCGGTGGCGCCGACGTCGGCACCCTCGTCAGCCCACAGTCGCGGCGCTCCCAGCACCGGCGCCAGATCGCAGCGTGGGCGCAGAGCCGCGGCGCCCTGATCGTCAACGACGGCGCGATCGCTGCCATGGCCGAGCGCAAGGCGTCTTTGCTGCCCGTCGGCCTCGTCCGCGTCGACGGCGAATTCTCGCGCGGCGACGTCGTCGAGATCCGCGACGGCAGCGGCCGCGTCCACGGTCGCGGCCTCGTCAATTACGACGCCAGCGACTGCCGCCTCCTCGCCGGCCGCCAGAGCACCGAGATCGCCGGCGTGCTCGGCTGGCGCGGCTACGACGCAATCGTCACCCGCAATAACCTCGTGCTCTCCGAGGTGTGAGGGCCCCGCTGGCTTGACCGGGCGTCCATGAGCGCCCACCCTGGCGGCGATGGCCCGTGTGATCGATCGCTCCAATCTCGCCCACGCCGAGGCCGTCCTGGCCGCCCTCGTGCCAGATCCGAAGCGCCGCGACGCGATCCTCCGGGCTTTGGGACGGGTCGCAGCGGTCGCCGCAGATCTCCATCCGGCCTCCTGGTCGATCACCTTGCAGCATAACCTCATTCAGCTCAACGTCGGGCAGATCCTCGTATTTCAGCTCGGGCGGGAGAATGTGACGCTCGCTGGATACGCCGGTGCAATGGACGACTCCCCGCTGCGCGACATGCTCCGAAAATCAAACCCGTTCGCCGTAATAGCGGGCGTGGTCCTGTACACAATTCCTCACGGGGATTCACTCGAGCTCGCAATACAGGCGCTCTTGCCGGGTTGCCTCGACGTCACCCGCCAAGCTTCCAGGTCCCGCGGACCGTGGCGAAAGGCCCACTCTCCCGGCGTCGTGCCGCTGCTCGAGCGTAGTCTCGGTCATTCGCTAGCATGGGAAGCGCCCGATATGAAGACCACGACCTCCACGTATCAAGAGCCGTCGACGCAAGACATCGAGCATACTATTCAGGCGGCCCGAGCCGCGCTCCCCGCGGCGCGCATCGCTCGTCGATCGCAAGCGCTCGATCAGGCGAAGCTCCTGGTTTTACAGAAGCTCGGCGCATTCACAGAGCCCGATCTACGCCGTCTGCTCCAGCTCTTCAATCACGACTGGACTTCGGGTCACGAGGTGCTCGGTCGCTTCTCGACCGGCCTCGTCGGCAACAACGCCAATCTGCTGGTGGCTCAGCTGGGGAACGTGAACACCGCGATGCCGCAGCTTTGGCAGGCCGACGACGCCTGGATCTCCGAGCACCTGGCCGGGCTTCGGCACGGCGGCACGCTGCCAGGAGGCGGCTGGTTGTTCCCGACCATGCTCCTGCACACGCGCGACCCCTCGCGCTTCCTCCCGATGACCAAATCCCTGGCCGAGGGGCTCGCCACGCTCGACGGCGGCCTGGTCGTCTCAATGCGAGAGGGTGCCGCCTATCTCGACTATTGTAAGCGCGTCCACGCCCTGCTGACAGAGCATGATATCTCTCCACACGGTGCAGACGTTCTCCTCTGGCACGGTGTAGAGTCGGAAGCGGCACCCGACGAGCCTATCGATGCGCCACAGAGCAAGGCTCCGACCGTATCGCCGAGCACGGAACCCGCCGCTCCGGTCGTCGCGCCCGATGCAATCCACGTGACTCCGACCGTCGCCCCGATCCTGAGCGTCAAGGCGCAAACCCCCACGGAAGAGATACCCGTCTTGCAAGCTCCTCCGCCGACACCAACCGCTCCCGGTAAGCCTGCCTCCATCGGATGGTTACACCTCACCGACCTGCATCAGGGCATGAGCAGCTCGAACTGGCTATGGCCCAACGTCCTGGCCATGACCTTCGACGACCTGATGCGCTTGCACGACGTGTCCGGTCCCTGGGATATCATCTTCTTCACCGGCGATCTGACGCAGCGGGGCACCGCACAGGAGTTCGCCGAGCTCGACCGCACGCTCGACCGACTATGGAAGCGACTTGAACAGCTGGGCTCGCGCCCGTGTTTGATCACAGTTCCAGGTAATCATGACCTCGCGCGGCCCGATCCCTTCGATCCTGTCGTGCTCGCGCTATCTCTGTGGCACAAGAACCGCGGTCTTCGGGATCGCGTCCTGGGCGCTGAGGACAACCCCTATATCGTTCGGCTGCGCGAGGCCTTCGCTGCTTATACCGCATGGACCCAACGGGCACCGTGGTTCGTGCGGGAAGGCGTCACGCGCGGGCTCATGCCAGGGGACCTCGCTGCGTCCCTGAAGCTGCATGGCCTCGACGTCGGGATCGTTGCCTTGAACTCTGCGTTCCTGCAGCTGACCGGCGCCAACTTTCATGAGCAGCTCGACGTGGATGCTCGCCAGTTGCACCAGGTCTGCGGCCACTACGCGCCCGAGTGGCTGCAAAACCATCACATCAATCTACTCCTGACGCATCATTCCCCGGACTGGCTCGAGCCGCGGGCTCGGCAGGAGTTTCGCAACGAGATCGACGCTGCCGGGCGATTCGCCGCGCACTTCTTCGGGCACATGCACGAGGGCTCGATGACCTCGACCAGCCACGGGGGCGGCCAGGCCCGTCATGCCATTCAGGGGGCCTCGCTGTTCGGGCTCGAGGAGCACGACGGCCCGACAGGGCGGGGGGTGGCACGAACCCACGGCTACAGCGCAGGCCGCTTCGAGCTGATCACCGGGGCAGAAACGCCCGATCGCATACGGGTGCGGCTGTTCCCGCGGCGGATGTTCGCCACCGTGGGTGGTCGTCGGATCGCACCGGATGTCTCGGCGTATGACCTCGACGAGCGCGGCTCGTTTACGTATGTCGTCCCCGCATCCCGACGCGGGTGACCCGGCCGCCACGTCGCCGGGGTCGTGACCGGCGCCAACAGACCCGCTTCACGCCTCCGCCGGCCGGACCGACGCCAGCGTGCGGCGCAGGACCTCGGCCGACGCGCGCAGCCCCGCGAGTTCGGCCTCGTCGAGCGGCAAGGCGATGACGCGCTCGACCCCGCCGCGCCCGACCACGCAGGGCAGGCTCAGATACACGCCGTCGATCCCGTACTGTCCGCGCAGCAGCGTCGAGACCGGGAGCACCGTCCGCTCGTCGCGCAGGATCGCCTCGCAGATGCGGGTCACACACGAGGCGATCGCGTACGAGGTAAAACCCTTGTGTTCGATAATTTGCGGCGCGGCCGTCCGTACCCGCGTCAGCAGGGCGTCGAGGTCCGGAGATTCACGCGCCTCGCCGCTTTCGCAATATGCACGTACGCCGAGCCCGGCGATCTGCGCGGCGCTCCACGCTGCGATCTCGGAGTCGCCGTGTTCGCCGACGATATAGGCGTGCACCGAACGGGCCTCGACGCCGAGCTCCTCGCCGAGCATGGCGCGCAGACGCGCGGAGTCCAGCACCGTGCCCGAGCCGATCACGCGCGCGACCGGCAGGCCGGACTCCTCCTGCGCGACATGGGCGAGCACGTCGACCGGGTTGGTCGTCATCAGCACGATGCCATTTTTAAAACCCTCCGCGAGCAGCTGCTTCATGCATGCACGCACGACCACGACATTACGGGCCAGCAGCTCGAGCCGCGATTCACCCGGCCGACTGCTGACCCCGGCGGCGATGACCACGACCGCGGCCCGCGCCGCGTCCCGATAGTCGCCGGCCCAGACGCGCACCGGGCGGCCCATCGGCACGGCGTGCTGCAGGTCCATCGCCTCGCCCTTGGCCAGCCCGTGATCGAGGTCGACGAGCACCACCTCGCGCGCGACGCCCTTGAGCATCAGGGCATACGCGCTGGTCGATCCCACGCGCCCGCAGCCGATGATCGCGATGCGGTCCATGATGGTGTCGGTCTCGGCGGTCTCGGCGGTCTCGGCGGTCTCGTGGTTCATGGGCGTAGCGATACACCCGTTTGCGATCCGACGCCACGCGGGCTCGCACGACCGCGACAGCCGGGATCACCTGGCCGCGACGAACCGCGGACAAGGCCCGATGTCGGCGTCGCACCGGCGCAGCCGCAGCATCGGCTCCCCCCTGCCATGATCGCGCCCACCCTGTCCGGGATCGTGTCCGGCCTCCCGCGCCGGTTCTCACCAATACTCCCTGCATGTCTACCCCTACCCATTATCTCGTCATCGACCTCGAGGCCACCTGCAGCGACGATGAATCTCTTCCCCGCGAGGAGATGGAGATCATCGAGATCGGCGCCGTCCTCGTCGACGCCGCCTCCCTCACCCCGCAAGCCGAGTTCCAGAGCTTCGTCAAACCGATGCGGCACAAGATCCTCAAGCCATTTTGCACCGATCTCACCACGATCACCCAGGCCGACGTCGACCGCGCCCCGCGCTTCCCCCAGGCGATCCTCAAGCTCGGCGAATTCATCAAAAACAAGGATATCCTGTTCTGCTCGTGGGGCGGCTACGACCGCAACCAGCTGCGCAGGGATGCCCAGCATCACCGCGTCAAGCTGCCGCTCGGCGAGCGCCACATGAACATCAAGGAGGCCTTCTCGCGGCGCCTCGGTGAATCTCGCCAGTATGGCACCGGCCAGGCGCTGCGCCGGCTCGGGCTCGCGTTCACGGGCACCCAGCACCGTGCGATCGACGACGCCCGCAACATCGCCCGCATGCTCCCCTTCGTGCTCGGCGAGCACGAACTCTCGCACGCCGCGGCCGACCCGCGCCAGGCCCAGCGTTGATGTCGTCTAGCCGAATTGCGACAACGCAGCAATGTAAGCAAGCGCGTCCGCGGGCGCGTCCGCGGGGAAGCCAGCGGTCGACCGCCCGAGCCGCGCGAGCCACCGGCGGTCGAGTGGCTGCTCGAGATCCCCGAGATCGACCGCCGCGCAGGTGGCAGCCTTGTGCTCCCCCGTCGCCTCACCGACCCCCACCGCGAAGCCAGCGAGCAACAGCGCCGAGCGCACCGCGGTCGCCCCACTGTATGTATACACCGTGGCGCCACCGCGACAGCAGCGACGCAACGCCGCGAATGCGGCGATCGTCCACAGCTCCGGGTTCGCCCGCGGCGAGAACGGATCCCAGAACACCACGTCGGCGCTGCCCTCCGGCTCGGCCGCCAGCACGCCGGGCAATGTCCCCTGAATGACCCGCCAGCGCGTGCGCCCGGTCTCATGGCATCCATCTTTCAAAATTCCCCGCGCGGCCTCCCCGGCCGCTCCCTCGAACCCGAAGTCACCGGGATGCTGCAACGCGAGCGCGAGCGCCTCGAGGCTGTGATCGAAGCTGACGAGCTCCAGCCGCCCCTCCTGCAACGTCTCCGCGATCCGCCACGCCGCGATCGCGTTGGAACCCGCGCCGAGCCCGACGTCGAACAATGTCACCCCGCCCGTCCGCAACCTCGCCGCCAACTTCGCCGGCTCGCAGTAGAGCCGCACCGCCTCGATGGCAGGGCCGACGACGGGGTGCATCACCTCGCCGGTGCCGCGATCGAGGATCGCCCGCGCTCCGTCGCGCGTCGTCACGACCTCGCAGCTCATGCGTCCTTTGCGGCCCCGATCCGGCGCCCACTGTGCTCGTGACGATCGATCGCCTCGATCTTCGCCCGCGCGTGCGCGGCATAGGTGCCGCGCTCGATGTGCCCGCGCGCCTCGGCCATGATCTGCTGATAATGATATAAGTTGTGGATCGACAGCAGACGCGGCCCGAGCGGCTCCCCGCATTTAAACAGGTGATGAATGTAGGCCCGCGTGAAGCTGGCACAGGTCGAGCATCCGCAGGTGAGATCCAGCGGCCAGTCACGGTCGGCTTGTAGCTCACGCGACACCTTGACCCGCCCGGTCGACGTGAACGCCGTACCTTGCCACGCCAGGTGCGTCGGCAAGATACAGTCGAACATATCGACGCCCGCGAGCATCGCGTGCAGCAGATCCGGCGGCGTACCGACCCCCATCAGGTAACGCGGGCGGTCGGCCGGCAGCAGCTCCGCGGCCATGTGCGTGACCTCCTCGCGCTCGGACCGGGTGTCACCGACCGCGAGACCCCCGATGGCGAAGCCGTCGAAGGGATGCTCCGTCAAAAACGCCGCGGACTCGCGGCGCAGCTCGGGGAAGATACCGCCCTGCATGATCGCAAACAGCGCCTGCCGGGGATCGGTGCGGGCGGCCAGGCTGCGCAGCGCCCAGCGATGGGTGCGCTCCATGGCCGCGCGGGTGGTCGGCAGGTCGGAGCGCGCGTCGACGCAGACATCGAGCACCATCATGATGTCGGAGCCGATCGCCGTCTGCACCTCGATCGACCGCTCGGGCGAGAGCATGTGCTTTTGCTGGTTGGTATAACTGCGAAAGGTCGCGCCCTTCTCGCTGATGACGCGGTCCCCGGACAGCGAGAAGATCTGGTAGCCGCCCGAGTCCGTCAGCACCGGGCCGTCCCAGCGCATGAACCGGTGGATCCCTCCCACGCGGCGAAACAGCTCGATACCGGGGCGCAGCAGCAGATGGTACGTGTTGCCGAGCACCACCTGCGCGCCCACCTCGCGCAGGTCCGCGGGCGTCAGGCCGGTCACCGACGCGCGCGTGCCGACGCTCATGAATGCGGGCGTGTCGACCTGGCCATGCGGCGTGTCGAGCACACCGCGACGCGCGCGTGAATTCTCATCGACGGCGGCGACGCGGAACGGGAGCGGCATGGGGGCCGGAGTGTAACCCCTCGCGCGTCGTGGTAGCGTCCGCACGCATGGCGAAGAAGCCGGAGAAGATCACCCTCAGTCACGACTTCGCGTTTGCCAGCGACGCCGACCTCAACACGCAGATCGCTACCTTCACCGCGGCTCACGAGGCCCGGCACCAGGCCAGCACCGGCGAGCGGCTGGCGATGGACGCTCGCCGGTCGCTCGGGCCCAACAAGGTCCGCGTCACCTTCCGCATCGTCCCTGGCAAGCGCCGCTGATCTCCGCGCAGCTGCCGGGAAACCCGAACACGCACTGGACCAGGTCAGGACATTGCGCAAAACCGCCGTTCATACGAAAGACGTGCCGGGCGCGTGACGGACATCCTCGCCGCACTCGTCTCGATCGCGCCGACCCGCCGGCGGCGCTTCCTGTGGGCCGCGTGGTGGACCGCCTCGCCCTCGCGCGACCCGTTTCGCAAGCCCGATGCATCGAGCGGCGGGGCCCGCACGCGCGAGGAGGCCCTGCGCGAGGCCGAGGCCGCCGCGGGTCGCTCACTCGTCGAGGTCGAGGGCCTGTGGGCGCGCGCGTGGGGCCGCGTGTTGATGGGCCAGGCCGCGTTCCCACCCGGCGCCGTCGGCCAGCCGGCGGGCGCCGCGGACACGACACGGGCCCGCCGCGAGGCGCCGGCCGGATCGATCTGGCAGATCCTCGGCGTCGACACCCACGCGACCGTCGAGCAGATCCGGGCCGCGTTTCGCCAGCGCGTGCTCGCCACGCATCCCGACCACGGCGGCGATCCCGACGCGTTTCGCCAGCTGCGCGGCGCCCACGACGAGGCCCTCGAGCGCCGCGCCCGCGCACACAAGCGCCCGCATCGCAAGTGACGCCCGGGCTTGGCGATCCGTCACCCTGCGGTCATGCTGGTCCGCGTGCCGACGCGTCGCACCATCCAACTCGCGCTCGCCGCCTGCCTCCTGATGGCCTGCAAGCGTGACGTGTCCGAAGGGCCAGGTTCCCCCGCGACCGTCGAGCCCGCGCACGAGCCCGCCAAGCCCGCCAAGCGAGCGCCCCGCGAACCGCAAAAACAAACCGAGGCAGCGAAGGAGTCCGGCCGCTTCGCGGGCATCACCGCCGCCCACAACCGCGTGCGCGCCCGCCTGAAGATCGCCCCGCTCGAGTGGTCCCCGGAGCTCGCGCGCTTCGCCCAGAAGTGGGCCGACAAGCTCGCCCGCAAGGGCTGTGACCTCCAACATCGCCCGCGCACCGGCCCCGACGCGCAGCGCTTCGGCGAGAACATCTTCGCCATCTCGGGCGCCCCCGCCACGCCGGACGCCGTCGTCGACGCGTGGGCCGCCGAGGTCAAGGGCTACGACGCCAGGACCCACCGCTGCAAGGGCGTGTGCGGCCACTACACGCAGGTCGTGTGGCGCACCAGCGAACGCCTCGGCTGCGGCCTGGCGACTTGCGGCGACACCGAGGTATGGGTCTGCAACTACGACCCCCGCGGCAACTGGAACGGCGAGCGCCCCTACTGAAAAGCATTCGCCAACGCGGCCCACTTCCCGGACAATCCTGCGCGATGTCGAAGATCCGCGAACTCGCCAGCGCCGCCCGGGCCGCCAGCCATGCCCTCGCCGCGCTGTCCGGCACCTCCCGCAGCGCCCTGCTGCGTGACCTCGCCGCGGCCCTCAGACACCCCGACACGCGCGCGCCGATCCTCGCCGCCAACGCCGAGGACCTCGCCGCCGCCGCCGTCGCCCACGCGCGCGGCGAGATCGATCCAGCCCGTTATAAGCGGCTCTCGCTCGACGCCGCCAAGCTCGACGCCGTCGCCCACGGCCTCGAGCAATTGGCCGACGCCCCGGAGCTGCTCGGCCGCCCCGACCTGCGCCGCGAGCTCGACGACCGCCTCGTCCTCGAGCGCGTGCCCTGCCCGCTCGGCGTGCTCGGCGTCGTGTTCGAGGCGCGCCCCGACGCCGTCCCGCAGATCGCAGGCCTCGCGCTCAAGAGCGGCAACGCGGCGGTGCTCAAGGGCGGCCGCGAGGCATTAAAAAGCAACCGCGCCCTCGTCTCCGCGCTGCATCGCGTCTTGACCTCGCACGGCCTCGATCCCGCCGCGATCGCGCTCCTGGAACAGCGCGAGGAGCTCGATGAACTCCTGGGCCAGCGCGACCTGATCGACCTGATCATCGCCCGCGGCGGCAAGGCCTTCGTGCACCACATCCAGACCCACACCCAGATCCCCGTGATGGGCCACGCCGAGGGCGTCTGTCACCTCTATTTTCACAAAGCCGCCGATCCGACGATGGCCGCCGCGATCGCCGTCGACGCCAAGTGCAGTTACCCCGCGGCCTGCAACGCGATCGAGACTTTATTATGGGACGCCGACGCCGGCCCCGCGCTCGACGCCGCCGTCGCGCGCCACGCCTGAGCTCGCAAACGCCTCAGGTCGACGGTCAGCGCCGGTGGCGGGCGCCCAGGATCAAAGAAGCGTCTGCGCGATGCGGCGCACCGCGGTCTTGCGGCCCGTCCGCAGCGCCTCGATCGGCGTCATGCCCAACGTGTCGTCCGGGCTGTAGAGCCACTCGATCGCCTCGGCATCCTCGAACCCGGAGTCGCGCAGCAGCGTGAAGGTCCCGTAGAGCGACGCCAGGACGGCCCACCGCGCGGCGGGCGATCCGTCCTCGTGCGGTACCGGCGCGGGCGCGGCAGCCCCGCGCACCGGCAACGGCTGGATTTATTTTGACGGCTCGCCAAGCAATT
>ENA-OFCF01001102-OFCF01001102.1-metagenomes-genome-assembly--contig:-NODE-1102-length-10839-cov-2.131955_pt1 | contig 10839 bp, 12 predicted proteins | sample MGYA00153387_OFCF01 | MGnify analysis MGYA00153387 | reverse complement strand
GTGCTTTGCAGTGGCGGTGCGCCCTCGTGGGCTGGGGCTTTCCGTTGACGAACCACGTTGCGGTCATTCGCTCGGGAGTTTCCAGATCACCTCACTCGATCGACTTGGCAGTTGCTCGGCGACCTCCGGGTTCAGCGACGTCGCACCGAGCACCGGTGTGACGCTCGCCGGAGTGTGTCGGTACTCGGGATCGGTGAGTCCGGCTGTTCGCATCTCGTCGAAGATGCGCTCGACCCCCTCACCGAGTTCTTCGCCGAACCGCAAGTCAGCGCACGCGCGAGCGATCCGTGGGTGCGCTCGCACTCCCGATCTCGGCGACGGACGCGCCCACGGCGCTCCGACGTCCTCGGGAAGACATGCGGCTCAGCGTCCCTCCACCGCGGGCGGGACAGGGCTACGGTGCCGCCGTGGAACACGACGTCCAGCTGCCGCCGACCGCCCGGTCACACGTGCTCGACGTCGATCGCCATCCAGTCACCCGATGGGTGAACCTGGCGGTCAAGGTGGCGCTGGTGGCCAGCTTCGCCGTGGCGATCGGATTGTCGCCGGACACCGTCGAGGGCAAGGCGATGGGCTTTCGCGCCCCGCTCTTCCTGGCCCCCGTGGTGATCGTGCCGATCATCGCTCGGCTGCGCCGCTGGGATCCGTACCCGCACACTGCGGACGCGCTGCTGGCCGCACCGTTCCTCCTCGACACGCTCGGCAATCTGCTCGGCGTGTACGACGACTTCCCCCAGACCGACGACGTGCTGCACACGATCAACTGGGTGCTGCTGGTGGGAGCGTTCCATGCGTTCCGGTTCCGCAATGTCGGCGATCGGCGCGATGCGGTCATCCTCGGCTACGGCTTCGGAGCGATCACGATCGTGTGGTGGGAGATCATGGAATGGGCCGTGTCCGAGGACGGGTTCGGCGGTGCCGGTGGCCTCGCGCTCACCTACGAGGACACCATCGGCGATCTGTTCCTGTCGTCGACGGGCGGGCTGATCGGATCACTCATCGCAGTTCGGTGGCTCGGAACACGACGATCCACGTAGCCGTCGGCCCGACAAGGGCTGCGGTCGGCGAGCAGTAACGTGAGGCGGCCGTCGGGACGATCCCGGCCATCGACTCGAAGGACCCGCCATGTCGCAGACCAACCCAGTGCCGAGCCCCGACGCCGCTGTCCATGCGGCCATCGCGGGCCCCGTCGTGATGATCGGCTTCGGGTCGATCGGGCGAGGAACGCTCCCGCTCATCGATCGCCACCTGGGGTTCGATCGAGCCCGTGCCGTGGTCATCGAACCGAACGGACACGATCGTGGCATCGTCGAGCAGTACGGCTTCGCGCTCATCGAAACTGCTGTCACCGCCGACAACTACCGCGAGCTGCTCACCCCGCTACTGACCGCAGGCGAGGGCCAGGGGTTCTGCGTGAACCTGTCGGTCGACACGTCGTCGCTCGACATCATGCGACTGTGCCGCGAACTCGGAGTGCTCTACATCGACACCGTCGTCGAGCCATGGCCCGGCTTCTATTACGACCCGGCCACCGACAACGCCCTGCGTACGAACCAGGCGTTGCGCTCCACGGCGACCGATGAGCGGCGACGGTCGCCGGGCGGCACCACGGCGGTGTCGTGTTGCGGAGCGAACCCCGGGATGGTGTCGTGGTTCGTGAAGCAGGCGCTGGTGGACCTCGTGTCGGAACTCGGCATCGAGGCCGACGAACCGGCAGCCGGCGACCGCTCTGGCTGGGCCGAGTACATGCGCCTTGCCGGCGTGAAGGGCATCCACATCGCCGAGCGCGACACACAGCGCACACGTTCGCCCAAGCCGATCGACACGTTCTGGAACACCTGGTCGGTCGACGGGTTCATCTCCGAAGGGCTGCAACCGGCCGAACTCGGGTGGGGCACCCACGAGAAGTGGATGCCCGCAAATGCCCGGACATTCGACGATCTGTCGGCGCCCGGAATCTTCCTCGAACAACCTGGCGCCGAGACACGGGTGCGTACCTGGTGCCCGTCGCACGGCCAGCAGTACGGGTTCCTGGTGACCCACAACGAGGCGCTGTCGATCTCCGATTTCTTCACGGTGCGCGGCGCCGACGGCACCGTGGAGTTCCGCCCGACGTGCCACTACGCCTATCACCCGTGCAACGACGCAGTGCTCTCGTTCCACGAGCTGTTCGGTGCGGCCGGCCGCTGGCCGTCGCAACAGCACGTGCTCGACGAAGACGAGATCGTCGACGGTCGCGACGAACTCGGCGTGCTGCTGTACGGGCACGAACGCAATGCGTTCTGGTTCGGTTCGCAGCTGACCATCGAAGAAGCGCGGGAGCTCGCGCCGTTCCAGAATGCCACCGGCCTGCAGGTCACCTCCGCGGTGCTCGCCGGCATGGTGTGGGCGCTGGAGAATCCCGAGGCCGGAATCGTCGAGACCGACGACATGGACCATCGGCGTTGCCTCGAGATCCAGTACCCGTATCTCGGCACGGTCGCCGGCGTGTACACCGACTGGACGCCGCTCACCGATCGACCGGGTCTGTTCGCCGAGGACCTCGACCCCGACGATCCGTGGCAGTTCCGCAACGTGCTCGTTCATTGACGGACGCTCCGACGGTCAGCCGGCGGCGATCTCGCTGGGCGTGCCCCTGCGGTCGGCGCGCCCGTCAGTCGGCGATGTCGAAAGCGGCAGTGATCTTCGATGGGTGCAGGCGCACGACGAGTTCGCCGGGCACACCGTTGCGTTCGCCGTACTCCTCGGCACGGTCGGAACGACCACCAACGATGCCCGGCCCTCGCGGGCGAGAGCCCGACCCTTCCCGGTGTCGGAGCCGGTGTTGAACACGATGTCGTCACCGTCGATCACGAACCAGATGGGTGCGACATGGGGCGCGCCGTCGGCTGCGACCCAGGCGACCTTGCCGGTGCGGGTTCCGTGCAGGAGGAAGTTGCGTACTCGGACGTCGGAGAGCGAAGCCACGGTTCAGTATGGGTCCGTCGGACCGTTCCCGGTGCGGATGTCACCGGCGGGCTGTTCAGATCCGTCGAGGGCTGTGCATGAGCAGCGTTCGATGCCAATTCCGTTCCTCGTGCATCATGTCCCACGCACCGATCGACGACACCCCGGCTCCCACCATGCAGACGGCTGTTGCAACCACCGTGGCCATGTCGACGATGTCCTCGCCCGTGAACCTCCCGCGGGCGAACAACGTGTCGAATGGTCCCCGAACGACCAGTGCGCCGGCCGCGGCCGCAGCGGCGACGAACAGCAACGCTCCGCAGGCCAACAGGTGACGGGTCCGAAAGACCCGGTGGGCGTCGGAGAACGCCGACGTCACGATCACGTAGACGGCTCGGACGACGACGCCCAGCGAGGCCGTGACGAGCAGCATCGTCATCGCCCCCTCGAGCGTGGTGCCACCGCCGGAATCGGCCAACCGCTGCGCCACGACGTGAGCGAGCCAAAGCCCACCGAGTCCTGCACCCAGCGCAGCGAGCTGCATCCAGAAGTAACGGGTCGGTGACACGGCGGTGGTCGGCTCCATCAACATGACTTCGACATCCTCGTTCGTGCTCCATGACGCCGCAAGGCGGGCCTTTCCGAAGAGAGACCCGCCCTGCGGCGTCCCGGGGGTGATCAGCCGTCGTCAGACGTTGGCGGTCTCCAAGACCGGTGCATCTGTCGACTTCGGTGTGGTCGTCTCGGAGCCCTTCGTCTCGTTCATCCGGGTGTGCCAGACGAACGCGATGCCCATCACCACCGAGACCAGGCCGAGCCCGGCGAGCAGTGCTGCGACTCCCAGTGCGAGCTGCAGGGTGCTGTGCGTTGCCGCACCCACACCGAGTTCGGCGACCAATGCGTGGGCGGTACCGCTCCATGCGAGGTCACGAGCCGGTCCGTCGAGCAGATCGGACCGTTCGAAACCGGTCCAGTACCGGCCGTTGACCGGGACCTCGAAGGTTCCGGGTTCGATGATCTGGCCCTGGTAGGCCTCGACCACGCCGTTGTACGTGCCGTCGGCATCGAGCTGCTCCGACTCGATCGCAGCGGCGATGCCGTCCGCGGTGAGCGTGACGTTCTGTGTGCCGGTGAGGGTGTGATACGAGACGGTCGCCATCTGGAACATGTACTCGGTGGCGCTGTTGACCAACGGATCGTTGGGATCCAGGTCGCCATCGACGACCGGGAAGTTCCAGTCGTCCTCCAGCAGTGACCTGATGGCCTGGGCGCCCTCGACGGTGCCTCGGTCGAGCAGGACCCCGTCCTCGTTGTAGGTGAGTTCGACGTTCTGTACTTCGCTGAACGATTGCAGCGAACCGTATCCGGCTTGGACCTTGGTGTAGGCAACGCCGGCACCGACGAAATATCCGATACCGACGACGATCAGGAAGATCCCAAGCAGACCGAGTGGCTTCTTGAACATGATGACCCCTTTCAATGGGCTCCGACCAGTTCGTGAATGTGCTCACGAACTTCGTCTTATGGCCAGTCTGTTCCTTGCGGCCTCAATTGATCAGGGCCCTTCGTCACCAACTGCGCCGGACCAACGTCCCGATCTCGTCACCGCCTCGCCGGCCGACGCGGTGTGGCATCGTGCGAGGCATGCACGGTGACCTGACGCTCTTCGACGAGATCGACGCGTACCGCAGGCGTTCGGCGCAGCGTGACAGGATGATCACATGCTCCGTGACCCCGACGGCAACGACGTCGAAGCCGTCTGCAACTTTCCGGTCGAGGACGGGTGACTCTGGATGCGTCTGACGTGTGCGTTCGCAACATCGATGGACACGCCCGAGCACATCCGTATCGCCGAAGCGCTCGGCTACGAACGGGCCTGGTGCTACGACTCGCCCGCCCTGTATCCCGACGTCTGGGTCCAACTGTGCCGCGCCGCGGAACGCACCTCGACGATCGGGTTGGGGCCCGGCGTGCTCATCCCGAGCCTTCGCCATCCGATGGTCACTGCTGCCGCCATCGGCACGCTCGTCGAGATTGCCGGGCAGGATCGTGTGGCGGTTGCAGTCGGCACCGGATTCACCGGTCGGTTCACGATGGGCCAGCGACCTCTCAAGTGGACTGACGTCGCGAGTTACGTCACCACGGTCCGCGCCCTGCTCCACGGTGAGGTCGTCACGTGGGATGGCGGAAAGATGCAAATGATGCACCCGCACGGCTTCGGCCCGGCGCGGCCGATCGAGGTCCCGTTCCTGCTCGGCGCTGCGGGCCCGAAGGGCATCGCCGCAGCCCGGGAGATCGGCGCAGGCCTCTTCCTGGCCGGCGCGACACCCGTGCCGGGGTTCGACTGGGAGCCGTATCTGCTGCCAGGAACGACGCTGCGCGACGGCGAGGGTCCGGATTCGCCCCGAGTGATGCGCGCCGCTGGACATGCGGTCACCGTTGCCTACCACTTCTTCGCCGAGAACGGATTGCCGACCGAACTGCTCCCCGGCTTCGATGAGTGGTCGAGCGCCTACGACGACGTTGCCGACGACGAACGGCACCTCGCACTTCATGATCTGCACATGATCGATGTCAACGAGCGTGACCGGCCGTTCGTGACGTCGCAACACATCGAACTCATGGGTGCCGCATGGACCGGGGCCGAGCTTCGAGCCCGTTTGGCATCGCTGGAGTCGGGCGGCGTGACCGACATCGCGTATCAGCCTGCGGGCGACATCGCATCCGAGCTCGAAGCGTTCGCGGACGCGTTCCACGGCTGAGCCGCTCCGACGTAGCGACGCGCGACCGTCAGGCGATCGCGGTGCCGAACAGCGAGCCGATGCCGTAGGTGACGACCGAGGCTACGAGCACGATCGTGAGCTGCCGTGACGCACCCTGGATCATCGGCCGGTTCGACGACCGGCTGACCCATCCTCCGACCACCAGGCTCGCGAGCGCGGTGGCGGTGACCGACGCGATGATCGCCGCCGTGCCGCTCGTGATGAACCACGGCACCAGCGGCACGATCGCTCCAGCGGTGAACAGCCCGAACGAACTGATCGCGGCGACCGCCGGTGAGCCGACTTCGCCGGGATCGAAGCCGAACACGGTGCGGGCGGTGAAGTCGACGAAGCGGTCGCCTTCGAGCGGCAGTTCGGTGGCGACGCGTTGCGCGGTGTCGGTCGCGAGGCCGGTCTCTTCGAGTTTCGAGGTGAGCTCGTCGAGCAGCAGCCGCGGGTTGCGCTGTGCGAGTCGGTGGAGTTCGCCGACGATGCCGTCGAACAGTTCCACCTGACTGCGCACCGAGATCCACTCGCCGGCTGCCATCGAGAACGCCCCGGCGATCAGGCTCGCCAGCCCGGCGATGCGAACCTCGGTGACCCCGGAGCTGGCCCCGGCAACTGCGAGGATCAGGCACACGTTGGTGACCAGTCCGTCGTTCGCGCCGAGCACTGCCGCCCGAGCGCCGCCGCGGGTGACGGCGGTGACGCGGGCCTGGAGTTCCTGCGCGTCCTTGCCGTTGTCCTCGGCCCGGCTGGCAGACCGGGTCGTGTACGGGACGGATCGTGGCGCAGGGTGAGGAGCCGAGTGAGGCGCCGGGTCAGGAGTTGCGGTCATCGCTACTCGCCTGCGCGCTCCACGTCGGCGATCACCTGGTCGGCGTGGCCGGCCACGTCGGTGACGTCGTACGCGCCGGCGATCATCCCATCGGGATCGATCAGATAGCTGTAGCGGCGCGGGAAATCGGCGAACTTGTCGCCGGCATCGCGGGCCACCTCGTAGGCCGCGGCGACGGTGTGGTCGATGTCGCTGACGAGGAGGAACGGAAACTGCTGCGCCTGCGCGAACGCCAGGTTCTCCGCCGGGGTGTCGTACGACGCGCCGAGAATCGTGACGCCGAGCTCCTCGAATCGTTCGGCCCTGTCACGCAGGGCCTGTCCTTCCACCGTTCAACCGGGGGTGGCGGCTTTCGGATACCACCACAGCAGCACCCAACGTCCCGACAGGGATGCCAGGTCGACGGAGTCGCCATGTTGGTCCTCCAGCACGAAACCAGGAGCGGTCTGTCCTTCTCGCAGCATGCAACGAGTGTGCCACCCCTGCGGTCGCGACCGTCGCTGGTGCCCGATCGCATGCCGCTGCCCTGCGATCTGTGCCCGAGGAGTCCCGGAAGACGGAACGATCCGGGCACAGATCGTCTCGGTGAGTCGTTCAGGCGAAGAAGTCGAGCAGGTCGAGGATCGGCTGGACCCTCGCGACTTCGTGGGTGCGTAGGAGATTGGCTTTCGCCAACAGAGCGAGCACCGCCATGCCGGTCTCGGCCGTTCGCACCTCGTCGTGGAACAGGTACACCGACGACGCCATGGTGACGCACACCGGCCAGCCCAGTTCGCGGAACCGGAACGACTGCAGCAGGTTGTCGGTCTGGTACCTGATCCGCTCGGGGCCGTCGGGCAGGTTGAGCGCGAAGCCGAAGCCGGGGTCGATCCAGATCTTGTCGACACCGCACGCCGTGATCATGTCGAGGCGTTCGCGGAAGAAAGCCATCTGCGCGCCGATCATCTCGTCGGCCGACGGCACGTCGGCGCCGGATCGAGCTGTTTCGCCTGGCGTGTAGCAGAGGATCAGCCCGGCATCGTGACGGGCGATCGCCTCGTAGAGGACGGGGTCGTCGACCCGCCCGGTGAGGTTGATGACGCCGGCGCCGGCTTCGAGTGCCGGCACGGCGACATCGGTGTGGTACGTCTCGACCGAGGTGAGGATGCGCTCGTCGACCAGCGCCCGAAGGACCGGCAGCAGTGACGCCAGCTGGCTGTCGACGTCGATGATGTCGGCGTTGGTGCCGGTCGACTCGGCGCCGATGTCGACGATCGCTGCGCCCTCGATCGTCATGCGGCGAGCCCGGTAGAGCGCCGCGTCGACGTTGTGGGCGATGCTCTCGCGATACGACGACTCACGCGACAGGTTGATCACGCCGAGCTGGTACGGGCGATCGTCGAAGACCCGGTCGAACGCCGGGAACTCGAGGGTGCGAACCGGATGTTCGAGCGCCGCTCGGTGCGCCTCCCACAACGGGAGCAGGGCGTCGGGGGTGATCATGGTGCGACCTCCTGAGAGAGATGCCAGTCGTCGGCGATCGCCGTGAGGTCGCCGGGCTCCACGGGGAGTCCATCGAGGAGATCGCGCATCGTTCGACCGAGTAGCGGGTGGACGACGTCGGGGGCGACGTCGCAGACGGGTACCAGCACGAATCGCCGCTCGTGTTGTCGTGGGTGCGGCACCTGGAGCGACGGAGTGTCGGTCACGAGGTCGCCGTAGATCAGGAGATCGAGATCGAGCGTGCGTGGGCCCCAGTGGATGGTGCGCTCGCGCTCGCGGATCGCCTCGATCCGGTGCATGTTCGCCAGGAGTTCGGCGGCCTCGAGCGTGGTGGTGGCTACGAGGGCGGCGTTCAGGTACGGACCCTGCTCGTCGGGCCCGCCGACCGGTGCGGTCTCGTACAGCTTCGACACCGCATCGATGACGACCCCGTTGGTCGACGCCAACTCGTCGATGCCGACCCGCAGGTTCTCGAGTCGATCACCGAGGTTCGAGCCGAGCGCGATGACGCACCGAGTGCAGGGCACGTTCATGACGTTCCTGCGGCCGCTCGGCGTCGCTCGATCCTGATGCCGACGCCGTCGACCCTGTCGAAGATGTCGGTCTTCTGGACCGAGACCCGCACGGCGTCGGCAAGGTCGTTGCGCAGCGCGAAGGCGGCGACGTCCTCGGCCCACGTCTCGACCATCTCGACATGGTCACCGGTGGCGGCTCGGGCCTCGATGAACTCGACGATGTCGGCGTACGACACGAAGGTACCCGTGGTGCGCACGATGTCGGCGTAGCCGTGAACGGTGTCGATCTCGACATCGAAACGCACACGTTGTCGGGCGCGGCGCTCGAAGTCGTGGACACCGATGAACGTGTCGACGACGAGCCCGTTCACGATGATGCGGTCGGGGACGGCCGCGCCGGACTGTGAGGAAGACTGGATGTGAGTGGTCATGAGGGGGTCCTCGAACGAAGGGCCTGGTTCAACCGACGGACATCTTGGCGCATTCCCCCCTGGCCGACACGCTCGAGCGCGCCGGACGCACCGTGGTCGACGAGCCGATCTGGGCTCGGTACGACCCGCCGTGCACGCAGTGGTTCCAGCGGCGCAACGAGGTGTTGATCGCCGTCGCCGATCGGTGACCCCGTCGATCTGTGCGGAGCAGCGCTGCGGCTCTACGATGTGGCTGCAGTTCGGCGTCGAGTCACCCACCGGGATTCCCGGATGGCGCCGTTCCTGCCTCTCTGGGTCCGGCGCGAAAGCGCAAAAGTTCTGGTCGATGGCCCTGTCTGGAGGTGGTGGGGAACGGATCGGCGGGATCCGAGAACGTTTCACATGCTGGGATTTGGTTCGTTCCGCGTCTCGTCCTCGATGATCTGGCTGAGGCGATGTGTCTTGAGGTCCCAGTAGGCCTTGAGCTGACGTGCGACGGCACGCTGGACACGGTCCTGGAGGTCGTTGGCCTGACCGACTCCCCACGATCGAAGCTCTCATCTCGTTGTCCGACGGCCATTTTTCCGAGGATCCCGGACGGCACAGAGGTTTGGTTCCGACGCCGAGCTGCAGTGGTTGCCGGTGGAGCTCTCCTTCTCGATGGCGAGGAGTACCGGACGCCTTCCGCTGCTGGCGCCGCCGTCACTCACGGCATCCAGGTCAACGGCTGGCTCGTTTGGAGGACTTCGGACGGTAAGTCGCTTGCGGACTTGTACGAGGAGCTGTAGCGCTTCTCATCTCTGTGGTGAAACGTTCGCAGCGAGCTACGCGACTGCCGCCGCGGCGAACTGGGTGAACAGGTCGACGGGCAGGCGGTGGTCCAATTGCCACGTGATCGCGATCGGCCGCTCGCTCTCGTGGCTGACGTAGGTCGCCGGTCCGAGGCACCAGAAGGCGCGATCGTCGGAGCGGAGCCGTGCGAACAGGAGCACTTTGGATCCCAACGCCTGATGGTTGAGGTATCGCTGGCCGGTCGGGCTGGCGAGTGACGTCGTCGACTGAGACTCCCAATGGATGAGATCTCGGCTGATGGCGTAGTCCCGGTATCGGGTCGTCGGGGAGAAGTCGCCGCTCGACTTGTCGAGCGTGAACGCGAAGAGGTCGATCTTCGAATCGGCGAGCCACTTCACGCCGCTGTCCCAGCGAGGCGGGATCAAGCCGTTGCCGTCGCCGAACGCCGCTTGGATCTCCCGTCGGGTGTAGCGGGCGTGAACCTGCAGCGGCACCGGCCCATCGGAGTCCAGCGCAACGGTGGTGTGCGTGACGTTGCGCCGGAGCACGTCGATGAGCTCGACGAGTTCAGTGCACACTTCCCGGTCGCGCCTGAGCTCGGCCATCGCTTCGCCGGCGGTTGATGGAGCGTCTTGGTGGTACATGGAGGCCAGCAGCATCCGCATGTGACGCTGGTGGCGGGCCGAGAGCGTCGACGGATCGGTGGGAGTCGCGTCCCCAACCAGGTCGGCGTAGGCCCCAAGGCGATCGTCGTCGTCGACGTGGAGGAGCCGGCGGAGAGCGCTCGTAAACGTCTTGTGGTACGGAGTCTCGGCGCAGGTCGGACCACGTGCGAGACCCGGCGTAGATGTCGGTGAGCTCGAGACCGCTGGCGTCGAGGAAGTCCCCGAGTGACACGTCGCCGATCGACCGCAGCTCCGCCACGCGTTGCGGGAAGTTGCTCGGGATCGCCGACTTGATGCTGCCGAGAACGACATCGCGGGCAACCCGGTCGAGTTCCATGTGGCAGCCCGCCGGAAGGAACGGGAAGTCCCGCTCGATCTGGCTTTGGAGGTCGGCTCGCGACCCTCCGAGCAGGGCCATGAGCGACGAGT
>ENA-OFCF01001101-OFCF01001101.1-metagenomes-genome-assembly--contig:-NODE-1101-length-10864-cov-13.847719_pt1 | contig 10864 bp, 14 predicted proteins | sample MGYA00153387_OFCF01 | MGnify analysis MGYA00153387 | reverse complement strand
GCTGGTGGCTTCGATGTTGTCTTAGGCAATCCGCCCTACGTCCGATCGAATATTTTATCGGATCGCGTTAAACTCTATTTACAAGACAACTATTCTACCTCTCATGGTTCAGCAGATTTATATGTCTACTTTTACGAACAAGGATTAAAGTTACTTAAACCAGGTGGTAATTTAGCTTATATAGTCAATAATAAATGGCTGAAAGCTAGTTATGGAGAAAAACTTCGTCAATTTTTTACTGAAGAGACTATTTTTGAACAGATAGTTGATTTTGGTCATGCACCTATTTTTCAAGATGCTGATACTTTCCCCTGCATCGCATCAATTCGTAAGCGATCTAATTTAGACAAAACAAGCGATTCATCATCTGTACTCATTTGTTCGGTACCTCGTGAGAAGTTAGCGGATATTAATTTAACTCAATACGTCCAACAAGAGGGCTTTGATATCCCTTGGAATAGTTTTACATCCCAACCCTGGATTTTAGAGAATAGCTCCGTTGATGAACTAATCGAAAAGATTAAACATATTGGTGTTCCTCTAAAAGAGTTTGCTGGATCTAATGGTATGAGATTCAAGATGCTGTAGACTACTATGAACTATTTTCACAACCTAAAATTATCTACAAAGAAATTCAGTTTCATCCTGAATATAGTTACGATGATAGTGGTTACTTAGCGAATAATAAGGTATTCATCATACCATCTTTAGATCTGTATTTATTAGCAGTGTTAAATTCGCCCTTAATGTGGTGGCATAATTGGCGATATTTACCCCACATGAAAGATGATGCTTTGAGTCCATCTGGATATTTAATGGGAGATTTACCGATCGCACCGCCGGATAATAAACTACGGGTAGAAGTAGAATCGATCGCGAGTAGATCGATCGAACTTACCAAATCGAATCAGAGTAGTTACCGCGATATTTATGACTGGCTGCAACTAGAGCATCAGATCGAGAAACTCGGACGCAAACTAGAAGACTTTAGTAGTTTGAGTTTAGAAGAATTTGTCCAAGAAATCAAAAAAAGAAAGTCTAAAGACGATCGGGCTTTAACCCCACAATCTCTAAAAGAAATCAAAGCAGCCTATCAAGAATACGCACCTCAAATTCAGACAAGAAAAGCGGAAATATTGCAACTAGAACATCAATTATCAGACTTAGTAAATCGAGCCTATCAACTCACCCCAGCAGAAATCGAATTGATGTGGCGTACAGCACCGCCGAGAATGCCGATAACTCGTAAATATGCTCCCTAGAGTAAATGCCCCCTAACCCCCAAGTTTGGGGGAACCGGATGGAAAGTCCCCCAGACTTGGGGGATTTAGGGGGCGATTCTCGCCTGCTCTCTAGGGGGCATTTACCCAGGGGGGCTAGGGGGCGGATATCAATTACTCGACAAGTCCTCTGGTGCGAATATGATATCTTCGTATATTTGGTCGATCGATACGCTCAGATTCACGCTTTTGAATTCTACCAATTCCCCATCTGTATAAGTAGTAAGCTCCCATCTACCGCGCTCGGTTGGTTGATACACTTCCAAGCACATCTCCGTGGTGCTGACTAAGACATATTCTTGTAAACTGGTAGAGCGACGATATCGTCTAAACTTGTTGCCTCGGTCGTAAGCTTCGGTACTAGGTGAGAGAATTTCGATAATTAGGCAAGGATGACTAATAGACTGACTGGCATTGCGGTCGCGATCGTCACAAGTCACGCTAACATCAGGGTATGAGTAAGAGTTGGCGGCTAAGGTTTGAACTTTAGCATCGCTGGTGAGTACCTGAGAGCCGCTACCTCGTAAATGATTTTTGAGTATAGTAATAAAATTCGCCGCAATCTTACTATGATTGATAGTGCCACCAGTCATGGCATACACTTCACCGTCAACATATTCATAGCGGATTTCTTGTTGCTCTTCCCAGGCGAGGTATTCAGCGGGAGTAAAGCGTGGTTGCTGTTCTCTGAGGGCAATCATTTTTAAAAACCATCATTTCAGGTGGGTAGAACATTTTTACCACGATCGACTATTCCGACATGACTCGTTGGCGTAGCCTACCGGAGTAATCAATCTACATTTTCTGTCACCCCCTGGGGATGGTACCCAGCACTAATTTATTCTCTACCTATTTATATTTTAAATACATATATAAATAATAAGCACGTTTATATAATTAATGAGTGTTAATAACATTTGCATATATACAGATCGAATTGCAATACAAAATAGAATAAGCTCCATAGGGTAATATTTAATTAACGAGATTTCGCTAAACCACCTCCCCCCAATTTCCGACATTGAGTTTACTCACCACCATTGCGGCAACGCCCCTATCCCTGCAAGATCTCGCCCAGCGGGATTTACTGAGCGAACTCATCGCCGACAGACGATCGGCCAATACGCGGCGGACGTATACTAAGGCATTGGTAGACTTTTTTATGCAGGTAGCGAATGCACCACCGACACCTGCACTAGTCGGGGAATTTTTGGCACTCGATCGATATCAGGCGATGACGCTGGTATTGAAGTATCGGCGGATGTTGAGCGATCGAGGATTGGCTCCATCGACGATTAATACCCGACTGGCGGCGATCAAGAGCTTGGTGGGTTATGCGCGGAAGGTGGGAGAGTGTCACTACGATCTGGCGGATGTGGAAGGGGTGCGGGTGGTGACTTATCGGGATACTTCGGGGGTGAATCCGACGGAATATCAGGGGATGATCGGGGTATTCGATCGCCAGACACTCAAAGGGGGGCGGGATTATGCCATCCTCCGGTTATTGTGGGATAACGCGCTCCGACGGGCGGAATTGTGTCAGGCGAATGTCAAGGATTTCGATCCGATTGGGGGTAAGTTGTGGATTATTGGCAAGGGGAAAGTCCAACGTGAAGCGATCGATCTGAGCCGTCAGTCGGTACAGGCGATTCAAGCGTGGTTGGCATTGCGGGGGAAATGTAAGCAGAGCGAACCGTTATTTTGTACACTCGATCGCGCGACGAAGGGACACCGATTGAGCGGGAATGCGATCTATACTCTCGTCAGAGAGACGGGAACCCGTGCTGGGATCTACAAAGTGATGAGTCCCCACCGCGTCCGTCACAGTGCGATTACAGCGGCACTGGATGCGACGAATGGGGATACGCGGCGGGTGCAGAAGTTGAGCCGTCATGCGGATCTAAATACTTTGACTCGATACGACGACAATCGGCGACACCATCAAGGCGAAGTTACCAAGATTTTGGCGGAGTTGGTGTAAACAGTTGACAGTTGACAGTTGACAGCGAAGTGATTAGAACACTGGGCGGGAGACCCGTCCAGTGGAGTTTAAATCTCCGTTCTAATCACAATCTGCCTAAAGGCAGGGGCTTTAAACCCATGCTATTCGGTAATTTAAGCTAGAAGGGATGAAGTCGATGCTACATGGATGCGGATGGGAATAACGATCTCGACTGTTGGCTGATTAAGCTTTCAAACCAACAGCAATGGATGGTTTATCATAAAGGCTGATATGAGCCTCTACGAAATCATTTAGCTAACGCGGGAATATTTTATGGGTTATCTAGAGACAGCCGCTCAGTTCTATACTGAAGTTGCCCAAACGCCAGAAGTCGGGTTGTGCTGTGTGCAAAGTACTCCTTTACAACTACCTGGATTGAATATCCCCGATATCATGCAGGAGATGAATTATGGTTGCGGGAGTACAGTGCATCCATCGGAGTTGGGAAATGAACCAACGGTATTGTATATCGGCGTGGGTGGGGGCTTGGAGGCTCTCCAGTTTGCTTATTTTAGTCGGCGGGTGGCTGGGGTAATCGCGATCGATCCAGTGGCTCAGATGCGGGTTGCGGCGGCGCGGAATCTCAAATTAGCGGCGGAGTCCAATCCCTGGTTCGATCCGAGTTTTGTGGAGATTCGCGCTGGTGATGCGTTCGATCTACCAGTGCCAGACGCATCTGTAGATGTAGTCGCGCAGAATTGTCTATTTAATATCTTTGAACCAGCGGATCTCGATCGCGCCTTGGCGGAAGCTTATCGCGTGCTCAAACCTGGTGGTAGACTGCAAATGAGCGATCCGATCGCGACTCGTCAGATCCCGCTACACTTACAGCAGGACGAACGCTTGCGGGCGATGTGTCTCTCTGGGGCGATGACTTATGATGAATATACCCAGCGAATTATCGCCAATGGTTTCGGGCAAATCGAAATTCGGGCGCGTCGTCCCTACCGATTATTGGACGCACCCAGTTATCAGATCGATACACATTTACTGTTAGAAAGTCTCGATTCAGTTGCATTTAAAGTGCCGATCGCTGATGATGGTGCGTGTATTTTTACAGGTAAAACGGCGATTTATGCTGGTGTAGAAACTGTTTTTGACGATCGAGTCGGACATATTCTACCACGCGGTCTACCTGCGGCAGTGTGCGATAAGACAGCAGCAAAATTGATGGCTTTACTACCCGACAAATGTATCATCACTCCCTCTACTTGGCACTATCAGGGTGATGGATGTTGTTAGATAGTTGATAGTTGATAGTTGATAGTTGATAGTTGATAGTTGACAGCGGCTTGTGCATTTTGAGTCGCCTTGCCTGCTGCTTTAGTCGCTCTATCATCATGTATTATTATCTGACTACTTGAACAGCGGAATAATCCAAGCCGCAACGAGACTCGTCAGCACAAAGACCTCTAAAGCGACGATCGCCGAACTCGTTGGCGAAGCCTCTCTGAAAGAGAATCGCAGCCAGTTTGCTCGTCTGTTGAGTCGCAAATCCGATCGCCATTTTGAGATATGGGCATACCATAATGTAACGTGAGTTCTGCTTAACCCGAACTCACGTTAGATAAAGCTTGTAACTAGTTATTCTTAAACCAGTAACAAGTTATTATAACTGACTATCTAACTTGTAACTAGTTTGCTATAATCGTAGACGCAAACCAGTTACAAGTTTAATGATATGTCTAAACCCGTTGGCGGTAGGGGTCACAAAGCCCCATACCAAACGATGACCATCCGCATCCCCATCGATGTCAAGGAGCAGGTCGAGGAAATAGTCGAGCGATTCCGATCTGGCAATTTAGAAGTAGCTAAAATTGATTGTAGCGATAACAATAGAATATCACAACTGACCGCAATCATCGAACGATATAAAGAAATATCTAAACTGAGTAGAGATTGGACAAAATGCAATCAACTAATTCAAGAACTAGAAACCGAAATTGCTCGATATGAGCAAAAGTAAACCCAAGTTAGAAAGCATCGACCATGACCAATTTTTCAAGCAACTATTAACCACCTTCGTTCTAAAATTTTTAGAACTATTTATCCCTGAGTCCTCTGTAGCTATCGACTCATCTAGCCTAGAAATTCTACTACTAGAATACTTAATCGACATTCAAGCGTGAGAACGCAAAGCGATAGATGTATTGGGCTTCATCAATAATTACGTGCGGCTGAATCCTGTTCAAGAGTAACAGCTTTAAGTTGAAGTTGATAGAATTAAGTTGCCTAAAGAACGAGAAAAGATTATGAAAATCATTATTAGTTAAATAGAACAAGGGCAAGAGTTAGCAGCTCGAGCATTAATGATTAAACTTTTAACTGAGAACGTTGGTAACCTCTTCCTCAAATTCTGGGTGTAAGTAAGTAGCTTGAATCTGGAACGGGTAAAAGTCTTGGCAGAAGACTTGTCAAATTTTAAGTATGCGAGGAATTTAGAGCAGTAGATGGCTGTTTAGTTTCATGATAAATATTAGTGTCAAGTCTACTCGCGTAGGTTTTTAAGTTCCTTTAACTGTTGAGCTTTTTCTTCTAGTTGAATCGCCAAGCGATTGCACACTATTTCACATAAATCAAAAATAATCGGATCGGCAATTTTATAAAAAATAGTAATTCCTTGTGGCTGACGAGTCACCATCCCCGCTTGAGCTAACACCTTGAGATGCTTGGAAACGTTCGCTTGTCCTAATCCCGTTGCGGCAATAATTTCCGTGACATTTTTAGCTCCTAATTTCAGACAACACAAAATTTGCAGCCGACTCACTTCAGATATCACTTTGAAAAACTCGGCAACGGGAGCTAAGGCTTGAGGAGACCGCTGTAACATACCCACTTAAAAATTACATCATACTATAGACAGTAGCTATTATATTACCATATGGTAATATGAAAGATAAGTTAAAAAACAAGCTCACCATGGAAAACGTTAAAAAAATCAACGAGCAGCTAACTGTAGCTGGACAAGTAAAAGCAGAGCAGTTGCAGGAAGCAGCGGCGGAGGGATACAAGTCTGTACTGAACTTGCGGTCGCCTGAAGAGGAAGGTTTCATGAAGGATGAGCAGAAACAAGCAGAAGCCGCAAAATTGCAATATGTCAATATTCCAGTCAAGCCAGATGAAATGACCGAAGAGTTGACGGATAAAGTTTTAGAACAAATTGATCGCCTACCAAAACCCCTTTTAATTCATTGCGCGAGTTCGATGCGTGCAGGTGCAATGGCATTTATGAACGTAGCAACGCGACAAGGTATGACATCAAAACAAGTGTTTGAGAAAGCAGCCGAAGCTGGTTTCGACTGTAATGCTCAACCACAAATGAAGCAATTTTTGGAGAGTTATATTTCTAAACATTCAAAAACAACTTGAATGTTTTAAGAGGTAAAGTCAAGTCAAGGTTGTACGTGAATAGCTTTTATATAGCAAAGCAAGAGTTAGTCAGTACAAACCAAAACCCAAGAAGCGATTAACGGCGCGAAGTGCCACTACTCATCTTTTGGTTTTATGTCCTAAGCAGAACTTTTTTTTGCTATAGCAATCAGAAATGATTTATAGATTTTCAAAGTTGTAAGGTAAGAAAAATAGCTGGTTTAGTTTTGCCGTTTTTATCAAATTCCTTGATTTAAAAAGTTTGAAATATCACCTAATGCCTGTCTAAGTTGCTTTTTGCTTTGCACTGCCATTATCTATATCTATGGGAAAAACATGGAACCAATTCGCATTTTTTACTTTTCTGATATTCTCTGTGTTTGGGCTTACATAGCTCAGATTCGTCTAGAAGAATTGAAAACCACTTTTCAAGACAGTATTTCCATTGATTATCACTTTGTATCAGTTTTTGGTAATGCCCGTGAAAAGCTAGAGAATCAATGGCGCGATCGCGGTGGATTACAAGGCTATAGTGATCATGTTAAAGAAATTGCCCAAAAATTCGATCACATCACCATTAATCCTGATATTTGGAAAAAAGTGATTCCAGCTTCATCAACTTCTGCTCACTTATTTTTGCGTGCTGTCCAATTACTTGAAGTAAAAGGTTTAGCGTCAAAATCTGAGCGCGTTATGGAAAAGACAACTTGGGCTTTCAGAGAAGCATTTTTTACAAAACTTGCAAATATAGGTGAACGCCAAGTTCAATTCGATATTGCAATGGAGTTAGGTTTACCAGTTGATGAGATTGCCAACTTAATTAATAATGGCGAAGCCTATGCTCAAATTTCTAAAGATACTGAATTGCTCAAAGAGCATAATGTTACAGTCAGTCCTACTTTGATTTTTAATGAAGGACGACAACGACTTAGCGGAAACATTGGTTACCGATTGATAGAAGCCAATATTCAGGAATTATTGCACAATCCATTTGGAGAGCAGTCTTGGTGTTAGGATAATAAGCAGGATTATTTCATTCTAAGATGATTGCCACAAGCAATGCTAATATTACGATACAGTGACTTATAACGTAGCATCAGTATTGAATAACTTAGCAATCATAGAAGCCTTTTTAGATTTGCCAGACGCACGACGTGGAGAGGGTAAGCGTCATGACCAAGCCTTATGTCTAGCTTTATTTACGTTATCTATTAGTGCAGGATGTAAGGGGTTTTTAGCAATCAGTGATTGGCTTTTGAGCTATCGCAGTGAACTAATAGAACTGTTCAATCCAGCCAAATCACGGCTTCCTTCTTACAGCACGATTCGCCGAGTGTTGCTCAATCTCGACTATAAAGCTTACAGCAATTGCCTAGCGCAGTTTTTCCAGATTGACCCTGTAGGAGGTGAAACTATAGCGATGGATGGAAAAGTATTGAGAGGTTCCTATAACCTCAAAACATGCGCTCTTCCCCACAGAATCCCATCCAGCAATTCAATTGGTTACAGTCTACATCGTAGAACGGGGACTGATTCTACCTATTCAACCAGTGGATTGTAAAACTAATGAAATCAAAGCCTTACCACCTGTGATCGCAGCGTTAGCACAAAGGGGAGTAGTCTTTGCCTTTGATGCACTCAATACCCAAAAAAAACTTGTGAGCAAATCATCGCCTCTGGAAATCATTATTTAGGAGGACTTAAAGGTAATCATGGCAATTTACATAAAGCGATCCAGAAACAATTTAAATCTGAATCCCATTGCAATACGGTTGAAACTGGCCATGGTCGTGTAGAGCGGCGCAGTGTGTCTCTATGGCAGACGTTGGCCGCTTTACCAGGGCATTCAGATTGGTCGGGATTAACCAGTGTGATCCGAGTGACCAGTTATCGTCATGTCCTCAAGGGAAAATATCTGATGATTAAAAAGCCCCAGATCCGTTATTACATCAGTTCTCTGGATGAAACAGTAGAACAATTTGCAAGCCGCATTCGTGATTATTGGCACGTTGAAAATAAAGTTCACCATGTCCGTGATGTAACTCAGGGAGAAGATGCTTCTCGCATTCGCGTTAAGTCACTGCCGAATATATTTGCTTTGGCACGTAATTTCACTCTAAATCTTTATCGAGAAGATGGCTATTCAAATATGGCTCAAGCTCAACGTAGAGCTGGCTCGGGTCTTGATTTTCTCAAGTCTCTATTTAGAATGAAATAACCCTGGGGTAATAAGTCATAGCAGTAATGTTTATCAACTTGCTAAAAATGACACAGATTCCCTCATTATTGCGATGCCTCAATAATTCAACTCTTATTAGGCTCTATCCCTCTTCTGTCACCTAGAGGATATATTTTACAACAAAACAGAATACGCTAATTTGTATAAGTTTCAATCTGTAACAAAATAAATTTATCCAGCCCACTAAAAATAGCCTTATCACACCCTTAAACCTCAAAACCCCCTAACCATCGTTGGTAGGGGGTTTTGTCATTTGAGATTTATAGCATTACGAAGTTATGTTAAGACGAATAGTATAGTATAGGGTAAAGACAAAAAAGATATCAATGCCAGCACCATATAGCCAAGACTTGAGGATAAAAGCACTTACAGCAGTAAAAAGAGGAGAACAAAAAGCAATAGTGAGCCGAATGTTAGGCATCAGTAGAAACACAATAGATCTCTGGCTCAAGCGAGAGCATGAAACAGGAGAATGTCAAGCAATCACGAAATATCAACAAGGCTGTAGGCATAAAATCACAGATTGGGAAAGATTCAAGCAGTTTGCCAAAGAAAATGGAGGTAAGACGCAAGGACAAATGGCAGAACTATGGGGGGAAGGAGTAACACAGCAGAATATTAGTGATGCACTAGAACGGATGGGTTTAAGTCGTAAAAAAAAACGTATGGATACCAAGAACGGGATGAAACCAAACGGGAAGAATTCAGAGAGCGACTAAAGACCAAGTTACCAGAGCAGATAGTATATGTGGATGAAGCCGGAATTGACAACAGAGAAGAGTATCCATACGGATACTGCAAGATTGGGGAAAGATTTCAAGCATTAAAATCGGGAAAACGCACTCACAGAGTCAGTTGGATTGCAGCACTAAAGCAAGGAAATTTATTTGCCCCAATGACGTTTGATGGAAGTTGTAATCGAGACTTAGTTGAGATGTGGCTTAAAGATTGTCTACTACCAAAGCTGAATGTGGGTGACGTAATTGTCATTGACAATGCCAGTTTTCATCGCTCTCAAGCGATTGATGAAATCGTTGCTGCGGCTGGATGTGAAATCTGGTATTTGCCGCCTTACTCACCAGATCTCAACAAAATAGAGCGATGGTGGTCTGTACTCAAGAATTGGATGAAGCAACGTTGGGGTGAATTTGAAGAATTTCGTGATTGTGTCGATAATGCTTTCAAACAGTGTCCTAATATTAATCCGTAGTGCTATATTAGCACTCTAGTAATTTTATAGACAATAGCTTTACAGTTGTGAGACTACATTAATTTGTAGTACTTTGTAACTTTGCTACTAAGAGTATTATTTGGGTAGGGTCATCAAAGGATTAAAATATCATGATGGAAAAAGCTGTATCAGGCTCAGTTAAGTCTATACAAGAGTTGCACAAGCGGACGCTAGAGATTATCGAGTGCAATCGAAAAAAGGAGGAAGAGCGGTTAGAAACTGGGGTTATTTACCTTTCGGCTTGGCGTGAGGACAGACACGGTTCACCGAATAGCTTTATGCGCTCTGCCTTGTTTGCAGCGATTCAGAGTAAGGATCGGGTTTACTTGAACAAAGCAGAGGTGTTCAGTCAGCAAGGCGTAAATATTAGCTACACCGGACAGCAGCTAAATCAGGAGGATATGACTGTATGGCTAGCTTTGGTCGATCTGATGAAGAAAGACCCACTAGGGACGGAGTGCAAGTTCACTGCCCATGAGATTCTTAAATATATGGGTCTACCTACTGGTGGAACACAGTACGAACAACTAGAAATGGCAGTGCGTCGAATGACTGCTTGCTTGGTAGAAGTTGAAACCGAAAGATACATTTATGGTAAAAGCCTGATAGAAGGCTTTGTTATCGATAAAGACACCAATCAATATAGAGTCAAGCTGAGTCGTCACCTCATTAAGCTATTCGGTGACAGTGACTGGACGGCGATCGATTGGGAACAACGCAAACAGTTAAGAAATAAGCCACTG
>ENA-OFCF01001100-OFCF01001100.1-metagenomes-genome-assembly--contig:-NODE-1100-length-10872-cov-3.754461_pt1 | contig 10872 bp, 10 predicted proteins | sample MGYA00153387_OFCF01 | MGnify analysis MGYA00153387 | reverse complement strand
CCCCCGCCGAGATCGGGGCCGTGTTCGCCGCGTACCCGCGCGGCAACTTCGATCGCGTACTGCTCGACTTCACCTGGCGCACCCTGACCCGCGAACCCCTGACCCTGATCAACGGCATCTTTTTTTAAAAAAAAAGGGACAAAGACGATGAACCAGGACAACCAGGACAACATCCCCGCGACCGTCACGCCGCAGCAGACCCTCGAGCTCGAGGCCGCCGCCTTTCGCAGCCTGACCGCGCACCTGCAGGCGCGCAAGGACGTGCAAAACCTCGACCTGATGAACCTGGCGGGCTTTTGTCGCAATTGTCTATCGCGCTGGTATCAGGAGGCCGCGACGGCGCAGGGCACCGAGCTGACCACCGATCAGGCCCGCGAGCGCGTGTACGGCATGCCGTACAGCGAGTGGAAGGCCAAGCACCAGCGATGACCGCGGAGCAGATCGAGGTCGCCACCCGCGGCCGCGGCATCCTCGACATCACGGCGCAGGTCCAGGCGGTCGTCGCGCGCAGCGGCGCGATGACGGGGCTTTGCCACCTGTTCATCCACCACACCAGCGCCTCGCTGCTGATCACCGAGAACGCCGACCCGGAGGTCCACCGCGACCTCGAGCGCTTCCTCGTTCGCCTCGTGCCGGACGGCGACCCCCTCTTCAAACACGACGACGAGGGCCCCGACGACATGCCCGCGCACGTGCGCACCGTGCTGACCCAGACCAGCCTCGGCGTGCCCGTACGCGACGGCCGCTGCGACCTCGGCACCTGGCAGGGCATCTATCTTTGGGAGCACCGCCACGCCGCCCACCGCCGCCGCGTCACGGTCACCGTGATCGCCTGATCCGACATGTCCGAAAGTACACGTGACCCCGGGGCGCTGCGTCGCGCCCTCTCGAAGACGATGACGCGCACGCTCTCCGGCTTCAACTTGCTGGCCGGGGGCGACCACGTGCTCGTCGCCGTTTCGGGTGGCAAGGACAGCTACACGCTGCTCGACCTGCTCTGGCACGCCCGCGCCCGCGCGCCCTTCAAATTCGACATCACCGCCGTGCACCTCGACCAGGCCCAGCCCGGCTACGACGGCCGCCCGCTGGCGCAGTGGCTCGAGGACTTCGGTGCTCCGTACAAGATCCTGCGCGAGGACACCTACTCGGTCGTCCTCGATCACACCCCGCCGGGCGGCACCTACTGCGCCGTGTGCTCGCGCCTGCGCCGGGGGATCTTGTACACCGCGGCCGAGCAGCTCGGCTGCAACAAGATCGCTCTCGGTCACCACCGCGACGACACCCTCGAGACCTTTCTATTAAATCTCTTCTACGGAGGCAAGCTGCAGGCGATGCCGGCCGGTTACACCACCGACGATGGCCGCTTCCAGGTCATCCGTCCATTGATCGAGTGTGCCGAGGCCGACATCGCCGAGCACGCGCGCATCGTCGGTTACCCGATCTTGCCGTGCAACCTCTGCGGCTCGCAGGACGGCCTGCGCCGCGACGCGATGGCGCGGCTGCTGACGCAGATGGAGCAGGACTCGCCGAGCCTGCGCGCCGTGATGCTCGGCGCCCTCAAGAACGTCTGCCCGACCCACCTGCTCGACACCCGCCTGCACGCCCGCCTCGCGAGCGAGGCACCGGTTTCATCCTCATCATCGGGTCCGCGGCGCCTGCCCGTGTTGTCCTCGTAGTGCTCACTGGGCGCGCAGCGGCTTGACCTGGTCGCCGGCGATCTCGAGTACTTCGGTGTGGCCGCCGTAGTACGCGGCCATGCCGACGTCGATGCACCACACCTTGCCGTCGCAGTTGTTGACGATGCCGTCTTTATGGACGGTGTGGCCGACGACCATGCGCTTGACGCCGAGCTTCGTCAGCGTCTCGCTGGCGACCACGCAGTCGCGGGGTCCGGGGCTCTGACAGAAGCGGCGGGTCCACAGCGGGCTCTCGTCGCCCTGCAGGATGTCAGGAGAGATCTCCCCCTCGCCGCGGAGCCAGCTCTGTGTCTCGGCGTTGATCGCGTCGATGCCCCGGCTGACATGTTCGGGGAGCACGCCGCCGTGGGCGAAGACCGTGTCGCCGATCACCAAAATGATCGGACGTGTGGCCAGCTTGCGCGCATACGGTCCGCCCGGCGCGAACGCGAGCAGGCGCCCGCGCATCGCCGGCAGCGCCCCCGCGGCCCGCGGGTCGTTGGTGTCGACGCCGGGCACCTCGGCGAAGTCGACGAAGCCGCCCGCGGTCACGTAGCGCACGTCGCCGGCCGCGTTCATCAGCTCGTGATTGCCGTTGAGGACGTGCAGCGCGCCGCCGGCGGTGCGGGCCTCGCCTTGCAGTCGCTCGAGCAGGTCGAGGATCTTTCGCTCGCCGTCGCCGCGATCGAGCTGATCGCCGGTCTGCACGACCACCAGCGACCCGCCGCTCCAGCGCTCCAGCTCGTCGATCGCGCCGGCCAGGCGCAGCGCCGCGACCGTCGCCGCGTAATCGCCGTGGACGTCGCCGATCGCCACGAGGCGGGCGGGCGCAGGCAAATGACTCGCCGCGCGCGTTGTCGAGGCGACGCTCGCATCGGGAGCAGCGACAGGCGCGGACGCGGGCGCGTGGGCTGCCGGCGCGAGCCCCGGCACTGGTACGGACGATCGACCGTCACACGACACCAGCGGCAGCGAGATGAGGAGGGCGAGGGCAGGCAGGCGCATCGCGGGCATCGTAGCAGCGTCGCACCGTCGTGCAGATACGCGCCTGCCCGCGCCGCGCGCGCGGACGATGTCCGGCGGACAGCCCTCGCCAAATCTGCTGTCAATACGCCGCGTACCCCGTCGGCGATCGCGGTAACGTGGCCTCAATTCCATGGAGATCACGTCGCATGTAGAGACCGGCCGCATCCTCGTCGTCGATGACGAGGCCATGATGCGCCGCTTGCTGGAGAAGCTGCTCAAGATGGAGGGCTACGACGTGGCGCTCGCCAGCAGCGGCGAGCAGGCGCTCTCGGAGCTGGCGCACGGGGGCGCCGACACGGTGCTGCTCGACATGCGTATGCCGGGGATGAGCGGCCTCGAGGTCTGTCGCCAGATCCGTGCCAACCCCCGATGCTTGCACACGCCGGTCGTGTTCATCACCGCGGTCAACGACCGCGAGCTGCGACGCAAGGGCATGGAGGCCGGCGCCGACGACTTCCTGAGCAAGCCCTTCGACGAGGTCGAGCTGATGGCCCGCATCCGCAACACCGTGCGGGTCAAGCGCTACTACGACAACCTCGAGCAGCAAAAGGAGCAGCTCGAGGCCGCGGTGCATGAGCGGACCGCGGCGCTCAACGACGCCATCTTGCGATTGACGCAGATCCAGGTCGACCTGCGCGCCTCGCAGGAGGAGACGATCTATCGCCTGTCACGCGCGGCCGAGTTCCGTGACGACGAGACCGGCCAGCACCTGCAGCGCATGAGCCGTTATTGCCATGTGATCGCCCGCCGGATCGGCCTCGACGAGGCCACCTGCGAATTGCTGAGGATCGCCAGCCCGATGCACGACGTCGGCAAGCTAGGGATCCCCGACCGCATCTTGCTCAAGCCCGGTCGCCTGACCCCCGACGAGTTCATGGTGATGAAGGGCCACGCGGAGATCGGCTATCGCATCCTCGTCGGCTCGGAGGCCACGCCGCTCAAGATGGCCGCGACGATCGCCTATACCCACCACGAGAAGTGGGACGGCAACGGCTACCCGCGCGGCCTCAAGGGCGAGGAGATCCCGCTGTACGGGCGCATCGCCGCGATCGCCGACGTGTTCGACGCGCTGACCAGCGCGCGGCCCTACAAGCCGGCGTGGAGCCTGGAAGACGCCCTCCAGCTGATGCAGACCAGCCGCGGCACGCACTTCGACCCGACGCTGATCGACGTGTTCTTCGAGGCGCTCCCCGATGTCCTCCAGATCCGCGAACGCTTCGTCGACCAGCCGCACGGCTCGCTCGACGCGCCGCTCACCACGCCGCTCACCATGCCGCTCACCACGCCACTCGACGCGCCGCTCGACGCGCCGCTCACCACGCCGCTCACCACGCCGCTCACCACGCCGCTCACCACGCCGCTCACCACGCCACTTACCACGCACTGAGACGGCCACCGCCGCGGACCTCAGTAGGCCCGACGCCGCTCGACCGCGTCGGAGTCCTCCTTCGTCCGCTCGCGCTCGTGCTCCTCCTGCGCCTCGACGGTCGCTCGCGCGGTCGGCTCGATCTCCAGGCGCGCGAATGGGATCGGCTCATCGGTGTGCTCGCAGACGCCGTACGTCCCGTCCGCCATGCGCCGCAGCGCCGCCTCGATCTCCTCCAGGCGGGCCCGCTCGTGGTCCGCGAGGGTCCAGTGGGTCAACTTCGCCGCCTCCGTCGCCGCCGCATCCTGGCGGTCACCGACATCGGGCACCAACTCGGCGGCGGCCACCGCGTCGGTCGCCTCTTGCTGGCGTAGCCGCATCAGGGCGTCACGCTCGTCCTCGAGGGCGCGGCGCAAGGTGTCTCGCTGGGAGTCGGTCAGGTGTTGCATCGGCACCCATCGTGGCCGCGAACCCGGGCGCCGTCGAGGACGCATGTGGTAAAATGACCGTATGGTGACCGACTACGACTACGACTACATCGTCGTGGGCTCCGGCTTCGGCGGCAGTGTCTCCGGGCTGCGCCTCACCGAAAAGGGCTACCGCGTCCTCATGCTCGAGAAGGGCCGGGAGCTCGGCCCCAAGGACTTCCCGAAGTCCAACTGGAACCTCAAGCGCTGGCTGTGGATGCCCAACCTCGGCTGGCGCGGCCTGTTCAAGATGACGTTTTTTCGCCACGTCACGGTGCTGTCCGGCGTCGGCGTCGGTGGTGGCTCGCTGGTCTACGCCAACACCCTCCCTGTCCCCAAGCGCGCCTTCTTTCAATCTCCCGGCTGGGCCCACCTCGCCGACTGGGAGAATGAGCTCGCCCCGCACTACAGGACCGTGCTGCGGACCCTCGGCGCCGTGCCCAACCCCAGCTTCACCCCGGTCGACCGCATCATGAAGTCGGTCGCCGACGAGATGGGCAAGCCGTTCGAGAAGACCCACGTCGCCGTCTACTTCGGTGAGGCCGACCAGACCGTCCCGGACCCGTACTTCGGCGGCTCCGGCCCCGAGCGCACCGGCTGTAATTATTGTGGCGGCTGCATGCTCGGCTGCCGCTTCGGCGCCAAGAACACCCTCGACAAGAACTATTTGTACTTCGCCCGCAAGCGCGGCATGCAGCTGTTGCCCGACACCGAGGTCACCGCCGTGCGCGCGCTCGAAGGCGGCGGTTACCGCGTCGAGGCGAGCACCGGCGCTTCGCTGCTGTTCCGCAAGCGGCAGGTGTTCACCGCGCGCAACGTCGTGTTCGCCGGCGGTGTGCTCGGCTCGGTCGAGCTGCTGCTCAAGATGCAGCGCGACCCGAACGGCCTGCCCAACCTCTCCGCGCGCCTCGGCGAGGCCGTGCGCACCAACAGCGAGTCGCTGATCGGCGTGATCGGGCAAAAGCGGGACCATGACCTCTCCCGCGGCGTCGCGATCGGCTCGATTATCCAGACCGACGAGCACTCCCACGTCGAGCCCGTGCGCTACCCGGCCGGCTCGAACTTCTTTCGCACGATGATGGCCCCGCACGTCACCGGCGAGCGCAGCGTCGTGCGCGTCGCGCGGATGATCGGCTCGATCGTCCGCCACCCGATCCGCCTGGCCCGCGCGCTGACCGTCCCGGACATGTCGAAGTACAGCATCATCTTGCTGTACATGCGCAGCGCGGAGGGCACCCTGCGGTTCCAGCTCGGCCGCCTCGGCAACAGCCTGGGCACCACCGTCAGCACCGGCAAGGCGCCGAGCGCGACGATCCCCGAGGCCACCGAGATCGCCGAAAAGGTCGCCGCCCACATCGACGGCCTGCCGATGTCGATGGTCCAGGAGACCGTCTTCAACATCCCGACCACCGCGCACATCCTCGGCGGCTGCTGCATGGGCGACTCGCCGGAGACCGGGGTCATCGACCACCAGCACCGCGTCTTCGGTCACGAGGGCCTCTACGTCATCGACGGTTCGGCCGTATCGGCCAACCCCGGGGTCAACCCCTCGCTGACGATCGCCGCCCTCGCCGAGCGCGCCATGGGCTTTATCCCGCAAAACATCGCCGTGCAGAGGTAATCGCGTGCGGGCGACAGGACCCGCTCACGTCGTCGCGCCGGGCTTGCCGGATCGGGGACGGCGTGAGATAGGATTGGCCATGCTCCTGTGGCTTGACCCAGCCTCACTGCGTGAGCCGCGCGGCGCCTGACCCGGGAGACGAACGATGAAGGGAAGAAGTATCCCGACCCAACTGCCGCCGTGGCGCGACCTCCTGGCGCACGTCGACAGCGAAGCATGGTTCCCCCTCTGTTTGAACCGCTCAGATGGCAGCCACGCCGCCACGCTGGACGAGCTGAGGGTCGAGGGGATCGTCGTGCACGTGCACGACACGATCGAGGCGCAGGTCGCCGACCTGATTCGTACACGTAATCCGGCGAGCAACTTTACCGACGCCGAAATGAGCGACCGGATCGCGGCGCACTGCAAGGGGTCTGCGGAGGACTACGGGCGCTGGGTGTTTTATCCGTGGTCGCGTCGCTTGGTGCATCTCCTGCCGCCCGCCGAGTTCGCCGAGGTCCGATCTGACCGGAATCGTAACAAGATAACCCGCGCCGAGCAGGCCAGACTCGGTAAGTTGAAGATCGCCCTGGCGGGGCTCAGTGTCGGCAACGCCATCGCCAATACGCTCGCTCTCGAGGGGGTGTTCGGTGAGTTGCGCCTGGCGGACTTCGACGCCCTCGACCTCTCCAATATGAACCGGATCCGCTGCGCAGTGCACGACATCGGCGTCAACAAGGCGGTCATCGCGGCCCGTCAGATCTTCGAGCAAAATCCCTACGCGAACCTGATTTTGTTCACGGACGGCGTCACGGCTGACAACATCGGTGAATTCCTCGACGGCGCCGACTTGGTGCTTGATGAATGCGACAGCATGTACATCAAGCTCAAGCTTCGTGAAGAAGCCCGCGCCCGAAGGATCGCCGTGATCATGGAGACGAGCGACCGCGGGATGTTAGACATCGAACGCTTCGACACCGAGCCCCATCGCCCCATCCTCCACGGCCTGCTCGGCGATTTGACCGCCGAAGAGGTCCTACATATGCCACCCCAGGCGCGCCTGGGCATTATCCTACGCATCGTCGGTGCGACGACCATGTCGCCCAGGATCGCGGCATCCCTGCTAGAGCTCGGGCGTACCCTGCGCGGCCTGTCGCAGCTCGGCTCCGATGTCACTCTCGGCGGTGCCACGACGACCGCCGCCGTCCGCCGCTTTGGCCTCGGTCTCCCCCTCGATTCGGGCCGTATTTTCGTGGACGTCACGGCAATGCTCAGCGACGTCCATCCCCCCGAGATCCCAGCCGACGATGCACAAGGCAGTGGCCATCGCGACACGTCCCTCGTTCGTGCCCTCGTGGAGGCGGCGGTGCTCGCCCCCTCTGATGGCAACCGCCAGCCATGGCGCTTCACTTACCGCGACCAAACCCTGGCCGTTTATCAGGACATTCCCCGAGCCGGTGTAAAAGATGATGGATTCGCTCAGCAGATGGCGTGTATCGCCGTCGGAGCGGCGATCGAGAACATTGCCATCACCGCCCACGCCCGCGGCCGAACCGCTGAGATCACGCTGTTCCCAGATGCCCGCGACCCGACGCACGTCGCCTCGTTGCGCCTCACGCCACGACCCGCAGGCATCCGGGTCGACCCCCTGCTCGAGCAAATCGGTATGCGAACGACGAACCGTCGGCTCGGGACGCGCACCCACCTCGCCCCGACCCATGCTCAGGTCCTCACCGCCGCAGCCCGACAGGGCGGCGCAACGCTACAAATCTGCAGCGACCGTTCGATGCTCGCGGGGCTCACGGGGATCTTGTGTGAGTCGGAGCGGCTTCGCATGCTGTCGCCCGTCCTACACGCAGACCTAATGCAAACACTGCGCTGGACCGCGGCCGAAGTCGAACGGACCCGCGACGGCGTAAGCCTGGAGACCTATGCCCTGGGCCCGATGGACGCCGCCACGCTCCAACTCATTCGCGAACGCCAAGTCGCCCCTCTGCTGCGCGCCGTCGGTGGGGGTGGAGCGCTCGGCAACGGACTGGCCGGGGCAGTGGCATCCTCCGCGGCAGTGGCGCTGCTCACCGTCCATGGTAGCGACCTCCCGGCGTTCGTGCGCGGCGGTCGAACGATGCAACAGGTGTGGCTGACCGCAACGGCCCTCGGTCTAGCCCTTCATCCCATGAATGCGCTGATTTCGTTGCTGGCACGCGTCGAGCGCTATCATGGCGTGGGCCTCGACAAGCAGGAGATGCGGGCGGTCATTGAGTTGCGAGAGCAGTTTTCTCGGTATTTTACCGTGGCAATAAGCGACGCAGAGATCCTGCTTTTTCGTCTGTCGCAAGCGGACCCCTCGCCGCACCGGACCCTGCGACGGGACATCAGCGAGGTACTGACGATTACCTGACGCAAGGAGAACCCGAGGACGCCCCGTGAATAACAGTAGTTTAGGCTAGCATTGGATCTCGGTATGGATGCAAGCATCCACATTTGAGAACTCCAGCCGCCGGGAGCGTGAGCAGAGGATGTTGAGTCGAGGCGCGAATCCGTGCTATCAATAAAAGGACGCGGCGACGGACGTCGACCTGTCAGGTGCATCCATGTTCAACATCCGCTTGTTTAATCCTGCTGCCGACCCCGTGGCTGTCGCAAACTTCTACACTTGGCAGTCCTGTACCTACGCCGAGTTCGCGGCGGAGAAGGCAGCGACCAGCACCACCAAGGAAGAACTAGAGGATGGTTGCGTATATTTCATCGTGGCCGAGGATGAAAGTACTGGTGAGTTCGTGGGGGGCCTGCGCCTATACTTTCGGCTCGCGGGTATGCTCCTACCTGTAGAGCGGGTGCTGGCCGGTAACTACAAGCTTCATCAGACCCTCAACCGACGCAGTCACCTGGGCATCGCAGAGATCAGCGGCCTGTGGGTGCAGAGCCGCTGGCGCGGAACCGGATTGAGCAGCGCGCTGGTGCGGGTCGCCGTGGCCGCGATGCCCCTGCTCAAGGCCGCTTACGGCATCGCTTTCAGTCATCATCACGTCCTAAAGTCGTGGTACCCGATCGGGTTCGTCATCGACCACGCCGCCGGGCGCCTGCCATACCCTGATACCCGCTACGAATCCAGCGTTATCTGGATCGACCCTCTCACGCTCCGATATGCACGGCCCGAGCAGCAGGCGCTCATCTTCAGCCACCGGGATGTGCTGCGCCGATCCGGCTTGATCCGATGGAACCCTGTGGACGGCGAGCAAAGTGCGAGCCCGATGTCGGAGGCGCGGACGAACCTTCCTTTGTAAGGAGCACGGGTTGCGCGGCTGGCTTCCAGCGAAATTCCAGGTCAATCCACGGGCAGGTCCAACTTCTTGCGGAGGGCCTTGACCTCGCGGACCACAGCGTCGCGGTCCTCCCTGGGGACCTCCAAGTACTCCATCGCCGCGGGGATCTGAATGGTGCTAAAGGCCTTGATGTTCGGATTGAACCAGCTCAGCGCGGTCACGATCCCACGAATCGCACGGCTCAGCGTGACCACCGCGATCTTGGCCTTGATATTGTGCGTCTCGAGCAAATCATTCGACAAGCCACGCTGCATCGCGTTGGGCCCGCCCCCCTCGGTCAAGATCATCGTCGATTTAATGCGGCGTATATTATCTCCCGCGAATTTGATATATTCCTCAAACACATCGTCTGAAGGATTCTCCTTGGTGTGCAGGACGAGTAGGATAGAGCCCTTAACCAGGGTGAACGCCATCGTCGGGGGCATTGAAGGTCCTTTGCGGTCGTGAAGCTCGGTCGGTAGCGATCGGAGCGAGTGTACCCGACGCCACCAGGGCAGCATACCCCGGCCGACCGCCGAACCCCGGGCTCAGCGCGCGCGCGCACGACCACCTGGGCCTGTGCCGCCAAAGTTTCGTGAGGAGATTTTCGGCGCTACGCGCGATGCTCGAAACCGCGATCCCATCGTGCGAAACCGTGAGCTAGCGGTCGGGATCTTGGCCGATGCATCGCCCCCTCGTCATCGCGGGGCTGTAGGGCGGCCGCACGCGTGGCGCTCGCGTGACCCGAGTCGCGCATGAAAAGGTCAGGGCGAGCATTGATCGCACGCGTCGGAGCCGACGCGGCAGTCGTCACCGGCGCGCCGGCAGACCTCCTCGTAGTGCGGGTCGTCGGCGTGTCGCGTAGCAAGCTCGCAGATCTTCGCTTCGAGCTCGCAGGTCGCGTGGGCGAGGTCGCAGAGCTCGACGCAGCGGCCCGTACCTGCATCCTTGTCCTGGACCTCGGCGGGCGGGGCGTCGGCGGTGGGCTTCGTCGCGGCGCGACCGGCCGTCGGGGCCGAGCTCGGGGTCGTCGGCCGCGGGGTCGGGGACCGTTCGGCGGAGGTCGTCGTCTTCTTCGCGGGGGACTTGGCCTTGGCCTCGGCCTTCCCGTCGCGCGCGCGGTGGGCGTCGCCGGCGCGCGGAGGCGGCGGTGCGGCGAAGCGGTCGTCCCTGGCGGCCTCCTCATCGGCCTTCGCCGGTGAAGGCTCCGCCGAGGCGATCCGCACGCCCATCGCGCGCAGGCGCGACTCGTTGTGCGCGAGCTGTTGCTCGTACGCGGCGAGGCTCGCCTCGAGCTGCTCGAGGTCGGGGTCCACGGCGGCGCCGCTGGCCATCGCATCCATCGCGGCGGAGGCGCGCGACGGGTTGCCAGAGGAGTACTGCAGCACGCTCTCACTCAGAAGGGCGTCCGAGACGGCGTCGAGCGTGGCCG
>ENA-OFCF01001098-OFCF01001098.1-metagenomes-genome-assembly--contig:-NODE-1098-length-10882-cov-3.907361_pt1 | contig 10882 bp, 10 predicted proteins | sample MGYA00153387_OFCF01 | MGnify analysis MGYA00153387 | reverse complement strand
CCGAGTCAGGCTCTTCCACGGTTCAACGTTCGCCGGCCCGTCGCAAGCTCGATCTCAAAACGGTTATACCGACACATCTCCCAAAGCGTCTGCCCGTGGAACCGGAAGTTCTCGGTGGAGCTGGCTGATGATTCGCCGTTCCGGGCGCGGGAGTTCATCGCGGGGAAGGATGCGGTGACGCTGGCGACAGACATCCTTGCGCTCGACCAGGACGCATTCAGCGCGGCGTTCCGGCAGTCGCCGATGAAGCGGGCGAAGCTGGCGGGGCTCAGGCGGAATGCGACGGTGGTGCTCATCAACGAGACCGAACGCTGACGCACGTGCAAGTACGATCCGACTTCGTTGCGTGAGGGCATTCTGCACAGTGCTGGTCACCGTCAACGGAATCGCAGGACACGACGTCACGGCTCGGCTGGTGGCGTTGAGAGCGTCAGACAGGCTGACTCGATCCCCGCAGGCGTTCGCAAATTCCGAGTCGACGCGCGGAGTCGAGCCCCGAATCACATCACGGAAACTCGCCGGCACGGCGCGTCCGGTTGGATCCCCGTTGGCATCGGCCACCCCAAGGTGACCGCGGGTGACCGCCGCGCTCACGGCGCTCACGGCGCCCGAGCACGACGGAGGACACCCCGCCGCCCGTCACGCGGCGCTGGCGAGGTCGGCGATCGCGCCTTACGCTCGACGGATAATCAGCCCGCCACGATTGAAATTCCTATCCTATGGTGTGTCTCGTGATGCGCTTGGGCGTATGCGCTGAATTGTCGCACCCACCACACCAAGGGTGTGTCCCGAATATCTGGCAGTATAGGCGCTCTGTGCTCCAAACGGACGTCGGCCACTCCGTATTGGACGACAGCTCCGCGACAGCAGACCCTCAGGGCAGATCAGACGAGGAGCGATTGATTGGCGCATCTCACCTTGGCGGCTCCAACACCCTAAATCTCACAATGGCCCGCTGCTGCATTTTCGTCTTCCTCGGTTCCCGAGGTGTCGCAATGTTCGCAATCGTCACATTAATGGAAGCCACGCTCGGCGCCTTGACTATTTGCTTGTTCTCGCCCACCTGCCTTTCATTCCCTACGCTCCCCCGTGAGAACACGCGCACGATCAGATTCACTCCGCTCGCACCAGTAGGCTGGACGTACGGGATTTCGTAATTTCCGGCGCCATTCACCGGCACCGGCTGGCCCAGCAACTGCTCGCCGCTCAGATCGCGATCGAACGCCTTCACGATCAATCCGGCGGTAGAACCCCCATTCGCATAAACAATTATCCCCCGAACGACGGCGGTGCCGCTTTGCGCCGAGCACTGCAGGGGGGCGATGAGAAGAAGCGGCAACACGAGTGACAGTAGTTGTTTCAAGGACTCTGACCCCATGAAAGTCGTCGTAGCCGATGGCCAGTGACGGGGTGATCACATGCGCCAGCGGATCGAGGCGGTGCGCGACCTCCATTTCCCGTACACCGTCCTCGAATCGACGATTCGCCATCAGCGCGTAGCTGTACCACTGATGACCTGTGGCATAGGCTGGGCTGAGCGAAATGGCGCGCTCGAATGCGGCGAGTATCTCCGCGTTGCGCTGGCGATTCTCAAGTGTCTCCCCCAGCGAGGCGTAGGCCTCGCCGAGCGTCGGCGCCAGCGCGATGGCCCGTCGTGCGGCGGCCTCCGCCAGCGGCAGAATGGAATCGGCGGTGACGCCGGGCACACTGTACTCGCCGGGCACGGAGAGCGCATAGCTGTCGGCCAACCCCGACCATGCCCGCGCGTAGTTGGAGTCGGCGGCGATCGCTCGCTTGAAGGCTGCCGTCGCTTCGATCATCCCCGCAGTGGTGCGCAGGTTCCAGTGATAGCGGCCCAGCAGGTACGCCTCGTACGCGGCCACGTTGATGGTGCCACCGACATCGCGCGACGAGTCGGGGACGGCGGCCAGTGTGAGACGCATGGCCGAGACGACCGCTCGCGCCACTTCGTCCTGCACGGCGAAGATGTCGGCGGCGGGACGATCGAAACTCTGCGACCAGAGGCTGGAGTCGTTGGCGATGCGTACGGCGCGGGCCGTGATGCGCAGCTGATCACCCGCGCGCTGGATGCTGCCGGTGAGCACCGCCGATACGCCAAGCAGTCTGCCGATCGCCTGCAGGTCATTCTCCTTGTCGCGCACGGAGAACGCCGAGGTGCGCGCGGACACGCTGAGGCCGGGCACCTTCGACAGCGCGTTGATAAGCGTTTCGGCCACGCCATCGCCCAAGTACGCGCTCGCCCGGTCGGGGCTGAGGTCGGCGAAGGGGAGTACGGCGATGGAGGTGGTCGACTCGGCGCTGGCGAGGCTGCTTGACGGCGCGCGATCACGGCGTGCGTAGAGCGTGACGGCGGCGATGGTCAGCGCCACTACGGTCATAGTCGCCGCGAGCCACATGGAACGCGTGGAATTCGGAGCAGGCGGGGCACTGCGCGTGGCGGGCTCGGTGCTCGGCGTCGCGATCGCGCTTAGTCGCGTCAGCAGATCGTTCGCGCTGGCGGGTCGGTCGGCCGGATTCTTGGCGAGGCACTGCAGCACGAGCGCGCTGACATCGCGCGCAATGCCTCGCGTGCCACCAGCGAGGTCGCGTGGTGCTTCGGCAATGTGCGCGGCGATGAGCTGTGCTGCACCGGTCTTCCCGGCAAACGGATGCGCACCCGAGAGCAGCTCATACGCCACCACGCCCCACGCGTAGAGATCGGCCCGGTGGTCGATTGATTCACCGACGGCCTGCTCGGGCGCCATGTAGGCGGGTGTACCGATGCTGCTGCCGACCTGCGTGAGCGTGCCGTCAGCCGATGTCGGGGCCGGGCCATCGATGGTGTGCGCCGCACTGATCGCCTTCGCGATGCCGAAATCGGTCACCACCGCCGTGCCAGCCGACAGCAGGATGTTATCCGGCTTGATATCGCGATGAATCACGCCCTGCCCGTGCGCATAGGCCAGCGCACGCGCGACATCGCGCAACACATTGAGTGCATCGGCGGTGGAGAGTGGCGTGCCGTTGGCCATGAGCGCGCGCAGCGCCTCGCCCGTCACGTACGGCATCGTATAGTACGGCACCCCGTTCGATGTACCCGCCGTGAGTACCGGCACGATGTTCGCCTGCTGCAGCCTCGCCGCCGTCGCGATCTCGCGCGTGAAGCGCTCGGCGCTCACGCTGGCCGACAGCTCGGGCGCCAGGACTTTCACCACGACCTCGCGGCCCAGTGCGTTCTCACGCGCCACGAACACGCGCGACATGCCGCCGCCACCGAGCTCACGCTCGAGGGTGTAGCCGTCACCGAGGGTGGCTTGGAGCTGGGTGCGGAGGTCGGTCACTCAGTAGGGGTCAAGCGTGGGTAGCGGTGAACGAGATGGGAAACGGGCGGCACGTCAGGCCGGCTCGCGGTCGAGCGGATTGACGACCGTGAGGAAGCGAAACTGATGGAAGTCCGCATCGGCGGTGCGAATTTCCGCAATCCCATGCTCACGCATCAACACCACCGTGTGCAGGTCATGCACGACATTGCCGCGAAGCCGTGGATGAGCCGCGGTGAGTTCCGCCAGCACGTCGGCATGGCGATCGGTGGGAGTGAGGACACCGACGTTCGGACTTCGCGTGAGGGATGCGATCCATTCGGTCGCTTGCCTGAGTGTCAGGGGTCGCGTGAACACCTTGTGGTGGGTACTGACGCGCAGGAATTCGTACACGATGTTCCAGGTGACATAGCACCGCCGGTCGTCGCGACGCCATGTCTCGACGAGTGCGTTCGCCTGTTCGTGCTCGTCGGCGTCGGGATTGACGGCGTACAGGAGCAGGTTGGTGTCGACGACGAACACGACCTACGCGCCTTCCATGGCATCGTACAGCGCGTTGCGGTCGGCGATATCCACGCGCGGCTTGCCCATCCGATGCGTCGGCATCGGGGCGAGATCGGGGGTCGGGGCCGCCTCCAGCCCACGCGCGAGCGCCTCCGCCACGATCTGCGACAGCGTCGTGCCTCGTTCGGCGGCGCGACGCTTGATGGTGTGCACCAGATAATCTGGGATCATGAGCGTCGTCTTCATATGGATAATCTTACACAAGGTACGCAAGTACGGAAAGCCGCCTTGGGGTCACACTCACCGAGGCCGCCCGCCGTTGGGCGCGGTGAACAACGCCACGTCGAGGCCCACCTTGCGCACGAGAGCCGCGAAGCGCGGGCTGTTGCGGAGGGGGTCGTAGCTCGCGTCCGAGAACGGCACGAGGGCGATGATCGGTTCTCGACGCGACACGGCGCGCTCGAGGGCCGACAGCGCCTCAGCCGAGTTGCCGGCGCCGAGCCACGCGCGCGCCAGCGAATAGTTGACGCGTGGGTGATCGATGCCGCGTCGGCTCAGGGCGCGAGCCATGTCGGCCGCTCGTGCCGTGTCGCCGGCCGCGCCGATGACGTACACCGCAGCAGCGGCATCCACCGGATCACGAGCCACGCGCAACGTGACCTCGGCACGACGTCGTGCTTCGCTCGTCCGACCACCGCGCAGCAGGGCGATCACGCCCAGCTGCTGCGCCGCCGTGCTCGTCGAGTCGGCCTCCCACGCACGGTCGGCAGCCGCGATCGCTTCGGCGTGCTTGCCGGCGATCGACAAGGTCAGCGATGACACGATCAAATTAGGGAAGTTGACGGGATCGAGCGTCGTCGCCTGCCGAATTTCCGACGCGGCATCGTCTGCGCGGCCGATCGACAGCAGCAATCGGGAGAGGTAAAAGTGCGCCAGCATGCTCCGGGGATTCAGGCGCAGCGCGCGGCGTAGCGCCTCCTCCGCCGCCAGCCACTGGTACTGGTAGGTCATCGCCGACCCCAACGCGGTCCAGGCAGTAGCCGACGTGGAATCGAGGCGCACCGCCCGCTCGCTCGCCGCCAGCCCCTGCGACATCGCTTCGCGCATGGGCGTGTCGGTGTACAGCCCCTGCTGCAGCCAGATCACCCCCAGCATGGCCTGCGCATCCACGAATTGCGGATCCTTGGCCACCGCCTGCTGCATGTAGGCGAGGGCGCGGGTCACGCCCGGCCCGCGGCGTTGATAGAAGTACATGCCGCGCTGGTACAGATCGTACGCCTCGAGATCGTCAGTGCCGCGGGCGGTGGGGGGTGCGTTGCCTGCGCCACCGGCCAGCGTCACGCGCAACGCACTCACGATGGCCGTGGTGATGTCGTCCTGCACGGTAAACACGTCCTTCGCATCACGATCGAACGTCTCGCTCCACAGCACGAGGCCAGTGCTGGCGTTGGTGAGCTGGGTGGACACACGCAGCTTGTCACCCGCGCGCCGCACCGTGCCTTCGAGCACCGCGCCCACCTTCAACGCCGTGCCGATCTCCTGCGGCGACGCCGATTTCCCGCGGAACGCGGCCGCCGAACTGCGACCGGCGAGTTGCAAACCCGGGACTTTTGCGAGCGCGTTCGACAGTTCATCCGCCATACCCTCGGCGAAGTAGGCGTTGGCGGTGTCGCCGCCCACACTTTCGAACGGGAGCACCACCAGCGAGCGTACCGGCGCGGTGGAGTCGGCGGTGGCGGCCCTCGTAGCGCTTGGCAACGGCGACGCGCCGGACCGCTGGCGTGTCACGGCCCACACGGCAGCGGCAAGCAGCACCAGCGCAGGCGCGATGAAGCGCGCACGGAGCGCAGGCGGACGGATCCCCGCCGGACGCTCCCCGCTCGGCGTCACCACATGTTCCAGCCGCGTGCGCACCGCGGCCGCGCTCTCCGGGCGGTCCGCTGGCGCCTTGGCCAGGCACTGCATCACCAGCGCCGCCAGGTCGCGCGGGATGCGCGGCGCGAGGTCCATGAGGGCTCGCGGCGTCTCGGCGATGTGTGCGGCAATCAGCTGCGCCGTGCCGGTCTTTCCTGCAAATGGATGCGTCCCTGCCAAAAGTTCGTAGGCCACCACGCCCCACGCATACAGATCCGCCCGATGATCGACGGTGTCGCCCACCGCCTGCTCCGGTGCCATGTACGCCGGCGTGCCGATGCTGCTGCCGACCTGTGTGAGCGTGCCCTGGTCATCGCGCGGTGCCGTGCCATCACTCGTGCGCGAGGCGGTGAGCGCTTTCGCGATTCCGAAGTCCGTGACCACGGCGGTGCCGCTCGAGAGCAGCACGTTCTCCGGCTTGATGTCACGGTGCACGATGCCGCGCTCGTGCGCGTATGCCAGCGCCTGCGCGATGTTGCGCAGGATGCCCAACGCCTCGGCCACTGGCACCGGACCGGCCGCCAGCCGCGCGCGCAGCGAGTCGCCACACACGAACGGCATGGTGTAATACGGCAGTCCCTCGCTGGTCATGCCGGCGGCCAGCACCGGCACGATGTGCGGCTCCTGCAACGCCGCGGCCAGCTTGATCTCGCGCGTGAATCGCTCGGCGCTGAGCGATGCGGCCAGTTCCGGCGACAGCAGTTTGACCACCACTTCACGCCCCAGCGCATGCTCACGCGCCAGAAACACACGCGACATGCCGCCACCGCCGAGCTCACGCTCGAGGGTGTAGCCGTCACCGAGGGTGGTTTGGAGTTGGGTGCGGAGGTCGGTCGTCACAGCCGCCGGCTGATGGAGTGCATGGTCAACACGTGCCTATGATCGCGCGTGTGGGAATGGACCAACCACGGACTCCGCGCGCGTGGCAATGCCGTCCAACGTCTCGAGCAGCTCCGGTGCTTCCTTGAGTTCGGCGAGCACGCCGAGGTCGGACCAGATCTGGCCCCACTGCAGTTGCCCGCGCTGCTTGAGGATGACACCCTCGATATCGACCCAATCCTGCGGACGTGCGGCGAACGCCTTGTGCACGATGAGGTCCTCGGCAGAACAGGTGCGCAGCGTCGCACCACGCACCAGTTCGACGTTCGACGAGCGTTCGATGGCACTGGCCTCGAACGGCATGGCGCCGAGCGCGACATCGATACCGAATCCATCCGGCGTTCGCAGCAACAAAACGCGGTTCTGGAGGGCGAACTCCATGGCGCCTGCAATGCGGCTCTCGAATTCGTCGAGCAGCGCACTCGCGTACGCGGCTTCGTTGCCGAACCCCGTCAGCAGCGTGAGATCGAGATCGTTCGTGAGGCGCGGCGTACCCCAGCGAAAATTGGCGATCCCGCCAATGAAGCAGAATGCCCAGTTGTGCTGCTCGAACCGCTGCTGGACGCGGGCACCCGCCTGTAACAGTGTGTTCACGAGCGCGAGCGCCGATGGAGCCACCGCTGTTGCTCGACCAGCCCCGACGATGCGGGCGTTGAGGCGACGGCGAGCGCGGAGGAGACGCACGCATCCTCGAGGTCGGCCGCGACGCGCCACAGATCGACCTGCATCAGCTCCGACTGCCCGACACGCGCGAGTTCCACTGCGGCGGATCGCCACTGCGCCATCCATGCCTGCTGCTGGGCCGATGTCGGCGGGATCATGAGGAAAAGATAGCGCCTCGCGATGCGCGGGCATCGAGGAGGCACTCCACCGAGGTCGGGGTGACACTCACCGCGGCCGCCCGCCGGTGGGCGACGTGAACAACGCCACGTCCAAGCCCAGTTTACGCACGATGGCGGCGAACCGCGGGCTGGCGCGCAGCGGATCGTAGCGGCGAAGCGCCAACGGCATATTGACCACCCCCATCTCCAGCCGATCGGCAGCACGCTCCATGGCGTCGAGGGCGCGCGCGGTGTCGCCTGCCGCTAGCCACGCCCCGGTGAGCGTCGACTGCAGCCGCGTATTGCTCGCGAAACGCACCATATACTCTCGGGCCAGTGTCGCAGCGCGCGCCCGGTCACCGGTGGCGCCAATCGCCCACGTGGCCCCGCTGAGTCCCGTGATCTCCCGTGCCATGCGCAGCACGATCTCCGCCCGACGTTGGGCCTCGACCATCTGCCCGCCGTCGACGAGCGCCACCAGCGAGTAGGACGTGACGCCCGCCACCGTGGAGTCAATTTCCCAGGCGCGATTGCCAGCGGCGATCGCCTCGGCATGGCGCCCGGAAATGGAGAGGGTCAGCGCCGCGTAGCCGAGTGAGACCGCATTCACCGGGTCGGTCTCGACCGCGAGCAGCACGGACGCGACCGCTTCCTCCACACGTCCCGTGGCCAGCAAGAACCGCGATCGATAGAGCTGGCCCGCCAGACTGCGCGCATCGAGTTGTACCGCGCGCTGCGTTGCAACGTCGGCTTCTGCCCAGCGGTGCTGGTAGGTGCGAGCCTGCCCCACCGCCGCCCAACCATCGGCCGACATCGAGTCGAGGGCAACCGCCCGCTCGCCGGCCGCCAGCGCGCGCGGGATTGCGTCGCTCATGCTCACGTCCGAGTAGATCGCGAGGGCAATCCACGTCAGGCCGAGCCCTGCATGCGCGCGTACGAAGGCGGGATCTTTTTTAATCGCCTGCTCGAAGTACTCGCGCGCGCGCGTCAGCCCCGGCCCGCGGCGCTGGTAAAAATACATGCCGCGCTGATTGAGGTCATATGCTTCGAGACTGGTCGTGCCGCGGGCGGCGACGGGCGCGCTGGCCTCCGCGCCGGACAGCGTGACCTGCAACGCTCGCACGATCGCCTTGGTGATGTCATCCTGCACCGCGAACACATCCCTCGCGTCCCGCTCGAAGCTTTCGCTCCACATCACGAGGCCGGTGCGAGTGTTGGTGAGCTGACTGGAGACCCGCAATCGGTTTCCGGAGCGCCGCACCGTGCCCTCGAGCACGCCACCGACCTTCAACGCGGTGCCGATGTCCTGTGGCGACGCGTTCCTGCCACGAAAGGCCAGGGCCGAGCTGCGACCAACCAGTTGCAGTCCGGGCACCTTCATCAGCGCGTTCGACAGCTCGTCGGCCATCCCTTCGCCGAAGTACGCGTTCGCCGTGTCACCGCCGACGCTCTCGAAGGGGAGCAAAACGAGTGACCGCACCGGCGTCGTCACATCGTCCGTGATCGCACTGGTGGCGGGGATCGGTGACGTGTCGGCACGCTGGCGCGAGACCGCCCACGCGACGACGAGCAGCACCGTCAGCGCTGGTGCGACGAGCCACGCACGACGGACGCGCGGAGACGGCGGCACAGCGCGAGGCGCACTCGGGGCCTGCGCGGCGTTGGGCGTCGTCACATACGACAATCGTGAGAGCACCGCGGCGGCGCTCTCCGGACGGTCCGATGGCGCCTTGGCCAGGCACTGCATCACGAGTGCCGCGACATCCTGCGGCAGGGTTGCGACGCGGTCCTGGAGTGCCTGCGGCGTTTCCGCGAGATGCGCGGCAATCAATTGCGATGCGCGGACCTGCCCGCGAACGGATGCGCGCCGGAGAGGAGCTCATACGCCACCACGCCCCACGCATACAGATCGGCGCGGGTTCGCGGTCGAGGCGGTAGCGGTCCTGCAGCGCCGCGGCGAGCCGAGAGGGTATGGTGTTCATTGCGTCGCGTGTCCAGCGGTGAGGCGGTGCACGGTGTCGTTCATCGGCCCGGCTTTGACTTGAAGAGCGGGATGCCCTCCTTCTTGGCCGCCGCAATCAACGCCTGATCCAGCGTGGCCAGCGGCGCGTCGATGCGTTGCGCGAGCTCGAGGTACGCCGCGTCGTACACGGTGAGCGACCGCCGACGCGCGAGATCGAGCACGGACGCTTCGCGCGGCAGATCGTCGACCGCAAAGGGCAGCAGCGCAAGATCGGAGAGAAACGCCGTGGTGCGTGCCGCCGCGATGCGTTTACGTCGCTCGGCCATCACGAGCACGTTGCGGATCTCGTACCAGAAGAGGGAGGGCACGACGGCTTCGTCGCGGGCAATGGCGACAATCACCGCTTCGGCGAACGTCGCATCTTCGTCATCAAGCGCCTGACCAAGAATGGCCGAGACATCGGGAACGACGGCCATCAGAAGCGATGCCCCTCGTGCTTGAGCGCCAACAGCTCGTCGCGACTTACGCCCTTGAGCGCGCCGCGATAGCGCTTCAACCGCTTGACAGCCTCCGCCACCACCTTGGGGTCCCGCGCGGAATCCGGCGGCCCCAGCTTGCCGACGGGACGCCCGTGCTTGGTGATCTCGAACGTTTCCCCATTGGCGGCACGGTCCAGCAGCTCGCTGAGACGGGTCTTGGCGTCGAACGCGGCGATCGATTCCACGACGTCCTCCTCAAACTGGTTGATGACTAGTTGAAAATATCCGATCCGGCGAGACGGGGCAACCCCGCCATCGGCTGATTTACCAGCCGCGACCGCTGCGCCGCCGGCCTCACTGCCGGGCCCTCGCCAGCAACTCGCTGAACCAGTTCTCCACGTAAACGACCTGCGTGGCCACACTCTCGCGAATCATCACGAACCGCTGTCCACGGTGGGGCCCGCGGCGTCCGGGCGCGGCGTGCGGCGCTTTATGGCCCCGGGCGTGGGCCACGGCGCCAGCGGGCCCGGCGCGACGCAGTTCGGGCAGTTCGCGTTCGGCGACGGCGACGCCGGCCGGAGCCTCGCTGCCGCGCTGCAGCGGTGGGTCGAGGACGGCCGACCGCCGGCGTGCATCGTGGCCGCCCGCCACGCCCCGCCCTCGGACCCGCGCAGCGCGCTCGTGGGCACCCGGCGGATCTGCGCCTCCTGACCGGGCCCGCGCTGGGGGGGGGCGCCGCGGGGGGGGGATAGGAAATTCAATCAGGGAAGATCAGGTCTACGCCGTGGTCGCTGGCCTCGTGCGCGGCGGCGCGGGGTCGTCGGCGAACCCTCCGCTGGGCTTCGCACCGGGCGGGCCGTTCGTACCGCGTCGCGCGGGGTGCGCCGGGCGCCGGTGCCCTCGGTGGCGTCGCGATGGCATCGTCGCGCACGCCGAACGTCCCCGCGAGATCGCGGGGCGTCGGGGGGGGCGGGACTTATGGGGCGGTCGGGGCGTCGGCGG
>ENA-OFCF01001097-OFCF01001097.1-metagenomes-genome-assembly--contig:-NODE-1097-length-10908-cov-4.155717_pt1 | contig 10908 bp, 12 predicted proteins | sample MGYA00153387_OFCF01 | MGnify analysis MGYA00153387 | reverse complement strand
TCGCGCTCGACGGCAAGGTGACGCTCGACGCCTGGTCGACCTACCCATGGGCCCTGGGCTCCTACTCCTACTGGAGGGTGGGCCAGTACACCGGGTTCAGCGGCGTCGAGGGCGAGGCCGTCGGCACGTGCCACTTCGCCGGCGAGCACACCTCGCAGGACTTCCAGGGCTACCTGAACGGAGCCGTCGAGACCGGCTACCGCGCGGCCGCCGAGATCGTGGCCGCAGTGAAGTAGCCGATGTCGGCGATCCGGCGTCGTTGAGATTCAGCTGACCTGACGCGATTGGTCCCGCTCAGGCCTGGACCTCACGCCGGACGACGACCATGATCAACACACGCTCGGGAGGTGGGCATGGCGCTGGTGCACGTGACGAGGATCGGGACGCAGGTGGTCGTACGACTCACCGGTGAGCTCGGCGACGCCGCGTCCGCCGAGCTCGACCGCGCGTTCGACGAGGTGCGCGTGCTGGCGTCCTCGCTGGTCGCCGTCGACCTGCAGGACGTCGAGCTGGTCGAGGGCGCGGGCCTGGACTTCATCGCCCGGCTGCACGCGTGCTGGCGGGTCAAGCTGCTCAACGCGCCGACCGGGCTGCGGGCCCGCCTGGCCAGCACCGGCTGACCTGACGATCCCCGATAACCTCACTGGGTGACCCAGCCCGCCGACATCACGCCCTCCAGTGCGCTCGACGTCGGGGAGGACATTCCCGAGCAGATGCGGGTGCGTCGGGCCAAGCGCGACCGGATGCTGGCCGCCGGCACCGAAAGCATGAGCATGGTGCCGATGATGGGCAATTCGCCCTCGCTGTCGCCCGCAATGTTCGCCAACGACGAGAACGTCGGTATCGCCTACGGCATGGGCCTGACCGCCGAGAAGGTTGCCAGCCAGTGGAAGGTGTCGCGCGCCGCGCAGGACGAGTTCGCGGTGCAATCCCATGCCAAGGCGCTGGCCGCGATGAAGGCGGGTGATTTCGGTGCCGAGATCACGCCGGTCGAGGTGAGCGAACGCGTCCCGAACCTCGAAACCGGCGCTGTGCAGGTGACAAGCCGGATGGTCAGCCTGGACGAAGGCGCGCGCAGCGACACCTCGCTCGAAGGGCTGGCACGCCTGAAGGCGGTGTTCGCGGCCCGTGGTTCGGTGACGGCGGGCAACAGCTCGCAGACCTCCGACGGCGCCGGCGCGCTGATCCTGGCCAGCGAGAAGGCGGTCAAGCAGTTCGGCCTGCGGCCATTGGCGCGTTTCGTGAGTTTTGCCAGCAAGGGCGTGCCGCCGCAGATCATGGGCATCGGCCCGGTCGAGGCGATTCCTGCAGCGCTGCGGTTCGCCGGCCTCCGGCAGGACGACATCGACTGGTTCGAGCTCAACGAAGCCTTTGCCGCGCAGTCGCTGGCGGTCATCCATACGCTGGGGCTCGACCCGGCCAAGGTCAACCCGATGGGCGGCGCGATTGCACTTGGTCACCCGTTGGGCGCTACGGGTGCCATTCGTGCGGCTACGGTTATCCACGCATTGCATCGCCACCAGCTCAAATACGGCATGGTGACGATGTGCGTCGGCATGGGGCAGGGCGCAGCGGGTATTTTTGAGCGGGTTTAACCACAAATTGGCTGAAAACCGTCTAAAAAGGCATTTTTTGGGTGTGTTTTAGGGCTGTAGACCAATGAATGCGAGCGCAAGCAGCTATTAATTTAATAGTGTAAATGTTGCGCAACGTCACTTGCATGACTGATGGGTGGCTAGTTGCGGCATGGGCGTTTTACACTTTAGCCAACTTACGAGAAATAACCATGACCACACCATTATTAACAGAAATCCTCACCCACCTCGATGCCGGCGTATTGAGTCTGACCATCAACCGCGTTGACAAGAAAAACTCCATCACTGCCGCTATGTATGCGGTCATGGCCGATGCGCTGGCTGCGGCTGAAAATGACTCTGCTGTTAAAGCCGTGGTCATTCAGGGCCACGAAACGATCTTCAGCGCGGGTAACGATATTGGGGATTTTTTAAACAAACCGCCATCGACGCAAGACTCCCCCGTGTTTCGGTTCTTGCGCGGCATCAGTTCTTTCCCAAAACCTATCGTGGCTGCGGTTTGCGGCCCGGCAGTTGGCATCGGTACCACCATGCTGCTGCATTGCGATTTGATTTACGCAGGTGACAACGCTGCGTTTTCGATGCCGTTCGTTAACCTGGGTTTGTGCCCTGAAGCGGCCTCCAGTTTTTTAGTACCGCAGCTGATGGGCTACCCGCGCGCGGCTGAGGCATTGCTGCTGGGCGAACCTTTCAGCGCGGAAACCGCACTTGAGCTGGGGCTGATCAACCGCATCGTGCCGCCGGCAGAAGTGAGCGCCTTGGCCCAGCAACAAGCCCGCAAGCTGGCCGCCAAGCCACTGTCATCGGTGATTGAAACCAAGCGGCTGATGAAAAAAAGCAACGCCAGCACGGTGGCAGAACGCATGGCAGAAGAAGGCGCAAGCTTTGGCCGCATGTTGGGCGAGCCCGCTGCGCGTGAGGCTTTCACTGCTTTCATGGAAAAGCGCAAGCCGGATTTTTCAAACGTGTGATTCTGCTATCAAAGATTTTTTAATTGCTTTTGTGAGTTCTTTTAGCTTGTAGCCCAATAAATTCTTGCGTAAGCAGCTCTTATTAATATAGCGTTTCAGATATCACGCAGCGACGGCAAACCAATCCCCGCTGCATCAAAACCGCCATCCACTGCCAGCACCTGGCCATTGATATAGCTGGCCGCCGGGCTGCATAAAAAGCCTACGCCTTCTGCAATTTCTTCAGGCGTGCCGTAGCGCGCCAGTGGAATCGCATCAGCATAGTCTGCACGAATCGCCTTGCTGTGTACCTTCTTGGCCATGTCGGTATCGACCGGGCCCGGTGCAATCGCATTGACGCGAATCCCCATGTTGCCCAGCTCCACGGCCTGCTGCTTGGTCAAATGAATAATCGCTGCCTTGCTGGTGCCGTAGGCCACCCGCAGCGCGCTGGCCCGCAGACCCGAGATGGACGCGATGTTGACCACCGCACCGAAGCCGCCAGCGGTTTTGGCGTTTTTCAGCATCACTGGCGCACAGGCCTGGGTGCATAAAAATGCGCCATCAAGGTTCACCGCCATGACTTGCCGCCACTCCTCAAAGGTGTGCTCCAGTAGAGGTTTGAAAACCGCTATGCCGGCATTGTTGACCAGCGCATCAATGCGGCCAAAGGTGGCGCTTGTTTTTTCGATAACTGCGTTGACATCTACCGGGCTGGCCACGTCGCAGTGCAAGGCCAGTACGCGTTCTGGTTCGCATAATGCTACGCTGGCCTTCAGTAGTTCTGCGTTGTCCACATCCAGCAGCGCTACACGGTAGCTGTGCGCCAAAAACCATTTAACGCAAGCCAGGCCTATGCCGCGTGCGGCACCTGTGATGACGGCGACGGGTTGTTCTGATGGGTTTGATGTCATAGATGTTTCTACAGTGTCAGCGACGATTGTCCGCCAGCCGTTTGGCCATCCGGCACGAGGCTTTGGCTAATTTGCCATCTAATGTTTCAACCTGTGCCAGTAAAAAAGCCTCACTGCCTGTAAGCAATTGGCTATACAGCGTTTCGCACAATTGGCGCGCTTGCAGACCCGACCAGCCAGTGGGCAACAGGGCTTGTGGCAGATTCGGGTCACGCAGCAACACTTTTCGGTATTCGTGGATCAGCAATGTGCGCACAAAAAAGGCTTCTGCCGGACTCAGGCTCGCCCCTTGTTGGATTAAAGGTTCAAAGCGTGCAACAAACTGTTTGAACGCCCTTTCCACTTCGTCAAGTTTGAAAGTGGCGTGCATGACGGTTTGCAATGGTTTGCCTGAATAGCCTGCAAGGCTTTCTGCGCTCAACACCATTATTTTGTCAACGGCTCCCGCAGCCTTGATGATGTCCTTGAGTGATGTGTGGCTGGCATGCGGATGCGCCAGCACATTTGGCGACAGCTCGCCAAAGCCTTCCCAGCGCAACTCGCGCTTGAGGTGAAGCCGCACGCTGGCTGGCAGCTCAGCGGCCACCATCACCAGCGTCCAGCGTCCGTCCCATTCGGGCAGTTTGAAGTCGTAGATGCGCCGCTCGGCATGCTGCACACGCTGCACACCCGCATCAGCCAGGCTGTAAAAACTGCGCCTGCCCAAACGCGTGCAGCTTAGCCAGTCGTCAGCCGCCAAACGAAACGCACTGGTACGCACCAGCCGGGCTGACAGGCCAAACAGGTCGGCAAGCTGAATCAAGCTGCCCAGCCAGACGGACTGGCCGCGCCCGGCCATCACATCACCATAGACAGTGACCAATAAAGAGTTGGCTCGCAACACCAGGCCGTGTTGAAGCCTGGCGACGGGGGGTGAAATTTTGAATTCGGTTGAGCTTGATTGCATCTCTAACGTGATACACAAAATTTGATTGTACGAATCTTTTTGTATCAGTATTATCTTGTCATCAAAAACTGGAGTAGTTGATGTACGCACAACTGGTTGATACGGGCACGAAGGGCGTGAAGACGCTAGACCAGATGTCGCCTCAAGAGCGCACTTGGCAAGAAAAAATTGACGCTGGTGTTAAGGTCGAGCCCAAAGACTGGATGCCTGACGCCTACCGCAAAACACTGGTGCGGCAAATCTCCCAGCACGCGCATTCTGAATACGTCGGCATGCTGCCTGAAGCGAACTGGATTGGCCGCGCACCTACGCTCAAACGCAAGGCAATATTGCTTGCCAAGGTACAGGACGAGGCAGGCCACGGCCTGTATCTGTACAGCGCGGTCGAAACACTGGGCGTGACGCGGGATGCGGTTTACGCTGACTTGCTCAGCGGCAAAGCCAAGTACTCCAGCATCTTCAACTACCCCACGCTCACCTGGGCCGACATTGGCGCAGTGGGCTGGCTGGTCGATGGTTCGGCCATCGTGAACCAGATACCGATTTGCCGCTGCTCGTACGGCCCGTATGCACGTGCCATGGTGCGTGTATGCAAGGAGGAGTCGTTCCACCAGCGCCAGGGCTTTGACATCATGGTGCAATTGTGCAGCGGCACGCCAGCGCAAAAAGCCATGGCGCAAGATGCACTGAACCGCTGGTGGTGGCCGTCGATTGCCATGCACGGCCCGGCCGATGAGGCATCTGTGAACAGTGCGCAGTCGATGGCCTGGAAGATCAAGCTCAATACCAACGACGAACTGCGGCAGAAGTTCATCGACCAGACTGTGCCGCAAATTGAATTTTTAGGGCTTGAGTTGCCGGACAAGGATTTGAAATGGAACGAAGCGCGTGGCCACTACGACTACGGCCAGATTGATTGGGCTGATTTTTTTAATGTGGTCAAAGGCAAAGGCCCGTGCAATGAAGAGCGCCTGGCCGCGCGCAACAAAGCCTGGGACGAGGGGGCATGGTTTCGTGAGGCATTGACGGCACATGCCGACAAGCACGATGCCGAATTTTTAAAACAGGCAGCGTGATATGAATGACAAATCGGCGGAACGCGAATGGCCCATGTGGGAAGTATTTATCCGCAGTCAGCACGGCTTGGCGCATAAGCATGTGGGTAGCCTTCACGCCGCCAATTCCAGTAGTGCGATGCAGCATGCACGCGACGTGTACACCCGGCGCAATGAGGGCGTGAGTATTTGGGTGGTACGCGCGGATGACGTGGTGGCCAGCAGCCCTGACGACAAAGCCGCGCTGTTCGACCCGGCTCAAAGCAAGGTGTTCAGGCACCCCACCTACTTTCCTACGCCTGATGGCGTGAAGCACATGTAGTTGTCATGACGGCAAAGTTTGAATACCTTTTAAGACTGGGTGACAACTGCCTGGTGTTGTCGCAGCAGTTATCAAGCTGGTGTGGGCACGGCCCTGCGCTGGAAGAAGACCTGGCGCTGACCAATACGGCTCTGGACTTGCTCGGGCAGGCGCGTTTGTGGTTAGCGTATGCGGGTGAAGTGGAGGGCGCGGGGCGCGATGAAGATGCGCTGGCCTACCACCGCGATGCCAATGAATTTCGCAATCTGTTGATTCTGGAGCAACCCAACGGCCATTACGGCGACACGATTGCACGGCAGTTTCTGTTTGACGTGTGGCACCAGCAGTTACTGGCAGGTCTGTGCCAATCAAGCGATGTCCGCATGGCCGAAATTGCAGAAAAGTCAGTCAAGGAATCTCGCTACCACTTAGAACGCTCTGCTGGTTTGATGGTGTCCCTCGGCGATGGCACGGCGCTCAGCCGTGAGCGGATGCAAGGCGCCATAGACAAGCTGTGGCCGTATGCGCATGAGTGGTTTGAGTCTGATGACATTGACGCGCAATGTGCGGCTGTTGGCTTGTGCCCAGCGGCCAGCAGCTTGGCTGACCATTGGCATCACGCTGTCAAAACTGTGTTGACGCGCGCAACGCTGGCGATGCCCGACTACACCGGTCATCAAAAAGGTGGCAAGCGCGGCTTGCACACAGAACACTTGAGCCACATGCTGGCTCCCATGCAAGTGCTGCAGCGCACGCACCCGGGGGCGCAGTGGTGAACGCGGTTGTCAACCGTGCCGAACGCGAAATCCTTCTAGCGTGGCTGGGCGAAGTCATGGACCCCGAAGTGCCAGTCGTCTCAATTGTCGACCTCGGCATTTTGCGCGATGTGCAGTGGCAAGACTCAGTTGATTCAACCCTGGTGGTGACGGTAACGCCAACCTATTCAGGCTGCCCAGCTACTGAAGTCATAGCGCAATCGATCAGGGAAACGATGTTCTCACACGGCATTGCCAAGGTAGACGTTCGCACGCAACTGTCGCCCGCATGGACAACCGACTGGATGACTCCGCAAGGCCGCGACGCGCTGCGTGCCTACGGTATAGCGCCGCCAGCCGCACGCGCGCCGGGTGCCGATGGCAGCTTGGCCATCGATATCAGCGCCCTGACGTCAAGTAAGGTGGTTGTTCCTTGCCCGCAGTGCAATTCACGCAACACGCGTCTGCTGTCGCAGTACGGCTCAACTGCTTGCAAGGCGCTGTACCAGTGCAACAGCTGCCTGGAGCCGTTTGACTATTTCAAACCGCACTGACAAACCGACATCAAGAAATTCAATTTTGGCAACCCATTCATTTCACAAGCTGACGGTATCTAGCGTCGAGGCCACCACGCGCGATTCGGTAGCGATCACCTTTGCGGTTCCAGAACCCCTGGAAGAGACGTTTGCATACTTGCAGGGCCAGTACCTGACGTTGCGCGCGACGATTGACGGGCAGGAGGTTCGGCGTTCCTATTCCATTTGCTCCGCAGTGCAAGACAAGCGATTGCGTGTAGCTATTAAAAAAGTAGCTGGTGGCGTCTTCAGCAATTGGGCTACAGGTCATTTGTTGTCTGGAGTTGCGGTTGACGTGATGCCGCCGCAAGGGCATTTTTATGTTCCGCTAGCGCCCGAGTCCAGTCGCCACATCATGGCCTTTGCTGCGGGGAGCGGTATTACGCCGATGCTGTCAATTATTAAAACCGTGTTGATGGCTGAGCCTCTGACCCGCGTCACACTGGTGTACGGAAACCGCTCATCTAGCGGCATCATGTTCAAGGAAGAGCTGGAAGATCTAAAAGACAGATTTTTAACCCGCTTGAATCTGGTGTGGGTGATGAGCCGCGAAACGCAAGACATTACGCTGTTCAACGGCCGGATTGATTACGACAAAACCAGTGAGCTGCTCAGTCGCTGGGTGGACCCAGCCAGCATTGACGCGGCGTTTATTTGTGGTCCGCACGAGATGATGCTGGCGGTCACGCGCGCGTTGCAAGATAAAGGCGTTGACAAGTCGCGTATCAAATCGGAGCTGTTTGGAACTCCCGTGCCGGCTACGAAACGACCCACTCAGGCCGTAGCTGCGAGCGACGAGCAATGCGAAGTTGAAGTCCTACTGGACGGCAGCCGCCGCAGTTTCACCATGCCAAAAAACGGTATCAGCGTGGTCGATGCGGGCTTGAAAGCGGGCATCGATATGCCGTATTCGTGCAAAGGCGGCGTGTGCTCTACCTGCCGCGCGCAGGTGGTGAGTGGTGAAGTGGACATGGACAACAACTTCGCCCTGGAAGATTACGAAGTAGCACGCGGCTTTGTACTGTGCTGCCAGAGCTTTCCGGTGTCCAATAAACTGGTGATTGATTTTGATCAGGAACACAACTAGGCTTTATCCATCATGCATGACTTTCAATTTATCACCTACAGACTTGGCGATGGCGTTGCTACATTGACGCTCAACCGCCCCGACAAGCTCAACAGTCTGATGGGTGCCATGATGCTGGAGATGTTCAGCGCACTCGGCATGGCAACGCAAGACAAGGCGGTACGCGCTGTGGTTCTCACAGGTGCTGGTCGTGCCTTTTGCGCGGGCCAGGATTTGGCTGATCCGAGCATGTCGTCCAAACCGGGGCTTGACGAACCTGCCGACATTGGCGACGTGGTCGACACGTTTTACAGCCCGCTGGTGCGCCGCCTGCGTGCCATGCCCAAGCCCGTGGTCTGCGCCGTCAATGGCGTGGCGGCTGGCGCGGGTGCCAACATTGCGCTGGCCTGCGACATCGTCATGGCGGTGCAAACGGCCAGTTTCATTCAGCCGTTTTGCAAGCTGGGCCTTGTGCCGGATGCGGGGGGTACCTGGCTGCTGCCGCAAGCGGTGGGCCGCGCCCGGGCGATGGGCTTGGCGCTGCTGGGTGACAAGCTCAGCGCCGAGCAGGCCGCGCAGTGGGGCCTGATCTGGAAGTGCGTGGCAGTTGCTGACTTTGAGGCCGAAGTAAGCGCTGTTGCAAAAACTCTGGCAGCAGGGCCAACGCTGGGTTATGTACGCACCCGTGAGGCCATTGACGCAGCGGCCACCAGCACCCTGGACGCCCAGCTTGACCTGGAGGCGGCCATGCAGCGGGAACTGGGCAACAGCCAGGATTACGCCGAGGGCGTCAAGGCGTTCATCGCCAAACGTCCACCGGTGTTTGTCGGCCAGTAATTTTTTGCCGTACGCCTATGCCAAGTCACACAACACCCACAAACCTGCTCGACCCCATTGAAAAAGCCAGCCGTGACGAAATCGCGGCGCTGCAAATCCAGCGCCTGAAAGCCACGCTGGACAACGTTTACCAGAACGTACCGCACTATCGTCAGGCCTTTGAAGCAGCTGGCGTTCACCCCAGTGATTTCAAGGTGCTCGCAGACCTGGCCAAATTTCCGTTCACCACCAAAAAAGACCTGCGCGCCAACTACCCGTTTGGCATGTTTGCTGTACCGCAATCGCGCGTCATGCGCATCCATGCCTCGTCTGGCACAACAGGCAAACCGACGGTGGTGGGCTACACCGCCAATGACATCAGCAACTGGGCCGACCTGGTGGCGCGGTCGATTCGCGCAGCCGGTGGGCGGGCTGGCGACATGGTGCACATCTCTTACGGCTACGGGCTGTTCACGGGTGGCCTGGGCGCGCATTATGGTGCAGAGCGTCTGGGCTGTACCGTCATTCCCGTATCTGGCGGGCAAACTGAAAAACAGGTGCAGCTGATTGAAGACTTCAAGCCGCGCATCATCATGGTCACGCCGTCTTACATGCAGGTGATCATTGAAGAATATGCACGGTTGGGGCTTGATGCACGGAACAGCTCACTAAAAATTGGCATCTTTGGTGCCGAGCCGTGGACCAATGCGATGCGTAAAGATATTGAAGCTGCCGCCGATATTGATGCGGTAGACATTTACGGCCTGTCTGAAGTCATGGGCCCAGGCGTGGCCAGCGAGTGCGTCGAATCTAAAGACGGCCCGGTAATATGGGAAGACCATTTTTACCCTGAAGTCATTGACCCCGACACGGGTGAGCTGCTGGCCGATGGCGAGGAGGGCGAACTGGTGTTCACCTCATTAACCAAAGAGGCGTTTCCCATCATTCGCTACCGCACACGCGACTTGACGCGGTTGCTTGCCCCCACGTCTCGCTCGTTCAGACGCATGGGCAAGATCGTTGGCCGGTCTGACGACATGCTGATCATTCGCGGCGTCAATGTGTTCCCCACGCAGATCGAGGAGCTGATTCTCAGGCACGCTGAGCTCGCGCCGCATTATCAGTGCATCCTGACCCGCGAAGGCGCCATGGACAACCTGCGTGTCGCGGTCGAAACCCGTCCCGGCGTGGCGCCCGACAGCCCGCTGGCGCAATCCGCAGCCCGCTTGCTGCAGCACGAGATCAAGGCCTACATCGGCAGCAGTGCCGAGATTGAATTGCGTCCCGAGGGAGGTGTGGAGCGCAGCCTTGGAAAAGCCAGGCGGGTGCTGGACCTGCGCCCCGGATAGTTGAGTCGCGGCGGCGCGTGTTTGGGTATCTCCCCGGCAAGAAGCCCCGACGCCTCGGGACTTCGGTTATGGTCAGGCCGAAGCGACGGCGCCAGCGGCGTTGATGAGCTGAGAACACCGCACTTTTCATGGCGCCTGGGATGAGGCTTATTTCGACGCGGAGAGCCACGGTGCCGCCAGCACGGCATCGTGCAAGTACAGCCGCCAGGTGCTTGCAGCCTGGGGCAAAGCCAGTGTCAGACGCATCAGTCGTTTGTCGCGTGCCACCAGTGCCACGAGTTTTTTGTGCGGGCCGGCGTAAAGCGGCAAATCGTCGAGCCGGTTCAAACGCCATCCGCCACTGCTGGCATCAGTTGCCTTGCGGCCTTTCGCGGTGCCCGCGGGCTCCACCGCCAGCCACTCGTCGCCCGGCGCAAAACCAGCGCGCTCGGCGGCGCCACCGCGCAACACAGTCTTGATGTGTACGCCGCCGCTGTCAGACACGCGCAGACCCAGGGCCTGCGCCAGTTGTGCGGGTTCCTGGAGCACCACAACGCCGTGGCGCTGCAGCAGCGCCTCCAGCGGAAGTTCGTCCGTGCCATGCACC
>ENA-OFCF01001096-OFCF01001096.1-metagenomes-genome-assembly--contig:-NODE-1096-length-10920-cov-2.504372_pt1 | contig 10920 bp, 9 predicted proteins | sample MGYA00153387_OFCF01 | MGnify analysis MGYA00153387 | reverse complement strand
AGAGGCGTGACTCCGGGACGTGGATCCCGGCCGCCCGGGCCATGTCCGAGTAGGCGGCCTCGATGCCGCCCTCGTGGAGGACCGGTTCGGTATCGAACTTGATCAACCAGCACCCGAAGCCGACGGGGGCGGGATCGTCGAGCCGGATTTCCGAAAAATCCTCCGCGATGGCGAGCAGCGCCTTGGGCTGCGCGCCGCCCGGACTCATGCCGGAGCTCAGCAATTCCGCCAGCACCGCGCCGCTCTCGCCACGCAGCGCTTCACGGGCGGCCTCCACCAGTTCTCCGAGTTCGACGAGCAGTTCGGTGTTGAAATCCGTGCCGGCCATTTCCGGGCGGAAGGCCAGCGCGCCCATCTTGCGATCTCCCTGGCAGGCGAGCTTCCGCAAGGCGGTGACTTTTTTCCAAGGGATGCCGCGGTCCTCAAAATGCCGCCGCATCAGGCGCTCGCCCCACCAATCGGGAAGCGCGTCCTGGAAAAGTCCGTGCAACTGGCCGAAACCGGGCGTGGGCGTCAGCACCGCGCCGGCGGTTTCATTCGGCAGATAGAGCGGCGAAAGCTCCCGCCGGCCCGAGCGCCACTGCGGGTCGTATTCGAAAAACACCGCGCCGCGCTCATCCTGATAGAGACGCCCGATCCGCTGGCCGTCCTCGCCTGCCCAGTGGACCTCAAGTTCCATCGCCCGCTCCTCCCTTTTTGCGCCGGGGCGCACGGACACGGCCGGATAATTTCACCGCCTCGATGGAATCCATCGCGCCGCTTTGACCGAACAGTCCGCGCAATTCGCCGTCCACGCCGAGTGCGACCGCCACCCGGACGAGGCGCTGGAACGAGCCCTGTCCTTTCGCTTCGAGCAGTTTCAACGTGGAGACAGCCACCCCCGAACGCGCCGAGAGTTCATCCTGCGTCCAGCCCTTGGCGAGCCGCAAGGTCTTCAAGCGCTGCCCGACCTCCTGCGCGAGGGTGATCGGATTACGGAAATTAAAAGCTCTTATTTTGTCCACAGCCCCAAATTGAGGCGCTAATAGACAAAATTTCAACCGTTATTTTATCAGTAAGAAATCGCTCAGCAATTGGCCTTGAGCCGACCCAAAACCTCTTCATAGGCCTCCATCACATTCCCGAGATCCCGGCGGAAGCGGTCCTTGTCCATCTTTTCGCCGGTCTTGAGGTCCCACAGGCGGCAGCCGTCGGGGCTGATTTCATCGGCCAGCACGATGACGGACGGATCCGAAACCAGACGGCCGAATTCAAGTTTGAAGTCCACCAGCTTGAGGCCGGCCTTCGCGAAAAAGTCGATGAGGATTTCGTTCACCTTGAGCGCCGAAGAACGCAGGTGGGCGAGATCCTCCGGGGTGGCCAGGCCCATCTCGCGGATGTAGTCGTCGTTGATCAGCGGGTCGCCGAGCTCGTCGGACTTGTAGGAAAACTCGATCACCGGTTGAGAGAACAGCCGGCCCTCCTCGATCCCGGTGCGCTTGCAATAACTGCCGGCGGATAGATTCCGCACAATGACCTCGACCATCAGGATGGTGACCTTTTTGACCTCGACGTTGGTCGCATCGATCTGGCGGACGAAGTGCGTCGGGATGCCGGCGTTTTCCAGAAAACCATAGATGAGCGTGCTGATCTCGTTGTTCAGGCGGCCCTTGTTTTCGAAGCTGGCCTTCTTCTCGCCATTGAAGGCGGTGGCGTCGTTCTTGAACTCCATGCGCAGGGTGTCCGGGTTCTCCGTGGGCCACAGGCGCTTGGCCTTACCTTCATAAATCGGCGTCATGGCCAAGTGGTAAAAGCCCGCCCCGCCGCGGTCAAGGTCGCTGCCATGGTGAGGCGAAATGGTTCCCGGACGGCCTGCCTATTTCCAGTAACTTGGAATTCAAGCCTTGCAAAACATCGTGCTCACGCGAGCCTTTCCGTCGTGAATCGTGAAGCGACAAGCCGCACAAAAATCCTGCCCAAGGCCAAGCCACGGGTGGTGCGTGCGCGCTCGCTGCCCTCGAGCCAGCCCTACACCGTGGCGGTCGTTTTCTCTTCGCTACACTATTTCGGCCTGATCACGACGGCCACAGCCTTCGTGCTGTTCTTCATCGAGCCGAGTCAGCTCGCGACGAAGGTGATCCTCGGCGGTCTTGGCTTTAGCGGATTCACCTGGTTGATCGCCTTTTTCAAGCGCCGCTCCGCACATTGTCCGCTGTGCAAGGGCACGCCGCTGATTAATTCCGGCGCGCTTGCCCACAGCAAGGCCACTCGGTTTTACCCGCTCAATCACGGCACCAGCGCGACGCTCTCGATCATCGCCACCCAGACCTTCCGCTGCATGTATTGCGGCTCGGACTTCGATCTGCTCAAGACACCTTCCTATCAGCGCGACAAGCAGCAGGACTACATCGAGTGATCGGGCGGGTGGAGCTGGGCGTGGCGGCGGGCCATCGTCCAAGCCACTTCCGGGACCAGCTGCTGCCAGTCCTCGGAGCCCGCATGGATCATCCGGCAGACGTCGCGGCCGGTGTAGGAAAGAATGAGATCGTCCTCGCAGGGAATGCCTTGGATGCGGCCGTTCGCGAGGAAATGGCGGTAGAGATGCACGCTGTCCTCCGGCGCGCGGAAGGTCGCGGCAGTCACCAACTCCCCGCTGCGGCGGTTTTTCCAAGGGAAGACATGCAGCGTGACACCCTCCTTGAACAAGCGGCCGAACGACTCCAGCAGGCCACCCGCCAGGTTCTCCGACCACTTGGGTTTAAACAGCTCATTGAGCAGACCGATACTGAGGATGATGCCCACCGGCTTGCTCGTGTAGCGGTGCAGGAACGCAGCGATGCGGTGGAACTCCGCACAGCTCGAGAGCAGCACCGTCTTGCCGAGCGATTGCAATGCATCGGCCCGGTCGAGGAAATCCACCGGATCCAGACCGCGCCCGCGGAGAAGATTCTGCATGGAAATCTCGCAAAGCTCGATGGCGGAGGGGCGGTCCGCCTCGTCGAGCGACCCGACGAAGCCATCGCGCGCCTGCTCCAGCATCTTCAAATGGACATTCATCACCGGATCGAAGCTGCCGCGAAGCAGCAGCACCGGATGCCGGTAGAGCGCCTCGGCCGGCTGCACGACCTCGCCGCTGGGCAGGAAAATCGTGGCCTCGGTCAGGCCGCTTTCCACCAGCTGGAGGGCGCACAGGCGGTTATCGAAAAACCCGTAGCCATGACCCGTGAACTTCAGCAGGTCCACCTCCACCCGGCCGGGGGCGAGATTGTCTAACAACGACTCCACAAACAGCTGCAGATGCAGCCGGTGGCGGAATGCGGCGTGGATGAGATTCACGCCGATGGTGCCGAGCGCCTCCATCTGATCGATGGTGCGGGTGTCCAGCAGGCGGACGTGCAGGACGATGTCCGACGGCGGGTCGCCCGGCTTCATCTGGAAGCGCAGGCCGAGCCAGCCATGGCACTCGCCGCTGTCATTCCAGCCGCGGGCGCGCACGGTATTACAGAAGGAAAAGAACGTGGTGTCCTTGCCGCGCTTCGGGCCGAGGCGCTCCAGCAGGATCGCATACTCGTGCTCGATCATCGCGCTGAGGCGGGTGGCGGAAACATAGCGCTCCGCCTGGCCGTAGATGGCGTCGCTCATGGTCATGTCATAGGCGGAGATCGTCTTCGCCACGAGCCCCGCAGCACCGGAGACGCGGAAGAACCAATTCGCCGTTTCCTGACCCGCACCGATCTCAGCGAAGGTGCCATAGACCAGCGGGTCGAGGTTCAGTTCAAGCGCCTTTTCGGATGTGGTCGGCGTCATGGCGATTCCTTCTCCACCCATCCATCCGTCACGAAACGCTCGATCTCCACCTGGCTGTCAGACGTCGCTCCGGGGGGGAATTTCAGCGCCAGCACCAGCGGGACATTCTTGGTATCCGCGTCCGGGCTGATCTGCTGCTCGAGCATCGACCCCTTCGGGACATAGCCGTAGATCGAGTGCTTTTGGTCCGGAGACTCCAGCCGGAACGAGTGCCACTGCGTTTCGTCGGCGAAGGTGAAATTATAGTAGTCCACCGGGGAGAGCATGACCCGGAAGACCTGCCCGCTGGTGGGCTTTGTGGAAAGAAACGTCTCCCATGGCATCGCCGACCAGCCCACCCAGCTTTCCCAATCGACCTTCCAGCCCTGGGCGGTTTCGATCAACGCCACGGCCCGCTCTTCGTGATCGCGAGTGGAGACGGTGATGGTGATGAAATTCCCGCTGAGCGCCAGGTCTCGGCTGGAATCGAACTGCGACAGCCCCGGCGCTTCGACCTTCCCGTCCGGATAGAATGCCCGCATGCGCTCCTCCGCCACCGCCGGGTCCCGCACCAGCGGCAGGAGCGCCTCCACCGTGGTCGCTTCCAGAAATTTCCTGACCAGCGGCTCGGCGGCGGCAGTCAGCTCGGCCTCGCTGCGGGCGGCCACCGGCAGCACGGTCGGGGCCGGTGGCGCGACGGCCAGCGGCAGCCGCTGCGGTGAGGGTTTTTTCGCAGGATTCAGGGAAAGCATCACCCCACCGACGATCACCACGAGCAACCCCACCCCACCGATAAGCATCAGCAACATCGGAGTTTTTTTCTCAGTCCGCTTGGATCGGGAGGAATGCGGCTTTTGTTCCCATGAATGGCTGCGGGAGCCACCTGAAGCCACGCGCCGGCGTTTTTTCCGGCGCTGCAGCTCAGCGTCTTCCTGGGTTTCCTCCGCTGCCTGCCGGCTTGACGTCAGCGGCGGCGGCACGTCACCAGCCGTCGGGATTTTCAAAAGCCGGCGGCAGCTCGGACAGACGATGCCCCGGCCATCATGGTCCCTCGGCACGCGGAAGACGAAGCGACAGTCCGGGCACACATACCCGCTCCACCGCCGGGCGCTTTCCAACATCTCTGACACGTCCGCACCCTGTCCCGCGCCCGCGGACGACTGCAAGCTTCGAGTCCCTCCGGGGTCGTTAGATCTCATGCACCGCCAAATTCGTCACCTCTTCCCGCACCTTCTCGGCCAGCGCGGTCGAGAGGTAGCGCTCGGTGGACGAGCAGCCGATGGTGACGATGCGTTTGCCTTTGGACTCGGGACGCTTGGCGACCTGCATCGCCGCCCATACATTCGCACCGGTGGAAATGCCGGCCGGCAGCCCTTCCTGCTGCGCCAGCGCTTGTGCCGTGGCGATCGCGTCCTCGTTGGTGACGAGGATCGTCTCGTCGATCACCGCGACGTTGAGGTTTTTCGGAATGAATCCCGCTCCGATGCCTTGGATCATGTGAGGCCCCGGCGCGCCGCCGGAAATGACCGGACTGCCTGCCGGCTCGACTGCGATCACCAAGACACCCGGACGGCGGGCCTTCAGCACCTCGCCCACGCCGGTAAGCGTACCACCGGTGCCGACGCCGGACACAAACACGTCCACCTCGCCATCCGTATCGCGCCAGATCTCCTCCGCCGTCGTCTCGCGGTGGACCTGCGGATTGGCGGGATTGTCGAACTGGCCCGGTCCGAAGGAACCCTCGCCATTCTCTTCCAACAGCTTTTTGGCCATCGCGATCGCCCCGTTCATGCCGCGGGCCCGTGGCGTGAGGACGATTTCCGCGCCGAGCAGGCGCAGCAGCACGCGCCGCTCGATCGACATGCTCTCGGGCATCGTGAGGATGATCCGGTAGCCTTTCGAACGGGCGATGAAGGCCAGCGCAATCCCGGTATTTCCGGAGGTCGGCTCGATGATGAGTCCACCCGGCTTGAGCGAGCCGTCCTTCTCGGCAGCCTCGATCATCGCCTTGCCGATGCGGTCTTTCACGCTAAAGAGCGGGTTGAAAAATTCGGCCTTCACGCAAATCTCGGCCTCGAGGCCGGCGGTGATGTGATTCAGGCGGATGAGAGGAGTGTTGCCAACGGTGGCAACCATGTCTGCGGCGATCTTCATGGGGAGTGGTTGGTTAGGAGCTTTTCAAATCTGGAAATCGGGCGACCCGGAGTCAAGGTGCAAGCCGCACTCGAATTTCTCGCCATTGAAACGGGTGGCCTCGACATCGCCGTTCTCAACGGGACGGGTGCTGTGCCAATCGCCCATCGTCGCGTAGCCCTTGGCGGCAAGCGGATGGCGCGGGAGTCCCTGCTGGTGGAAGTAGAGATCCACCTGCGCGTCCGCCCAATCAATAATCGGATAAGCCTTCACGGTCTTCTTCTGCTGCTCGACGAAGGGCCGGTCCATGCGCGACTTCGACTGCGAGCGGCGCAGTCCGCTGAGCCAGACATCCGCGCCGGTTTCGCGGAGCGCGCGGTTCATCGGCTCGATCTTGGTGATGAGGCTGTAGCGGTCCGCGCCATCCTTGCCATCCTCCCAGAGATTTCCCCACAGCGCCTGCATCCGTGCGGCGGAAACGCTTGGCTGATAGATGCGGAGGTCGAGGTCGAGCTGCGAAGTGAGCTCCGCGGCATACTGATAGGTTTCGGGAAACAGGAATCCGGTATCGATGAAGACCACCGGAATCTTCGGCGCGTGCTCGTGGATGAGGTGGAGCATGACCGCTGCCTGCAGCCCGAAGCTGGTGGACACGACGAGGCGATCACCGAGCTGGTCGTAAAGCAGGCGGAGTCGCTCCCCGGCGCGCAACGGCGCGAGGGCGCGGGATAGCTCCGCTGGATCGATATCCAACGAAATCGCCACGGGAATTTCGAACCGGAGTGCTTCCATCACTTGGAAAAATAGGGGGCTTCAAGCCGTGGCGAGGGCCTCGGCCTTCACATTCTTATGAAAGTCCGGACCTTGGACCGTCGCCGCGACGTAGCCCTTACGGATGCAGAAATCCCCGAAGCGCTCGCCGTCGATCCGCTCGCTGGCGTAGTGTTTGAAGATCGGCGCGAGCAGCGGCTTGATCTCCGCGGAGGAGATATTGTCCCGATAGAGTTTCGACAGCCGCTGGCCTGCGAAACCACCGCCGAGATAGACGTTGTAATGATCCGGACCGCGGCCGACGAAACCGATCTCCGAGATGAACGGCCGCGCGCAGCCATTCGGGCAGCCGGTCATGCGGATGGTGATGGCGTCATGCCGCAGACCGTATTCCTCGAGCGATTCCTCGAGGCCGGTGAGGAGGTCGGGCAGGAAACGCTCGGCTTCCGCGAGGGCGAGGCCGCAGGTCGGCAGGGCGACGCAGGACAGTGAATTCAAGCGCAGCGCACTTTCCAAATGGCTGTCCTTGATGCCGTACTGCTCCAATAGCTTTTCAATTTCCGGACGCATCTCCGGAGAAATGTTGGCGATGATCAGGTTCTGGTTCGCGGTAAGCCGGAAGTCCCCATCGTGGATCTTGGCGATCTCGCGGAGACCGGTCCGCATCGGATAGGACGGCGTGTCGAGCACCCGGCCGCCGGCGATGTAGAGGGTGAGGTGGGAATTCCCGTTCGCATCCTCGACCCAGCCGTAGCGGTCGCCGTTATCCTCGAACTTGAAGTCGCGCACCGGGCCGAGTTCATAACCGAGATATTCATTAAGCTTGGCGAGGATCCAGTCCGGGCCGTAGTCGTCCACGGTGTATTTGAAACGTGAATGCTTGCGGTCCGTCCGGTCGCCGAAATCGCGCTGCACCAGCACGACCTTTTCCGCGACGTCCACGATTTGGTCGGGCGTGCAGAAGCCGATCACATCCGCGATCCGCGGATAGGTGGCCTCATTCCCATGCGTCGAACCCATACCGCCGCCGACGGCGACGTTATAACCGACAAGCACCCCTGCCTCGACGATCGCGATGAAGGAAAGGCAGTTTGCATAGATATCGACATCATTCGACGGCGGCACCGCGATGGTGATCTTGAATTTCCGCGGCAGATAGGTCTTGCCGTAGATCGGCTCGAAGTCCTCCTCCACTTCGCTCGATTCGATCTTCTCGCCGTCCAGCCAGATCTCATGATAAGCGCGGGTCTGCGGCGTGAGATGCGTGGAGATCTCCTGCGCGGCCTTCAGCGCCTGCGCGTGGATTTCCGATAGATATGGATTCGGATTGCACATCACGTTGCGGTTCACGTCCCCGCAGGCGGCGATGGTGTCCATCGCAGCTTGGTTGATCTCGGCGATGGTGCGCTTGAGATTTGTCTTGATGATCCCGTGAAACTGGAACGCCTGCCGGGTGGTGAGCTTGATGGTGCCATTCGCATACTGGGTGGCGAGCCGGTCGGTCTCCAACCACTGGTGCGAGGTCGCCACGCCGCCCGGCACGCGGATGCGGATCATGAACGAGTAGGCCTTCTCCAGCTTGTGCTTGCGGCGGTTCGCACGGATGTCCCGGTCGTCCTGCTGGTAGGTGCCGTGGAATTTGAGAAGCTGCTGGTCGTCTTCGACCATAGAGCCGGTGGAGAGGTCCGCCAGGCCTTCGACGATGGTGCCGCGCAGGTAGTTGCTGGCGGTCTTGATGTGTTCGTTCGCGGAGAGTTTCTTGTCACTCATGATGATGGATGGTTAGTAAACGTCGCGTTGGTAGCGTTTGGTTTTCTTGAGGTCCTCGACGTAGACCTCGGCAGCCTCGCGGGAGATGCCCGCCTGGTTTTCCACGACGGAGATCAGTGCCTCGTGGACATCGTGCGCCATGCGGTTCGCATCACCGCAGACATAGAAATGCGCACCTTCTTCCAGCCATTCATATAGCTCCTTCGCATTCTGGATCATGCGGTCCTGCACATAGACCTTTTCCGGCTGGTCGCGGGAAAACGCGACATCGAGGCGGGTCAGCGTGCCTTCCTTCAAATGGTCCTGCCATTCGAGCTGATAGAGGAAATCGTAAGTGTAATGTTGGTCGCCGAAGAACAGCCAGTTCTTGCCGCTGTTCCCCAGCGCCGCGCGGTGCTCGACGAAGGCGCGGAACGGAGCGACGCCAGTACCCGGACCGACCATGATGACCGGCGTCGAGCCATCGGCCGGCAGGCGGAAATTCTTGTTCGGCTGGACGAAGACCTGCACCGCATCTCCCTGTCGGATCTGGTCCGCGAGGAAGGTGGAGCATACCCCTTTCCGCTCGCGGCCGTGGGCCTGATAGCGGACCGCGGCGACGGTGAGATGGACCTCGTCCGTATGCGCCAGGGGACTGGATGCGATGGAGTAGAGCCGTGGCGGGAGCTTGCGGAAAATGCCGGTCAGCGCGGCGGCGGAAAGGCCGTGCGGTGCGAACTCCAGGATCGCATCGATGATTTCCCGCCCGTCGCTGTATTCCTTGAGGCGGGGCTTTTCCTCCTCGCCCAAAAGCTCGCGCAGCAGTGCGGAGTCTGCGGCCTCGGCGAGTTTCGTAAGCACCGCGCGGGAAAGCGCGGTGATGTCGTAGTCCTCCCGAAGGGCGTCGGCGAGCAGCTTGGTGCCGACGTTTTTCACCTCCACCTCCTCGTTGCCGGTTAGCTTGGAAGCTTGGATGATGGCCTTCACGCTGTCCGGCGCATTCAGCGGCACGACGGCAAGCGCATCGCCCGGTTCGTAGCTCAGGCCCGAAGCGGCGAGCGAGAATTCGAGGTGGATCGTCTCTTTGGACGAGCCCTCGCCATTCAACAGCACGCTCTCGATCGTCTCGGCGGGAAATGGATTCTTTTTCCCATACTCGACAGTCGGGATGGCCGCGGGAACCACGAATGAAACCGGCGCGGCGGACGCAGGAGCCAGCGCCCCGAGCGAGGCATCCAGCCAGGTGACAAAGGATTCCTCGTAGTCCAGATCGCAATCCTGGCGGGCGACGACCCGTGAGCCGCCGAGCAGTTCGAGCCGAGCGTCGAAATCTTTCCCGATCAGGCAAAACTTCTCGTAGGAGGTATCGCCCAGCGCGCAGACGGAATAGCGGACGCCGGACAGCGGAAGGTCCGCGGCCATGAATTCCTTGTGAAAAGAAACCGCGGTTTCCGGCGCATCGCCGTCTCCCCAGGTCGAGACGATCACCAGCAGGTTCGTAGCCTTCGCCAGATCACCGGGTGAAAGGTCCGCCATGTTTTTCATCACCGCCTGGAAGCCCCGCTTCTTGGCTGCCTTCACCGAGCGATCGGCCAGAACTTCGGAATTACCGGACTCGGTGCCATAGAGAACCGTCAACTTGCCGGCCGCAGCGGGTGCCAAGGTGGTAGCCACGGCGGCTCCGGATGCGGCCAGGAAGCCACTCAACCAACCGCGCTGCAGCGCATCGAGGCCGGAAATGGTGGTTTCCAGCGCGCGGCGCTGGTCAGGGGTGAATGGCGAATGCTCGGGAAACATAATCCTTAGTTAATTACCTCTCTTTATGAGGTAACGCGCAGAAAGTGGTCGCGATGCGCCGGTTAGGCAACGTCTATTTCGAAATTATTGATCCAGCCATCCGGGTTTGGCACCGCGAAATCTTCTTGCTAGACCGCTCCCGGGGAATGGGTAGGACAAGGCCATGTTAAAACCAAAAGCCCGTTGGCTGGCGCTGCTTTTATTGGCTCAGCCCGCTGCCGCCGAAGTCACGATGCCTGCCTTGTTTCAAGGCGGCGGGGTCCTGCAGCGCGACAAGCTGGTCCCGGTCTGGGGGCGCGCGTCGGCGGGCAAGGCTGTAATGGTTTCCTTCGCCGGACAGAATAAGACCGCGACCGCCGACGCCGCCGGGCGCTGGCAGGTGTCTTTGGATGCCATGCCCGCAAGCTCGGAAAGCCGCAGCATGACGGTGACGGAAGAGGGTTCGGCTGCGCTGGAACTCACCGATATCTTGGTGGGCGAGGTGTGGCTCGGCAGCGGCCAGTCAAACATGCAGTGGACAGTCGAAGCCTCGCGCCCGGAGGATCAAGCCATCGCCGCTGCCGGGCCGGTGCCGCTGATGCGCTTGTTCGATGTCCCGCGCGTGTTGAATCACAGCCGCCAGGAATCCGTGAAGGCGAAATGGACCGCCGCCACGCCCGAGACGGCCAAGCCGTTTTCCGCGGTTGCTTACTTTTTCGGCAAGCA
>ENA-OFCF01001095-OFCF01001095.1-metagenomes-genome-assembly--contig:-NODE-1095-length-10923-cov-2.973500_pt1 | contig 10923 bp, 12 predicted proteins | sample MGYA00153387_OFCF01 | MGnify analysis MGYA00153387 | reverse complement strand
TGGTTCTGAGTTTGGAAGAGCCGGAAAGGCTGGAAAGATTTTAAGAACAGCCTTAAGAGCATTACTCTTGAATTCTGCCGATGGTAGAATGGTGAGTCGCTTAACTCAAAAAATGGTAAAAGTTATTCAGGCCGATACAATAAGTGTCAGAGGTTTGCGAAATGTTATTGATGGTGAAGCAGAGCTGCTTGCCGGCTTTGAATTCAACATCAGAGGAAAACTAGATACTAGTTTATTTGCCCCATTTTTGGGAGCAATTGACCGTGTTACTGGTGAAATCACTGTAGATTTGGATCCTTTTGTTCCGGCAAATATGATTGCTGCACCGAGTGGTTATTTTAGCTTTAATAATTAAAACTATAATTTCTAGTAACGTCTGAATGTAAACTATTTCCGACTGGACAAGTTTGAGCCGAGATTTCTATAATCTGTTTTTGTTCGGTTGTAAATTCATCATTTAAATTTAACTTATATCAATTAGTTACAAAATTTCCTTCTGCATTCATAGTTTTTTTGATTTCAACAGTAGTATTTTCAGTTGTGAAATTATTCTTTTTTGCTATGAAGTCAATATATGTCACGATACAACTTCCTAAAGCCACTGTCATTAAATCCGTTGGTCCAAACTGGCTTGCTTTGGTTAAAATTGTACTTTCAGACAAACTATAAATTGTTGAAATTCCTAAATTTCCAGTGTATTCTGTTTTTATAATTCCCATTTCTTTACTTTTTAATCAATTTCTACCAGCCATTACACCGCCATCAACATTGTAAATTGAACCCGTAACCCATGAGGCTTTATCAGAAAGTAAAAATGTAATTACATTGGCAACATCGTCCGGATTTCCAACTCGCCCTATTGGGTGAAAACCATTAAAAGTATCCAATGTTTCTGCTACTTTTGCAGGGGCAATAAATCCTTCATAAATAGTAGTTCTAACAACTGCTGGCGAAACCGCGTTTACACGAATGTTATATGGTGCCAATTCCATTGCCAAGTGTTGTGTAAGAGAATGTAGTCCTGCTTTTGCCATTGAATAGGCAGACGATGGCGTTGCTGCGACTGATTGGCTCGCCCACATTGAACCAATATTTACAATTGCACCTTGTTTGTGCAAAATCATGTTTTTGACTGCTTGTTGTGTGATAAAAAATGTTGCTTTGTTCAGGTCAAGATACTTGTCGTAGTCTGAAACGGAATGTTCAATAAATGTTTTTGGAACAAAAACACCCACTGCATTTACTAATAAATCTGTTTGCCCGAGTGATTTTACGAAGTCAATCGCTAAGCGAACTTCGTTTTCTTTAGTTAAATCGGCTTTGAAGGTATTTACTTCTCCAAATACTGAAAGTTCTTTTTTAGCCTGTTCAATTTTGGTTTCCTGAAAACCAATGATTGCTACCCATTTTGCACCTTGCTGTAATAATTGTTTTGCAGTTTCTTTTCCAATTCCACTACTTCCGCCAACTATTAACGCAGTTTTGTTTTTAAATTCGTTTGTCATTTTTTTATTATTCTGAGGTTAAACAATAATTCGTTTACGCTATGACTTCAAAATTTTAAAAAGATGCAAAAAAATAAAATTATTTTTCTAAAAATTGTTTTGATGCTCTGTTTGCTGAAACAACTGCTCCATCCAAATAGCCAGAACTCGTTTTTGAAGTTTCTGTTCCTGCTAAAAATAATTTTCCGCCAAGTAAGGGCTGTTGTAATAATGGATGTCCGTTATTTTGATGCGCATGCAAAATTTTTGGATTGCTTGTTGAAATAAATTCATTATCCCAAATTTTGTCATTATAAGAAATATGTTTTATGACTATTGAACCAAAAAGGTTTTCGATTTGAGATATAACAAATTCTTCTCTTTGAATTTTGTCATAATTTATTGCGGAACCATTCAAGAAACCCATTAAGGAAAATTTTGACTGTTCGAAATTGGAATGGTCATAAATTTCAACTGCAATTCCTGATTGAGAAAAAACTGTTCCGGAAAATTCATTTTGCAACCAAAAAGGTTCATTGTATTCTATAGTAAATTTAATTGTGCCACTCATCCAGGTTTGGACATTTTGCATTAATTCAGAAACTTGAATTGGCAAACCAGGAATAAATTGAATTTTATCCACGAGAATTTGAGCCGGAATAGTTGAAATAACACATTTTGCTTCATATTGTCTACCAGCATTATCGACTATTGTAATAAAATCTCCGTTATCAATAATATTTGTAATTAATGTATTTAATAATATATTTTTGTCCCCAATAATATTTTGAAATTTTTTTATAATTGCAGAAGTTCCGCCTTTAATTCTATAAGATGATTGTTCAGAGCCTGGAACATAAAAAATTTGCGGTGGTTCAAAAGATTTAGTTTGAAATATTGTTTTTCCTTCTGAGTGTTGATAGAAAATTTCTATTTCCAATTCATCTATTAAAGTCATTAAACTAACATGATTATCATTAAACCACGTTGCACCTAGATCCATTGGTGTATCAATTACGCCCTGAATAGTTTCAATTCGACCACCTAATCTGTTTTGCGCTTCTAGAATTTTAAATGAAACATTTTTCTTTTTCAAATTATAAGCGGTAGTTAATCCGCTCAAACCAGCACCAATAATAATTACATTTTCCATATTACATATTAAGACTGAAATATTAAAAAAAGATGCAAAAAATTATATTATATTTTTTAATTTAATTTTTTCGTCCTGCAACAATTTGCAATCTGGTTTAATGTCAAAACTTATCATTTCCCCATTTTCGTCAAACTCGACTATGCAACATTCAAGAAATCTTTCTTTTAATTTTAATCTTCCCCGCTGAATTCGAGATTTTGTATTTGGTAAAGTTAAGTTGAGTTTCTCTGCAATTACTTTCTGGTTTATGTTTTCAAGATCGTACATATAAAGCGGAATTGCATACTCCTCGGGTAACAGTTTTAAAAGTGCTTTTATATATTCCGACGCTTCTCCAATAAGAGAATTTTCAACTACTTCATCAGCTAAATCAAACTCTAATGAAGTTTTTTTGTTTTTTTTGTAATAATCTATAATAGTGTTTTGGGTAATTTTAAAGAGCCAAGATTTTAAATGTAAAACAGTCTTTCCCTTTGCGCAAAATTGATAACTTTTTAAAAGCACATCTTGAAGAATATCTTTAGAATCGTCATTATCAGTTACTCTTTTTTTTATATAACCAAGTAATGAAGATTTATATTCTTCCCAGATTTCAAATATGTCACAGTCTTTCATTTTTATCTTTTATTTACAATTTTGCTAATAACTTTTATACAATAAAACTAACTTTATACTGCTCAAATGTATTAATTAGGAACTTAAATTACTAACAATATAAATTTTGTGTTTTATTAAATCTCAAATTCTTTTAAAATAATTGGCATAGAATTATACGTTAGTGTAACAATATCAATTTATTATGATTTTAATCCTGTGATTTCTAATTGTAAATTATTCATTGATTTTAAAATATTATAAATGCTCTGTCGTGTTTTGTTTGCATATTTCATAACATTGTTAATGAAAGCTGATTGTGATTTGATTTACAATTAATATATTATTTTTAAATTGTTGTGGTGTTATTTTAAATATTTCTAAATTTAATTACTAATTATCTTTCCATCTTCTAAAACAATTGTCCTATCGCTTCGTACTGCAAAATCTTTGTCGTGGGTTACAGCAATAATTGTTTGACCAAATTCGCTTGAAATTTCTTTGAACATATTAAAAACAATATTAGAATTTTTGCTATCGAGATTACCTGTTGGTTCATCTCCCATTATTATTGCAGGGTCGTTTATTAAAGCTCTGGCAATAGCAACACGTTGTTGTTGTCCGCCACTTAGTTTTGATGCCGATTTCAGTGCCTGGTCTTCAATGCCTAATATTTTTAATTTCTGATAAGCACGTTCTTCCACTTCATTGTAACTGTACTTACCTAATTTTAATGCTGGTATCATTACATTTTTTAAGCAAGAAAACTCTGGTAGTAAATAATGAAATTGAAATACAAAACCTATGTTTTCATTTCTGATTGCTGCCAATTCATCTGGTTTCTTACCTGTTATTTTTTCGCCTTTTATAAATAATTCTCCTTCATAAGAAGTATCCATTGTGCTTAAGCAATACAACAACGTTGATTTTCCTGAACCACTTTTGCCAACCAAAGTTAAAAATTCTCCTTCGTAGGCTTCAAAACTTACTTCATGTAAGGCTTTGAATTTTACTGGTTCGTAGAAAAACTTTCCAATTTTATTGGTATTTAAAACTATTTTTTCTGTTTTCATTATTGGTATTTTTTTTGCGTGAGCGATGGAAGTGGAACTCTTTTTTTGGCGATTTTTCTTAGCCAAAAAAAAGTGAGAACGGACAGCGCGACCCGATTTTTCATCGGGTCACGCCCAAGTTATTATGATTTTTATTTTCTAAATATTTCAACCGGATCAACTTTAGCCGCTTTTCTGGCTGGAAAATAACCTGCACAAAATGTAATAACTGTTCCGAGCATAAAACTTTTCATAAATAATGGAAATTGAAATGTTATTGGAAAATAGCCAACTGGCGGTCCCATATACGTTTTAGCCATTACGGAAATTAGTAATGAACCAATTCCTAAACCGATTATTGTACCAATTAATCCCATAACAACTGCCTCGTATACAAATATTCTAACTACATCGCCACCTTTAAATCCTATTGCTTTAAGTATGGCAATATCATTGATTTTTTGCATTATCGTGGAACTTAAAATGTTGTAAATTCCAAATCCTGCAACTAATAAAATGCATAATGAAATAGCGCCCATCATTGTTTCTCGGGTCTTATTGGTAGTCAACACATCTGCGCTGGTTGTTTTCCAGTCTTCTACTTTATAAGCAGTTAATTGTTGCAATTGTGGAACGTATTTTTCTGGATTTTCTCTATCTGGAGTGTTGATGAAAATGGTACTTACAAAAGATGGACCTTCTTTGATAAATTGTTGAGCTGTACTAACATTTACAAACGATTTTTGCAAATCGTTCATACTGTTTCCGCTTGAAAAAACACCAACAATTTTAAGGACTTTAGAAACACCATAAGAAGATGAAACTGTTATGTTATCTGATAATCCGAGATTTAATTTTTCCGCAATACCACTTCCTACAATAATGCCGTTTAAATTTCCTTCTAAATCTTTGGTGCTTCCAGAAACCATATATTTTTCGGTATTGAACATTGAATTATAATCGAGCATATTGGCACCAATACCACTACCTCTTAATTGTACTTTGCCACGATTATAAAAAACATCAAAACTGACTTGTCCGATAGCATAAGTAACATAAGGTTCGTTTTTTATTCGTTTTAATAAATCTTCTGGATTTATAATTTTCTTAGATAATGTTGTAATTTGTGGATTGATAATTACAGTAACATTTTTATCATCATTATTGGCAAAAGGTTTACTTATTTCATCGTCTTTATAAATCTTAATTTGTGCGCTGTTCTTAAAAATTTCGTCTGTAGAAAATTTACTAAAACCGGCATCCATTGAATTCATAAAGAAATAGACAGCTACGCCAATGGTTACACCAAGTGCGGCGACCAAAGTTTGTTTTTTTCTAGTGATGATATGCGTTAATGCAATATCAATATTTATATTTTTTTTCATAATCAAATTTTAATTTCATTCAAATTTTAATGCAATTACTTTATAATTTAGCAATTTTTTCTGGAACTAAAATTGTATTTTCGTCAATGCCTGATAGTACCTGAACCCATTCATTGCTCATAAATTTGGTTTTTATTTTTACTTTTTCGTCTTTGTCTTTTACTTGAACGAATCCTGCAAAATCAACATAACTTCTTGGAATTAATAGCGCATTTTTTGTTTTTTCGACAACTATATTTGATTGTAATTGCGTGTTGATGATAACAAAATCTAATGGCTCATTAAATTTAATTTTACAAATAAAAGATTGTGTACTTTCATCAAATAATTGATAAATTTCTGCAATTGTGCCCTTATAAGTCCTGTCTTTATTGGTGTTGAGTTGAATAAGTGCTTCTTGACCTACTTTGATTTTGCCAATATTAGTTTCATCGACATTTACTTTAGCATAAATATTATCATTTTCGCCAATAAGTGCTATTGCTTCGCCTTTAGAAACATAGTCGCCCACTTGCTTATAGCGTTTGTAAATTTTGCCTGTAGCAACTGCTTTTATTTGATTTTTTGACAATATTGAGTTATTAACGCCTTTTATTGCTTTGTTACTAATAACTTGCTGGTTGGCTTGTTGCTTGATTAATTTAAAGTTATCTAAAGCACTGTCGTAATTGGCTTTTGATGTTTTGTATTGCAATTCAATGTTTTCAAAATCAATTTTTGCAACACTATTTTCATCCCAAAGTTTTTTGTAACGTTGGTACTGTAATAAGTCTAATTGCATTTTTTGTTTGCTGACATTTATTGAATTTTGTGCTTGCGATAATGCTGGTGCATTATTTTGGGTATTGCTTTGTGCTAAATCGTATAAATCTTTAGCACTCTCGTTGTTATAACTGTTTTCTTTGTTGTCAACAATCGCTAAAACAGTTCCACTTTTAACCAAATCGCCTTCTTCAAAATTTACTGCTGACAAATAGCCGTCGGTTTGTGCTTTCAATGTAAACGTGTTTTTGGCTTCTAGAATTCCTGATGCAAAAACTGTTTCGGTAACATCTTTGCGAATTGGTTTTATTTCGTCGGTTTTCTTTTCGCAAGATGCTAGAAGTATTGTGCTTAAAATGATAATTATTATTTTAGAGTTCATCTTTAGTTTATTTTGTTGTTAATATCTATTCTTGATTGAGCCAATTGTATGTTTATAAGTGAGGAAATTGCATTGTAATTAGCATTTACCATTGCATTATAACTGTTTAAAGTTTGATCAATTCCGATCAATCCTTCGCTATATAATTTTTGGTTTTTATCGTAAGTATCTTTTCTTAATTTAAAAATTTCATCATTTGCTTTGGCTTGAGAAATGGCTTTGTCGAAATCAATATTCAATTGTTTGAATTCTATTTCGGATTTAATTTTGCTCTGTTCACTATTTTTTTGAGCCAATTGATAGTCAAATTTGGCATTATAAACTTGCGAAATAGATTTTGCTGTGGGTAAACCAAAACTTAATTTCAAACCTACATAATAACTATTTATCCATTTTACAGACGAATTAAACAATTCAAAATTAGAAGTGTTTTGTTGAACATTGTTCGAAAATACAAATGATGCTGTGGGTAGAAGCGACAATTTATTTTGCCTGTAATTTGATAAAGCGTATTTTTCTTTCAATTCGTTGCTTTTGAAGTTCAATTCATTCGAAGTGATTAAAGGTTTTTCTTGAATTGTTTTCGTTGCAATATTGTTTTTAATTACAAGAGCTTGGCTTTCAGGAATATCACACAATATTTTTAATAGCAATATATTTTGTGTTTCTAAAAAAACGAGTTGTTTGTTGTTTTCTTGTGTTGTCAAAAAACTGGCTTTTGCATCGTTTACATCTTGTTGTTTGACTAAACCGAGTGCATACTTACTTTCGGCAGTATTGAATAGCGTAATTGCAGATTTTAAATTTTGTTCGTTTTGTTTAATTTGTTCTTGAATATTAATGATGTTATAATAGGCTGATGCTATGTTTTCATTCAAGTTTTTTTCATTCAATTTATTATCAACTTCGTTTTTTTGAATATTGATTCTGGCTAACTTCAAATTTTCCCAACCAGCAAGATTTATTAATTTAATGTCTAAATTCACATTAAGCGTGTTGACATATTTTGTGCCAATAGTCAATTCATTAAAGCCACCAGAAGCTCCGCCAAAAGCTTCAGAAGGAACAACTAACACTTGTTGGCGCAAATTGTTATTGACCGTAAAACTATTAACGTTGGTTGGATCAAGTACACCAATTATTGCTGCTAATTTTGCTTTTTTGGCTTGTGTAAATTTAATATCGCCTTGTTGTAATGTGATGCTTTTGGTTTTAACAAAAGACAATAACTCATCTAAATTTGAAAAAGTGTTTTGAGCATTTGCGTTTTTATTAAATCCAAACAAAAAAAATATTATAAAAAATTTTATTAACTTCATTGTAGAATTATTTAATTTTTAAAAAGTAAATCGTTTTAGAAAAGACTAAAAACTTGCTTGCTACTACTTTTAGTTTGTCTTCACTTTCAAAAGTTATGGTAGCATTGAGTTCCATATCTCTGTCGTGTGGCGACAATTTACCTTTAAAAGAATTTGTTTTCTTGTTGTATACAAATTTTTTGAGAATGATTTTGCCATTCGTTACTTTTTTGTCTTTGTCCATAATAACCTTGCCGTAAAACAAACCATCACTTAATAAATAGATTTCTGCTTGTACATCTGCATTGTCTTCTGTTTTCCATTTGCCCAAAATGTCTTTTTCTTTTTGAGCCGAAACTGTTAACGATAAAAAAAGTGCGAGAACAGTTGTTTTGATAATTGTTTTCATAATTTTGATTATTTATTAGGACAAAATTCAACTAAAAAAGGAAAGGTGACAATTAAAACAAATGTGAAATGGACAAATTAATACTTGAAGTGGACAAGTTGCAGAAAATAAAAAAAGGAACATAAAATGCCCCTTGATAAAATCGATAAATAATCAGAATTTTAGCTATTTGCCAACCAATTAGAAAATGCACTTGTTTTTAATTTTCCGACAATAATTTGTTCTTTGAACGGAATATTGAGATTGATTAAAATTTTGCGACTAAAATAATGCGAAGCATCTTTAATTGCTTTTCTATTGACAAGAAATTGTCTATTGGCACGAAAAAAATCACTCGGAAGCAGCTTTTCTAAACTATCCATATTCTGCGAAAGTTGATGTTTTTTATTATCAAATGTAAAAGCAAAAACCAAATCATCTTCAATAAAAAAAAGTGCAATATTTATTATGTTTAAAGGAATGATTTTGTCACCTTCATGAATTATTATTGATTGCGATTGCGGATTTATTTTCTGTTTCAAAATATCCAATAAATTGCTAAGATTTTCAGTTGATGGTGCTAATTTTTCTTTTAAAGTTTGAAATTTCAACAATGCATTTTCAATAGTTTGTTTGCTAAATGGTTTTAGAATATAATGAATTCCGAAAGTATTAAATGCTTCTAACGCATATTGATTATAGGCAGTACAAAAAATTATAGGTGTTGTGATTTTCGATTTTTCAAAGATTTTAAAACTTATACCATCACCTAGTTCAATGTCTGAAAAAATTAAATCAATTTCTTGTTTTGTTTTAAAATAATTGGTTGCTTCTTCAATCGAGTGAACCATTTTGACAATTTCGATTTCCGAATCAATACCTAACAAAGTTCTCGCTAGATCTTTGGCAGTTAATTTTTCGTCTTCTATAATTAGGATTTTCATTTTTATAAAAGATTAATTAAAACTGTAAAATCGCCGGCAGTTTCTATAATTTCAATTTCTGTATTTGAAATAATATTATACCGAGAATTTAAATTCTTTAAACCAATTCCTGACGGCAATATTAATGTTTTTTTGACTTTATTGTTTTGAACTTGGATTTTATTATCAATAGTTGAAATCTTGATATAAAGCGGTTTTTTATTTGTAAAAGAGTTATGTTTAATTGCATTTTCAACTAAGGTTTGAATAGCAAAAATAGGAATTTTCTTTTCAAATTGAAAAATTGGTAAATTAATTTCATAATTTAAAGCATCGCCAAAGCGGACTTTTTGTAAATCAAAATAATCTTTAGTAAATTTTATTTCTTCATCTAATGTTGTGAGTTCATTGTTTTTTGCTTGGATGGAATATCTTAAAAAATCTGAAAGCTTAACTACATACTCTTCTGCAATATTTGGATTTTCACTAATTAATGATTTTAATGTGCTTAATGCATTGAATAAGAAATGTGGTTGTAATTGTTGCACTAATATTTGTTTTTGTGCCTCTAAATTACCGACTTTTAATTGTTCAATTTCTAAAACAGCACTTTCTTTTTGGAATTGCAAAATTATAGAATTGGAAATTATAATAATTAAAGTGTTTAATGCAATTGCTCCTAAAAATGGTAGAAGCAAATTATATTCCTGTGGTTTAAATTTTAAATATGTTAAAATAAATACATTAAAACATTGAATTAAAAAAACTGTTAAATAGCTAAGAAAATATCTTTTAAAAATATTGTTATCGCTAATTTTAAATATAATATAAATATTGATTATCCAACAACAAAAAATGAAAATTGTAAGTATAGCCCATATAGAAATAAAAAAAAATTCTTTATTTTCTTGATTCATATACGTTGGTGCCGCTGTAATTATCGCTAAAAGTGGCGACGAGATTAGTGCAATTTTGTATAATTTTTTCTTCATACTGCAAATTTAATACTTCTATTTTTAAAAAACGTTGGGAAATATTCGATAATCATTTAAAATACTTACGAATGTATATTCTTTCAAAATTTTATTAAAAGATGAACATCAATTTATTTATTTTACAGCCATTTTTTTTTCTATCAACACATTGTTTTTTTGGCTAAATTTATCTCTCAAAACCTTCATATCCTCACTTACTTTTTTGTCTAAAACCTTTGCGTAATGTTAGGTAGTCCTGATTTTGACACGGACTTATTTTCCCGAGGGAACGCAAGGAGTTTTAGAATGGAACGGCACAATAGTTTGTTATACCATCGAATTGCCCTGGTTGGGAAACCAACGGCGAATTTCTTGTATTCCCGAGGGAGAATATATCTTACAGAAGCGGTTTAGCCCCAAATTCAAATGGCAATTGCATTTGATGAATGTTCCGGGAAGAGATTTGATCTTAATCCATCCCGCCAATGACGCTAAAACAGAATTATTGGGCTGCATTGCTCCTGT
>ENA-OFCF01001094-OFCF01001094.1-metagenomes-genome-assembly--contig:-NODE-1094-length-10942-cov-3.008910_pt1 | contig 10942 bp, 11 predicted proteins | sample MGYA00153387_OFCF01 | MGnify analysis MGYA00153387 | reverse complement strand
CCCGCCACGTGATAGACGATCTCCACGCCCGCCATCGCCGCCGCCATCGCGTCGACGTCGTCGAGCGCCGCGTGCACTCGCTGCGCGCCGCAGGCCTCGAGGTGCGTCAGCTTCGAGCTGCCGCGCACCATGGCCCTCACCTCCTGTCCGCGCTCGTGCAACGCCTCGACGAGGTGACTGCCGATGAAGCCGCTGGCGCCGGTGACGAGGACTCGAGTGCTCACGCGGCCCCGAGATAGCCGCAGCGAAGGGGCCGCGCAAGGGCCCGTGGTGCGCAGCGAAATGCACGGTGGAAGCCACGCACTTTCACGAATTGAACGCGCGTGTAAATAGCGGTGACTCGCTGAATTTCCGTGACACACACGCTACTTTCACTGTAACTACCCCTCATTCACCCCTGGGAACGCGCATGGGCCGCGAAGCCGAATCTAGCCTCGCAGACTTCTATTTCTCGGACAGCGACGATCCGCTGATCCCCCCGGAGAGCTTCACCCGCTGGGCCGAGGAGGGCGCGTGGGCGATGGCGATGTACGAGCCCCAGATGCTCGGCGGCGTCGCTCCCCGGATGGACATCATGCGGGCTGGCATCACCAGCCGCGTCGTCAATCTGAGCTCTTACAACTACCTCGGCCTGGCGATGCACCCCGAGGTCATCGAGGCCGCGACGAAGGCCCTGCGCGACTACGGATCCGGCGCCTGCGGCTCACCGCTGCTGTCCGGCATGAGCGACCTGCACAAGGAGCTCGAGCACAAGCTCGCCGCGTTCACCGGCCGCGAGGACTGTATTATCTTCAACAGCGGATTCGCCGGCGGCATGGGCACGCTGACGGGCCTGCTGCGCAAGGGCGACGTCGCGATCCTCGACAGCAAGAGCCACCTGTGCTCGGTCGACGGCGCCAAGCTCTCGCGCGCCCGCCTGATGTTCTTCGAGCACAACGACCCGAACTCGCTGCGCGAGGTGCTCGAGCAGACCAGGGGCCAGCGGCGCCTGATCGTGCTCGAGGGCGTGTACTCGATGGACGGCGACACCGCCGACCTCCCCGCGCTGTTGCCGGTCGCCGAGGAGCACGGCGTCGGCGTCCTCATCGACGAGGCGCACTCGATCCTCGTCTACGGCGCGCATGGCCGCGGCGTCATCGAGCACTTCGGCGCCGAGTCCAGAGTCGCCCTCCAGTTCGCCACCTTCTCCAAGGCCTTCGCCGGCGCCGGCAGCTTCACCGTCGGCCCGAAGAAGCTGCTGCAGTACATCCGCTACTACATCAACCCGTACGGCTTTAGCTGCGCGCTGCCGCCGTCGGTCATCGCTGGCGTCAGCAAGGCGCTGGACATCGCCACCCGCGACAACAGCCTGCGTGAGAAGTTGTGGGAGAACACCCGCTACTTCCGCGAGCAGGCGCTCGGCATGGGCCTCAACCTCGGCCACTCGACCAGCCAGGTCGTCCCGATCATCATCGGCTCGGACCGCCGCCGCCTCTACGAGCTGGCGCGTGACATGCACGTCAAGGGCCTGTTCCTGGCCCCCGTCGACTACCCCTCGGTGCCGGAGGACGGCCTGCGCTTTCGCGTCGCGATCACGGCGGCGCATTCGCGTGAGGACCTCGACCTCGCCCTCCAGATCCTCGAGGACACCGTGGTTCGTACTGCGGAGCAGGCATGACCCTCGTCTTCATGTTCCCCGGGCAGAGCTCCCGGTACCCCGGCATGCTGGACAAACTCCGGCGACTGCACACCCGCGCGGACGAGGTCCTCGCGATCGCCTCGGACACGCTCGGCCGCGACCTGCGGAGCCACTACAGCGAGGACAACGGCGCCGCCTTCGACCGCAACGTCGACGTGCAGATCGGTGTATTCGTCGCCAACCACATGATGCTCTCGATCCTCCAGACCGAGGGCATCGACGCCGAGCTGTCGCTGGGCCTCAGCCTCGGCGAATACAACCATCTCACGCACATCGGCGCGATTGACTTCGTCGACGCGCTGCGCGTCGTCAAGGCCCGCGGCGAGGCCTACGACGCCGGCCCCCGCGGCTGGATGGCCTCGGTGCAGCCGCTCGACCTCGACACCCTCGAGGAGGTCGTCGAGGCTGTCCGCGCCCGCGGCCTCGGCGTGCTCGAGATCGTCAACCTCAACTCCCCGCGCCAGCACGTGCTGTCCGGCGACCAGGCGGCGATCGAGGCCGCGGTGGCGATCCTCGAGGACGACCACTACGTCGTCCCGACGATCATCGAGCGCCAGGTGCCGATGCACTCGTCGCGGTTCGCCCCGGTCGGCGAGGCCCTGCTGCCGCACCTGCGTCGCGCCCGCTTCCGGGCCGCGCGCCGGCCCTACCTCCCGAATCGCCTCGGCTCACCTGTCCCTTCGGCCAGCCACGACGAGTACGTGACGATGCTCGCCGACCACGTGCACACCCCCGTGCTGTGGCGGCGGTCGATCGACCACATCGTCTCCGCCCACCCGGACGCCGTGCTCGTCGAGGTCGGCCCGCGCCAGGTCCTGTTCAATCTGCTCGACCGCAAGTGGGTCAAGAGCCCGCGCTACTGCACCGACAGCCGCGAGGACGCGCCCGCCCACCTGGCCGGCGTGATCGCGGCCCTGCGCGCGCATCGCCCCCTGACCGCGCCCATGCCCGAGTCCATCTCTATCAGCTCGATCAGCTCGATCAGCTCGATCAGCTCGATCAGCTCGATCAGCTCGACCAGCTCGACCAGCTCGACCAGCTCGCTTGAGGTCCGCGAATGGCCGTCGGCGTGACAGGGCAGGGTGGCAGCGTCCCGCGACCGGGGACCATCGAGGCGCTCGCCGGCAGCTTCGATCCGTCTCGCGACCTCGAGGCGCTGGTCAAGAGCTACCGCCGTCGCCCGGTGTTCACGCCCGGCGAGGGCACCACCGAGGTCCACTTCGGTCGCGCGGAGATCGAGCGCATGCTCCCGCACCGCGACCCCTTCTTGCTGGTCGACAGCGTCCACCAGGTCGACCTCGGTCAGGGTGCGATCGCCGGCCGCCGCATGATCGACCCGCAGGACCCTGTGTTCCGCGGCCACTTCCCCGGTGACCCGGTGTACCCCGGCGTGTTGCTCGTCGAGGCGATCGGGCAGCTCGGCATTTGCCTTCAGCATCTGGCCGCCCGAAGTGCCACGACCGTCGGCGAGGACGACCGTCCGCGGGCGCTGCGGCTGCTCAAGGTTCACCACGCCCTGTTTCAGGGGGCCGTTCGTCCGGGCGAGTGGGTCACGCTGCTCGCCCGCTCGCTCGACCAGAGCGACTACGTATCGACTTGTGTCGGCCAGGTGATCCACGGCGACGAGGTGAAGGCCCTCGCCGTGTTCGAGGTCTACCTCCTGGACTGACCGGAGAGCATTGCCATGAACAACGAACGACGCGTCGTCATCACCGGGCTCGGCATCAATACGCCGATCGGGGACGATCTCGAGACCTTTTATCAGAACCTCCTCGCCGGCAAGTCGGCGATCACCCGCTGGAAGTGGATGAAGAACGAGAACGTCTACTCCAAGGTCGGCGGCGACCTCTCGGAGTACGACGTCAAGGCCAAGCTCGGCCGCCTGCGCGACAAGCTCCCCGCCGACATGCACAAGCGGGCCCGCGTGCTGTGCAACAAGGCGCCGTTCTCGACCTCGCTGTCGGTGCTGTGCGCCGCCGATGCCTGGCTCGACGCCGGCCTGCCCGAGGGCGGCGACCCGACCCGCAGGGCGGTGCTCGTCGGCGGCCACAACCTCAACGAGCGCTACTTCGCCAGCAACTACGAGACCTTTCTGCACGAGGAGCCCGACTACATCGACTCGATGGCGGCGCTCCACATGCTCGACACCGACCACGCCGGCTCGGTGTGCGAGATGCTCGGCTGGCAGGGCTCCGCCTACACCCTCGGCGGCGCGTGTGCCAGCGCCAACGTGGCGCTGCGCAGCGGCATCGACGAGATCCGCCATCACGACCACGACATCGCGATGGTCGTCGGCCCGGTGCTCGACTTCTCGCAGATGGGCGTGCACGCGATGGCGCTGCTCGGCGCGATCACCTACGAGAGCTTCAACGACGACCCGGCCCGCGCGAGCCGCCCCTACGACAGCAAGCGCGAGGGCTTCGTGCCCTCGCACGGGGCCGGCGTGCTCGTGCTCGAGGAGCTGGGCCACGCGCTCAAGCGCGGCGCGAGGATCTACGCCGAGGTGCTCGGCTGCACCTCGACCTCGGACGGCAGCCACCTCCCGTCGCCCTCCACGGACGGCCAGGCCCGCACGATCGAGCGCCTGCTCCGCCGCGCCGGCGTGCGCCCCGACGAGATCGACTACGTCAGCGCCCACGCGACCTCGACCCCGCTCGGCGACCTCTCCGAGGTCAACGCGATCAAGCGGGTGTTCGGCGACCACGCCAGGCGCCTCAAGATCAACGCGCCCAAGTCGATGCTCGGCCACACCTGCTGGTCCGCGCCCGCCGTCGAGACCGTCGCCGCGATGTTGCAGATGCAGGGCAAAAAGCTGCACCCCTCGATCAACATCGACGAGATGGACCCCGAGGTCGGCCTCGATGTCTGCGCCAACGAGCCGGTCGACCACGAGATCCAGCTGATGGTGAAGAACTCGTTCGGCTTCGGCGGCCTCAACTGCTGCGCGCTCTACCGCCGCTTCGACGCGAGCAAGCTATGACCGGCGCCCCGAACTACTTCGTCACCGGCGGCGCGCGGGGCATCGGCGCCGGCATCGTCCTCCAGGCGATCCGCGAGGGCCACGACGTCGCCTTCGCCTACAAGGGCAACGCTGCCGCCGCCGCCGCCGTCGAGAAGCAGGCCCAGGAGCTGCGCCCCGGGAGCAAGTGCCGCGGCTTCGTGATGGACGTCAGCGACCCCGCCCAGGTCACCGCCGTCGGCGACGAGATCCTCGACGACTTCGAGAGCGTCGGCGTCGTCGTCAACTGCGCCGGCATCAACCGCGCCAACCTCGTCGTCTCGATGTCGGACGACGAGTGGCACTCGGTGCTCGCCACCAACCTCCACGGGCCGTTCTACGTGATCCGCCAGTTCCTCTCGAGCATGCTCGCGGGTCGCTTCGGTCGCATCATCAACGTCTCGTCGATCCAGCACAGCGGCGCGGCCGGTCAGGCCAACTACGCCGCCAGCAAGGCCGGCCTGCACGGCCTCACCGCCTCGCTCGCCAAGGAGTACGGGCGCAAGGGCATCACCGCCAACGTCGTCGTGCCCGGCTTCTTCGACACCGACATGACCCGCGAGACCATGCCGCCCCAGGCGAAAGAATATTGGGCGCAGTATTGTCCGATGCCAAAGGGCCGCATGGGTCGCATCGACGAGCTCGCCACCGTGGTCACCTTCCTCGCCGGCCCGGGCGGCAGCTACATCAACGGCCAGGTCATCCCCGTGACCGGCGGCCTCGACTGGACCTACTGACGACCATGGCCGCGATGACCAGACCGGAGCGCGTCGGCATCGAGCGGATCGCCGCGTACCCGTGCACGCTCTCGCTCGACATGCGCGAGCTGGCCGAGGCCCGTGACCACGACCCGCGGCACCCCATCGAGGAGCTGTGGGTCACCTCGCGCTCGATCAACCCGCCGTGGGAGGACCCGGTGACGATGGCCGTCAACGCGGCCCTGCGCGTCGTCACCCCGCAGGACCGTGAGGACATCGAGCTCGTCATCGTCGGCACCGAATCCTCGCCCGACTACGGCAAGCCGATGTCGACGTACGTGCAACGCTGGTGTCAGATCCAGCCCAACTGCCGCAACTTCGAGGCCAAGCACGCCTGCTACGGCGGCACCTCGGGCCTGATGATGGCCGCCCACTGGGTGGCCTCGGGCGCGTCGCCGGGCAAGAAGGCCCTCGTGGTCACCAGCGATCAGAGCCGCACGCACCTCGGGCAACCGTGGGAGTACGTGCTCGGCGCGGCCTCGACGGCGATGATCGTCAGCGCACAACCCGACGTGCTGGAGATCGAGCTCGACAAGACCGGCTACTGGACCAGCGAGATCTTCGACACCTATCGCCCGACCTCGCAAAAGGAAGTCGGCCACGCCGACATCAGCCTGTATGGCTACCTCGAGGCGCTCGAGGGCGCGTACGACCACTTCTTGCGCAAAGTCGGCCCGATCGACTACGACACTTTCTTCAAGAAGCACGTCTATCACGTGCCCTTCGGCGGCATGACCTTCCGGGCCCACCGCGCCCTGCTGCGCCGCTGGACCGCCCACACCGGCGGCGCCGACCTCGGCGTCAAGGCGGCCCGCGAACACTTCGAGCGCAAGTCGAAGCCCGCCCTCAAGTACAACGCGCAGTTCGGCGGCACGTACACCTCCGCGACCTTCATCGCGCTGATGGGCCTGATCGACAGCTTCGACGACCTCGACCCCGGCGACCGGGTCTCGATGTTCTCGTACGGCTCCGGCTCCTGCGCCGAATTCTACTCGACGAAGATCGGCCCGCACGCGCGCGCCCGCGTCGCCGAGGCCGCGTTGCAGGCCGGCCTCGACGCCCGCCAGCGCCTGACCGTCCCCGCGTACGAGGCCGTCGAGCGCGCCCGCAGCGAGCAGATCGATCGCAGCGACGTCACCATCGACCACGCCGGCGCGTCATGTGGCCTCGAGGGGCTCTACGATCGCGTCTATGCCGGCAAGGGCCGCCTCGTGCTCGACGGCGTCAGCGAGTACCAGCGCAATTATCGTCTCAGCTAGCGGCTCGGCGAGCGGCGCAAACAGCCCGTCGTGGGCCCGGACCAGGTATCCTCCCCCCGCGCTCCGCGAGCCGCGTCCCGTCCAGATCCAGCAGCGAAGAGGCCCCCATGCACCTGCGGTTTGAAGACCTTGGTTCGCCCGTGTGGCGGGTCTGGCTGATGCCGGACGAGCACGGCGAGGTTGCGATCGGCGGGCCTGGCGTGGCCGAGCTCGAGGAGCTGCTACAGCGCGCCGAGGAAGATCCGCGCTGTCGGGTCATCATCCTCGCCAGCGAGGGTGGGGCGGAGTTCTGTCGCGGGATGGACCTGCGCGGGCTCAGCAGCGGGGACGCGGCCTCGCGGGCCGCGGGGGTCGCTCGCTTCGCGCGCTGCGTCGGCCGGATGCGTGCCCTGCGGGCGGCCGTCGTTTGTCTGGTCGACGGCGCCGTCTCGGGCGGCGGGCTCGGGCTCGTCGCCGCGAGTGACCTGGCGATCGTCGGGCGCGCGGCGAGCTTCGTGTTGACCGAGCTGTATTTCGGGCTCGTGCCCGCCGTCATTTTGCCGGTCCTCGGCGAGCGCATGGGCCCGGCGCGCGCGCGCTGGCTCGCGCTGTCGGGCGTCACGCTCGACGCCGACGCCGCGGTGCGCCTCGGCCTCGCCGACGAGCGCAGCGACGACCTCCCGCGGACCCTGGCCGCCCGCCTCAAGCACCTGCTGCGCCTCAACCCCGAGGCGCTCGGTCGCCTCAAGCGTTTATCGGCCGAGATCGTCGGCCAGCCGCTGGAGGTCGCGCTCGCCGCCGGGGTCGCGCGCACGAAGATCGACATCAGCGGCCCCGAGGTGGCCGCCGCGGTCGACAGCTATCTCGCCGGCGAGCTGCCCCCGTGGGCGATCCGCCAGCGCCCGGAGGGCCAGCCATGAACGGACATGTCGCAACGGACAGCCTCGACCTCGGCGTCGACAGCGAGGGTCTGGCGACCCTGCGCATGCGCGACGAGGCCGGCAAGAACGCCTTTAGCCAGCCCTTCGTCGCCGCGCTGGTCGAGACCCTCACCGTGATCGGTCGCCGCGCGGACATCAAGGTCGTGGTGCTGTGCGGCCTGCCGGACGTCTTCAGCGCCGGCGGCGACCGCAGCGTGCTGCTCGGGCTCGCCGAGGGGCGGATCGCTCCGTACGAGCTCCTGCTGACGCGGACCTTGCTCGAGCTCCCGCAACCGAGCCTCGCCGCGATGGCAGGCGCCGCGGTCGGTGGCGGACTGGTGTTCGGGCTCGCCTGCGATCTCGTGTTCATGGCGCGTGAGAGTCGCTACGGCTGCAACTTCATGGACCTCGGGTTCACCCCCGGCATGGGCACCACGCGGCTCCTGCAGGCCGCTGTGGGCCCCTACGTGGCCGCCGAGATGATGTTGAGCGCGCAGTACTTTCGCGGCGCCGACCTCGCGAGCCGCGGCGCCCAGGTCAACGGTGTGTTGCCCCGCGTCGAGGTCGAGGCGCGGGCGCTGGACGTCGCCGGTCGCCTGTGCGAAAAGCCCCGCGCGGCGCTGCTGCTGCTCAAGCGCAGCCTGGGTTTGCCGCGTCGCCTGGCCTTCGAGGAGGCCCGCACCGTCGAGTCGATGATGCACGAGATCTGCTTCGCGGACCCCCAGACCCAGGCCACCATCCGCGAGAACTATTTGAAGCCATGACCGCGAACTTCACCGACTTCACCGACTATCGCGGGAAGGCCGTGCTCATCACCGGCGGCACCCGCGGCATCGGCCTCGCCTGCGGCCTCGCGTTCGCGCGACACGGCGCCCGCGCGATCCTCACGCATCGCTGGGGCAGCGCCGACGAGGGCGAGCTCAGGGCCAAGTTCGCCGAGATCGGCGCGCCCGAGCCGATGATCGTCGAGGCCGATGTCTCGCGCGAGGAGGACACGAAGGCCCTGCTCGAGTGCGTCAAGGCCGAGCACGAGCGCATCGACGTGTTCGTCTCCAACGTCTGCGTGGTGATGCGCGGCGACGGCCCGCTGCAGCACAGCCGCCGCGCGCTCTACAAGTCGCTCGAGTACAGCTCGTGGCCGTTCGTCGGCTACCTGCACGCGATCCATCGCACCTTCGGGACCTACCCGCGCTACGCGGTGGCGATGTCCTCCGACGGCCCCGACACCCACTATCCCGCGTACGACTACGTGGCAGTCGCCAAGGCCGTGCTCGAGACCTTCGTGCGCTACATGGCGACCCACCTCAGGGCGGACGGATGTAAGGTCCACGCGCTGCGCTCGCGCCAGGTGATGACCGAGTCTTTCAAGGACATGTTCGGCCCCGATCAGGTCGAGCTCGGCCGCCGCTTCGCCGAGTTCGCCTGCACCCCGGAGGAGATCGCCGACACCACGCTGGCGCTGTGCAGCGGCATGTTCGACGCGATGTCCGGCCAGGTGGTCACCCTCGATCGCGGGGCGGCCTTCGTCGACAACATCGCCACCCTCGGCCCGAGACTGCTGCGGCCGGAGACCTGAGCCATGTCCACGCTCCTCAAGAACAAGCTCGACGGCAAGGCCGTCATCATCACCGGCGGCACCGATGGCATCGGCCGCGCGTGCGGCCTGCTGTTCGCCCGCCACGGCGCCCACGTGTACCTCACGCACCGCTGGGGCAGCGCCGACGAGGACGCGCTGCGGGCCGAGTTTCGCGCCGTCGGTGGCCGCGAGCCCGTCATCATCGAGGCCGACGCCTCGCTCGACGAGGACACCGACACGCTGATGGCGACGGTCAAGCGGGACCACGACGCCGTCGAGGTGATCATCAGCAACGTGTCCTTCGCCCACGTCAGCAAGTCCCACGAGGACCTCGACAAAAAGAGCTTCCTGCGCAGCCTCGGCTACAGCGCGTGGCCGTTTATCGGCTACTTGCAGAGCGCGCACGCGGCCTTCGGTCGCTACCCGCGCTACGCGATCGGCATGTCCTCGCGCGGCCCGGAGTACTTCCTCCCGGGCTACGACTTCGTCGCCGCCAGCAAGACGGTGATGGAGACCTTCTGCCGCTACCTCACTGCCGATCTGCTCAGTGAGGATATTCGCATCAACGTCGTGCGCGCCAACCCGGTCGAGACGCGCTCGCTAGAGGCCACGTTCGGCCCGGAATTTGCCCCGTTCTGTAAAAAATACTACGGGGAGGGCTTCTTCGTGACAGCCGAAGAAGTCGCAGCCTCCGCGCTGGGGCTGTGCAGCGGACTCATGGACGCGGTCAAGGGACAGGTCCTACTACTGGACAGGGGCTTCGGTTTCGCGGACAACGTCGTCCGCCTGTTCTCGCAACGAGAGCAGCACGGCCTCTCGGTTTTGACCCCCCAAGACCGCCTGGTGAAGGAGAACAAATGATCAGCACACGCGAAGAAGTCCTTGCCGTCGTCAGGCGCCATCTTGCCGACACCGTCGAGGGGATCGAGGGCAAGGAGATCGATCCGTCGAAGTCGATGAAGGAGCTCGGGGCCAACAGCCTCGACATCGTCGAGGTCGTCTCGTGCAGCATGCGCGAGCTCAAGGTCAAGGTGCCCCGCGCCGAGCTCAACAAGCTCACCAACATCGACGAGCTCGTCGACCTCCTGCACCGCAGCGTCCAGGAGAAGGCCAACGCCGCGAGCTGAGCGTCGCGTCGTATTGCGTCGGTCGTATTGCGTCGGGTCGCATCGGGTCGCATCGCATCGCGCCCGGCCGCCTGCGAAGCTCGCTACGCACCGTGAAGCGCCGGTGCATCCTGCGTGAAACGGGATGCACACGGCGGGCTCTCGCGGCGTGGTGTCGTGGTCCTGGCCGTATTTGACAAGCAAGATCTTCGAGCTTAATGACTCCTGGCTTGGAACCCGTGTCGACAGCGAACACCGCGGTCCTGTTGGCCGCTGGCGAGGGCACGCGCCTGCACCCGTACACGCTCGATCGGCCCAAGTGCCTCGTCGAGGTCGCCGGGCGCCCGCTGCTGGACCGCGCTCTCGCGGCGCTGGAGGCGGCCGGCTTCGACGAGGTCGTCATCGTCACCGGCTATCGCGAGGACGTGCTGCAAGGCTTTCTGGCTGGCCGTGCGGTCCACCCGCAGCGCCTGCGGGTCACCTGCGTGCGCAACCCCGAGTACGCGCGGACCAACAACGCGTACTCGCTGTGGAGCGCGCGCGAGGCGGTGCCCGGCGGCTTCGTGCTGCTCGACGGGGACCTGCTGTTCGAGCCCGCGGTGCTGACGGCGCTGCTCGCCACGGCGGGTGAGGCGGCCCTCGCGGTCGAGCGCCGCGCCGACCTCGGT
>ENA-OFCF01001093-OFCF01001093.1-metagenomes-genome-assembly--contig:-NODE-1093-length-10956-cov-3.571507_pt1 | contig 10956 bp, 8 predicted proteins | sample MGYA00153387_OFCF01 | MGnify analysis MGYA00153387 | reverse complement strand
TGAAAAATCTTCTTATTGCTACTTTGTTGGCTGGTGTGTCGGTGACGGCGCTGGCCAAACTTCCCCCATTGAGCGACGAGGCCAAGGCCAAGGCCGCCGAGGAGGCCGCCGCCAACAAGATCAAGCAGGTCGACGCGCTCACCGTGCTCCCGGCCAAGCTGCCCAAGAAGCTCGCTGGCGCGTGCGAGGAGCTCAACGTCGCGATGGACACCTTCATGGTCAAGTGGTTCCCCGCCAACTGGCCCATGCAGAAGACCAAGCAGCTCGCCGACATGAAGGAGTCCTGCATCAAGGGCAACATCGAGACCGCCGCCTGTCAGGCCAACGCCCTCGCCGCCGCCCCGCAGGAGCTCAACAAGGCCGTCCCCGACCTGCTCGGCGCCTGCATCGAGAAGTTCGGCAAGAAGTGATCACAGCGTCACGCGCTGCACCTCCGGCAGCGTCACGCCGAACGCCAGGTGGGCGGCCTCTCGCGTCGCCTGCGGGTCACCTGTCGTCAGGAACATGTCCCTTGCGCCCTGTCCCGTGAGACACCAGCGGCGCTCGACCGCGGCCAGGGTCGCCGCGGCCGGGTCGATGACCCTGACATCCGGCAGCACCCGACGAATGGGCCCGAGCAGCGCCGTGTAGTGGGTACACGCCAGCACCAGCGCCTCGACGCGCCGCAAGGGCCTCAGGATGCGCCCCAGCTCTGCATGCACCGCGGGCGAGTCGAGCTCACCACGCTCGACCATCGCCGACAGCGGCTGCGCCACCCGCGAGATCACGCGCCGCCCCCCTGCGACCAGCCCGTCCCGATACAGCCCCGACGAGATCGTTCGCCGCCCGCCGATCACCCCGATCACCCGCGCCGGGTCGTCCAGCGTCGCCGCGATCGCTGGCGCGATCACCCCACAGATCTCGACGCCGATCCTCGTCAACACCGGATCCCCGATCACCGTGCTCGCCGCGTTGCAGGCGACGACCACGTGCGTCACCCCGCGCTCGCACAACGCCCTCACCACGCCCGCCACGCGCGACGCCAGTGCTGCGCGCCCGAGCTTCCCATACGGCGTCGCGCCGCTGTCGGACCAGTACACGACCTCGACATCCGGATGCCGCGCCTTCAACCGCGCCTGAAAGTCGATCCCCCCGATACCCCAGTCGAGCACCCCGAGCTTCATGCGGTTCACGGGAACGACTGCGGGTCGACGCTGCCGTGCTCGAAGGGCCCGGTGTCGAACGCGAGCACACGCGCGTGCCAGCCGGTGTTGAGCGTCTCGACCGTGCCGTTCGGGAATCGACTCTTAAAATACCAGCGCAGCTCGTGGATCGCGCGAATGGGATTATAGCGCAGCATGTCCTGCCACTTCGGATCCGAGACCATGCGCGCCAGCTCGCCATGATATTGCCGGTGACGCAGCTGCTGGACCAGCGTGCGCGCCTTGTCGCGCAGCAGCCCCGGGATGTCGCGCAGCCCCAGCGGCGCGGCGACCATGTCGACCACCAGCAGGCGACCGCCGGGCGCGAGCACGCGGGCGAACTCTCGCATGATCGGGTCCCAGTCGAGGTAGCGAAACGACAGCAGCGAGACCACGACGTCGACGCTCCCGTCCGCCAAGGGCAGGGCAGGGCCGTCGATCACCTCGAAGCGCAGGTTCGGCTCGCCCGAAGTACGTGCCCGGGCCCGCTCGATCATCCCGCGCGACGCATCGACCCCGACCCCGCTGGTGATGCACGGCGCCAGCAATTTCAACAATGCCCCGTTGCCACAGCCGACGTCGAGCACGCGCGCGCCCGCGGGGATCCTGGCGTCGAGCCAGCGCCACTCGTCGCTGCGCACCCGGATGTCCGCGAACACCCGGTCGTATTGCGCCGCGACGGCGTCGTAGCTCGGGTCGCCCGCGAGAGGAGCCGGCTCAAAGCGACGCAGGCGCTCCGGTGCGACCAGCCCGAGGTACTTGCGCACGGTGCCGGGCACCCCGTGCGACTTCTTGCCCGGCATCCCGAAGATGTACAGCGGCGCCTCGGGGCCCACGAGCCCGTCCCAGCGGAACCGGTCCGGGGCCGACGACACCGTCGTGTACCAGTGATAGCCGTACGCCGGGACCCCAAAGGTGCGCGCGAAGAACGGCGCGAACCACCGGGCCGACCGGCACGCGTGGAAGTATGCCTCTGCACCTGGCCCAAAGGGCAGCTTCATCGTGCGCCACTCGTGCGGGCTAAACTGCTCTGGCCACGCCACGCTGCCGAACATCGGCCCATACATGCCGGCGTGGACCACCAGGTGCAGCTCTCGCAGGACCAGGCCCTCGCGCTCGAGGCGCTGCATCGCCGTCAGGAACTCCGCCTTCGACTCGACCCGCTCGCAGCGCACGGGGGTCCCCGGGGACGCCGCTCGCTTCTCGGCGGCGAGCGTGAGCGCGGCGCGCTCGAACTTCGTGCCGCCCTCGCGGTACAGCGTCGTGTAGCCGATCCAGATCGTTTCGTTCGCCGGGGTCAAGGTCAGCTCACGTGCGGGGCGAGCATGCGTGAGCGCGGCCCGTCTGCCCAGGCCCCACGAGCGCGCATCTTCGTACGCATGAGGCGCCCCCCGGATTGCGTCCTCCCGCGACTTGGGCCAAAACCGGGCCCATGCCCGTCGTCGAGCGCACGATCGAGATCTCCGGCCTGTCGCTGGCCGCCCGCATCCACGGCCCCGACGACGGCATGCCCGTACTCGCCATGCACGGCTGGCTCGACAACGCCGCCAGCTTCGACGGCCTCGCACCCCTGCTGTCCGGCTGCCGCGTCGTCGCCCTCGACCTCGCCGGCCACGGCCTCTCGCAGCGTCGCGCCGGCGCCCCCTATCACTTCATCGACTACGTCGCCGACGTCGCCGCCGTCGCCGACGCCCTCGGCTGGCAAAAGTTCTCGCTGCTCGGCCACTCCCTTGGCGCTGGCGTGGCCGCGCTGCTCGCCGGCACCTGGCCCGACCGCGTCCATCGCCTCGCCTTGCTGGAGGGCCTCGGCCCGCTCAGCGACCCCGACGAGAGCGCCCCCGAGCGTCTGCGCGAGTCCCTCGCCGCCGAGCTCGCCGCGACCCGCCGCACCCACGAGCGCCCCGGCTACCCCGACCCCGAGGTCGTCGGCCGTCGGCTCGCCGCGGCCACGCACATGCAGCCGGCCTCCGCCCAGACGCTGCTGCGCCGCGGCCTGTTCGAGGCCTTGCCGGGCCGCTGGGACTGGCGCGCCGACTCACGCCTGCGCCTGCCCTCACGCCTGCGCATGACCGAGTCGCAGGTGACCGCCTTCTTAAAACAGATCGCCTGCCCGACCCTGCTGCTGCGCGCCATCCCGGGGATGGCCGTGTCGGAGGACTACTTCGCGGCCCGCGTCGCCTGCATCGCAGACCTCCGCCTCGTCGAGCGCCCCGGCGGCCACCACCTCCACCTCGACGACCCCACCACCATCGCCGAGCTCGTCTCGAGCTTCCTGCACGGCACCTGAGCCGCCTCCTGCGGCCCCTCGTCACGGACTCCGCGGCATCCGCGGCATCCGCGCGAGTCCCGCCGGGTAACGTCCGCGCAAGTCACTTTGTCGCCCGCGCGGGTCGGGTTACCTTGCGCTCGGATCGGGGCCAGGACGCCCCGCGCAAGACATGGGCGAACAAAACATCTCCACGCAGGTCGACGAGGAATCCCTCCGCAACTTCATGAAGGCTCTGCTCGACGACGTCGTCGCGCTCGAGGAGCTGCTCGAGACGGACCGCTTCGAGACCGGTGTCCGCCGCGTCGGCGCCGAGCAGGAGATGTTCCTGGTCGACCGCAGCCTGCGACCCGCCTCCGTCGTCACCGAGGTGCTCGAGCGCGTCACCGACCCGCGCTTCACCACCGAGCTCGCGCGCTTCAACCTCGAGGCCAACCTGACCCCGCAGGTGTTCAACAGCTCGTGCCTGCGCCGCATGGAGGACGAGCTCAACGAGCTGATCAGCATGGCGCGTGACGGAGCGCGGGCCTGCGGCGCCGACGTGCTGCTCACCGGCATCTTGCCGACCCTGCGCCGCGGCGACCTGGGCCTCGACAACATGACGCCCAAGCCGCGTTACCTCGAGCTCAACCGCACGCTCCGGCGCCTGCGCGGCGGCGACTTCCACGTCCTGATCCGCGGCATCGAGGACTTCGAGACCACCCACGACAACGTGATGCTCGAGTCCTGCAATACCAGCTTCCAGGTCCACTTCCAGGTCAGCCCCTCCGAGTTCGCCAAGTTCTACAACCTCGCCCAGGCGATCACCGGGCCCTTGCTCGCCGCGGCCGTCAATTCGCCGGTGCTGCTCAAGCACCGCCTCTGGCACGAGACCCGCATCGCCCTGTTCGAGCGCTCCGTCGACACCCGCCCGACCGGCCGCGGTGAGCGTGGCGCCCGTCCCCGCGTGCACTTCGGCGACGGATGGATCCGCGAGGGCGTGCTCGAGATCTTCCGCGAGGACATCGCCCGCTTTCGCATCCTCATCGCCAACACCTTCGACGAGAACCCCCGCGAGGTCATCGCCCGCGGCGGCATCCCCAAGCTGTCCGCGCTGCGTATGCATAACGGCACCGTGTACCGCTGGAACCGCGCCTGCTACGGCTTCGACGGCGACAAGGCCCACCTGCGCGTCGAGAACCGCGTGCTCCCGTCCGGCCCGACCGTCCTCGACGAGGTCGCCAACGCGGCGTTCTTCTTCGGCATGATGGCCAACCTCGCCGAGGAGCCGCGCCGCCTCGAGGAGACGATGGAGTTCGAGCACGCGCGCACCAACTTCTTCAACGCCGCCCGCGACGGCATCCAGGCCCAGATGACCTGGGTCGGCGGCAAGAAGTCCTCGGCCCAGGAGCTCCTGATCAGCGAGCTGCTCCCGCGCGCGCGTGAGGGCCTCAAGTTCGTCAACGTCGACAGCGACGACATCGACCGCTACATCGGCTGCCTCGAGGACCGGGTCAAGAGCGGCAAGACGGGCGCGCAGTGGATGCTCTCGAGCCTGCACGCGATGGGCGAGCAGGGCACCGCGGACGTCCGCCTGCGCACGCTGTCGACCGCGATGCTGCACAACCAAAAGACCGGCGCCCCCGGCCACACCTGGGAGCTCGCGAAGATCGAGGGCGCCCCCGGACACTGGCGTGACAGCTACCAGACCGCGGGCCAGTTCATGTCCACCGACCTGTTCACGGTGCAGTCGCATGACATCGTCGACCTCGCCGCCAACATCATGGACTGGAAGCACATCCGCCATCTGCTGGTCGAGGACGAGGCCGGGCGCCTCGTCGGCCTGCTATCGCACCGCGCCCTCGTGCGCCTGGTCGCCCGCGGCACCCGCAGCGGCATCGGCGAGCACCCGACCGTCGCCGCCCTGATGGTCAAGAACCCGCTGACGATCGGCCCGGAGATGCCCACCCTCGAGGTCATGAAGCTCATGCGCGAGCGCCGGGTCTCCTGCCTCCCGGTCGTCGAGGGCGACAAGCTGGTCGGCGTCATCACCGAGGCCGACCTCATCGAGGTGTCGTCGAAGCTGCTCGAGAGCTACCTGCGCGAGTCCCAGCCCTGAGACCTCGAGGGGGCTCGTTCGCCGCGTATCCTCAGGCGCGCACGCGACGGCTCGCCGCGCGCGAAGCAGGGGCCGGCTTTGCGGGCCGCACCTCCGCGGGCCCGCCCTCCGCGGGCCCGACCTCCGCGGGCCCGCCCTCCATGCGCCGCATCCACTGCGCGAGGCGCAGGACAGCCTGCTCCTTCGCCTTGGCCTCGATGTCGACGCTCATGCGCCTGCCGAGCCAACAATGCGGGAAGTCCTCGGGGTCGATGTAATCGGCGTGCGGCCGGTGATCGCCCTTGAGCGACCACGCGACGATCGGGCTCGACAGGTGCGCCCACGGCTCGCGCTCGCCCCATGTCGCCGCCGCCAGCCCGGTCGCCTCCTCGATCGTGTAGCGATCGGGGTTACAGCGGTGATGATGCACGTCGTAGATCAACGGCACTTGCGCCGCGGTGCATAGCGGCAGCAGATCCTCGACGGTATAAACGCGGTCGTCGTTCTCGAGCACGACCCGCGCGCGTGCCCGCGGAGACAGGCGATCGAGGCCGTGGCCGAGCCGCGCCAGGCTGGCCGCCTTGCCACCCTGCGCGCCGCCGCCGTGGATCGTCAGCTGCTCGGCGCCGATCAGCTCGGCGACCTCCGCTATATACTCGAGCTCGCGCAGCGAGGCCGTCACCGTCGCCGGGTTTAGCGAGCCGGGCACGATGTACTGGTCCGGGTGAAAGCTCAGCCGGATGCCGGCGTCACGGGCGTTCGTACCGGCCGCCCGTAGCCGCTCGGCGACGCCGCGGCCCGCCTGCCCGTCGAGCGTCCAGCCGACCTCCGGGTGGGTGTAGAGCGGCAAGAGCCCGTTTTGTACCCGGAACGCGCCGACGTGGTGCGTGGCGCACCACGTGATCGCCTCGTCGAGGGCGTCCGCGTTGTGCAGGGCGAGCTCACGGAGGAAGTCGACGCGCCGCTGCGGATCGAGGGTCGACACGTGGCGCGCGGTCGTCGTGCGAAACTTGATCGGCTCGTCGAGGAAGGTGCAGCAGAGACCGAGGCGGACCATGTTCCATGGTATAGGCCCATCGGCCGCCGCGCGCAGCGAAACCGGCGGGTACGCGCAAACGGCCGCGGCCGGGGAGCCCACGCTGCGCTCGAGGCCTCACGTCTGCGGCGGGCGCTCCGGCGTGTGAGGGGTTGACGCGAAGCCGTCTCACCCCGATCTTCTTTTCGTCATGTCCGAGCCGACCACCGCTGCCGCGCCGCGCGGGACCCTGTGTCCTCTGAGCGTCGCGCCGATGATGGACTGCACCGACCGTCACTTTCGCTGGCTGATGCGGCAGGTCACCCGGCACACGCTGCTCTACACCGAGATGGTGACGATGCAGGCGATCGCTCACGGCGACCGCGAGCAGCTCCTTGGTTACTCGCCGATCGAGCACCCTGTCGCGTTGCAGCTCGGCGGGGACGACCCGAAGCTGCTCGCCGAGTGCGCCCGGATCGCCGAGGGCATGGGCTACGACGAGGTCAACCTCAACGTCGGCTGTCCGAGCGACCGCGTCGCCAGCGGCAACTTCGGCGCCTGCCTGATGGCCGCGCCCGAGCGCGTGGCCGCCTGCGTGGCCGCCATGCGGGCGGCCGTCAGCGTCCCTGTCACCGTCAAGCACCGCATCGGCATCGACGACATGGACAGCTACGAGCATATGCGTTGCTTCGTCGACATCGTCGCCGGGGCCGGCTGCGACCGCTTCAGCGTGCACGCGCGCAAGGCGGTCCTCGGCGGCCTCTCGCCCAAGGAGAACCGCACGATCCCGCCGCTGCGCTACCCGGAGGTGTACCGCCTCAAGTCGGAGCTGCCGCATCTCACGATCGAGATCAACGGCGGGATCCGGACCCTCGACGCCGCCGACGTGCACCTGCAACATGTCGACGCCGTGATGCTCGGCCGCGCCGCGTACGATGAGCCGTACCTGTTCGCCCGCGTCGACGCCAGGTACTTCGCCGACGAGCATGCGGTCCCGTCCCGCGCCGAGGTCGCGACGCGCTACGCCGAGTACGCCGAGCGCTGGCTCGCCGAGCATCCGCGCCAGCGCTTCACGCTGCTGGCTCGCCACGCGCTCGGCCTGTTCACTGGCCAGCCCAACGCCCGCGAGTATCGCCGCCTGCTCAGCTCGCAGCTGCCGGGCTCGCCGACCGAGCTGGTCGACCGCGCCGTGACGGCGGTGCTACGCCCGCTGCCCGAGCGCGCGGCCTCCTGAGCCCTCTCAGAGCGCGGCCTGGATCTGCACGCGAAGTAGGTCCGCGCCCGTCGCGGCCATGCCGGGCATGAACGTATGAAAATAGTCGGCCTGCAGCTTGAGGTTGTGGCCGAAGAAATAATAGTTGAGGCCGACGCCGACCTCGTCGCGGTCGGGCATGCTGGTGACGCCCTGGCCGCGAGATCCGCTGTAGCGAAACGCCGGCTCGAGCCGCGTCTTCGGGATCAAAAATGCCGTCTGCGCCATCCAGCCGTGGCCGTTGCGGGCCGCGACCGCCGCGATTGGCAGGCCCATCTCATCGAGCGCCGAACCGGGATGGCGGGTGCCCTGGCGCCACATGTAGCCCGCCTCGAGCGACCAGCCGGCGTACTTGAGCATCAAGTCCGCGGTGGCGTTGTGATAGCTGGTGGTGCCGCCGTCCGCGGGGACCGTGCCGAGGACGCCCTTGTCTTTTTTTGCGCGGTCGTTGAACGCGTAGGCGACGCCGAAGCTGACGCGAAATTTTTGAAGGCGCCACACATCCGACGCCTCGTAGTCGTCGAACAGGCCGAGCGGCAGCACGTCGAAGCGGCCGACGTACATCAGGCCCGAGTCCGTGAACTTGTTCTGGTCCTTGCCCTCGCCGAGGAACACGCCGGCGTAGTAGCGCAGCTTCTTGATCCCGCCGAGGTCCTCCGAGCGGATGTCGAGGCCGATGTCACGGTCGACGTTGAACTCGCCGTTGGCGAGCGATCGGTCGATCAACAGCGGGTTGACGTCGGCGATGTTGCGCTCGCGCGTGTACATCACGCGGTACTGGCCGACCCGCAGCGTCAGGTCGCGCAGCTGCTCGAACTGCATGTATGCGTCATAGACCGGGCTCGCGTGCACGACCCCGTCGCGCACGTCCATCTCGCGCGGCGCGAACGCCAGCTGCAAGAAGTACTTGTTCTTCGCGCCGAACAGGTTGCCGGAGAACACGGTGCGGAAGCGACGGATCTCGAAGTTGTGCTGGTCGACCGCGTCCGCGCTGGCCGGGTCGTGGCGAAAGCTGTAAAGGAAGCCGAAGCGCAGGCTCATCGCCAGCGCGAATCGACCGTCCTTGCTCTTGAACTCGAGACCCTTGCCCGGCACGAAGCGCTGCGCCTCTCCGTCCGCCGGCGCGGCGCCGAGCCGCTTCTCCTCGTTGTTCGGCAACCCGAAGCTCGGCGGCTTCGCCTCCGCAGGCCTGGCGTCAGGCTTCGGTGCGGGGCCCGGCGTCGGTGCCGGCGTGGGACTCGGTGCCGCGGGGACAGGCCGCGCCTGAATGGACTGCGCTGGCACCGACGCCTCGTTCGCGGGCTCGATGGGCGTGATCGCGGCGGGCTCCACGGGCGTGACCGCGGCGGGCGTCTCGGCGGGCGTGACCGCGGTAGGTGTCTCGGGTCGCGGCTCGGGCAAGCTCGGTGGTGGGGCGTCGGGCGCGGGCGCCAGCGACAACAGGGCGAGGAGCAGCGTCGAGGTCATCGGGAGCCTGGTCCGGGTTCTATTTCAGTGAAGTAAATGTCTCAAGACCAGAATTGCGGTCCACATACTCGTTCGATAGCGCTCGATCGACGCCAGGAGGTTCGCCAGGGTCTCAATAAATTCTGTTATAGCGACGGTATTTTCAGTATGGTATACGAAAATTCATGCAGCTATCCCGCCGCCGCCTGTCCGCCGCGCTCCTGTCGCGACGCTCGCCGCCGCGTGCGGCTCGGGCTCGACCGCTGCGTCGGCGCCGGCGGGCCCGGCCAAGGAGCTGCGGCTCGGCTACTTCGCCAACGTCACCCACGCCGCCGCACTGGTGGGGGTGTCGAAGGGCTTCTTCGCCAAGGAGCTGGGGGCCACCAAGCTGACGACCCAGGTGTTCAACGCCGGCCCGGCGGCGATCGAGGCGCTGCTCTCGGGCTCGCTCGACGCCAGCTACGTCGGGCCGAACCCTGCGATCAACGCGTACGTCAAGTCGCGTGGCGACGCGGTGCGCATCGTCGCGGGCGCCACCTCGGGGGGCGCCTTCCTGGTCGTGAACACGGACATCGCGGGACCCGCCGACCTGCGCGGGAAGCAGATCGCGTCGCCGCAGCTCGGCGGCACGCAGGACGTCGCGCTGCGCACCTGGCTGGCCGCGCAGGGCCTCGGGACCGACACCTCCGGCGGCGGCGACGTCAGCGTGGTCCCGCAGGAGAACGCGCAGACGCTCGAGCGCTTCCGTGAGGGCAAGCTCGCGGGCGCCTGGGTGCCCGAGCCGTGGGCCTCGCGGCTGGTGCTCGAGGGCGGAGGCAAGGTGCTCGTCGACGAGCGCGACCTGTGGCCGAACAAGCAATACACGACCACGGTGCTGCTGGTCCGCCGCGACTACTTGCAGCAGCACCCCGACCGCGTCGAGGCGCTGCTGCGTGGTCACGTCGAGGCGACGAAGTGGTTGCAAGCCAACGCCGAGGACGCGAAGACCCACGTCAACGCGGCGATCGAGAGGCTGACCGGCAAGCCGATCGGCAAGCCGGTGATGGACCGCGCCTTCCCGACCCTGACCTTCACCACCGACCCACAGATGGCCTCGCTCGAGAAGTCCGCCGCGGACGCGGAGAAGCTCGGCCTGCTCAAGCTGGGGGGCGTGAACCTGGCCCAGCTCCACGACCCGGCCCTGCTGCACAAGCTCGCGCCATGATCATGATCATGATCCTGGTCCTGGTCCTGAACCGCCTCAGCGCAGGACCCAGGCGCGAAACGAGCGGCCCTTGATCTTGCCCGCGCGCAGGCCCTTGAGGGCGCGCTCGGCCTGCTCGGCCGCGATGGCGACGTAGCTGTGGCGCGCGTGGATGTCGATCTTGCCGACGACCTCGGCGGCCAGACCGATCGCACCGGTGAGCGCGCCGAGCAGGTCGCCGGGGCGCAGCTTGTCCTGCCGGCCGCCGTCGAGGATCAGCGTCGTCATCGGCGGTCGCATCGGCCGGCTGTCCCCGGGGACAGGTAGGGTGCCCCAATGAATTTTGCTGCCCTGGGCGCGCTCGAGCGCGTGGGCCCGCTCGCGCTCGCCCGGTGAGCACAGCGCGAACGCCTGGCCGCGCAGGCCCGCGCGGCCGGTGCGACCGATCCGGTGCAGGTGCACGTCGGGGTCGGTCGGCAGCTCCCACGCGACCACGGCGGGCAGGCCCTTGATGTCGAGCCCGCGGGCGGCGACGT
>ENA-OFCF01001092-OFCF01001092.1-metagenomes-genome-assembly--contig:-NODE-1092-length-10957-cov-3.489451_pt1 | contig 10957 bp, 10 predicted proteins | sample MGYA00153387_OFCF01 | MGnify analysis MGYA00153387 | reverse complement strand
TCCACAGGGCAACCACTTTAAAACCAATTAACCAAAACAAGGCTGAAACAAAAACACCTGCGGTACTGGTTAAAGCCCCAATTTTTTGACTTGAGAAAAAAAGCCGCATTGAACTACTGACGACTCATAGCCCTGGTCTGGAAAAGCCAGGGAACCGCAATCGAGACAGCAAAATGCCCCACAGAAAGTAAATAAACATACCGGGGTAAGGCTGGCGCAAAGTCACCTTGAAATTACTATCGACAACAACAAGATAAAACACAATAGCAAGCAGCCACCAGGTTTCGACAGAAATCGATCGTCTCTGCTTCAGAGAAAGATGCGCCGTGTAGGCCATCAAACCCAATATGGGCAACAGCGCCAAAACACCAAAAGTGTAGGCTATGTCAATATAGAAATTGTGCGGACTTGACCTGATTTCGCGCGGCATGGGCTGCGGATGCCCCACAAGAAAAGTCTGTTTACTTTCAACAATTCCGCGACCGAAAAGCGCCCAGTCACCAAAACGTTCGTATACGTTTGCAGGAACTTTTCCATCCAATAGTTCTTTGAATTTTCCATAGTACAAAGGCTGCAAGCCCTCTACCGAAGACCTCTGTCCTTCCATTTTTTTGAAATAGGTATAGCTTCCCAACAAGGCGACAGCGATCAAAATTGACGCAAATACGATCAAGCGAGGATCTGATCGACGAGACCAGAATTTCAAGAATATAAAAGCAAAGACGAAAAAGAAATATGCAAATATAGTCAAAAAAGATAGGCTAGACACTGCATAAATTGAAACGCCCAAACCTACCGCGCAAAGCCAAATCTTGTGCTGGTCCCATAGCGATGTAAGACAGAAAACAAACGCACACACAAAAATCAACGAAACATATTGGAGATGGGCATAGATACTAAACGCATACAAATAGTGAGTCAGAATCAATCCGCCTTGAAGCCACGTAGCGGCCAATTGCATTGGAACCACAATTGAAAGCACCACCAGAAAGGCACGCGCAATGACTTTGCTTTGGTCCTGAATCAACGACCCCAGCAGCAAGCCGCCTAAAGGTAAAAGTACCTGAGCGATCATCAAAAGCTTGCGTTGCTGAGGAGTGACGCCATCCCCGCCAAACAACACTGAAATAAGACTAATGGTAATCACCCCAAGGATCGTTACCAAGGCAGGTACGGCACGGATCAGGTTACCAGTCCAAAGAATGAACACAAAAAAACAAGCCAGAATAGAAACCGGAAAAGGCAGTTTTGTAAGCACACCTTGCGAATCGATAAGCACGCTCAACCCGCGATAAATACCACCATTCAGCTGAAAAAACACAGGCAGTAAAAGGCTTATGCCGACAGTCCACAGCAAAATATTGTTACGTGAAATGCTCATGTTTGAAAATAAAAATTATTTACAGAGAAAAAATTGAACCACTTGATGCGGCTATTGAGTCGCATTATCTTTCTTTAATGCATGTGACTATTGAAAACTATTCCGCTCTTGACACGCCCGCAGACGACAATCTTTTTCTTACGGCGGGCACAGTTCAGAGTAAACCGCTAGCGTTTGCTGAGCCACCATGGCCTCTGAAAACTCAGACTCAACCATCAACCGGCCTTTTCTTCCCATTGTGTCCCGCATACCTGCGTCGCGCAGGAGGCGTTCGATCGCATCGGCCAAACTAGAGCTGTCGCGCAACGGCACAAGTAACCCGTTTTCACCGTGCCGCACAATTTCCCGGCAGCCTGCTACGTCTGTAGCTATGAGCGGGCGTCCGCAAGCAGCAGCCTCCAACAATACTTTTGGTAGACCTTCACGGTAGGACGGTAGACACACCAGATGAGCCTTGCCCAGCGTCGCAGGCATATCGCTACAGTGCCCCCAGCACTCAACCACACCGCTGTCATGCCAAGCTTTCAGCTGGCTTTCAGAAATGGAGGCAGGATTGTCCGGGTCGCCATTGCCAACCAAAACAAAACGCGCTACAACGCCACGGTCGCGCAACATCCGAGCGGCCTCTACAAATTCACCCACCCCTTTGTCCCAAAGCATGCGTGATGGCAGCATGACAACAGGCGTTGTTTGCGGCTCAGGTGTCGGCGAAAACCGCTGCACGTCAACCCCAGATCCCCGAATCAGTCGAACCCGATTTGCAGCGACAAGACCACTGTTAACCAGCATGGCTTCATCATCCGGATTCTGCAAAATCAACAGGTTGCGGCCAGAATTAAGCAACAGGCAAAAAAGTCGCGACACCACAGCACGCAAAACTGTTGCCATGCGGCTGCCCGACGTGAACAAAAACCCCATGCCGGCAAGCGCATTCACGACGGCGGGGCGGCGCACTAGACACGCAGCAAGAGAGCCGTACAAAACAGGTTTCAGTGCAACATGGTGAACGACATCAGGTCGTTCCCGTAAATAAATTTTGACAATTTGAACTATGGCAGCCAATTCACGGAAAGGATTGCGGCTGCGCCTTTGCAGATCAAGCGGTATCAGCTTGAATCCCTCGGCAGAAATATCAGCGCCACGACTACCCACGCGTGTCGCCACAATAACGTCATAACCTGCAGCCAGCGCGGCACGAGCCGGTGGCAGTCGATGGGAGCAAAAGTACCAGTCCTCAGTGACGAGAAAGAGCAACTTTTTATGGACACCAGCACCCAATGGCGGATGGCTCATGATGCCAGGTCGGGATTAGGGAACAGCATCACAGACGCAGATCAACCGCCTCAGCGGCCAAAACGTATTTCAGGTCGTACAAAACATGCACCGACTTGCCTAGGGCCCGAATACCCTTAGCCCCCATGTCACGAAATTCGTTGTGTGAAACCGCAAGAATGATGCCGTCATAAGTCGCTGGGTTCAACGTCGAAATAGGCGAAATTCCATACTCATGGACAGATTCTTCAGCCGTTACCCAAGGGTCATACACATCAACTTCGCAGTTGTACTCTTTCAGTTCAGCAACGATATCAACGACCCTCGTGTTGCGTAAATCTGGGCAGTTTTCCTTAAACGTCAACCCCATGACGAGTATGCGTGCACCATCAACCTGGATACGCTTTTTGGTCATCGCCTTGACAAACTGCGCCACCACATAGTTGCCCATGCTGTCGTTCAGGCGTCGTCCAGCCAAAATGATTTCAGGGTGATAGCCCAGCGCCTGGGCTTTATGGGTCAGATAATAAGGATCCACGCCGATGCAATGACCACCTACCAAACCAGGCCTGAAAGGCAAAAAATTCCACTTGGTGCCGGCAGCCTTTAGCACCGCTTCGGTGTCAATATCCATCTTGTTAAAAATCATGGCCAGCTCGTTGATCAAGGCAATGTTGAGATCACGTTGTGTGTTCTCTATCACCTTAGCGGCCTCTGCAACCTTGATACTGCTGGCCTTGTGCGTACCGGCCACAATGATTTCGTTGTACAGCGCATCGACAACATCGGCAATCTCGGGCGTAGAACCTGAAGTGACTTTTATGATCGTTGTTACTCTATGCTCCTTGTCCCCTGGATTGATTCGCTCGGGGCTGTAACCTGCGTAAAAATCAATATTGAACTTGAGGCCCGAAAGTTTCTCGAGCACCGGAACGCAATCTTCTTCTGTCGCACCGGGGTACACAGTCGATTCATAAATCACGATGTCACCTCGCTTGAGTACTTTGCCGATGGTTTCACTGGCTTTGATCAGCGGTGTGAGATCCGGTCGCTTATGCTGATCAATCGGTGTTGGCACAGTGACAATAAAAACATTACAGGCTCGCAGATCATCTGGATTGGTCGAAAAACTCAAGTGTTTGGCTTCACCCAGCTCTTGTGGTGATGTCTCCAGCGTGTGGTCAACACCTTTTTGCAGTTCAGCAATACGCTTGACGTTGATATCGAAACCTATAACCGAGCGTTTTTTGCCGAACTCAACGGCAAGTGGCAGACCAACATAGCCCAAACCGACGATAGCTAGTTTTATTTTCAACATGTTTATTGATTGACAGGGGACATTAAATCTTGCACATACCAGTCCATCGCTTCGGCCATGCCTTGACGAATCGTATGAGTGGGCTTGTAACCCAACAACTTGTTGGCTTTTTCAATGCTGGCTAGTGAGTGACGAACATCTGCGGCCCGAAAATCTCGGTATTGCGGTGCGGTCACTTCCAGCTGTGGGAGGCGTTTTTGCAGTTCGTCTTTAATCAAGGTATGCAGCTCGCGAAGCGTTGTGCGATCACCAACCGCCACGTTGTAGACCTGATTTAGTGCGCCAGAAGTTTCGTCAGCGGTAGCTGCGAGCAGATTGGCCTGAATGACGTTGGCTACAAAACAAAAATCCCGGCTGCTCTCCCCGTCGCCGTTGATATACACCGGCTCAGATTTCAACATCGCAGAAATCCACTTTGGGATGACCGCTGCATAAGCGCCATCGGGGTTCTGGTGTGGCCCGAAAACATTGAAATAGCGCAGGCCGATGCTTTGAAAACCATAGGTACGCGCAAAGACTTCCGCATAAAGCTCATTGACGTACTTTGTGACCGCGTAGGGCGACAAAGGCTTGCCAATGCTGTCCTCGACTTTAGGCAGGGCGGGGTGATCGCCATAGGTAGAGCTGCTAGCCGCGTACACAAACCGCTTGACCCCCGCGTCACGCGAGGCCACAAGCATATTCAGGAAGCCATTGATATTCGCCTGATTGGTTGCAATCGGGTCGGCAATTGAACGAGGCACAGAACCCAGTGCGGCTTCGTGCAAGACATAGTCAACACCTTGAACGGCATTGACGCAATCGGCTAACTCACAAATATCACCTTTAATGAACTGAAAATTAGCCCACCATCCCGAACCGATTGTGTTCTTGATCTGGTCCAAATTGATCATACGACCCGTAGCAAGGTTATCCAGCCCGACGACGCGCTGATCAAGCCTCAGAAGTACCTCCAGCAAATTGGAGCCGATAAAACCTGCCACACCTGTAATCAGCCAAACACGCGGATGGCTTTTTAGAAGAGCATTAATATTTTGATAGGCAGTCATATTTTCTTTATCACAGTTTATAGATCTAAGTTTGAACTACGGGAGCTACGCCATCGGAGTAGCAGACCATTGATTCGTCGCTTAAAAAGCAAAATCGCCCCCAAAAGCAACCCAGGCGCCTTTGCAGTATCGAGACAGAGTCCAACAAAACTCACGGCTATCCATCGCCACGGCAGCAGGTAAGCCCATGCTATTTGCACCCGTCTGGGTCGAATAATTCCGCGATAGATCACATAAACGACAAATAAAAAAGCAACAAATATCTTGGTAATGTTGGGAATATAAAACTCCCTCATGCTGTAGGTCGCAAATATGAAATTCCATCGATAAACAAGAGCGATCATTAAAATGATAAACGCCAACAAATACACCTTTTTCTGATTGTTCCTCACATCAATAGCAGAATTTGCAATGGCATAGACATACCACTTCTGGATAGCCTCCCAAAGTGAGTTTGCGAATCCGTCATACCTGATGGTTGCAGCGCGCACAATCGCAGAGCTAATTCCCAAGGCCTTTACACGTTGCATCCACTCAAGGTCTTCGCCTGCACGGATGAGAGGCAAAAACCCTCCTGATCTATCGAAAGCTTTTTTGAGCATGAGTGAACCGGGCAACGTCCTCATCACCTCACGCCCGTATGTAGCAGCAAGTAATAATTTCTGGAATTCAGTGTCGGCTTCACTTAAGCAGAGCGCTCCGACAAATTCGACATGAAACTCGCGGGCAATGAGTATGCTGCTTTCAAGCCAATCCGGGTCGGGTCGAGTTCGACAATCCAGAAATGCAATCCATTCGCCATTTGCAACTTGCACCCCAATATTACGAGCATTGCCTGGGTATGAAAATTCGATTTTTTTGTGGATGATAGGAATTTTTCCTTGCCATCCGCTAATCAGTTCATCAGACAAACCGGTTGTACTTGAATCGACAATCACAATCTCTATAGGTTTAAGAGTTTGATCCTCAATATTTTGTAAAAGCACCGGCAAATACTTTTCTGCATTAAATGCAGGTATGACGACACTAATATTGAATTTTTGCAAATTGTCTAACTCGCTCATGATGCCTCTCGTTTACCCATGAGGATAAACCATGACTTCGTTAGGACTTCAAACTGACATGGGAAAGACATTGGAATCATCAAAAATATAAATTCATTCTTAAAAAGCTCATACGACAGATACTGGATCCGCCGTTCGCCATCGATTCCAATCCCAGTCGCCCTGCAATTTTTCGTCGAAGACCGCAACTGTATCTTTTGCCCATATGTCGGTTCGGCATAAAAGCAGGGGATCCCGGCTTTCAGCATTGATGTCAAACCTGCTGGTGCAGCCAATTGCATACCCAACTTTTTCAGCGACATCCCTCACACGTCGATCAACGTCTCCATGAGGGTATGACAATGTGCATACTGGTCTTCCAATGAGATCCTCCAGATAAGATTTACTCCCGGCTAATTCTTGATGTAACTGAAGATCATCGCAACGCGTCAACCTGGCGTGACTCACAGAATGTGACCCGATTTGAACACCTGGCAAACTTGCCAGCTCACGCACGTCGTCAGGTTCAAGGAATCCACTTTTACGTTGCGCTACTGCATCAGTGCATACGAATACCGTGAAAGGAATACCCAAATCGACCAACAGAGGCGCCGCCACCGTCAAGTTGTCCTGATATCCGTCGTCAAAAGTAAGCACGATACGCAAAGCTGGGTTTTTGACAGACTCAAGACTTAGCGGTACCAATTCCTGACGGTAATGACTTGCAAGGTATTTCATGTGGCGCTCGAACTGCTCTGCGCCCATGTTGTAAAGGCCGCGCGTATCACCATCAATTGCAGTGCCGACAGCGTGATACATCAAAATACGCAATCCGTCCTTTGGAGAGTTGCTAAAGCGGAGGTTTTTGTAGGCTAACGTAGCTGCTCTTAAGATCTGATGCCTGAAAATTGATGCAAGATGATTATTCATGACATGGAACTTGCACGGCGTTTTATTAAGTAGCTCGCAACTTTTCGTAACAGCGAAGAAGTTGCCCATTCCCACTCAGCCAGGTACAAAACCTCCTCGCTGGCAAACCCCTTTTTGAAGTGATCCACGCCACGCGCACCGATGACAGCAGGATTTACACCGCCAAAATCCAGATGCATGACGCCACGTGCGCGCAAAAGACCACGAAGCCTCGAAATCATACTGTAAGCAGCACTCACACGCCGCCCCTCACCGACCGTAGATGCAATAGCGTAATGCGCCTTTTCACCAAGAATCAGAGTCAAACATCCAGTGATCGGCTGGTTATCAATATAGCCCACCAAGATATAAACAGACCCAGGCAAAAATCGCCGCATGCCATCCAGCATTTCGATATCTGTTTCTTTTAAAGCCGCGCTTTTATCATCACGTAACTGTCGGGTGAGCAATGCAAAATCTTCGTAAGACTGTTTTGATCCGTCATTGACCCATCTGATGGAAGATGCGGATGATTTTTTGACGTAATAACGATGTTTGCTGTCCAGTGATGCCAACCATTCTTCTTCAGTTAATCTCAAATCGATCATGACCGATTTCCCGCTTAAAAACGGTGACGCTGGCCGACACCATCCCGCAGACAGAAGCCGCTGGACAGTCAACTCCACCTGACTACTCATTGAATTTATGCGGCAATAAAGGTGCCGGATGCCAAGCGCCGTCTTGAGTGCATGTGTGAAGCTGGTAGTCCATACCTCGGCTGAGCCGACGGGCCCCCCAGGCACCCACGCCAGAGTGACACCAAGCGGGAAACGCCGCACCAGCACCTGCGCCATAGCTACCGTCTGGCCATCAACATTTGCAGTCAATCGCCGTGGCTCCCAACCCGAAGCGCGTTTGAACTCCCCCCAACCGAAGCACTGATAAACACAGTAGTCAGGCAAACCAAGCAACAATGCGTCCCACGCATCGGCGGTTCCGTCCCATACATGCCATGTCAGCATAAAAAGTTGACCCACCAAACGTTCCGATAAAAATCCGGTGCGTCGTCAGCAATCGCGGCGGGTAAATCCGGCCAGCGCGAGCAATCAAATCCGAGGTGTCGTGCATGGTCAGTTACGGCACCTGCCCGCACTGCATCCGCTCGAAACGGATAACCGTAGGGAGAGACGCCCTCTGGGAGATCGGCAAATAGCGGTTCAATGCCAAGATGCGCAAGTTCTTTGTGAAACTTCAAATACAAAGCACGCCGCCTGCAAACTTCACCTGTCGAATCTACTTTTCCTAACATCTGCAGGGATTTGCAATGAATAGCAGGATGGCTCGGCATCTCATATTCGGACTGGTCAAGCGATGATGGCAACTCATTACCAGTACGAACTTTACGAATAGACCGCATCAACTTTTCACTCGCACTTCGAACCCGAACCCCAGTGATATTTTGAATGCATGCCAAAGTACGCTTCACGGTGAAGTTAATTGACACCGAGTCTTTGCTGCAAGGTAACGCAATTGGCAGATGACATCCAGGAGTATTTCGATTGACGAAAAGAGCCGCACCGTCAGGCCAATAAAAAGTCTTGCGCAAGCTGAACAGCCCCAAATCCCCTCGCGTTCCCAGTAAAACACCCTGCTCGTCGCGACTCAAAAAGCCGTGCGCATTGTCTTCAACCAGCGTAGTCCCGTTGATGACGCAATACTCACGAAACAAGTCAAGCGCCTGAGGGAACCCAAAATAATTGACCGCAATAACCACCTTTACCGATGCATCAACCGGAAGGGCATCTGGGGCAAGTCGCTCATTCACCGGGTAAAACAGCGTCTGGGCGCCTACCGAATGAACTGCGGCCAGAAGATCGCGACAAATAAATGCGGGCATAAGCACTGAATGTCCCGCACCCACGCCCAACGCAGTCAGTCCAGCACTCAGCGCATGCCTACCCATACTGAAATAACGAAATCCAACGGCGTTTTCGGTGTTACCCACATCAAATGGATACCCATATAGTTGCAATACCTTTAAATCCGCAAGCATGCAATCAACTACTTTTCTTTTGGAGCACGACGACTCCAACAGCAGCCCAACGGCGCCCTTTAAGTAGGGGGATGACAAGCTTCCCCGCAACATTGGCAAGAAAGTAGCCCAGTCGGCCCAGAAAAGCATACAGCCTGAAGCGCACCAAGACAGCTTCTAGAACCGGGGCACAAACCAGTTGAACCCGCACATCTTTTCGAAAAGTCTTGACCAGCAAATCGTAATCGGCGCAATGCGGGAAAGACGCTGTAGAACCAATCAGCAAAAACACGCCGCCCGGCGCTAGCGCATCAACAATACGCGAGATCATGGCCGCCTGGTCTGAAAATGAATTGGTGCGCGTAAAGGGATACAGCTCCCGGCACAGTATGAAAGCCCATGCGTCACGGTCGTCAAAGGTTCTCAGGTCCACCATACGCGTAGAAAGGTTCGGGTTTTCAAGATTAATCAGCTTGATGCCGTCTTCGTTCCACTCGCTTGCTGTCATTCGCAGGCCACCCAAGGACGCCATGGCAGCCGCAATACATCCGGCACCAGCCCCGATATCAAGACCGTTTGTATCAGGACGAACGGCATCCTCACCACAAGTTGCCTTGATGTAGCGCAGATATGCCGGCACCAGCAACTGGGCCTGCGCCCTGGAGCTGGAATGGGAAGACCAGTCACCGCCCTTTTGCCATGCTCTGCCCCAGCTTGCAACTTCATCTATTTGTTTCAATTTAAATCCTTAGATTAATTTCTGCCAGTAGCACGGGGGCGGCGCTTGGTAGCATCCAAAAATTGACCCGCATAAGATTTGGTCAAGTTCTTCAACAAATGTATTTTTGTTAGAAAGTTGACCCCGCGCGACCAAAAATAACGCCTGTAAACAGTCCGGACTTGCTGCCGAATTTTGGGGGACGTTGCAGTAGCCTGATCAGCGTGGACCCGCCATGCGGCAAGAATGTCGCTTGTATATGCGAAGTCCACAGCAAAACCAGCCCGGACAAAATATTCATAATCGCAAGCATAGCAAAGCGAATCATCAAGTCGCCCGATAGCCAATGCAGCGTCTCGCCTCATAAAAAAAGCTTCAGAATCAATAAAACAACCCGCTTGAAGCAATAAATTCCCTGCCACTCCTTTGGGTATGAATCGTTCAGGCAATGAGAATTTAGACAGGTGATCACCGATCACCCTATCGTTTTCGTCAATGAAGTGCGTGTTACAGAAAATCAGCGCGGCGCTTGGGTTTTCATTTGAGACTTCGATTTGGCGTGCAAGACGCGCAGGGTAACAAAGATCATCCTGATCAATGATGGCTATCCAGCGACCGCCAGAGTTTTCGAATGCGAAGCTTCGTGACGCAGGCAAGCCATGGTTTTTACGAAAAAAAGGCCGAATGCACGGATGCCGGGCGGCTAGCTTCTGGACTATGGCGGCAGTCGCATCAGTCGATCCGTCATCAACGATGACGATTTCGAAATTTGGGTAAGTTTGAGCCAAGACGCTGTTAATCGTCTGCTCGATGTAGCGCTCACCGTTGTAGGCACATATCACAACACTGATCAAAGGCTGCGTCGTTGCTGAATCATTAAGGTGCGACATTTATCAACAGGTAATTTCAAAAAGACCAAGTTGCAACACAGGAAAATTCTGACCGGCTCCTATGGTTGGTACAACAAAACTTGGACACGTCCGAAATTTTACTTGCAACCGTTGGTGCAGACCACTAAATTAGAATTGAAAAATGCCGCATGCAATTCACCACAACGCCCCAAATACAAGCTCTTGGTTCAAATGGCTTTTGCGAATACTTATTGTCATGGGTGCAGGGTTCGTATGCCTTGCCATCTGGACGCAACCGAATGCAGCCGACGACTGGTACGTTAGCTGGGTACTCACAGATGCTGGATCAACACGCGCTTTTCTGAAACAGATGTACTTGGGCTG
>ENA-OFCF01001090-OFCF01001090.1-metagenomes-genome-assembly--contig:-NODE-1090-length-10969-cov-2.464358_pt1 | contig 10969 bp, 17 predicted proteins | sample MGYA00153387_OFCF01 | MGnify analysis MGYA00153387 | reverse complement strand
CCCCAATTAACAACCTCTTTGCTTAGGAATTCACCCCCAAATTCGGGATCCCAAACCTCAATAATTTGGCCGTCTTCTTGCATCACGATCGCACATTCTATATGTTGTAAGGCACTAGAAAAGACTCGCCATGTTGCCCCATCCTTTTCTCCATAATCAAGAGTCACGCCATCCCACGGTTCAACAGTTCCATAGAGTGTTCCGGTGCTTGTCCTTTGCATAATGTATTGCTGCTCTGCTGTGATATTCCTGGCTCGATAGGTTAAGCCCAGAAATATGGAAATGTCGAAATCAGGATCAACGTCAAGATTCCAGGCAGGCAATTTTTTTAGACCAATACAAAGACCGGGCCTAGTCCAGTATGGAGGATTCGTCGGGCGTTTGTTTCCTGTTGTTGAAAAGACTCGTGAGACAGGGAATACGCCCCAATAATCTCCAGAAAGGATCCATGAATAGAAATAGCCTTCATATGGCTTCAATGGATTAGGTCCGGGCGGTGGCAGCGAATCTCCATTTGGGAATTCTGGCCCAGCATCGGCGGTTTTGCTCAGTTTTATCTCTAGCAAATTAGTAACGTCACGAGCGATAAACCCTGTTGCTTTCTTGCTTTCAGTGTTCCCCGGCGATGGCTGAATTATTGAGTATTCATTTAGTTTTGCGGTAGAGCTAAGTTTGAAAATGCCGATCGCTGCTTGCCAAATCTTTAAAGCCAACTTTTTAGATATTGACTTTGACAAAATCTGAGCACTGCCCGTCAAATTCTTATCCTTGAACACTGTCCCGTTTTTATCAATCAAATGATCGATCGCCTCAAAGACCCATTTCTCAGGTTTCACTTTTGGCAAAGCTTCCACTGAGACTTTAGTTAATATTGATATCTGCTTAGTGCCACCCGCTGCGATCGCTGTGATGACGATGTTGTAATCATCTAGCGCTTTCCTAATCACGTATGCTTCAATGTTGGCAGCGGCGGGCACTGTTCGCAGTTTATAGACTTCCTTATTGTCAAAAAAGTTTAAGGTCTTCTCTGTTTTAGCTGCGTTTAGCGTCGTAAATAACCATTTCTTTTCCAACAATTTAGGCATCCAACCTTCAGCAAAAAAGCCATGCCCAAGCGGTTGAATTCGTTCATTCTTCCACTCAGCTTTGATGGTCGTAGTCTCACTTTTGCCGCCGCCTGCTTTCCACGTTTTCACATACCGATCGGTCACTGTGGCATCTATTTTTAGCTCAGTGGTGACACCGATCGAATACTTGTCACCTTCCCCTAGATTGTGGCATAAGCCCTTGATGATGGTACCAAGGGGAAACCTAGAGATGAGCTTAGGCCGCTGGCGATCGCCCCCAATGTATAGCTCTACGTTTGTCAGTGTCTTCTTAACGAAAAGGATTTTGATGCGGCTTTTGCTTTTTGATTCTGGAACGCTTGGATCTTCGGGGTATGGCTTATTCATGCCTCGAACAAATAGCTGCCCGCCGCTCTGGTAGCAACAGATGATTTGACCTTCTTTAAGCAGTCCATTTGTTTCTAGGCGTGCGCTTAGAAACTCACCGTTAGCCTTCTTCACTTTGCAATCAAGACCCGAAGCATAACCCGCAAAAGTATAGACCTCGGATGCTTGATTCTGTGGTTTCTGCGATTCTTTGGCGAATTCAGACCGGGCAATCGCTTGCCGTGTTGATAATAGTTCAGATGAGTTTGTCATTGTTTAGCTCAGTAAAATTAAACTATCAACGCGGCGGATTAACCATGAACATTCATCAAACGCATGAGCCATCCCGATCGCTTCGGCCTCTAGCAGTATTTCAACCTCATACCGATCGTCTGTGTCGATGTCTTTCACCGCATACCATCCTGTCTGCAACTCGCCAAGGCATCCAATCGATGCCGTCACGAAGCCGTTAATGATTCGAGGTGCAATGATTAGAATATCGTCAGCAACGAGCGCTCTAGGCGTGCCCACACGCAAACCCTTTTTACCATCAATCAATCTTTGCAGTAACTCAGCAGGAATCACGTCGTAGAACAATGAAGGCAATAGACCATCTTTTGATAATGCCGCAAAAGTATCGCACGCAATCGCTGGAAAAGTCGTGCTACCTGACCTCAGAAAATGATGGAAGTCGCTTGATTTAGTCGGTGGTGTTTTTGGATCTCGATTGATATTCAAGGTAAGTGAACTAAGCGCAGCAATCCCTAATTCTTGCAAGTGCAAATCTTCCTCAAATAGCTTTTCAGCCCATTGAAGATCTTGCAAAACCAAGCCGATCGGCCTGCGTCCAAAGGCTTCTGCACTTGTAATCACATCTTGTTTCAACCGATGGCACCATCGATAATACAGCTCTGCCCAGTCAGTTTTTGGGGCTTGATAGCTTAGGGCTTTACGACTTCATCTTGTGTTTTTGGTACGGTTTCTTTGGTTTTTTCTTCTTTTTCATCAGAGGCTCCAATTAGGTTTTCATGATAGGTCCGACCTTGCTCTTCGTAGATACCGAACAGGCCCAAACGAAGCGTTAAATCAGGATTTTTTAGAGTGTCAGATAGCTCAGAATAGGTGATCTCTTCTAACCCCACTAGGCGATTATTAGCGATCGTCGTGGCGTAGACTTCGTATCTGCGATCGTCTTCTCTAGCAATCTGTGCGGATAGTTCCCCAATTTTTCCAAGGTAGGAAGAAACTGCATTTCGATTGTCGAAATTACGCTTTTCATAGGATTTGAAGTCATCAGCTAGGAATGCTTCTTCGTCTACGCATCCGATCGGCATCGTTGGCATAGTGTAGCCGTTTTGCATTTCTCGGATGATGCGATCGTAATCTGAGAATGTGCGTGAGGAATGCATATTCCCCGATTCAGCATCGTAGATCTCTTTCGCCAATTTAGCCGTCTCACGGTCTTTTACCTCAATCGTCCACAGGTCGGCATCTTCGATCGCTGCTTTTTCACTCGTGGTCAGCATTTTGTATTGAGGAACTTCGAGCGTCCCCATGCCGTCCTTGCCGATAATTGCCGTGTTCTCTTGTGGCTTCGTCTTGAAAGGGATGATGAATTTTTTAGGAGTTGTCATGGGATTCTTTTGAGTACTTTTTTATTATTCCCAATCAATTTTGCGTTTAAATACGCAGATAAAGCGCGACTTTTAGCGATCGCCCGTCTAATGTCGATGTCGGTGATTTTCTTCACCTTGCCAATAACGATCGCCTTCCCCCTAATCATGAAACACCCATCTGAGCAAGCCTAGTCAGTTCCTCTTCGATCAAGGTACCTTCTGGCAACCATCGTCGATCCTTCAGCAATTCAAAGCCCAATTCACGACTAATCGACACGCCCATCGCATCTAGAATTACCTGCGCACCTTGATCCGATAGTGGCGTCTTAATGATTGAATCATCAATAGCGATCGTGCCGCCGATTGGTTCGCCAGTGTATGAAACCCAAAGATCAAAAACCGATTGCACTACGCTTTCTTTCCTCCGAGCGATGCCCGCGATTGTAGTGGTCACTTGTGCTGTGTTTAAAAGAGCTTCGGTGGCAGTCATTGCCCCCGATTTGTCACCGCTTAGGAAAGCGAGGGACACTCGATCGATTGCCCCTCTTAGTTCTTTGATATTTTGCTCAGTCGAAGCGATCGCCGCCCCGGTCGGTTCCTCAAACTTGAAATCGCCATCTACGGGCAGGTCTTGTACCGAATTAGGCCCAATCACCACAGCCGGATAACGCATTCCGGTCGGTGAAGATAGGTCAGGAATAGGCTGCATTCCCCGTCTCACAGGAACAGGCATGTTGATTTTGTGCATTACTTCGTCTAGTTCACTTTGTTTCCTCAACAGTTGAACATTCAGGTTCGCGGCATTAATGAAAGGAGGCAAGGTTGAAAGCGGATTGCGATCGGTAGTGCTGTAGATTGCCATCGGGATTTCTTGCTTAGAATATGCCCTTGGTTCGCTTATTAACTCAGCATAATCAACGCCCTTAATGGTCTTAATTTCCCATTCTAGATAGATGCATTTAAAACTAGTTTCAGCCGTTCCGCGCCTAAATTCTCGGTAGATAGTTTTGGTTTCTGCACCATACTTACCAACCTTTACAGGACGCCCTGATCTGACAATAACAAATGATAAATATGTTACGCCTGCTTCTATCTCAAAATCCCAATTGATGATGTTTTGGCGATCGATTAGCGAGACATAAGGACTTAAACCCGATCGCTCTAGGTCAAGTGGGCTAACGATATCTAGCCCTTCAGTCTTTGGGAAATCTACCAAAAAAGCAACACAGCCATCACGTAAAACTAAATCATCAGCATCCGACAAAAAGACTTCTAAACTATTACCCTGTCCGTCTACATTGTCAATTCTAGACACGATTGAAGCGGCTGTGTCCTCAGACAATTTAAACTGAGACAGTAGCCCGCTATACCCCTTAATCGTGGGTGTAAAAAGGTTATCGAATACCGTTCGCTCTAGGCGCTTTTTGTATTCTTCATCGGGTTCTTCTCTCTCTTTTCTAATGTATTTTGTGAACCCCTTTCTCAAGCCTGTCCAGACATCAGAAACTAACGCCAATTCTGGCATTACATCAATTAAAGAATCATGAACGTAGCTCGGTAAATCAGGATTATTTTTCATAAAAATACAGCAAAAAGGCAGTACTAGACTGCCTCAGAGTTCAGAGATTAAGCAAGAACAGCATTACGAAGCAACGGAGCGCCACGACCTTTCATTTTACTCTTAACTGTTACAGTCCCTTCGGATTGTACGTTTTCATCGTAGCCCTCAAGAGCTACATAGCCCTCGCAAGATTCTCCGGTCGTATAGCCGATCGGGACCTGTTTCATGTGGCGAACATAAGCCAAGCAACCCGCCGCTGCCTGCACCGCTGCGTAGCGGATACGGCTAAAGGAAATGTCGGTAGGAGATACAGCTGTATCGTAATCGACCATCCACTCGGACGATTTGATCGTACCCGTCTTGAATCCAGACAGAGCGTTACTAACAACACCTAACGCTAATTCTGTAAACGTCGTGAAAGTGTCATCCTCTGACGTAATCTGAAGGTTGGCACTTTTACCGCCAACGAGTTGGATTAAACCTCGGTGAGCCGCCACCGCTCCGGTTGGGATGGTCCGTGTTAGTGGCTCCACAACGATCGTCGCCCCAGTCGTCAAAGCATCAGCGACTAGCGTTGCAGTGAAAAACAATGCGCCACTACTAAACAATAAGCGAGTGCCTTTAGCAATACCTGCACTAAGAGCAGTTACGGCCAAAGTTTGGAAGCCTACAAGGATGTCAGCCGCCGATGCAATCGGAGCCGCTGCGCTCAATGTAACCGTAACGTTGGGAGGAGGAAGCAAAAGACCTGTTGCATCATTTGCCAGGATTGATTCACTCGTAAGAAGGCCGAAGAAAACTCGGGTTCCGACGCCTTGAGTAAAAATAGTCATGGGTTTGCGAAGACTAAATTATAGGATAAAATATTATTCCCAAGGCTATGAAGGCATCAAAAAATCATCCACATAGTTAAGAAAACCTTCTCCATTCACCACACATTTGACAACGGATCTTAATTCTGGCTGCTCTTCTATTTCAATATTTTCAAATGATTCAATGCATAAATGTTGCTGAATCAAATCACAAACTTGCCTTAAGTCAACGCCGGGAGAAAGCCGATCAACTTCCCAATACTTTAGAATCACAGGATATTTTCGAGTTGGTACGACTAATGTAATGACTTCTAAACCTGTCACCGTGCGATCGTTGCTCCATGCGTCCGCTTTCTCAGCGCAGTAAATAGCAGGTACTTGTACGCCATTAGCGAGGGTATAGGTGCCCAATGTATCTACTAACAATTCCTTTAATCGATCGCGCAATAGCATCGCACTCATGATAGTTTTTGCCTTAAATGTTTTGCAAATATTTTAACTGCGTCGGACTCTTTTAGCGCTGTGCTTAACCATGGTCTATCCCGATGAACGATTGCTGAGTATTTAGCGCTATACGATATTGATGCTGATTTACGATCTACCCGAACCTGCTGAGACCGATATAAAATCCCTGTGTCAATGATGTTTCGGGGTGACGTGGCAATCTCTCCAGAGCGTCTAACCGTCGCACCTGACCACCGCCAACGTTTTGCCTTTAGCGCTTTTTGGGCATTGGTGGCAACTTCTTTTACTGTGTCGGAAAATGCTTGATTGATTGCGTTATTTAGCCTCAATAAATCTATTTTCATGTCACTCGCCCTTTTTGAAAGAAGCCACTAATGGCAGTCCCTATTTCACTTTCAACCATTAAATCAATTCCTGCACGTCCGAATTTGTCGAACGGTTTGAGGTAGAACTTTCCTGGGACGATCCCATATTGGCATTTATACCAATGATTAGTGATTACAGCGATTGGTAATATTGAGGGAAATGTACAATAACCTTCTAGCTCTAGTGCCGTCAGATCTACTCCCGGATAATCCACATTCTTAGTTGAGGAGACTCTTCTGGGTGCTTCTAAAAATGCCCTAAAAGTTAAATTCTGATACCCAGCCTGCGGGTTCCCTAGCCTGTCGTAATAGATGCCCGGAGCTGGCACCGTGAAGACGATCGTAGCATTGCTGAACGCATCTAATGGATTAGCCATTGTTCCCCCAATCACTGACCGATGGATGTCTAGTTTCTACCCAATCAATTAGGCGATCGGCAAAATCATCGCGCCTTGTCCATAACTCATACAGCGTTTCTTTTGTTAGTTCCAATTCATCAGCCATCATCCTGATTTGATAATCACTTGCATGGATGCCAGCCTTGCCGATTTTTGGCAGTCGCAGGCTTATCTGAGCTTCAGTTTCTAGCGTCAACTGAGGTTTAAAAAATGGCGTTGGCATCGCTTCACCAATCGAAACCATAACTACATCACCATCGATCGCCGTCACCACCCCAAACAATCCATCCGACGAAACGGACGATCCAACGATAATTTCTTTTGCCTTTTGTACTGATTTTGAAATAGTCGATCGATCAACCGTCTCCCCAGCCAACAGACGCCCTCTAATATCGTCCCGAATCTCAGGGGATAACCTAACCAAGGTTTTCAATGTGGACTCATTCAACACCTGACCTGTGCCATTCATCATTTCCCAAGCCGCGATTGCAAATTCAGCGGCCTTCCCCTTCATTTGGAACTTGACCCGGAGCCAATCTTCCCAATATTGCTGTGGATGATTAGCAAACTGAATTCGCGCCTCTGACAAGTGCCGACCAATCTCAACCAACAAAACAGACCCCTTCGATCTCAGATCATTAATGGCTATTTCGTACTCTTCCAACCCCGGAATCATCAATTGGTCATTGGTCGCAGGCTTCATACAATTTCCCGTAAACGATTTTAAACTCAGCTAAACACTCTTCTAATCCATGCGGTTCTAAATCCTTGGAAGTCATGTACGTTTCTATCTTCGCTCGGGACTCTAGGGGCATTAAAAGCAAAGCTTTCCTGACCAGTTGAGGGCGATCGATCTCAACCGTTTCAGCAGTCAAAAGAGGCGCTTGCAGGTCGATAGACGTTGGGTTTGGATTCCTCATCGCAATCTCTATTTCTATCCATTCAGTAACGCCTAGCTTAGAAGCAACCTCATCGATCGGCATCAATGGGGAGCCGTTAAAAGCAAGAGCTTTATTCATTGCCTTGTGTGCCCGCTTCACCCGTTCGTATGACTCAATCCATGCCCTAGGAACCGATGATGAATCTCTAACATGATGGAGAATATCACTCCGAACCTTATGAGTCGCATGGGTTGAAAACGCCCCTAACTCAGGATTGTATGAGTGTGTCGCTTCCACCAATGCCAGAAGTGCCACCGATCGATAATCTTCGTAACGGCCTAAGTGTCCACCTGCAAAAGAAAAAGCGATCTTATAGGCTAGCTTGATGTGCTTTTTTATTAACGAATGGTTTGGATTGTCCGGTGGCCGAGCCTTAATCATGGGATAAAACTTGAGTACGATACTCAGATTTTATACTTTTTTAACTCTAGCCGTCGCTTTAGTTAGTGCCGAATCGTCACCTTTATTCAGTAAATCCACGGCTTTACCAAGTTCACCCGCAAAAGGCGACCGTCTATCCATTGCAATCAACTCATTCAAAATAGCGATCGCCTGCTCTTGATTCGTCATAAAAACTCAACAAATGGTTTCTAAATTATTCCCGAAGCGATGGGAATAATAAAGCGTCACAGCTTGCGGCGGTCCTTTTCCATGCTTACCGATCGGCAACAATTCATCATCCTAGACGCCATCAACGAACCCTTTCGGGATCTTGTCCTGAGTAGCGCGCAGGCATTCACTGGCACGTCTCCGCTTATCCTTACGATTATTCAATTACAGGCATCCCTAGCAATTCTTCCACCCGTGCGCATCACTATGCTGGAAGAGATAGCAGTGGACCTTCAGGCTGCTGATGTTGCAAGCCGTCAAGAGGCTATCAGTGGCAAGCGGCGGTTAATCCAAGCCGATGTTTTGAAATGGTCAGACAATCCAGCGATGTCTCAGCAATTGACGATCGCACAATTAAAAAGCGATCTGGCGATGAAAATTCGTACTATATTGGGGCTTGATTCGATCGCAATGGTAATGCAGAAATACGGACTAAGCGCATCATCAACTACGGCACTTTATCGTAGTTGATGATGGGCAATGTGTGAGTGTTTAGCAAGCCGTAGAGAAGCTATAGGGCGGTCTGTGGCTTTTTTGTGACGCAGCCAATGTGTTACCAGCTTAGATCTTCTACTCCATCGTAATTGATAATAAACCAATCGCTGCCAGCAGGTGCCTCCGCTATTTTTAGTGAAGCTACTACTCCGGAAACTCTAGCCGCGCCTTCTTTTTCAATTAGGGCTATTAGTTGAGCGTCATCTCTTGCCATGTCGTAAACTTCTATTTGGCTTAAGCCTAGCGAATCTAGAGCGAAAGTAGACAAGCTAAAGCCTCCAAAGCAAGTGTTTATCACAACTTTGATTTTTGGTCGCTTTGAAAGGATGCCCCTGATAGTATCGTTTAAATACTTTTGATAGCCTCCTTGCTCAAAATATTCTCTTAGCGCTGATTTTATGTCTGACATTGGTTCCTCTTTTGGTGGTGCGTTCAATCGTGTGTTTTACCAAGTCAATGATTCAACCCCATTAGAATCGTCATCAATGACCCAATTACTCCCGGCGGGTGCGTCCACGATCTTCAAAGCGCCGTCCCACCCTGAGACTTTTTTGGAACCTTCCCTTTCAATCAATGCAACTAGTCGAGCGTCATCTCTTGGTATTTCATGAACTTCGTCATAGCTTAAGCCTAATTCCTCCCGAGCAAACTTAGACAGGCTGAAATTGCCAACACAAGTGCTTATCACGATTTTGATTCTTGGTTGATTAAAAAGGATTTCACGGACGATCGCGTCAACTTGTTTCTGCGTTCCTCCACCCTTGAAATGTTCGTTTAGCGCGATGTTCAGATCTGACATTGTGGGTTCTCTTTTGTTAGGGACTGTTTAGGCTTCAGTAGAACGATCGCTTAATGGCTTAATCTGAGTTCGTTCTCTAGCAGCAACCCATCCTGAGTGAGCGGCTTTTTTGTGTTTTCTATAAAGGGTGATTGTCTCAAAATCTTCTAGGCAATATGCCCAGTGGTACCACTGCAAGAAGTCATAATCAAATTCATCCATCATCATTCTCCTTTTTTGTTTGTATTGATCCAGCTTAAGAATCTAAGAGCGTTGCCCGTAAATTGACCCCTAGCAAAACGTGATAGTTTGGTTTCTCCTGGCATTTGCGCTTCAGAACAAAACATGATGTCACTTTTAGACATTTTAAATCCAGCGGCATACTTGTCAATCATCACCTCTGAGATGTCAAGTTTTCCGCATTCTATGTTGGCAATGTCACTTGGATCTACGCCTGTCAATCGAGACGTTTTGTCAATGCCGTAATCGTGATACACGCGGATTAATCTCAAAGCGTCGTGTAGCATGGTTTCCTCCAATTTCATTTATAAGTGTTCATGCGGGGAAAACAATTGCAATTTCTCCCAGTCTTCTTCTAGCCTTTGGGTGTATTGTGCTGCCCCTGATGAACTGTAGTAATAGGAGAAGCAGTTTCTAGCACTGGATTCCCACACGCCTAAGCTGTCAGAAAATACTAGCTCAGTGGAAAACCACACAACAGGACGACGATCATCATCCGCGTTAGGCTTGGCAAACAATACAGTGTGAGCTTGGTTTTTATTTAAATCCCATAGCTCAATAGGCTTCAATCGTAGCTTCATGAAGTCAATCATCATCATCCTCCTTAATGTTTTTCCTTTGCGTAACTTTGCAGATTTTACACCGCCACCACTTCGCACCGTGAGACCACATGGGCACGTCGCAACAGGTAGGACGATCGGGCAACTCTGACAGCTTGCGGCCTTGACCCCTGCCAGCGCAACTGATCAACCCTCGTTTACGGCGGCGATCGCGGGCTTCTTTGGCTTTGCGATCGCGCCGGGTTTCATTGGATTCTTTAGGCATTACGTGAACGAGAGAAGCGAATTAGTGTAAGCACCGAGGTCTTCGTAAACTTCCTAATCGTTTTCTACTGCAACAGACTCTGACATTTTTCTTTTATTCAAATCTTCCCAATACTGGATTAGATAGACTGTTTTTTCTTCTGATAGGCTGGCATTGAATAGGATTCTGTTAAAGGCATCTTCTACAGATTCAGCAACACCAAGAAATTTTGGAGCCATTTCTTCATAAGTAGAGTGCTCAATCCAGACAAACCATTTAGTACTAATGTCCTCAGCTTTCCATTTCGCATCGTAACGGAACTCACGCACTCTAAGCTTTGTCTTTTGAATGCAATGGGGTAGCGTGTCTGTTATGACTTCCATCATTTGATCAAAACACAACTGAAGTTCGCTAGAGTCACTCATGCAATCTAGTGGGTTCATTTTGAATTC
>ENA-OFCF01001089-OFCF01001089.1-metagenomes-genome-assembly--contig:-NODE-1089-length-10980-cov-3.641648_pt1 | contig 10980 bp, 6 predicted proteins | sample MGYA00153387_OFCF01 | MGnify analysis MGYA00153387 | reverse complement strand
CGACGTGCTGGCCACGGCCAGCAGGAGCAGGCCGTCGGCCGCACTCAGGCGGCCCTGGCCCTGCAGCGTGGCGAACGCCAACACGAGCGCGCAGCCGACCATCGCGCAGGCCGGCGACGGTGACGAACACGATCACGACGTCCTGCATCGTCGCGGGCAGCGCGCGCTCGAGGATCTCCTCGAAGAGTTCACGAGGAAGCTGCGCGCCGAGCCGGTCGATGAACGCGACGAGGCCGGGGCGACGCGCATCTATGTGCACAAGCTGGCCGAGGCGGGGTTGTTGCGCTGGATGGTGCCCGCGGCGGTCGGTGGGATGGCGGAGAAGCTGCTGTCGACGCCGATCTGCCTGATAAGACAGTGGCTCGCGCGCGAGAGCGGGGCGCTGGACAACGCGTTCGTGATGCAGGGCCTCGGGTCCAACCCGGTGACGATGGCCGGGCCCGCGGCGCTGCGTGCGGCGCTGTTGCCGAGAGTCGCTCGCGGCGAGGCGATCTGCGCGTTCGCGTTGACCGAGCCCGAGGCCGGGTCCGACATCAAGAACATGCGCACGACCGCGACGCCCGACGGCGACGGCGTGCGCCTGCGCGGCGGCAAGTGCTTCATCAGTAATGCCGGGGTCGCCGACAGCTACGTGGTGTTCGCCCGCGAGGCCGACAGCCCGCCCGAGCGCCCGCGCTTCGGCGCGTTCTGGGTCCCGGGCGATGCGCAGGGCCTGACGGTGACGCCGATGAAGGTCATCGCGCCGCACCCGATCGGAGCGGTGGACCTCGCGGATGTGCGGGTGCCCGCGGAGCACCGCGTCGGGGCGTACGGCGATGGCCTGAAGATCGCGCTGGCGAACCTCGAGGTGTTCCGCGTGACCGTCGGCGCCGCGGCGCTGGGGCTGGCCGACCGCGCGCTGTCCGAGACCGTCGCGCACCTCAAGACGCGCGTGCAGTTCGGGCAGCCGCTGGCGAGCCAGCAAGGCCTGCAATTTGCGATCGCCGATGTCGCGACCGACCACGTCGCGGCGCAATTGTTGGTATACCGGGCCGCGGGGGCGCGCGACGAGGGCCGCGGCGCGCCCGAGATGGCCGGGATGGCCAAGATGTTCGCCACCGAGTCGGCGCAGCGGACCATCGACCGCGCGGTGCAGAGCTTCGGCGGCCGCGGCGTGACCGTGGGAGAGGTGCCCGAGCGCCTTTACAGGGAGATCCGCGCGCTGCGGATCTACGAGGGCACGACCGAGGTGCAAAAGCTGGTCATCGCGCGCGCGCTGCTCGGGGGCTGAGGAGGAACGATGCTGACGAGCGTGCACATCAAAAATTTTCGCTCCTGCAAGGATGTGAAGCTCGAGGGCATGGGACCCATGCTCGGGCTCGTTGGCCGCAACGGTGCCGGAAAGACGACGATCTTGCGAGCGATCGAGTGGGCTGCCGCGACGGCGCTTTCGCGTGCCGACTTCTCGGAAGGAGACACTTCAGGGTCCTCGAGCGATCCTCAGGCTCAGGTGAGGCTGATGGTTGACGAGTTCGAATATTGCTATACCTGGGGAACTTGGGCGCAGGCCGAGCATGGCCAGGCCGAGCGTTCAAGAGATGAAGAGTCATTGTCTGTTCGAGAGCCGGGGACCCGATGGATCCCTCTACTGGACCGGAAAGACAATGCGATCGCACTGAATGGTCGTGAACGGCGTATTATGATGAATCATGGCACAGCGGCGGTGATGCCTGCGCTGGCGTCTCTGCTGTCTGAGAGTGATCCGCTGCAGCTCCACTTCCAGCGCGTCATGGCAGTGTTCCGTGGCGTCCGTTACTACCTGGGTCATGGGATCTTCGATCCGGCCTTTCCCTTGGCTCGTGAACAGCGCGGGCCGATCTCCAGGCTGGTGTATGAGCGAGGGACCCAAGCGCATGTCCAGACCGGCCCGGGTCATCTGTCCATACTACTCCGGCTGATTCACGCGCATCAAACTTCGCCCGACATTTTTGCCGAGCTCAAGAGCAGGGTCGGCCCGGAGGGCCTCGGACTGCTCAGCGATATTCGTGTGGTCACCTTGGGAGATGTCGGGGGCACCGGGCGCGGGAAAACGTACTACGATGTCGTTTTCGTACCCATGGGACGAGATGTCGAACTGTCGCTGGACCAGTTGTCCGGCGGAACGCGACAGATGCTGTATCTCATGCTCGCTTTGTTGTTCGATCAGAGTAGCACGATGCTTGTCGAGCAACCTGAAGATGGGATACACCCGGCGCTATTGGCGAAGCTCATCGACATTTTTCGGGTCAATACGGATCCAACTCAGATCATCCTCGCCAGTCACTCCTCGACCGTCCTCAGCAGCCTCCAGCCCGAGGATGTGCGACTTGTCGAGATGCGGGGCGGGTCGACGCAGGTTCGGGGCCTCACAGGGAATGAGGTGCAGCGGGCCCAAGACTACATCCAGCGGGAGGGGTCATTGGCGGAGTTCCTCGAGCTAATCCAGGAGGACTGACCGTGGCGCGCTATGCGGTGCTCGGGGAGGATCGCTCGGACGCGGAGGCGATTCGGGTATTTATTAAGAGGCTCGTGGGGGATGACCGATTGACCGTGAAGCCCAAAGGGTACGACGGCTGTGGGGAGTTACTGCGAAAAGGTGCGCGGGATCTCGATGAGTTCTTAAATCAAGGGTACGACAGGTTTGTGGTCGCTTATGATGCCGATCGGGATGACCCGGTGATTCGTCAGGCGAGGGCGCGCGCGATGGTCGAGCGTTCGCGTGTGGCGGCGAACGCGTGCTGCGTCGTGGTGCCCGTCGAGGAGTTGGAGGCGTGGCTGCTCGCGGACGTGGAGGCGGTCAGCAAGAAATGGCCGGGGTGGCGGCCGGATCCCATCGTCAGTCCCGAGCGTGTGCGTGACCCCAAGGAGACGCTCGAGAAGCTGAGCCGAGATTCACAACGGCGACCGCGCTACAGTCATGCGGTCGATAACCCGGTGCTCGCGGGGCTCGTCGATCTCGTGGTCGTTGAAAGGAAGTGCCCGTCGTTCGTGGTCCTGGCGGACTTCGTGCGCGCTGGTATGTGATTCAGCTGCGGCCGATGCGGTCGCGGAGCTCGCGAGCCCAGCGCTCGAGGTCGGCGAGGGTTGGTTCGGCGAGGGTTGGGCCGAGGGTCTGGAGGCGTTCGGCGAGCAGCTCGCGAGCGCGGCGGAGGCGGCTGCGGACGGTGCCCTCGGGGACGCCGAGGACGGTGCCGATCTCGCTTGCCGGTAGCTCCTCCCAGTAGAACAGCTCGACGAGGATCTGGAAGTCGAGCGGGAGGGCCTGTAGCGCGGCGTAGAGGACCTGGAGCTGCTGGCGCTTGTCGACCAGGACGCTGGGCGTGGCGCCGAGGTCGGCGACGGAGGTGTGGAGCTCGTCGAAGTGGCGGCCGTCGCGGTACTCGTCGCGGAAGCGACGCAGCAGCAAATTGCGGGCGATGCCGAAGAGGTAGGCGCGGACCGGTACGCCGGCGGGGATCTGCGCGCTGCGCTCGAGCAGGGCGAGGAAGCTGCGCTGGACCAGGTCGTCGACGCCAGCGGCGACCTTGCTGAAGAAGAAGCGTGAGACGCCGTCGACGTGGCGAGAGAACAGCGTCCGGCCGGCGCGCGGGTCTCCGGCGCGCCAGGACGCCAGCAGGTCCTCGTCCGAGTCCATGCGGCCGACTCTAACCGGCCGGGGCGGTGCGCGAAATTTTATTCGGAGAAAATCGACATGGCAACATGATCGATCGGGCTCGTCGTGGAACGTCGGGATCAGAGGTGACGATCATGCGAGCGGATGCGATCCTTCTGGCCGAGGTGCCCACGACGAGCCCGATCCAACACGACCCGACGGAGGCCGCCGGCCTGACGCCGATCGATCAAGTCCGGCGCCAGGTAGCAAGGGCGCTGTTCGGCGAGCTCGTGCCGCCGCCGCAGGTCGGCAGGTTCCAGGTCGCGAAGATCCTCGGCACCGGCGGGATGGGGGTGGTCTACGAGGCCCATGATCCCCAGCTCGGTCGCAAGGTGGCGCTCAAGCTGCTGCAGCCGATGACCAGCGGCGGGCGAGCCCGCGAGCGCCTGTTGCGAGAGGCGCAGACGATGGCCCAGCTGCAACACCCCAACGTGGTCGGGGTGTACGAGGCCGGGGTCCACGGCGATCAGGTGTATGTCGCGATGGAGTATGTCGAGAACGGCACGCTCGGCGAGTGGCTGCGCGTGCGGCCGCGGACCTGGCAGGAGGTCGTCGATATGCTGCTACAGGCCGGCGAGGGCCTGACCGCGGCGCACGCGGCGGGGCTCGTGCATCGTGACTTCAAGCCGGCCAACATCCTCATCGGCAGCGGACGGGCGCGGATCTCCGACTTCGGGCTCGCGCGGACGACGGCGACCGCGGAGGACCTCGAGCGCACGGCGGAGGACAGCAGCGGCATGCTGCTCGGCGCCCCGCTGACGCGCACGGGCTCGCTGCTGGGCACGCCCGCGTACATGGCCCCGGAGCAATTGCGCGGCGAGCCGGCGACGGCCGCGAGCGACCAGTTCGCGTTCGGCGTGGTGCTCTACGAGTCGCTGTATGGTCACCGGCCGTTTCAGGGCGACTCGCTCGGCGCGCTCATGCAGGCGATCGACCAGGGAAAGATCGCCCGGCCGGAGCGCAAGCTGTCGCTGCCCGCGAAGGTGTCCGCGGTGATCCGTCGCGCGCTCGCGCGGGACCCGTCGCAGCGCTACCCGAACATGGCGTCGTTGCTCGAGGCGCTGCGGGCCGCACGTCGGGCTCGCTGGGCCGCGCCTGTGCTCGGGGTCGGGCTGTCCGGGGCCGCGATGGTCGGCGGCCTGGCGCTGTTGTTCATGCAGTCGAGCGCGTCCCCGACCGATGCGACCGGGGAGGCGCTGGTGGTCGCTTGCGGGGGTGAGGACGCGCTCGCGGGCGTGTGGGACAAGGAGCGCCAGGAGCGGGTTCGCTGGGCGCTGGGCGAGGAGGGCGATCCGCGGGTGCTGGCGGGGCTCGACGAGTACGCGGCGAAGTGGAAGGAGCATAACGCGCTGCGCTGCGCGGGGAAGGTCAGCGAGCCGCGATGGACCGACACCTGCCTGGCCGACCGTCGCACCGCGCTCGGGGATCTCGCGCAGGCGATCGTCGAGGCACCGGGGCCGCTGCGCGCCGGGGCGTCGGGGGTGGTGTCGATGTTGCCGGCGCTCGAAGATTGCCCGGGGCCAGCCAAGCCGGCGGTGCTCGTCAGCGATATGCTGGCGCCCGTGCGCATGCAGGCCTGGCAGGTGCGCATGGCGATCGCCGGGGCATTTTCGCCGCACGTGGCAGCGAATGCGCCGACGTTTTATCGCAGCGGGCTGTCGCAGAGCACGCTCGAGGATCTGCAGCGTTTGCCACGCCTGGGCATGGAGATGAAGTTCGCCGAGGCGGTGCAGTGGATGCGCCCCGATACGATCCCCCGGGCGGCGTGGGAGGCCCGGTTGCTGTCGCCCTTTGAGCGCGACAAGCCACGACTGCCGAGAGATCCGCTGCCGACGCTGGTGACCCTCGGGCACGAGGCCGCGGAGGCGGGGCATGACGACCTCGCGGCGCGCAGCTGGGTGCTCGCGGCGGAGCTGCTGGAGGCGGGCCGGCACACGGACGCGGCGCGCAAGGAGGCCTGGGAGGGGGCCGAGACTGCGCTGCGCAAGCTGTCGAGCGAGCATCCGCTGCGGGCACGGCTGACGCGCGACCTGGCGTACTTCCAGCTGGTACACGCGCGGCACACGACGCAGCCTGGCACCTGCGCGGGCGTCGGTGCGGACTTCGAGGCGTGCAGCGCGGTGTTCTCGGCGATCAAGAACGCGAAGGTGGTCGGTGGGACCACGGATGCGCTGCCTGCCGACCGCGAGCTGCTCGCGCGTGCCCACGAGCACGCGGGTGAGGTCAAGGCGGCGGCGAGCCACCGCGAGGGGCATGAGGATTATTTCCTCGATGAGAGCGCGATCGGTTACCTGGATTTTGCTGCCGGTGAGGTCGTGCCAGACGCGCCGCCGCTGGGCGAGTCCTTGCATTGTAACCCGGACGCGACGGTGTGCCAGATCGACCCCGAGCTCGCGGCGATGGCCGAGAAGGATGTCTCGCTGGTGACCGGCAACGCGAGGTTGATGCCGTCGGTCAAGGACGGCGTGGTGCGAGGAATGAAGTTCTATGGGTTGAGGCCAGAGAACGGCCTCAAGTTACTGGGGTTTCGCAACGGTGACTTGATTGCAGCGATCGATGGTTCGACCGCGGACACGCAGGATCCTGCGGTGTTCCTGCGGAGCTTCGCGCGCGTGCTGGCGAGGGGCGGCACCCTGACGATCGATCGCAAGGGGGAGGTGACGACCCGGAAATTCGAGGTCCGCTGAGCGTTCATGCGCTTGGTCGAACCGGGGGGAGGTGACGGACAGGAGGTTTTCGATCCCTGCGAGTGGGATCCAGGTCCAAGCGCATCACGTCGAGGGTCGATGGTCATGTGTGCTGCTCTCCTTCGGGGCGAACGAGCCTCAGCAGGTGGCCGGGCTGGAGCTTTGGGTCGAGTCGGACGTAATTGCGGACGCCTTGCCAGGTGTAACGCGCGCCGGTCAAGAGGTCCTCGACGACGAATGGCATGTGCTCGGAGAGGCCGAGCTCGGCCAGTGGGACGTGGACGATCGTCTCCCGCGCGTGGTGGGGGTCGCAGTTGACGATGATCAGCAGGTCGTTTTGATAGAACGACTTGCTGTAGAACAAGATGGCGCCGTTCTCCGAGTGGTGAAAGCGCAGGTTGTCGTGGAGGTGCAGGGCCCGGTTCTCGCGGCGGATCTGGTTTATGCGCCGCATGTCCTCGTTGAGGTTGCCGGGGGCGTCGAAGTCGCGGACGCGGATCTCATACTTCTCGGAGTCGAGGTACTCCTCGCTGCCGGGCCGCACCGGGGTAGCTTCCAACAGCTCGAATCCGCTGTAGATGCCGTAGACGGGAGACAGCGTGGCGGCGAGCAGCAGGCGGGCGCGAAACGCCCCGCGGCCGCCGTGCTGGAGGTGCTCGTGGAGGATGTCGGGGGTGTTGGGGAACAGGTTGCCGCGGAAATACTCGCGCATCGGGCCCTGGGTGAGCTCGGCGAGGTACTCCTGCAATTGGACGGCGGTGTTGCGCCACGTGAAGTAAGTATACGACTGGCTAAAGCCGGCCTTGGCGAGGTAGCGCATGCGATTGGGGCGGGTGAAGGCCTCGGCGAGGAAGACGACGTCCGGGTGGTCCTTGCGGACCTCGGCGATGACCCACTCCCAGAACGACAGGGCCTTGGTGTGCGGATTATCGACCCGGAAGGTGCGCACGCCGTGACGGATCCAGAACAGGAAGATGTCGCGGCAGGCGCTCCACAGGCCCTCGCGGTCGTTACACCAGAAGTTGAGAGGATAGATATCCTGGTATTTTTTTGGGGGGTTCTCCGCGTACTTGATCGTGCCGTCGGGGCGGACGAAGAACCATTCGGGGTGTTCCGCGAGCCACGGGTGATCGGGGGAGCACTGGAGGGCGTAGTCGAGGGCGACCTCGATGCCGAGCTCGCCGGCCCGCTTCACGAAGCGGTCGAAGTCCTCCAGAGTGCCCAGGCGCGGGTCGACGGCCGTGTGCCCTCCGTGCTCGTTGCCGATCGCCCACGGGCTGCCAGGGTCGTCCGGGTCAGCAGTGAGGGTGTTGTTGCGGCCCTTGCGGTTGGTGACGCCGATCGGGTGGATCGGCGGGAGATAGACGACGTCGAAGCCGAGCCAGGCGATGCGGTCGAGCATCTTCCCGGCGTCGGCGAAGGTGCCGTGGCGGTGCGGGTCCGAGGTGGCAGAGCGCGGGAAGAACTCGTACCAGGCGGCGAAGCGGGCCCGCTCGCGGTCGACGTGTACGGTCTGCTCGCGCTCGAATGCCGTGAGGTCGACCGGGATGTAGTGGGCCTCCATGACGGCCAGGAGCTCAGGGGCGACGCCGACCCGCACGCGGGTATAGGCCTCGAAGTCGGTGTCGCGTAGCAGGCCGGCGAGGCGCAACATCCGGGCCTTCGCCCCGGGGTGCTCGACGCGCGCGGCGGTGTGCTCGAGCAGCTGGGCGCCCTCCAGGAGCTCGGAGGCGATGTCCTGGCTGGCGTTGTGCTTTTTTTCAAGCTCGCTGCGCCAGGTGGCGAAGGCGTCGGTCCAGGCCTCGACGACGAAGGTCCAGGTGCCGACGCGGTCGAGCGGGAAGTGGGCCGCCCAGCGGTCGGAGTCGTTGTCGTGGCGCATTCGCAGCGTGCGCCAGTCGGTGTCGTCGGGGCCGCGGTAACGGACGTGCGCGGCGAGGAGGTCGTGACCATCCTTGAAGATGGCAGCGCTGACCTCGAGCTCGTCGCCGACGACCCGCTTGACGGCGTAACGCCCGGCGTCGAGCTCCGGCATCACATCCTCGACGATGATCGGTGCGGGTGCGGGTGCGCGTGGGCTTGGCGGGGTGGGAATTGGCTGGTTCACGGCAGGGGCCTCGCGCCACCCGGAGAGGTTCGCCGGCGGCGGCGCGTATCATCCGTGTGGGGGCTGTCCGAGATCGGCAAGGTGGGAGGCGAGGGGGTGGCGTGGGGGGCGCGAGAGGAGGAGCGCGAAGGGCGAGAGAGCGGCCTGTGCGGGCGTGGACGCGAGCTTGGCGGTGTAACCCGGGCGCTGCGTGGGGGAAAATCGGGTTCGACGCCTGTGCTGAGCCGGCGATGGGCGGGGATGACGCAAGTGCCCCGGCGCACACGCGGTGACAGCACGATCGAGCGATGAGGGCATCCTGAGCTCGCGGAGCGGTATGCCAGGGAGACGGGGGCCGATCACTTTTCTGGTGCAGCAGGCTGTTGTAAGGGGGCGCTATGGGTAGTGCTCGCCATGCTCGCGATCGGCTCCGTGATACGGATTGCTGCCGCGCGACGCCTGTCGCCGACGCGATGTCGGGGTGTTTGTCCACATCGCGTGACTGGAGCATCCGAGTAGCGATATGTTTTATTGGCAGCGTGCGATCGCGCCGAAGCCCTTCGAGGTGCTCTTGCCGCATCACTATAACTGGAACGATTACCTCGACCGTTCACTGCGCTGATCGATATGATGGCCGACGCGGAGCGGCGCTCGGCGCTGAGCGTCCTGCGCGACCTGACGGCCTCGGCGACCCGGGGGCGCAGGGAGCCTTTCGAGCCGCCGGAGAGGATCGCAGGGGCACCTCCGGGGAGGGTCGAGGCGACGCTGGCCAGCAGGATCACGTCGAGGCGGCCCTCGACGTAGAGCTGGCTCAGAGGCATGGCCGACCTCCGGGGAGGCGGATCTCGAACTCGTCGGGGGTGGCTTCCTCGAGGTACGGGGAATGGGTCGTGACGATGAACTGGCAGTCCGGGCCGATCGTGCGCAGGGCAGAGAGCAACATCTGTTGTAAGGGGGGGTGTAGATGGAGCTCGAGCTCGTCGATCAAGACGACGGAGCGGGCGATGTCGAGGCGCGCGAACTCGTAGAGCATCGGGAAGATCGCCTGCTCGCCGGAGGACATCTCGGCGATGTCGTATACGTGGTCGCCGCGCTGGATGAGGAAGTACGAGTCGAAGTCACCGAGCGAGAATACGCCGCGCCGTGGTTCGGTGCCGACGAAGCGAGCGCCGGGGAAGAACCGGGCGAACATGTTCTCCAGCTTTTGTAGGTAGTCTGTCGCCGGGCTGACGCGCTCGGAGGTGTGATAGGCGTACCAGCGGACGAGGTGATTTCGCAGGCGATTGATGCCAGTCTCACCCTCGGTGCCGAGAGTCGCGAGGTTGCGGTTCTGGTCGAACCAAAATACGTCCCCGACGCTGGCGAAGCTGCTGCGGGCGGCGCCCTGGGTTTTGAGGAGGCCGCGGATGAAGTATCTTCCGAGGAACTGGCTGATGGCGCCGGCACCTTGTGGGGAGCGCAACGTGCCGTTTTCGTAGACCAGGTTCACGCGCTTCGCGTCGCCGGGTGTTGCGAAGTGGTGGCGGATCTCGGGGGGCTGCTGGGCGATCCAGGCGCCGAAGAGGGCCTGCGTGGTGGTCAGCTCGTCGTCGTCGAAGAGCACGGTCAGCTCGACGCGGCTCGGGCCGAGCGAGCCGACGCGCTCGGCGAGGAAGCCTTGCCAGTCGAGGTCCGCGGGCTCATCGAGCCGCCGAGTCGCGAGCGACAGAGTGAGCGCGATCGCCTGCAGGGCGGTGGTCTTGCCGGAGCCGTTGTCGCCGAGCAGGAGAGTGAGCGCGCGGGGGTCCCCGCTCGCAGCGACAAACGACAACGACAGCTCGCGCAGGGCCTTGAAATTCTCGATCTGTGCGTGTTCCAGACGCATGGGCGAGCCCCGCTGACACTACGTCGTCCGCCGGCAAAGCTCAAGGCGCGCTGGCGGCGTGGTTCAGGGTGTCGAGCTGCGTGAGGACTTCGGTGAGCTCGGCGGAGGGGGGCTGGGCGGCGCGGCGGAGGGCCATGGCGAGGGCGGTCGGGAGGTCGAGGGCGGTGTGGTGTTTGCGGTGCTCGGCGTAGGCGGTGGCGTGATCGGGGGCGATGCGCAGGGACCAGTTGTCGTCGTGGATGGTGCCGGGGACGTTGTAGGGCTCGCGGTAGCCGAGGAGGTCGGCGAAGAAGACGAGGACGTTGTCGGCGGGGCTGGCGAAGATGTCGGCGAACTTGGCGTGGGCGAGGCGGGCCGGGTCGGATGCGAGAGAATTTGCGAAGGCTTCGCGGTCGGCGCCGGCGGGGGCGAGGCGTTGCGCGAGGTAGCGGGCCTGGGCCTGGAGGCCCGAGGTTTGTCGCCACATTTCAATAAGCTGCCAGATGCTCGCGGTGTCGTGGTTGCCGACCATGATCCAGTCGGCGGGGGCGGCGTTCTCGCTGCGGTAGACGTCGGCGGGGTTTTGCAGGTCGGCCTCGCGGGCGCGCAGGGCCAGCCGGGCGGCGGGCCCACCCGCCAGCGCCGCTACGGTAGGTGGCGCGACAGGAAAAGCTGCGGCCAGATGTAACGTAAG